>ERZ838118.2634-NODE-2634-length-18776-cov-3.140858_pt1 | contig 18776 bp, 16 predicted proteins | sample MGYA00519863_ERZ838118 | MGnify/ENA primary metagenome ERZ838118 (study PRJEB31850, sample SAMEA3708827) | human gut metagenome | biome: human gut; feature: human-associated habitat; material: faeces | place: China | collected 2014 ...
TTTGATGTTTATTATAAAGGGGAAGATATTGAACCAGTAAAGGACGTGGGCCCACAAGGCTCATATCACCACACAACACATTTATAAATTCAGGAATTTCATCCAAACTTGAACTACGCAAAAATTTTCCAAATGCATTTAGGCGTTGTGCGTCAGGCAGCAAGTTGCCATTCTCATCATGATCATCAGTCATGGTACGAAATTTATACAATGTAAAAATTTTTCCATCTTTCCCCGGCCTTTCCTGTTTAAAAACCACGGGACTCCCCAAATTTTTCTTAACCAGTAGGGCAATGATGAGAAATACCCACCAGAAGAAGAGAAAAACCAAGAGTACACAACAACAGTCAAAGGGCCGTTTAAAGTAATTTTTATACATTTTCATGAAGTGGACGCGCAGGACAGCCTACGACTGTACAGGGTGTTGTAATATCTCTGATCACGACCGAGCCAGAACCTACTGTACACAATCTACAAATGGATATATCATTATTGACTATCGCTCCTGCTCCTATCCATGTATGATCCCCAACTTTCACTGTTCCGCAGAGATGTGAACCAACAGCAATATGACAGTAGTTACCCACTGTACAGTCATGATCAATTGAGCTTGACGTGTTCACTATAATCCCTGAACCGAGTTTAGTGCCTCTGTTAATGACAACACCCGGCATAATGACCGTCCCCCTTTCAATAACAACATCTTTACTGATAATGGCATTTGGATGAATAAGCGTAGGAAATACTGCACCGTGGGGGTCCAAGCGTTCCATAAATTTTTGACGCGCTTTACTATTACCTATGGCTACAAAAATATCGTATTCGTGAATAAAATTTTCAGCTCTAGTTGTATCTCCAAAGAATGGATACGAAAAAGCATCGGATGGAGTCACATCATCTAAAAAGGCAATGGACTTATATCTGTGCACCTGCTCGGCGATATCAGCGACCACGCGACCATGCCCCCCTGCCCCTATTATGATAAGCTTTTCATGCAGCATCAGAAACATCCCCGCACAATTTTGATTATGTGTTCTACTTCTTCAGCCGTCATCTTGATATCACTCGGCAGACATAGTCCCTGTTCAAATATACCTCTACCCACATCGCCTTCCATGCTTATAAAATCATGCCCGGCGTAGAAAGGCTGTAGGTGCATGGGCTTCCAGATCGGTCTGGATTCAATATTTTCCTTTTCCAATGCATCCATGATATCGAGCGGACTTACCGGGCATTTCGGCTCAAGAGTCATACAGGATAACCAAAAATTCGGTTCGGACTCAGGGAGAAAAGGATTCATCCTGATGGCGTCAATGTCCGTGAAGGCCAACTTATACATTTCATATATTTCTTTTTTTCTGACGATATATTGGTCCAGCGAATGCAGTTGGCCCCGTCCGATTCCAGCAACAATATTGCTCATCCGGTAATTATAACCTAGTTCCCTGTGTTCGTAATGCCGCGCCGCCTCACGGGAGTGCGTGGCCCAGAACCGAGCTTTCCTGATGGCTTTTTCATCCTCCGAAACCAGCATGCCTCCGCCGGAAGTTGTGATGATCTTGTTGCCGTTAAAAGAGAACACGCCGTATGTGCCGAATGTCCCGGTCTGCCGGCCTCTATATGTCGCGCCTAAGGATTCGGCGGCATCTTCAATCAATACGGCATTATGTGCCTCACAAGCAGCTTTGATTTCATCCAGCTTGGCTGGTGTCCCGTATAAGTTGGCAACAATGACACACTTGCACGCAGGGTATTTGACAAAGGCTTTTTCCAGCGCACGGGGATCCATGTTCCACGTCTCGCGTTCGGAATCGATGAATACCTGAATGCCGCCTTCGTAGGAAACAGGATTGACTGTTGCGGAAAACGTCAAATCTGAACAAAAAACAAGGTCGCCACGTCGTACCCCAGCCAATTTGACCGCCAAATGCAACGCCGCAGTACCCGAGCTCAACGCAGCGGCATGGGGACTGCCAATATACGCCGCAAGTTCGCATTCAAATCCATCAACGTTCTTGCCAAGTGGAGCAACCCAGTTCGTATCAAATGCTTCCTGTACATATCCAAGTTCATCGCCATTCATGGTTGGCGAGGAGAGGTAAATCCTCTTGGCACTACTCACGATTTCCCCCAAAAATTCATTAAGATGCGACATGAAGCCTGCAATGCTCTTCAAATAGAAGCCGAATCTTCCGCATCCTTTCCCGTGTCTCTTCATCAGCGGTAGCGGCACAGGCTTCAAAGTCCGCCATCTTTCTTGTCAGCAAGGCATAGCGTTGAGCGTTCCACAGTATCTCAGCATAACGAACCAAAGCCCGGGGATCATCAGGAAGCTTTTTCAGATGCTCTTCCGCGATGAGATACTCTCCCCTCTCCATCAAGCCATCGATTCTAACGATTTCCGGGGTACGTTCCGCATACAGCAGTTGCCGGGCGACCTCTTGCTGGGCATACGCTTCTTCCTTGTTTCCAAGCTCCGCGTAGACTTCCGCTTTTCGTTCAGCGACAATCCGCCGCAGAACCGTCTTGTCCCGTCCGTCTCGTCGGAGAAAGGCTAGTGTGCCCAGAGTATCCGGCGTTTCCTCATCAGGCCGGGCCTGATTCAGCCTTTCCATCTGCTTTAAAGCCTCCAGCGCGTCGGCCCACTGTTTTTGCGAACGCAAAAAGAAATACAACTGCTCCTGTCCCTGAACAGTATCCGGGCAAACCTGCCTGAGGAGGCTCACTTCCGGTCTTATCCCCCAGATAAAAGCCAGCGTCTTGCCGATCAACGCAGGATACTCTTCACCTGTCCGGCGTGCGTATGCGATCAGCAAGCCGAACGCAGCATCATCGGTACGGCCTTCCAGCCGCTCTTCCTGATATCGGCGCCAATAGCCTTCCACAGCCAGACGGCTCACATCACCATTGTAGGGATAGAGGAAACACGCCCGCTCATAGAGCTGAATGGCCGTGCCCCGCTGCAAATCCCAGCCAGCGGCATCATCAAGCGACTGCGCCAACTTTGCCCAGACCAGCGCGTTTGTGGGGGCGACGGCAAGCATCCGCCGATAAGACTCGGCAGCCTTCCGGTACCACTCGGCAATGGAGTGACGCTCTTGCCCTGACAGGGAACTAAACGCACCGGGAAGGTCCTCCGCATACACGGCACTCCAGACTCTGCCCGGAGAAACCTTCCAGCTATGCGTCTCGAAAAGCTTCTCGGCCAGCAACACCGATTGGCGGATAAAGGCCAATTGGCGGAAGGCATCGGCCATGCCGTCAAGGGCATCCAAGCGCATGAATCCTGTTTCAAGAATCTTCCCACCCTGACGGAGGATCATTTTCTGGCGTTCCGCCGCCGAAAAAGCCTGCGTCACTTCCGGCAATTCGCGCAATTCGTTCATGCGGTTCAGTGCAATACCGGCGTGATAGCATTCGCTGTAGGCTTTCAACATCCCGAAAACGGGAATGCACAAAAGGATAGCCAGAACATACAACGGGCGGCCCAGCTCCCACTGGTCGTTTTTTTTCCGTGCATAGCCCCACCTCGCCGCATGGCTCAGCACAACCGTCACGGCCAGCCATACGAGCATGTTCCCCGGCTGTTGCAGCCCGTAGTCAAAGACCTCATGCCCAGCTGTCACCAGCAGAGCCGCCATCGCGCCGACCCCCACAAAGTGCAAGGACGACCGGGGTGCAGCCAGCACCCCGCGCGCATTGCGCCAGAACAGATACGCAAGCCACCCCAGCACCAAAAGCGCACAGGGTATGCCCAGCACGACGGCCAGTTCCATAAAGTCGTTATGCACATTGAAAGAAATGGTCCCCGGAGCATAGGAAGGCTCGAAAAGCGGGCTCAAATAGCGAAAGGCCCCGAAGCCCGTCCCCCAGAAAGGGGACAGCCCGATGGCGGAGAGGGCCGTTTTCCAAATCTCCCACCGCACGAGCCCGCTAGGGTCTTCTCCCGACAGTGCCACTTCAAGCCGGAAAGTCAGAACATCCAGCCCGTAAAAGCTGACGAGCCCGATGGCGACAAGAAGCACCGCCAACGCCATGAAAGAAGATTTCGTATCCCCCAGCCGCCGGAAGGCATAGAGCGAAAAAGCGATCACGCCCACAAGTGAGCATAGAATTCCTGCCCTCGAATAGGAAAAGAACAGCCCCAGAAGGCAGAGGACAAGGCACGCAAGCGTCGCGGCCAACAATGGACGACGCCATTTGCCTGCAAGAAGCCACAGCGATGCCCCCTTGCGGGCGGAAAACAAGCCACAGGCGCAACCCAATCCCGTAAAGAAGCCCAGTTCCTGCAAGAGCGCAAAATGATTTTTATTCGGGAACGGGCCGGAGACAGCAAACGTCTTTCCCTTGTACATCCACAGCAGCCAGTCATGCCCGCCGAAATGCTGCACCAGCCCGAGAAGGCTCATCAAGGCCGCACAGCAGAGAACGGCAAAGGATAACAAGAGGATGCCGGACGGTCCGCCAAAGAGCTGGACCAGCAGAAACTGGAACACCGCCGCCGACAGCAAAAACAGCAAGGCCTGGCTGTGAAAACCCGGCAAGAGGGCGAGCAGCGGGCTGCCGGAGGGCAGTTCCGCGATTTGTAAAGCGGCCCAGAAACCTTTTATCCCCTCAGGGGCCCACAATCCCCCGATAAAAGGGGAAAGCTGCAACAGGCCCATGCCCAGAACAAGGCCGAACACCAAGGGGCCCTGCGTAGGCATCAGTGCGACCTTTCCCGAAAAGAGGCAGCCTGCCGCCCAGCAGACAAGGGTGAGGGAAAGCAACATCCCGGCAAGCCCCCACCCTTCCGCATCACGTCCCCCATGAAAAAGGAGCAGCCCCGTCATGATCAGCAGAAGGGAAAAACGGCTGGCGAGCAAAAGAAAACGTCCAGTTTTCCTTTCCCACCTTTTCCGGTTTCTTCTCATCTGACGGGACTGCATAACTCTACCTTCAACATTTCCAGCAACGGGCTATGAAGCTTTGTGAATCAACCTTTTCCACCAAGGGGCTTTCTTCCCTTCGGAAAGGGCCTTATTCCCATAGCCGTAGGCATAATATTTGTAGCCATATCCGTACCCATACGAGGATGAGGACGTGACGTCGGCATAGTTCATAATCGTCCCGATAATCCTCGCGTTGACGGTGCGCAGCGCCTCCATCGTCATCTTGAGCTGGCGCTTGTCCGTCAAAAGCAGCCGCACGGCTACGAGGAACGCCATATCAGGCACCCCCGCGAGGATGCGGGCATCGGATACGGACAAGACCGGCGGCGCATCAATGATGATGAGATCAAAGCGGCCAAGCAGTTCCTTCAACAGAGGCGCGGTCATGGGGCCGCTCAGCAATTCCCCGGGATTCGGAGCCAAAGGCCCGCTCGGCAGGAAATACAGCGGCAAGTCGGCGAAGGGCTGCGTAACGACGGAGGGCCGTTCCTCAAGACGGACATCTTCGGCAAGCAGGTTGCTGAGGCCGACGACGGACGGGCCGGATTCATTCAGGACGCTCGACAGGCGGTGTTTGTGCATGTCGGCATCGATGATCAGAACGCGTTTCCCGGCCTGAGCGTTGGCAATGGCGAGATTGAGGGAGAGGAAGGTTTTGCCTTCCCCCGTGACGGAACTGGTTACCGTAATGATGCGAGCCTTGCGCCCCGACTCGGAGAGGCTCAGGCTGGTGCGCAAGGCGCGAAACGCTTCCGCCCCTTGCCCACGGGAATCCTCTCTGGTCACGAAGTCGGCCTTTGCAGCATCAACGTGCGGAATGAAGCCAAAAACCGGGACTCGTGAAATACTTTCCAAATCCTCCTTCCGCTTCAGCGTCGAATCCAGCAGTTCCAGCACGAGGCAGAGCATCACGCTGAACAGACCTGCCGCCAGCGTGGAAATGATCATTATCTTGGCTTTTTCCGGGTAGGCGGGCTTCATCGGCGGCGTCGCCGGAACAAGTATCTGGAAGGTTCCGCCCGTACCGCTGTCCGCACTCTTGGCGATGTACAACTCGTTGACGCGCTGCAGGACCAGACGGTAGGCGCTCTCCGCCGCCTTCAGCCTGTCTTCCAGCATCCGGTATTCATCGGCGATCTGATCGAGCGCCATCAATTCCTTGCGGGCTTCATCCTGATCCGCGCTGATAATGCTGACGCGGACTTTGGCCTGTTCCAGCTTCGCCTGCGCGGAAACGAGGCTGTTCTCCGTTTCCTGCGCAATGGCCTGATTCATATCGCCGATGATTTGCTGCTGTATGCGGACGCTCTTGTGGCCGGGCCCAAAGTCGATGAGCGTCTGAAGGAGATCAGACTGCGCCTTCAGCTTCGCGGACTTGAAGGCGGCAAGGGTCGGGTTCTGGATGGCCTCGGGGATACTGTCGAGCCGCCTGCCTTCCTTCCTCCACAGAGCGATGGACGACACGGTGGCCTCGGCTGAGGCAAGAGCTTCTTCCGCGCTGACCCGGGCCTCGTCAAGCTTGGTAAGGCGGGCGATGCCAAGCTGCTGCGAGGATTCCACGGACAGGATATTGTTCTTCCGCTTATAGGCGTTCAACGTCTCAATGGCGCTGATGCGGTTCTTTTCCATGTTCAGCAGTTCTTCCTGCAGCTTCTCCAAACCGCGCTGCGAAAAACCGCTGGCCCTCTGCTGGCTATCCTGCATATAAATGTCAGCGATATAGTTGGAAACTTCGGCGGAGAAACGCGCATCATCCCATTTAAAACCGATATCAATCAGATAAGTATTTGGAATCTGCTTGATGACGACAAGCTCTTCAAGAGCCTTCAGTGGTTCACGAACTCCTTCAAATTCCTTCTTTTCTCCAAGATGAAAACGTTCGAACACGCGCGCGAGGATATGATCCGACTTGATAGTCTCGATCTGCGTCATCAGAAACGCGTCGCGCCCCTTGGCATCCGATCCGAATTCCGAATCGTAGACATCCTGAATATTGGTCACCTTGAGCGTTCCGGGCTCGACCAGCATGCGGCAGGTGGCCTGATAGATGGGGGTCGCCAGAAAGCAATAGGCCAATGCGAGAACGATGACCGTGCCACAAATCCCGGCCACAAGACGCCAACGGGTCATGACGGCCTTAATGAGGGTGGAAATATCTATTTCCAACAGCCCCTCTTCTTCGGTCGGCGGCGTTTGCATCGTCCTCTCCCCTTTCGACTCTTCCATGAACTCTCCCTTTCCTTCCTCAAATAATAACGTGCAGGAGGGGGGCCGTTTTCTCCCGGACCTTGTCGCCCAAATCGGGGGACAGGGCATTCAAGGCGGCATACCCTTCCTGAAGCTCCGCAACCCGCCGTTCCGCGTCGTGGGCATCGGACCCCAAAAGCACGCGCCCAGAAAACGCCGTGCACAGCGCTTCGGCGCACCGCCTGACATCCTTTCCAAAGAACCCGGTCAAACTTCCTGAAGTAAGTTGAAGCCACCCTCCCGCATCGACGACGGGTTGCGCCAACTCCTCATGTCCCATCATGGCCGGATGCCGCTCAGGATGCGCCCATAACGGCGTCAGCCCCTTGAGCCGCGCGGCAAAAAGCAGCCTTCCAATAACGGCAGGCTGCATAAAAACGGACAACTCGAACAGAAAGGTATCACTTCGGGCAAGCCGCCCTTCCGGAAGCTCCTGAAGAACGTTTACCAGTTCTTCACTCACCATCCATTCAGCGCCACCGTACAGGTGCAGTGGTATGCCCTCCCCATTCAAACGCTCCTGCAGCGCTTTCCGAACCAAAGCGTGACGCGACAACGCAACCGCCGTGTTGCCGAACGTATCCATGTGCGGCGTACACACGATAGCGGTAATCCCGTCTCTGGCGGCACACCGGGCCATGGACAGGGCCTCCTCCACAGAGGAAGCCCCGTCGTCAACACCCGGAAGGATATGATTGTGAATATCCAGCACGAGACAGGACTACCAGCGGGTTTCAGGAACGTAGACGACATCGCCCGGTTCAAGGAGCATATCGCCGCCGCCCGTACCTTCTTCAAGCAGCTTCTGGATGTCCACGACAAAGGATTTATCGCCTCGGGTAACGCGAATCTTACTCAAGGAGTTGGGACGCTCCACTCCACCAGCCAGAGCGATAACACGGCTGACCGTCAACGGGTTTTCAGGGTTGGAGTAGAACTGGCCGGGCTTCTTGGCAGTGCCGAGCACGGAAATGGGCTTTGCCTTGGGAACAACGACCGTATCGGAGGGTTGCAGGCGGATATCCGCCGCCTTCTTTCCCATCAGGATATCCTTGGCCGGAACGGAAAGAACGTTCATGTTGCCGGAGGCATCACCGCGGCGGACAATGATCTTTTCCACATCCGCGCTTTCGGCAAGCCCTCCGGCGGCGCTGATCGCCTGCATGGCGGTCATCTCGCCGCCTTCGGGGATCGTACAGGAGAAATCGGCGCCGGCATTGATTTCACCCAGTACAAAAATCTTGCGGGGAGCAAAGGCTTCCACGGATACCACCACTTCGGGAGATTCAAATCCATTTCTGCGAAGCGCAGTGGCAATCACGCTTTCGATCTGATCGGGCGTCTTGCCAATGACATTGATACGCCCCGCGATGGGAAAACGAATGTAACCGGAGTTGTCCACACGCACTTTGACGTTCATATCTTCCTGACGGTAGACATAAATGGAGAGCAAATCCCCTTGGGAAATGCTGTAGGAAGCCGCGGAAGCATCCCCTGAAAAGAGCCCGGCGAACAGCATGGCCACTGCGCCAAGCCCTGCTAAGATACCCTTCATAAAACCAGACATGAAAAACCCTCTTTCTCTACGGGAGCGGAAACACACCCTAAAACGGGGAAAGCTTTCGTCGTGGGCTTTCCCCGTCTTAGGGATACAATACCAATTAGAACGTCAATGCCGCGCCAAGCGTGATCTGGTTGCGATCGTAGCTGGACTGATCGGCATAGTCCGTTACGCTGTACCTGTATCCCGCATTGACGTTGAACCAGTCAGTCACAACATAGCTTACGCCCAACCCGAGGCCATATTCCTTGTAATTGACGTTTTCAGAAGGCGCGTTATGGGAGAAGTAAGGCGTAGCTTCAAACTTGAAACGCCCTTCACCCGGAGAGTAGGTCAGAAACAATCCCGAAGTAAGGCGTTCAATGTAGTTACTGTCCGAGGAATTACTGGTCACAGCGCCATAGGCGGGCGCATAGGCAATGTCGAAACCAGTCGTCCAGTCAGGCGTAAAACCGTATTCGGCACGCAGATGGCCGGTCATTGAGGATTTGCTCTTGCTCGTGTCCTTGATCGTACCGTTGTCATCAAAGTGCATGTACTTGTATCCGGCTTCGGCAATCACCTTGGCGGTATCGCGGTACGTCCACGCAACGCCCACAAGGCCGGCATAGGACTGCGACGTGTTGTAGTGGTTGATCTTCGGCTTCGCCTGTCCAGCGTCAAACTTTGTGTAAATGACCGTATTCGGGCTGAGTGCGAAGGCAGGACGCAGCGAGACGGTATGTTCATCGTAGTCCTGATATTCCAGCATGCTCACGTCGCGGCGCTGCCCGAAATAAGCGTAGTCCACATCCACGCCAAAAAACGGGGTAGGCTTTACGCTTACGCCGGTACCGACCGTGAACTGGTGCATGGCATAAATATCTTCAACATTACGCATATTGTCATAATAGTTGTCGTAATTCGCGGTAAGGCGAGCGGACAACGCCGGGGAGAAGTCCACGGACCCCTTGGAATGGAAATACCCTTCAAAACCGGAATACTTCGAGTTGTCCAGATAGTCGTTACGCTGGATTTGGCCTTCCATACGGAGCTGCCACACGTCTTTCTGTTCGGCCTGCATCAGGAAACCGGCAGCCGTGGACATGACCGTATCGGACTCTTTGTTGCTTTTCGTATTGAAGATGTTGTCATCGTACTTCACGAACTCGCCGACCCAGAGATCAAGATCCATCAGACGCCCGCCGAGAGCCTGCGTGACCATATTATCTTTCATCAGTGTAATGGGAGCGCCATTGACCCGGGGCGTGTATGGGTCCTTGATGGGTTCGCCAGCCTGAGCGGACAACGCCGAAAACGCCAGCATACCAAGGCCTGCGAACAAAATTTTCATCTGTCTTTTCATCATCCTGCTTCCTTTATCCATTTACTTGCTGTTGGGAGTACCCGTCGCGGGCGTGGAAGGTTGCGTTTCCGCAGTCTGCTGCTGCGCTTGCAGGCCACTTCCCGTCGCGACGTTCGCTGGCAGGACGGAAAGAACCGATGCTGGAGCTTGTGCCGGAGCCTGAGTCGTAGCTTCGTCTTGGGCAGCAGCCTGAACGGATTCCGCTGCGGTCTTGGCTTCAGCCGCCGTCACAGCATGAGCAGCCTGCGTTACGGCCGTACCAGCGGCAGTCGTTACACCGGTGATTTCACCAGTCGGGGCAACAGAAATGCTGATGCCATGAGCGGCCAAGGTCTGCATAGCTTCGGCCCCCATAACCAGAGGAGCACCGTTGACGCTGGCAGCGACGCTCCCATCAGAAAAGGTTACGACCTTAACCGAATTTCCCTGCGCATCAGTGAATTCCGCGGTATGAACGGCCTGTACCGTATCCGCCGCAGACGGCTGCTCCGCAGTCGACGCAACAGTCTCCTCAGGAGCGGCAAAGCCAAGCGGAGCTGCACACAACCCCGTTGCCAACACAATGGCACCAAAACAAAGAGTACTTTTCTTCATGACAACTCCTCCTTTTTCATTGGAAAACCACATGAATCCCATTCATGGAATTTCTCAAAAGGCTATTCTCAAATGTTCTTCGCCGTTGTTGCCCTGCTCGTTCCACAATATGTCCTTAATCCCCGTCCGAGGCGTAAAGGAGGTTGCGGGACGTTGCAACAATGCAAATACAGCATCAATATCGCCTCTATCACACGCCCTTTCCAGCTTGCCCAGCAATCCCTTCAACTCATCCATCGCCATGCAGCTCTCTTCTTTCCGCATGATGCGAGGATGTTCCGTAGGGATGGCCTTGCCTTCGATAAGCAGCTCTTCAAACAGCTTTTCTCCCGGGCGCAGGCCGATTAAGGCAATCTCGATATCGCCTGAGGGGTGCCTTTCGTCACGGATGGAGCGTCCTGACAAGCGGATCAGCCTTTTGGCCATATCGAGAATTCTGACTGGTTCCCCCATATCCAGAATAAAGACATCACCGCCCTTCCCCATAGCCCCAGCCTGAATCACAAGCTGGACAGCTTCGGGTATCGTCATGAAATAACGGATGATATCTGGATGGGTAATCGTAATGGGGCCACCTTTAGCAATCTGCTCGCGAAACAGAGGAATGACGGAGCCAGACGACCCCAGAACATTGCCAAAGCGAACCATGCTGAAAATGGTCTTATCCTGCGTCGCGGCAAAAGCTTGGAGAACAAGTTCCGCCATACGTTTGGTGGTGCCCATGATGTTGGTGGGGCGCACGGCCTTATCCGTAGAAATCAATACAAAAAGGGAAACACCCGCCGCCAATGCGGCCCGAGCGGCCCGTACAGTCCCAAATACATTATTCCGAATACCTTGTACGGTGTTGTATTCAACAATCGGAACATGCTTGTAGGCTGCGGCATGATAGACCGTATCAATGTGGAAGGTACGAAAGATCTCTTCAAGCTGTTTCTCGTCCTGTACATTACCAAGTATAGGAACAACATTAATATTCTGTGATTCAGCCTGAACGCGAAGATGTTGCATAACCGTGTAGAGAGCCAACTCATTCAGTTCAAACAGAACCAGACAGCTTGGCCGGTGCAACAAAATCTGGCGACAAAGTTCGGAACCTATGGAACCACCTGCGCCGGTAACCAGAACCGCCTTCCCCTGTGTATTTTTATAAAGAAGCGACTCGACTGGAGGAATAGGATCACGTCCAAGGAGTTCCTCAATGTCCACAGGCCTCAGCTGATCAATATGAGCTTTTCTGGAAACGATGTCAGAAATACTGGGGACTGAAAGAATCTCTAGCCCCAGCTCTTCCAACCGCTCAAGAATTATTCTCTTTTGCGCTTGGGGAGTTCTTGGCATGGCAAGCAAAATAGTCTTTATGTCATAACCCCAAATAAGATCGGAAAGGGATTGCGGGGAATAAACTTTCATCCCGCGAATGATTTTCCCCCAAAGTTTTTTGTCATCATCAATGAAGGCTACAATGTTATATTTCCCTTCAGACTGAAGCGCAGCGTACAACTGGCGCCCGCCATCACCGGCACCATAAATAAGAACAGCCTTATTTCCTGATTTTTGGATACGGATGAAGAAATAGCTGGCTACAAACCGTATTCCAGCGCATAAAAAGGTTGCAAATGCAATATAAATAACGGGAATGCTACGTGGAATGGCTATACTTAATATTCTGCTGTACAAATATAGAAAAAAACCGGAGAGAACAGATAGTATAAAAATATAGAGCAGTGTTCTCAGCGAAATGTAACGCACTATGGTGCGATACAATCCCAGCCATACCGCAGCCGTGAGGCTTGAAAATACGGTGGCTCCCAGAGCCAGCCACCAGCGATACCCACCATACAAAGCGATGCTGAAACCATCATCAAGGCGAAACCAGTAGGCAAGAAAACAAGAACACAGGAGAAGCAACACATCCAGAATTATAAGGATGCACAGCTTCTCCCTGTGAGGAAGGGCAAAGAGAAATTGACAAAAAGAATACGTCATACGCCGATCCTGTCAGCTGTATGACGCAAAAAGATATTAACTAAGAGAGAGAGAGAGAGAGAGAGAGAGACATCTTTACCCCGTTAATATACTTTGACATTTCTTTTGGAACAAAATCTAGATATAGTTATAGAGGTAATTACGCCAAAAGATGACTCTCATATATCCTTTTTTATGAACCAACACAACCTGACATGCTTTTTTGTGTTCTCCAAAACAATATTTTATAAGCTATTCTATTTCAGAGAGTTATATAAACATACAATCGATGTTGTGCTATATACAAATCTATAACATGTTGATTTATCTTTTTATATTTTTTTGAAAATCACTGCGCCGCAAGGTTGACCTCCAACAGGTTTCCGTCTCAATTCAATGTGATGGAGACAGGCTTTCCCACTGAATAACGCATGTTTCCAATGCATTGCGAGTAATCGGTTTTCTCCCGAAAGAAACAAGTATACCACCTCTCATGATACCTGCGCAGTCGGCCTGAGAACCTTTTCTGACAGCCAGAACAATCAGCCCGGCCCGTCTTGAGTTTCTTCTGTATTCTCCAGGTATTACAGTAGTAAGTACTCCCACAGCGCGATCTGTAACATCTTTTCCGGCATATATGGCAAAGTAGTCAAACATGTTTCGCTTTCGCTCTGCAGCTGGAGTGGTGCAGCCATTGCGGAGGCTTCGGACATCCCTGTGGACAAACCGGAAGAGATGCCCAATCCGCTTTCTGTATGCGAGTACCTCCCACCATAAAGCACACGCAAGATTTTTTTGGGACTGTGCGGCTATGGCAGATTCATCCAGATAATTTTCTGTCCCGTTGAACTCCCTATATCCGATTGGGGCATCCCCTTTTTCAAATAACTCAAAAAAATATTCGAATCAATGCCATCACGCTATACCATTTCGACAGAGTCACACAAGGAAATCTGAACATCTCCACAGACTGGTATTTCCTATAATAGGTATCCCACGGGCTTTTTACACATCCGTTGCACAATAAAATACTCCACAGCAAGCAAGAAAACTATGTATCCATCTTCTGGAACGCATCATAATGCCTCTTTATCAATTTAAAAAGAGAAGTTAACTACTAGTGAACAAATGAAGGGCTTCCTTAATATGCGTAGTCGCATAAGTCCGTTCTTCATGCACGTACTGTACTGTCTTCCCGAACAGCCCATCCGAAACAGCAGCATCCCTATTTTCAAGAACAGGCTGTGGATCAATTGCCTTTCCTAAAAGCAAAACCTCAGAATGAAGGTGCGGACCGGTGGATAATCCTGTGTTTCCCACCGTACCGATCACACTATTCTGATCAAGCTTGTCATGCAGATGGACGACGACCGTGTCCATGTGCGCGTATCGGGTGCAGACACTAGGCACATGCTCAATCTCTACCGACAAGCCATACCCTGTGTCCTGCTCATGGACGGCAACGACTTTTCCAGGAGCAACAGCCAATACTGGCGACTTCATGGGATCTGCGATGTCAATACCCTGATGCGAACGCAATTCGGCAAGAACAGGGTGGATTCGCAGCCAAACGCCGAAGACTCCGGCCCCTGTGCCGGCCAACTGAAGCTAATTGTTTTGACTATGGATTTCGACAGATCAGGAATTTCAATAACCGGGGTATCCAGCTCTTCCAAAAGAAGAGGCTGCCGCGCCTGATTGGCACCCCCCCGCAGAGCAGGCAACAGACCATCAACGTTGCCGCTTTTCTGAAAAATTTCCGCATGCTTTGCATAAGCATAAAAAGTCCTATTCCAAAAACAACACCGGAAGAATCCAGAAGAACATCACTCCACTGTCCACCTCTCCCCTGGACCCATAACTGATGTAACTCATCCCCCCCGCATAGAGAGCCCCCAAGCCTATGGCCAACAGCCCAGCACGGCGAAACGCCCAGCAACGCACCCAAAGGAAAAGCAATACACCAAGAATAGCAAATTCCACGAAATGCGCCACCTTGCGAATTATCGGCTGAATGAGCAAGGCGATATCATGAACCGACCCCCCCGAAGTGTACTCATAGGGCAGAATATCAACTGCTTTTTCGGCTACACACTTAGAAATATGCAGACTCAGACCAGAAGATTCGGTTGCTGTCTGTGCGGAAAGCAGAAAAATAAACGCCATCCAGCACAATACAGCAACCAGCGCCCCCCCTTTACTCCATCCGCCACACTTTATCTGCGGATATGCTGTATCCTCCTCAGACTGAGGAGCGGCACGATTATTTTCCAACATGGACTTTTCCTGTATCGTTTTACACATAGAAAAATAGCGCGCACTAGAATGCCGTTGGAACTTTTCCCGTGCTGACGAGAAGCTCTTCCGCCGTTGACTAGGGAATCCCCAGAAAAACAAAATATTATCCCCGAGCGGCAGGCGCGACTCTAGCTAATCTGCTGTCACGTATCAAGACAAAGCCCATCCTTAGATGTAGCCTTCCCGTAATACAGGGCCATTGAAGAATAGAGATTTCTGGTAAACATTACCTGATGGGGGCAAGATGGAGAAATCTCGATTTTCGAGAGCCAGATTATTCAGATTCTGAAAAAGGCCCATGGTGGTCGCATGGTTGTCGATATTTGTCGCGAGTATGGCTTGAGCCAAGTCACAATGGAAGACCGAGTTTGGAGGCATGGAGGCGGATAGACGCAGGCTTCAAGGTGCTTGAAGCAAAGAGCAGCAACCTCAAGCGCATGTTTGCCAATTTCAGCCTTGAAAATAAAGCATTGAACGACGTTACTACAAAGAAGCTCTGAGAGCAGTCGAGAAGCACAAGTTAGCAAATTCATGTTCACTGAGTATGATCTCAGTGAACGGCAGGCATACCCGCGCTGGGCCTTGGTCGGTGTACCGGTATAAGTCCAGGTCAAGGGATAACTCGCCGCTCATTGGCGCTTCTGGGACTGGTCGATCAGTTCTCTTTACGGTTTCGACAAGCTCCTTACTAGGGATATGTTATCTTTTTAAAGATGAATCTTCGGCGTGAAGACAAAAAGCGTCTGCCTTCGCGTAACCCGCAACTACTTGCGGCTCCATCTTGTGCCAATGTCTACGGGTCTATTGACTTCATACATGGCACGCTGGTCAACGGTCAAAAATTTAGGGAGTTCAACGTACTAGAAGACTGTAGTCGTGAGTGGTTGGGTATTGAAGTATATAAATCTGCCCGCAGTATGAGTAGTGCGGGCCTAGAGCGGATTGTTGCCAAATTGAGAATGAACAGCGGGCCGAAAATGATTTCCGTACCGCTGGATGCCTGAGTCCAAGAAAACGGCGTGAAATTAGAGTTCATCCAAGCAAGTCCACACAAAACTCGTACATTGAGAGATTCAACAAGACCTATATGGAAGAGGTACTTGAGTTCTACCTGTTCAGGCATCTCACGCAATTAAAGGAAATTACAGGAAATCTCTACTATTGGATGGTACTAACTTGGGGAGGTTTACAGCTTGATCTTTAACTTTCCTGTTATAGGCAATGACCGTTGTGTAATCCATTACGAGAATGAACCGTATCTTGTGCTCTCAATCACAGGAAGGGCCAACGCGTCTTCAAAGGGCTTTTCAAGAGAGGAACCGACCTTATAGCAGACTAGGTTGGAAGTACAAATTTCTGTATTCACAACTTCGTGGCCTTCCTCTTCTCCGAAGGGTGATATCATTGCCGATAGATGCAATGATCCCGTTTCGCTCAAGACAATAAAGTGCCACATCAATTTCAGATGCCCGGTAAGAGGATTTGAGACCTGTTTCAGTTGAGTTGCAATGAACGTTTCCACGTTGTGCTCCAAAATCCATAAGGCAACATCGCGTGCACAGGCTTGTTCACGCTCATCAGCCGTACTACGAGCACATATCTGCGTGTGATGGGAAAGACCTCAACTATATCGAACGCAAGGCGGATCTCACTTTCCTTAATTGGAGAAGTTTCAGGATTAAAGTACTCTGCAAGATGAAGTATCCCCGCAATACGGAGAGCATGCTCCCCTATACGTCTTACCCATTCTTCAATTTTCCAAAGCTCTTCCCAATTCCTCAGCCTCTGCATCCATAGTTCATTTTCACTATTCCAAAATTGTTCCGCATCATGGCTTAACTCCATGCTAAAGCACGCCTTTTCATGCACAGCATCTAGTGCCCCAATGATTTGGGATAAAACGTTTTCCATGCGTTGCCGTATCTCATCGCTCAAAGGATACCTCTCGTGCCGATAGATGATTTCACTAGGCAAGTGTCGGTAGATAAGCGTGCGTGCAATCAATCCGCGATTATTCGCTTCCGGATCATCGAGCAATGCTTGGAACGGCCTGATTTGCGTGAAGGTGACGTCAACGATAGCGGGATCGTAACTTACAGTCTGCCCACGAGAAATACGATCCTGAGCATGGGGTTCGCCTGACCAATATTTGCGGATCTGATCCGCAGCCCCCTTGGGCAAGGGTATCCCCTCTGGATCAATCCTTCCCACAAAACCTTGGGAAGCCATGGCTTGTGATCTCAGAAAGCGTAAAACATGGAGGCACCAACTTGTTTTTCCTTTCTTTCTCGACTTGTAACATTTCCTCATACTGTTCAGGATTTCCCGTACGGGCGTAGGAGTTACAAAGCTCTCGCATACGACGAGCCCGCACTCTGTTGTCAACGGCAACCTTGACATTGAGCTCTTCGTAATGGAGCAAAATTTTTTCATCAATTTTCTTGAAAAAATCTAAAAACTCCGCAGTGGCGGCAGATTTACCTGTTCCAGATTCCGCACCAACCATAAGCAGGAGGGAAAGTGAGCTTTTAATTCCAGCTCCCGGAAGGTAAACGGAAGCCCTGCCGTGGTCTGCCAAGGCAACGGCACCGAGCCAAGCCCAAAAAACGAGATTGAAATCCGCATGCCTGGCGGAAGAAATTGCGGAAACGATTTCCTCAGTTACGGGTGGCAATGGCAACCTGGAGAAGGTCTTCTCATGAACTTCAGCAAAAAACTTTGCACCCCGAATGTCCTCAAGCAACCTGTCACGCGAGCGTCGGATTCGTAGCAGCCATCCATCGTACATACTAGTGTTCCTTTTGCGGGGGAAAACTCCCCCGCACATTTGGACTATTACATCAGGGGATGAAATCGGAAACATCGGTCTCGATCTTCAGCAGCGCATCCGGAGACGCATCAGGAAACAGCCTACGAATGTCCTCCGGCATGTCTGCCAGCAAGACCGTCAGGTAGACCGCCTTTGCCCGCTGATGCCCAGCCGCAAAGGCCTCGGCCAGATAGCGCTTGAGCTGAAACTTGTTCCACGCCATCTGGCGCATGATTTCGAGATCCGTCAGGCCTGCGGACAATCTTTCAAGAAACTGCGCGTGTTCTTCACGAAACCGTTGCCTGGGGGACTTTTTGGGTGATTCGGGCATGACTCTTTCTCCGTTTTTGTGGTGATAGGACTAACGGACCGCACAGAGGAAGACTACTTCCCAAGAGTGCTTTCCTATTTATCCGGAAAAATACTCTTGCTCTCGTGTCCATGTCAGGAGGGAATAAGATAAAAAGCTTGTCCCCCCCCCAAGACACATTCTTGCGTACTAAATCCTACCTGTAATACATGAAAAGGCCTAACGGTATACCGCTAGGCCTTCAAACTATTTTGCATATACTGTTAATTTTCTAGTGGACAACGTTCAAGATAATGTTCTCCTTTGGGTTTATACATTTCCGGTGTTTCAGATGTCGTGATCGTTTTTTGATTTTTGATTGAATATGCCACTATCTTGTAATTCATTATAAATGATTTTAAGCAATTTTCATTTGAAGAGCACATTTTATATTCTTCTAGTGAGTATATTTTCTTATTATACTTATACAACTTTTCAGATACAATCCTGTTTATTATATCAGTAAAACTAATTTTTCTATTTTCTCTTAAAATATCCCAAATATACAATCAAATTATTATTTTATAAAAATAATTTGTTCTATATGATTCCGTTTTGCCAGCAGACACGAACTTGTTTAAGTTCTCTTTATCACTATCTGATAAATAATTACCTTTATTTTCTTTTAAAAAGCATATATCATAGCTTAATTACAATATTAAATCGTCATATTT
>ERZ838118.2659-NODE-2659-length-18636-cov-9.561649_pt1 | contig 18636 bp, 11 predicted proteins | sample MGYA00519863_ERZ838118 | MGnify/ENA primary metagenome ERZ838118 (study PRJEB31850, sample SAMEA3708827) | human gut metagenome | biome: human gut; feature: human-associated habitat; material: faeces | place: China | collected 2014 ...
AAGATGGCGGTATGGAGATTACAGGTGAATACTGGAGGAGCGAACGTTGCGGATTGCTTGCAAAACCATGTTGCAGCACTTTGGGCTGGCAAGGTACTTGCTTACTTAATGGGAAATTACTATGACTCGAAAGCCACCTACGAAAAACTCTTTGATTGGACCGATGAACACAAGTTTAAAACCGGCAAATACTCTTATAAAGAGGCTGTGATCGACGAATTGGCCACAGCCTCTCCCAGTGAATATCTGACGAAAATATCGATACAAGTGTTTTAACCCTGCCGCTTCATCGCGTTTCCTCCGCACTGCCTTTACATTTCTCATAAGCAAATAGCGCCGCTCCCAGCGCACCGCAGAGCTGCGCCTCATCACAGATATAAAGTTTAGCACCAAGCTTCTCTTCCAATGCCTGGATGATACCCCGGTTCTTCGCCACACCGCCGGTCATCATATATTCGCCTGGATGATCCTTTCCAAGGCGGGCTGCCAACGCGCCGACTTTTGAGGCAACTGACACATTTAAACCGTGGATAATATCTGCCACATCCTTATTCTGTGCCACCAGCGACACGACCTCCGACTCTGCAAACACCGTACACATGCTGGAAATCACGATATTATGCTTCCATTCCAGCCCTTTCACACTCATTTCCTCCAGGGAAAGTCCCAGCGTTTTCGCCATCATTTCCAGAAAACGTCCCGTTCCGGCGGCACATTTGTCATTCATCAGGAAATTTTTCACGGCTCCCTGCCCGTCGATGCTGATCGCCTTGATATCCTGCCCGCCAATGTCGATGATAGTGCGGACATTCGGATTCAGATAATTTGCGCCCTTGGCATGGCAGGTAATCTCCGTGATGCTGTCATCCCCGCTGTCAATGTAGGATCGTCCATATCCGGTCGTATCGATCCGCACGATCTCCTCTTTCTTAATTCCCGCTTTCTCAATCGCCAGATCCAGACTCTTCTCGGCGCTCATCATCGCACCGCCGCCGGTCGGAATAATCATCGTCGATTTAATTTTTCCATCCTGATCCAGTATGACCACATCAGTACTTGTCGAACCGCTGTCGATTCCCGCTACATAAAAAATGCCCGACTCCATCTTCTTTCTTGCCTCCTCACTGATACCTTTTCCCGGATCCATATCCTCTGATCCCTCGATCGTCTCCTCAAATGCCTGAATGCGCGTCAAAAGCTGCCCCGCGCTCTGGCTTGTAAAATCAGTCTCAATCTTAAGGAGCGGAACCTTGATATCCCGCTTGATACTCGCATACTCAAATCCATAATAATCACAGAACTTGATCGTGTGATAAATAATTCCCTTTAAATTCGGATCCAGATACAGACGGTTTCTGCGGATCGAACGGTTCATGCGGAAACACGGCATCTGTCCCAGCAGGACGTCCGCGTAAGAAAGAAACAGCTCCTCTTCCTCCATATTCCACATTTCATCCTGTACGACCGACAGTTTCCGACCACCCGTACAGGTCAGATTTTCCACATCCATCTGGATATTGTCCCGGATCATATCCTCCAGAATGCCGCTGACCCGCACGCCCAGTACACCAATGTACGGCTCCGTGTTCATTTCCGGCGTAATAAAGGACTTGATAAAAGCGCGTTTATCAAACACTTTCCCGGAATATGCCTCATATGCCTTTTTAAGCCTCCGGATCGTGCCCGCAAATTTCACTTTTTCACATTCATTATCATCATGCGGCAGATCCAGCATATATAAAAACTTACATTTTCCCGTGCTCTCCACGATATCGTAAACGCGCCTCATCGAATCGCAGCAGTTTACCAGCACCAGCTGTTCAACCTTTCCTTCCAGCACTGCCTGAATGACCGATTTTCCAAAGCCGCACAGATTTGCATGTGCAATTTGATCCGACTGTTCGAAATTTTCCGGCATTTCCTCCAAAACAGAACATTCTTCTCCAAACCCCCGGAACAGCTCGATCGGGGTGTACTTACAGACGTAATAAATCATGCGTGTTTCTCCTCCTTGCCCTTTTCCAGCATTTCCACAAACGCCTGAAGCCGCGTCGATACCTGACCGTCGCTGGTATTGGCGGGGTTGCAGCCGTCACCGTCGAGAATCATCGTCGGAAGTCCTGTCTTTTCTAAGGACTGCTTAATCAGGCTGGATGCACCGATCGTTCCCTTACAGCCCCAGTGGGCAAATAAAACAGCACCATCCGATTCCGTGATTCTGGCAAGTCGTTCCGCTTCCTCAATTCTCTGTTTCACACTGCCATTGTAAATGCAGTAGACCATTTTCTCTGCCATCGCCTCATACGGGTCTTCCGCATGCATCTCCTGAAAACCATCTGCGATGAAATCACAAGCGCGGATGTGCATTTTCTTACTATAATTAAAAATATCCTTAACCGGCTCCTGTAAAAATGGCATGATGTGCATCCAGATTACTGAAAGACCATCTCCCCTCGGTGACATCCGCACATCGCGCAGAAGTTTTTCCGTATAGGTAACCGCCGTCTCTGAGCCAGCCATCAGATGGCACATAAAAAGCGCATACAATTCATTCGTCAGAGAGGTCACCGGGTCATGCGCACACCGCAGGGCAAGCTGTTTTTTATAATTCGCTGCCGCTTTCCGGCTGTTATCTACCGCACTCCGCACTGTTTCCTCCGAAATCCGTCTGTCCGTCGTCTCCTCCAGAAACCGTTTCAATTTCCGCAGCTGATCCGCCACATACAGAACCGATTCCCGGTTTTTCTCATACGGAACATCAATATAAAAGCCTGGACATTCAAATTTATCCTTTAAATACGGAAACGTCATCATATTTCCATCACACGCAAGGTTCGTATAAATCATGCAGTTCGGTTTTGGCAGAATCCCCGTCAGCGCCGCCCCCAGAAACACCCTGTGGTACGAACACATCGTCTCCGGAAATCCTTCTTCCTCCGTTTTCCGAAGAAACGTCTGCTCACACTTCGTTCCCGCCATAAAACAGGACATCGCCTCCACTGAGTACGGCGTCAGCCCTGCCGCCATCACCAGCTCTCCCGGCACAAATATGCTGACCATCGCCGCATTCTCCGGTTCCGACAGCGACTGAATGATATTTTTCATAACCACCCGCGCCACATACTGTCCCGACGACGGCAGCCCCCGATCCGGCAAAAACTGAAGCTTCTTTTCCTGCAGGCGGTATCCTGCAAGAAGCAGCCGACGCGCTTTTTCCGGATCCTTAAGCGCCTGGCTGCTCACTCTATTTCCAAATTTTTCAATTACATCCATTGTTCTTTCTTCCATTCTTTTAAGTTCATTTTTCTGTCATATCGCCCTGATGCAGATGGATATGGTTCCGCGCCTTTGCAGGCAAACGGACATTCTTTATTATAGTCAGTTGGATGGGAATTGTAAATATATCGGATATGAAACGCGAAACAGAGGGGAGAAGAGCTTTACACCTGTGACAAAATCATCTATATTCCAAAAAACTGAGCAAACAACCACCTATCATTTCCCACAAATTCTGGTGACCGTTTTTCAATTTTTAAAGCCAAAATGTGGTCAAAAAAGCGGCTGACCTCCCGATCAACCGCTTTAAATAACTCTTTTACCTATTATCTTCCCGCTTCTTCATCCCAGCTGCCGTCTTCTTTCACGTACCAGCCGTCCGGTGTCCGACGTTTTGAATACATGATGCCGGCACTGCCGTCTTGATTCGAATTCAGATAATACCATTTTCCATTGATGAACTGCCATCCTGTAAGCATACCCTGGTTTTCGTCCATATAGAACCATCCCTGGTACAGGGTGTCATAGATCCAGCCGGTACTCAGATATCCCTCAGCGCCAAATGCCCACCATCTGCCGTTGACTTTTTCCCAATGAAATGCACCGGTATTGCCCATAGGCCAGGTGCCGTCACTGTAGCGGAGCCACCAGCCTCTGGCATCCTTTATCCAATGGCTGTAACCGTCATTCACTGCCTGATTCGATGCACCGGTGATAACCCCCTGCTCCTCGCTGCGGTAGCCTTTCTGGCTATCTTTGGTTACTGTGCCGGAACTTACGCTGCTGCTTTTTCCACTGCTGCCTTTTCCGCCGCTGTCTTTTCCACCGCTGTCTTTTCCGCCGCCTGAATGACTGCCTGAGCTTGAAGGCGCTTGCTGAACCGTCACATTGACTGTTTTTACAGCATCATTGAAATTGTCCATCGAAGCTTTCACATATACCTGATAGGTTCCCGCATCTGTAAAGCCCGGGATCTCACTCTGGTAATCCACTCCATTCTTAGAATAAGTAAATACCACTGCATCCGGACTCACATTTGAAAGACCGGTTTCCACAGATGCATGGATCTGCGGTTTCTGTTCGGTACCATTGTAGGTAAGCGAATCTGCCGACACAGTCATGGATGCAAAATCACGTGCTACGATATTGCCTTTGATAGATGTGCTATTTTCTGTCAGCTCATAATTCTTTGCATTGTCACCTGCTAACGTAATATTTGCCGCCTCAATATTGTGCTCTCCAACATCCGCACTCTGATATGCCAAATTCACCTGGTCAGCACGAACATCCTGAGAATCAGGAGTACCGGAATCACTGTAAAGCTGAACAGATAAATTCTGCTCCTCCCTAATATCTGTCGTTCCATCATAGACTTTATCGAAAGAATTTCCTGTTATCCGCGCATTTAATTTACACTTGTCGATTGTAAGTATAGCTTTATTCGATTCATTCGTATAATTTCCCTGTCCCAACAGAGAAACGGTGTATGTTCCAGCATTTTTTCGCTCTTTAACTATCCTATTATCAGTTCCTGTCCAATATGTCCAATCTTTGATTGTATAATCCGCCTTATCCACTTCATCTCCGGAAGCTCCCTGCCAGTTCTCAACCACCTTGATCTCCGGGTTCCGGGATTGACCATTATAAATGACGGTCTCTGGTTCAAGTGTTACTTTTGTATCTGTAAAACTCCGTTTGGTAATATTTGTTTGGTTGCCAGAGCAAAATATCTTCGACTCGTAATTATCTACTGTCACTCTTACAAATACAAACTGACCCGACTCTGCTACATTCACAATCTTCGGACACTTCGACTTCCACTGATCTTCATGTAAATCATCCGTACTCTTTGTACGCTTCAGCTGATACTCGTATCCTGCACCTTTAGGAATACCACTTGCGCTAATGGCAGCTGCCGGATATCCTTGGGCTCCCCTATATTCACCGCTGGCAGCCGTTACGGTCAAGTTCCAGGAATCAGGAAACTTTGCTTTATTAACCGTCAATGTTATATCAACCGGATTTTCTCCGGCTTTATAGAATCCACTTGCCTGTGTATTCACCTTGATTTTAAATACACCAGCCTTGGTCACCGTCAAATGACCCGTTTCCTTGTCAATCGTTCCTTCTCCCTTATCACTTCCTGTATATTCAGTAAGTTCATATTGCAGGTTTCCGGCTTTAACCGGTTTCTGAATAGCCGCAAGGTTTTTAACATCGATCGACATATTTTCTTTATAATTTTCACTAATTTTCGCTGTATAACCTGTAATTGGATCCGGTGTCTGCTTTGCATCATCAGGCAGACTTCCGCTTCCGCTGATTGTGCCGGTATTGATAAATGTTCCGTCTTTTTCTTTTACAAATGGACCGTTTGAAACAAATTCTCCTTCATTGGTAAGTGTGCCACTATTAATTGTCGTACTTCCGGAGGTTACCTTTCCGCGCCTTGCAACAGTGAAAGAACTATTTCCATTAATGTATAATCGATCGGTATTCAGTTCCTTGGCTTGGATCGTTGCAGATCCACCCCTCTGCAAAAATCCTATTCCACCACTATTAGATTTTGCTGAAATTGTTCCATCTGAAAGATTAAAATCACCCACATTCTCAATTCCGGGTTTTCCACTTCCGGTTACCGTTAACCTTCCACCAGACATCTGGAAATTTCCAAGGACATACACACCATTCTTGTGTGTTCCCGCAGCAGTAACAGAGCCTCCGTTAATATTTAAAGCTCCTTTTCTTTGCACAACAATAGCTCCTGAGACTGGATCGCTATTTTGTTCCGCATCGGCAGCTGCTTCTATTGTTCCACTCTCTATCGTCAAGCTGCCTGCAACCACTATTGCGCTGGATGTATCATCCCTTGTTTTTTTCGTTGGATAATTCTGAACTTTCAAAGAAGCCGATTCTGGTTCTGCCTTAATCGTCGCGCTTGTCCAGTCATTAATCCTGAGGCCACATCCTGAAAAACCTTTTCCTTTTCCCTCTAATACATTTCTTCCATTTAATACTATCTCCCATGTTCCCCGGCTTAACTCAAGGTTCTGTATGGTAGCATTCGTCATTCTTAATTGAAAGCTATTTTCTCCTGAACTAGTAACCTCTATACCGTGATCGTTCAATAAATTCATTACATCGTTATTAACACTAGAAAAATTGTGGTCATCAAAGTATAGACTTTTAGAGTCTTCGCCTGAGTTAAAACTTACATGTAGCACAGGAGTTCCACTTACTACAGGCATCGCCACCTGGTCTCCCGTCACAGACACTTCCACCACCAGCGCGTCTACATCTTCCGCCAGTTCATATGCCTCCGGCAGCTCTGCTGCAAACTCATAGGTGCCTTCCAGGGGCCAGCGGCCTTCTTCATCCTGCACGTACTCGTTACAGTTCCAGCCAGTAATCGGAATTTTCCCCTCTTCTTCCCCCCCCCACTTCGCTTTCTTCTCCGACCTGGGCAATAATAGCCTGTGGTAAGTACTCCGCGACCTCTTCGAAGGATGGCTGGGATTCCTCGGTAACTCCGCTAAGCTCTAATCTGCCATCCAGCAAGTTCTCCTCCAGATCATACCAGGACCAGGAGAAGATCTGGGACTTCACAGCCGGTATCACAGTTCCGCCTGGAATTGTGGTGTTTTCCATATCCGATGGTGTACTGACGGAAGATGCATTCTCCGCTTTGTCAGCAGAATCCTTCTGATCGTTGGTTTCTTCATCATCCGGCCCGGTTTCAGAATCGTCCTCGTTCGTACCGGAAGACGAGGCTGTATTCCGTATGCATCCGCTTTCTACAGTGCAGACGTGGGTACATTCCGTCGGCTCTTCTCCTATCTGGGACGAGGTTGCCTCCTCATCCGGCTCGCCGTAGCACTCCTCGGAATGCACATGGACACATTTTTTCTTCTCTGTCTTCTGCGGCATATCCGCCCATGCTGTATTTCCAAATAATGTCGATACTGCCAATGTCATTGTCAGACACACCGCTGCCGCCCTTCGTATACCTTTCATTCTCCCATCTCCTCTCTGTTTACCTTTCATCTCTTTTGACGCCCATGAAGATTAATTCTCATGATGTTATTATTAAACAACTTTCAAAAAATGTCAATAAACCGTACACAATATATGTTTAATACCGTCATTTATATGATTTCCCGATTTTCATTGTGAATTTCGTTACCTGCTATCTCCATCCCGCCCCAGATACTCCCACACAAACCGCGATACTTCCGCCTTTTTATGGTACCTCTCCCGCACCGCATACACATGCAGCCGGGTCTTTGCACGCGTCATTGCCACATAGAACAGACGTCGTTCTTCCTCCATATCCTCGTCCAGCATCGCGCGGCTGTGCGGCGTGATGCCTTCATTGGCATCGAGAATATAGACAATGGGAAATTCCAGCCCCTTGGCGCTGTGCATCGTCGCCAGCGTGATCGCATCCGTCTCCGTCCGCCGCTGCGCCGCCTGCCGGAGCAGTTCCTCCTTGTACGCCTCAATGTGTGCAAACCACTCGTCAAAGGTCTTGAAACCCGCCGCACTTTCTTTTAGCTCATCGGCAGTCTCTAAAAGTTCCTCCGACCGCATCCGCCGGAATGTCGCATACTCGATCAGATATTCATCGTATCCCATGCCCTGGCGGATATAATTGACGGCTGCCAGAGGTGACATCCGGGCGATGGCCCGCAGATCCCCTTCCAGACTCTCGATCCGCTCGGCAATCCAGTCTTTCTCCGCATAGAATGCCTTCATCTTCTCGAACGAAACCGTCTCATCCGGCATCGCATCCCGGCTGATATAACGCTTCGGACGATTGATGACCTGCAAAATATCTTCCCGCGCCCGGCTTCCCATGGCGATCCGGATATAGGTCAGGATATTTCGCGAAATCCAGTGTTCATAGAGGTTCGGCACCGTATCCCTTGTCCGGAAGGGAAGGTTGTATTCCATCAGCTTTTCCATCAGAAAACGAGGACCAGCATTGGTCCGGTATAAAACTGCGATATCCCCCGGCCGCACTCCCGACTGCAGATACAGCTGTATCTCCCTGGCAATGGCCAGATTTTCTTCCCCCGGATCCTGCCAGAGCTTCGTGATCACGTTCTTCCCATGCCGTCCCGTTGTATGGATGGCCTTTGAAAAACGTTTCTGGTTTTCTCCGATCAGCCGCAATGCCGGTGCCACGATCTCCTCGGTACTGCGGTAATTCATATCCAGAAGAATCCGTCCGGCACCCGGATAATCCCGCTCAAACCCCAGCATAATCTCCGGTTTGGCCCCACGAAACCGGTAAATCGACTGATCATCATCGCCCACGATAAAAAGATTATCTTCCGGCTTGGCTAATATCCGCACGATCTCATATTGAAGCCGGTTGATGTCCTGAAACTCATCAATCAGGATGTACCGATACCTCCTCTGCCAGGCAGACAGGATATCTTTTCTTTCCGTAAAAAGTTCCAGACACAGCACCATCATGTCATCGAAATCGATGAGTCCGGCCCGGCGCATTTTCTCTTCATAGCCCGCATAGAGCTGACGGAAAACTGCATCCGGACAGTTTTTGGAATAGTAATGTTCCAGTGCAATCCTCTCCCCCTTGACAGAGCTTATCTCACTTAAAATGGAGGCTGCAAACTCATTTTCATCCTCCGGCTCCAGACCTCCGGCCTGAGCCAGCTCCCGGACAAACTGCATCTGCTGCTCTTCCCGGACAATATTGTCAGCGGTATATCGGTATGCCAGTTTTAAGATCCTAAAAAAGATCGAATGAAAAGTACCGAAGGTGACTCTGGAGCCGCCGCCGGTCAATGCTTCATACCGCTCCCGCATCTCCTCGGCTGCTGCCCGGGTAAAGGTAATCACAAGAATATCCCCCGGATCGATTCCGTACTCCTTCGTCAGATACTGGACCCGATGGGTGATCACCGTTGTTTTCCCTGATCCCGGTCCCGCCAGAACCATCATGGGACCATCTTTATGCATGATTGCCTGTGTCTGTGCTTTACTGAATGCCATTTCCTGTTTCCTTACTCCACAATTCAAGAATATCTCGGCATATTTGCTTCGAAATTCGCATTTTGATGTGCAAGACATCCTTCTGCCGCGCATCTGAAGCAAATCTGTCAAGTACAAATGTAAGAAAAGTGCGCCTTGGAATGTATTTCTCACAAAGCGCACCTTTTCACTGCTTTTCATGTATCTACGATACATGAAAAAGCAGTTGTTTATTTACTACCTACTGATTTAATCTGCGAAGCCAAACTTGCTTCAAGTCGAACATCGACGGTTACGACAGCCTACTGCTGTGCCTCCAGAAGTTCAATCCCCTTCTTGATACGGCTGATCGACTCCTCCCTGCCAAGCACTTCCATGATCTCGGTCGCGCCTGCCGGCGTCATCTGCTTGCCGGATACAGCGGTACGGATCGGCCACATTACGAAGCCGGTCTTAACGCCCTCTTTGGATACATACTCGGACAGCGCCGCGTACAGACCGTCGTTGGAGTAATCTTCCTGTGCTTCCAGAATCGGCAGAACATCTTTTAATACCTTTAAGGATGTCTCCAGATTGGTCTTCATCTTCTTGTGAACATACATCTGCGGATCGTACTCCGGCAGTGTCTCAAAGAAATCGATGTGTCCCTCGATATCCGGGAAAATCTCGATTCTCGTCTTAACCATCGCCGCGATCTTCTTCAGATCCAGATCCTTGGTGATTACTTTCTTGATGTACGGCTCTGCCATCTCATAGAACTTATCAAAATCCATCGCCTTGATGTACTCGCCGTTCATCCATTTCAGTTTTACCATATCGAAAACAGCCGGAGATTTGCTGATATTCTTGTAGTTGAACTCTTTTACCAGCTCGTCTAAGGAGAAAATCTCCTGATTATTTTCCGGTGACCAGCCAAGCAGGGCAACGAAGTTGACAACTGCCTCGGAAATGAAGCCCTGATCGATCAGATCCTGATAGGAAGAATGACCGCTTCGCTTGCTCAGCTTCTTGTGCTCCTCGTTCGTGATGGTCGGGCAGTGCACATAAACCGGAACCTCCCATCCGAATGCGTCGTACAGACGGTTGTACTTCGGAGAAGAAGAAAGGTACTCGTTACCGCGGACTACATGGGTGATCTGCTGTAAATGATCGTCCACCACATTTGCGAAGTTGTAGGTCGGGAATCCATCCGATTTGATTAAAACCATATCGTCCAGCTCGGAGTTATCTACGGAAATATCCCCGTAAATCTCATCGTGGAAGGTAGTCTTTCCCTCGGTCGGGTTGTTCTGACGGATGACAAACGGCTTTCCTGCCTTTAAGTTTGCCTCTACCTCTTCCTTGGAAAGGTGCAGGCAGTGCTTATCATAGGTCATGATCTCTTCGCCGTTTACTTCTCTCTTTAAGCTGTTTAAGCGTTCCTGATCGCAGAAACAGTAATAAGCTTCGCCTTTATCGATCAGCTTCTTCGCATATTCCATGTAGATGCCCTGTTTCTGACGGTCGCTCTGTACATACGGGCCAACCGGACCTCCGATGTCCGGACCTTCGTCATGCTTCAGTCCGGTATCGCGCATCGTATTGTAAATGATCTCGGTCGCGCCTTCAACGAAACGCTCCTGATCGGTATCCTCGATTCGCAGGATAAAATCGCCGCCCTCATGTTTTGCAATCAGGTATGCGTATAATGCAGTTCTTAAGTTTCCTACATGCATTTTGCCTGTCGGGCTCGGTGCGTATCTGGTTCTGATCTTTGTCATACTTTTCACACGGCTGTCTGGAAGCTTATGTTCCAAACAGTTTTTCCTTTCCTAGAAATAATTAAAATATTGGAATGATAAAATAAAGTAACTGTTCCGTAGGTCTGCGCATTTACTGCGCTGACCGTACGAAAACATGGACCAGCAGGCAGGTAATTTATATCACGCCTTCATATTCAGCAGATGGCACGCCAGCTGGAAATAAATCATCAGGCTGCACGCATCCACGATCGTCGTGATCATCGGCGACGCCATGATCGCCGGGTCGAGATGGATCGTCTTCGCCGCAATCGGAAGCACACATCCGATCGTCTTCGCGATGATAACCGTGCAGAACAGGCTGATAACTACCGTCAGGCAGATGAGTACCTGCCCCGGATACTGGATCATCAGACGCACGAAATTGACAAGCGCCAGAGAAAGTCCACAGAGCATTCCCACGCGGATTTCTTTCCACATAACTTTCAGAATATCCGCCGGTTCTACCTCGCCGACCGCCATACCACGGATGATCATCGTGCTCGCCTGGCTGCCGGAGTTTCCGCCCGTATCCATCAGCATCGGAATAAACGTAACCAAAAGCGGAATTACCGAAAAGGCATTCTCATATTTTAACAAAATACCGCCGGTCACCATACTGCTCAACATCAGGATCATCAGCCACGGAATACGATTTCTCGCAAGCTGGAACACGCCCGTCTTCAGGTACGGCTTCTCACTCGGCAGCATCGCCGCCATCTTCTCGAAGTCCTCCGTCGCCTCCTGCTCCATGACATCCATGACATCATCGACCGTGATGATGCCGACCAGACGGTCTTCGCCGTCCACAACCGGTAAACTCAAGAGGTTGTACTCATTGAACGTCTCCACGACCTTTTCCTGGTCTTCCGTCGTATACGCCTTGATCACATGCGGATCCATGATATCGCCCATGAGCGCCGCATAATCATTCATCAGAAGATCCTTGACCGTCACAACGCCCTCTAAGCGGCGTTTTTCATCCATGACGTAGCAGGTGTAAATCGTCTCCTTGTCCACACCATATTTCCGGATATAATCAAATGCCTGCTCCACCGTCATATTTTTCTTGAGTCCCACGTACTCCGCCGTCATGACGCTTCCGGCGCTGTTTTCCGGGTAATTGAGGAACTGGTTGATCAGTTTTCTCGTATCCGGGCTGGAGTTCTGAAGTACGCGCCGCACGATCGTCGCCGGCAGCTCCTCCAGCATATCGACCGCATCATCGACATACAGGTCGTCAATGATGGCACGCAGCTCATTATCCGTAATACTGGTAATGATGTGCTGCTGCTGTTCGACTTCCAGACAGGCAAATACCTCCGATGCCAGCTCTTTCGGCAGCATACGGAATACAACGACCGTCTTCTCTGAATCCAATTCTTCGATAAATGAGGCAATATCCACCTCATTCATCTCGGCCAGCTGGCTTTTCAGCTCCCGGTACTTCTTCCCGGACAGCAGAGCCAGCAGCTCTTCTTTCTTCTCTTCTTCTAACATTCCCGTCTCCTTCCAAAATATTGTCATTTTGGAAATCGGACAGGCTGCTCCCTTCCTGCTCCTGCACACAGGCAGAATGCCGGAAACTTATCCACAGATGCGGCAGTGTACACAAGGAATCCGCTGTTTGCAGCTGTCATTCCTGCAAATGCATGTGTACGCTGCCTTCGGTTCTGGGTAGCTGCCGTCTGATTCCGCCTTATGACTCCGGCTTTCCATTGTGTTCACTCCTCTCCTGATTTTCTCGCATGAAAACATCCGGCAGATTGATGCTCGATACCGGATGTCTCTTTTTATTATAATAATTGAATGAAAAAATAGCAATCTTTTTATCGAAGTTATCCAAAAAAACGTTGTTAAAAAGTAATTGTTCACGGGTAGACACTTTGGGAACCGAAAATGCCGCTCAGATACCACCACGGCGGCAGCAGCTTTCGCACACCCGCGGCTCCCGGCAAAAAGACTGAAGCGTCAAAAAAGATCGGGCAGAGCAGGAGGCTCGCAAGGATAAACACCGGAATCAGCGCCGCCAGAAATCCCGGCTTCCGGCAGACTGCCAGGCATCCAAAGGCATACATGGTCACGAAGAAGAGATAAAAAAGCAGCTTTCCCGCCTCTAAAAGCGGCTCTGCCCCATTTCCCGACGCCAGAAGCGCCGCATAGGCCGAAATGGTTGCTAAAAAGACAAACGCCGCGATCTCCGCCGTCTGCAGCAGCCACCGCTCCCGGCTCCGGACCGCCGCATAAAGCCCGCGCTCTGCATCCTCGCCCGCCATGACAGCTGCCGCCAGCCCCATGATAAAAAGGAATACCGCAGTCAGCCCGCGCACCGGAAAGACCACCTTCATCGCCCCTGTCTGCAGTGCCGTTTCTCCCCGTAAGGTCTGATAATCAAAGGTAAAGGTGCTTCCGTTGCTGCGGTATTTTTCATAGAGTTCCATCAGCACGCCGCACGCCTTTTCCCGCGCCTCCGTCGTCTGGCAGCGTGCCATCACCGTCTGGAATGCCGCTCCATTTTCCCCATAGTCCGCCAGCAGTTCCCGCCCGTACACCTCGAACAGTTCAGAAAATATCTTTTCTGATATAATTTTCTCTGCCACTGTGGACGGCGACACCAGCACGCGGACCGCACGGGTATAATGCCCCTCGTCCAGCCGTTCCTTTAATCTCTCTGGAAACAGGTAGGCGCACTCCGCCCGTCCGGTCATAACCGCCTTCTTTGCCTCTTCCTCCGTCCCGCACGGATAAAAGAAAAATGAACTGCTCTCTTCCGATTCCAATCTTTCTGCAAGCGCCTGATTCCACGCATCCGTTCCCGGGCAGAGCGCCACCGCGATCCGCCCGGAATCCCGTTTTTCCACCTGATGGAGCACGCCCATTCCCAATGGAAAGATCAGAAGAAACAGGAGGAACACCGGGCGGTAAAGAGCCCGCCGCAGCGTCATTCCAAACATACAGAACCACCACGCCAGCTTCCGCATCCGTCAATCCCTCCTTTTTCCGGCGGCAAGCGCCAGTGCAAAGCATGCCAATGCCGCCGCAGCCAGTTTCCACAGCACCGAAACCGCCCCTGTCTCCTCGCCCGAAGCGATAAAGCGGATTCCATCCATCCAGAGAGCCGTCACCGTCATATTTCCGACTTTCTGAACCAGTTCCGGCAGAAAGACGGACGGGATGATGCCGCCCGCCAGAAAGAGAAATACCACATTGACCGCAAACAACGTCAAAATCGCCGCTGCCGAACTTCTGCACACCTCATAAAACAGCAGAATCCACGCCGAAACTGCCGTGCAGGTCAGCCCCCACGCCGCCAGTTCTTCCCGCCCCGCCAGCGCATATCCCTTCTGCACCGCCCAGCCATAGCCGCCCGCCGTGACTGCCATCAGAAGAAGCGTCATGCACAAGCATTTGCAGAAAAGCGGATACCACCGCCGGATCCCGATGCGCCGAAGCCCCTGTTCCAGCGCCTCCGTCTGGGGAGCCAGAAACGGCGCTGCCGGGATTCCGGTAAGAATCATCAGAAATACAATCCCCGAAATTCCATAAAAGACCGCCGTCGATACATTCCCTGCAGCGCTGACCGTTTTCTTCCGGAAAAGTGCCTCCCGGTTCATCGCATATTTTAAAAAGATACGGTTCAAATCCTGTTCAGACACCGAAATCTGTTCCGGCACTCCCTGGATATTTAAACATTCATTTGCCGCGTAGATCGCCGCCTGCGAAGTGCCAAGCATCGAACTGCCCGACTCCGCCAGCTCCCTGAAAACGGTGCCTTCCAGCCCGCTCTCATCCGGAAACCAGATCATGGCGGGCTGGTTCGTACCGTCCAAAATGCCGCGCGCCATGCCGGACGGCACCTCGAAAACCGCCTGAAGCTCCCCGCTTTTCATCTTTTGGAACGCTTCATCGTGTTCCAGATATGAAAAGTCGCAGAGACTTTCCACGCTGTCCAGCGAGGCAATCATTTTGGTTATCTTTTCCGAAAGCGCATCGTCCTCCGGAAGCACCACGCCCACCTCGATTTTCTTTAAAGATGTTTCCCCATATAAAACCTTAGACGCCGAAAATGCCGCCATGCCGACGAGCAGCACCATCACCGCCAGCCCTGCCAGAAAATACGGCAGCTGGCGGAGCAGGCGCTTTCCGGTCAGCAGCAGATACATCATATATGTTCGCATTTTTCGCCGCCTATGACATGACTTTCAGGAGAATTGCGAACAGGTTGCCTGTTATCTCCGTTGTGACCTGGTTATAATCCTCCTCGGAGGAAGCCAGCACATCAAATGGAACGCCGTCCGGCTGCGCGATCTCATCCTCCAGCGGGTTGACATAATAGGAACCGGCAAATTCAACATAAGAACTGCTTCCATTTAACAATGTAGTTTCCAGACGCAGGGAATCCATATCGATATGGACGCTCTCGCCCTTTGAAAGGTCGCTGACCGCGCCATTCGTCGTGAGCGACGCCTGAGACGCACCGTTACTCTGCAGATCCAGCTTTACCTCATAGCTGCCGTCCGCGATCTGATAGTCGCCATCCAGAATAAACTGGTATTTTTCTTCGTCGCCTTGCAGGGTCGCAATTACCTGACCACTCCAGCTCTTTCCAGCCTCGTAAGCGCCTGTTTTATCCAGGGAAACCGTGATAATCTGACCGTCCGAATCCTCAATATTTAACGCCCCATTCACATTCGACAGCATGTTGTAACCGCCGCCAAAGGAAACATCGCCGTAAAAACGGACATTTTCTTCCTCAACCGTTGCATCCGTCTCATAGGAAAATCCAGCCATTTTGCCGTCTTTTCTCACATAGACATCCATCGTCACATCCCCGATGGTATTTTCCATTTCCTCTACCAGATTGTCCAGCACCGCTTCCGCCTGCGCCCAGAGTTCCTTCTGCTGTTCCTCCGGATCCACGCTCTCTCCGTCCCCGTCCGCTGCATAGATGCTGCTTGCGTCGCCTGCCAGTTCCAGATAGCGCACCACATCCTGTTTGAGTGTCTCATCATTCAGGAAAAATTCTCTCGTCGTCTTTGCAAAGCGAATCAGCGCATTCTTCGGCAGAGTCACATGGTAACCGCGGCAGTTCTCGCTCTGTCCGTCGATCGTAAACTCTTTTTTGTCATTCTTAGTGACGGTCATAGCCGTTTTGAGGTCATCAATCGCCTTGCTTCCCTCTTTGTAGCGGTTCCAGAGTGCTTTCAGATCCATCATCGGCTCCTCGTCCGAAAGCGCTTCCTTGTACTGTCCCAGATAATTTGCCAGCCCCTCAATATCAATCCCCTGCTCTTCGAGCTTCTGCGCCGCATACGGAGAATTAATGAGCTGTCCTTCCAGATCATTGACATAGTCAAGGGTAAACATACGGCTGGAAAGTGCCGGAATCGCCGCCATGATCTGTGTATCATCCATGTAAAACTGTGCGTCCGCCAATTCTCCGCCGCCATACTGCAAGGAAAGATTTAGCAGCTGCCGTCCGCTGTCCACATCGCGCTTCACATCCAGACCGATGCCCGCACCGCTCATCTGGTTCAGGGATTCATCGGAAATACCTGTCATGCTTAACTCCATACCCGTCTGCGCAGATCCCTTCTGTAAAAGGTCTTCCAGCTCTTTCGTCCCAAAGATCTCCTCAGACGGATTTAACTGCCCTTCCGCCGTGATACTCTTGAACGCATCGATCACTGTGTCCTTCGGGTCCGCCTGATGGCTGAGCATCACACCGCCGCCGACCACGACCACCGCTGCGGCTGCTCCGGCTGAAATGAGCCATTTCTTCCTGCCAGAACCATTTCCGCCCGTTCTGCCACCGTCACTGCCGCCTGCAGCATTTCCACCGATTCCGCCGCCTGCACCAGCGGATCCGCCTGCACTGGTTCCATCCGCCGTGTCAGATGCGGCCGTAAGCGCCTGCGCCGCTGCCTCTGCCGGGTTTAGCGGGATTGAATTGTTTGACATGTTTGCATTGTTTGTATTGTTTGCATTATTTCCCTCTTCCATCTTGTACCTCCTCCTGTTTTCTCACTCTTAAAACGTTACTGTTCACGCATACGTGCCCAGTAACCTTAAAACCTCTGTATCAGCTCCCGCGCCGAAAGCCCTGCCTCCGTCGGAACCAGCACACCGTCCTTTAATACATAAAGGGTTGTACACGCCCCTATCTCTCCCATCTCATGGGACGTTAAAAGAACTGTTCCCCCTGCTTTCACATAGCTCCTGATATAAGTCAGGATCTGCTCCTTTGCCTCCAGGTCAAGCGCTGCCCCCGGTTCATCGAGAATCAGGATATCCGCGCGTCCGGAGAGTGCCGCCGCGATGCTCAGCCTCTTTTTCTCTCCGCCGGAAAGCCGTCCCGCCTGCGTTTTCAAAAATCGGTCCACACCCAGCACACGACCGACGCCGCATTCCAGATCCCGCTCCATCTCCCGCCGTTCCCCCCGGAACCAGAGACGGTAATTATCAAATGCCGTCAGCTCCGGGATCAATGGATTTTCCTGAGGCACATAGGCAATTTTTTCTTCTAATAGACGATGTCTTCCAAGCGCCTCCTGCCCGTCAATCCGAATACTCCCCCGATCCGGCTTGCGGATCCCCGCGAGGATCGAGAGCAGCGTCGTCTTGCCGCATCCATTTCCGCCGACAATCCCGATGCATTCCCCTGGATTTGCCCGAAAAGAGACATTTTTTAGGATCGTCCTTCCGCGGTACCGTTTTTCTATCCCTGTTACCTCTAACATATTTTTCCTCTTTGTAAAGTAAAAAGGAACACCGCAAAGCAGAAGCGAACCGCTTCTCTGCCTTGCAGCATTCCTTACTTTATCTGGTCTGCGCCGCAGTGATGCAGGCACATTGATTTTATGATGGATGATTGCAGCACATCGTGTGCATTTGCAATCTATTTATTATTTATTTTCAGCCAGATCGCCTGGTTTCATGCTCAGGTTGATACGACCCATCTTATCGACCTCGATTACCTTTACAGTAACTTCATCGCCGATGTTGACAACATCCTCTACCTTCGCTACGCGCTTGTCCGAAAGCTTGGAAATATGAACCATACCATCTTTGTTCGGAGCCAGCTCTACGAATGCACCAAAATTCATGATACGGACAACGGTACCTGTCAGAATCTGACCCGGCTCGATGTCGGTCACGATGCCCTTGATGATGGAAACTGCCTTGTCGATCATTGCCTGATCGGTGCCGCATACAGATACGCTGCCATCGTCCTCGATATCGATCTTAACGCCGGTCTGCTCGATGATCTTGTTGATTACCTTGCCCTGTTTTCCGACTACATCGCCGATCTTCTGCGGATCGATGGAGATCTGAACGATCTTCGGAGCGTACTGGCTGACGGTCTTTCTCGGCTCGGAGATAACCGGTGCCATAACTTCATCCAGAATGTAGAGTCTTGCCTCTCTCGTCTTAGCGATTGCCTCCTCGATGATCGGGCGGGTCAGACCGTGGATCTTGATATCCATCTGGATGGAAGTAATACCCTTGTGAGTGCCGCCTACCTTGAAGTCCATATCGCCGAAGAAGTCTTCCAGACCCTGGATATCGGTCAGAACGATGT
>ERZ838118.2666-NODE-2666-length-18586-cov-6.340726_pt1 | contig 18586 bp, 20 predicted proteins | sample MGYA00519863_ERZ838118 | MGnify/ENA primary metagenome ERZ838118 (study PRJEB31850, sample SAMEA3708827) | human gut metagenome | biome: human gut; feature: human-associated habitat; material: faeces | place: China | collected 2014 ...
AGAGCATACGGTTCATACCCGTAGTGTCGAGAGTTCGAATCTCCCTTCCGCTACTGTCGAAGCTCTGCAAAATGTTTGCAGAGCTTTTTCGTTATCATAATCACGGTCTGGTTATTGTAACTGTAAAAGTGTTTAAACAGTCAAAAGTAAGGAGAATGACAATGCGAGTTGGTATAGGTTACGATGTTCACAAACTGGTAGAAAACAGAGCACTGATTCTGGGCGGAGTTGAGATTCCATGGGAAAAAGGTCTGCTTGGACATTCTGACGCAGATGTGTTGCTGCATGCGATCATGGACGCACTGCTTGGTGCGGCTGCCCTTGGTGATATCGGAAAACATTTCCCGGATACGGATCCGAAATACAAAGGCATTTCCAGTATCAAACTTCTGGAGCATGTCGGAGCACTGCTGGAAGAAAATGGTTATGCAGTAGAAAATATTGATGCGGTCGTGATCGCACAGAGACCAAAACTTTTGCCGTACATTCCGCAGATGGCGGAGAATATTGCAAAGACACTGGGCCTTGAGAAAAATCAGGTCAATGTAAAAGCAACGACAGAAGAAGGGCTTGGATTTACCGGAAGCGGAGAAGGGATTTCTTCCCAGGCGGTCTGCATGCTCTCATCTATAAGAGAGTGGAGCGTGATGGCGGCCTCATCCGAAGAAGGGTGTAAAAGTTGTGGAGGATGCCGTGGATAAGTGTGTAAAGAGACTTGGCATGGGGATAACTTCCGGAAAAGCAGCAAAAGCCGTGGAAAACCAGAGGGCAAGAAAACTTTACGAAGAAATTTTTGATGAGGACAGTCCGGCGTTTGTGGATTACTATTTTCGTGTAAAAGCAGCAGAAAATGAGATTTTTGTGGTGGAAAACGAGAAACAGGAGATTCTGGCAACTTTGCATTTAAATCCATATAAAATGATGTTCTGCGGTGAAAAGGCGAAGACCAATTATATCGTGGCAGTGGCAACGAGAGCCGACTGTCGTCATCAGGGCATGATGCGTTCGCTTTTACAGGCTTCCCTTCAGGAAATGTATCGGAGAGAAGAGACGTTTACCTGGCTGATGCCGGCCGCAGAAGCCATCTATCGTCCGTTTGGCTTTCGATTTATTTATGAAAAAAATAAAATGACCGTGACAGCGGATGTGCTGCGAAGAGCAGAAACGGATGAAAATTGGCAGATACATTCGGATCAGGAAGTTTCCGGGGACATTTTCTGTGAAGAAGCAAAAAAAGAGGATCTTGCAGAACTTGCATGTTTTGCAGAAAAACAGCTTTTAAAGCTGGCAGAAGTTTATACCGTTCACGATATTGCTTATTTTGAGCAGCGGATGCAGGAAGCAGAATGCGAGGGCGGAAGACTGGTGCTGATACGAAACGAAAACCGAATCTGCGGCTATTTTCTGGCACTGAGAGAACAGAGAGAAGCTTGGGAGATTGTGGTGGAAAATGCCGTGCAGAAACAGGCATTTCCGGCAGTGCTTCGCTGGCTTGAGGCAGGCAGGGAAAAGTGCACGCTTACTGCGTTTCCCAAAATCTGGGAACAGTATGCAAAAAGCGAAAACGTTCCGGCGATCATGGGACGGATCGTGCATCTGGAGCGTTTTGTCCGCTGCCTGAAAACGAAAAAAGAGCAGGAGTTCAAAATCAGACTGACAGACAGCCTGATACCGGAAAATAATGGGTATTTTCTTATAAAAACGGGAGCTGGAGGAGGAACCGTGACAAAAGCGGGAAATCTGTCAGAAAAAAAAGAGAAAATGTTTCGCAGCCTGGATATCGGACAACTGACAGAAGAACTGTTCCGCCTGCCGGTATTTCTTAATGAAGTTGTCTGAAAATGACAGTGGCGAAATCGCTGCAAAGGGCAGTTCGCCTGAAATCGCTGCAAAGGGCGGTTTACCTTGACAAACCGCGAAATTTTGCATAGACTTAGAACAGATTTTCAGGTTTGGTATCCGGGGTCAAAACACGGGATATCAGGCTGTTAAGTTCGAAAAGAAAAGAGGAAAAACCATGAAAGTTTATAATACCTTATCCAAACAGAAAGAAGAATTTGTGCCGCTTCAGGAAGGTAAAGTCAGCATGTATGTATGCGGTCCTACTGTATACAATCTGATCCACATCGGAAATGCAAGACCGATGATCGTGTTTGATACCGTCAGACGTTACCTGGAGCATAAAGGTTATGAAGTAAATTATGTATCCAACTTTACCGATGTTGACGACAAGATCATTGCAAAGGCAAACGAAGAAGGCGTGACAGCAAAAGAGATTTCCGAGCGTTACATTGCAGAGTGCAAAAAGGATATGGCAGGCATGAATGTCAAACCGGCCACCACACATCCGCTGGCAACACAGGAAATTGACGGTATGATCGATATGATCTCCACGCTTATCGAGAAAGGGTATGCTTATAACGTAAACGGTACCGTATATTTCCGCACACGTCGTTTTGAAAAATATGGCAAACTTTCCCATAAAAACCTCGATGATCTGCGTTCCGGAAACCGTTCCCTTCTGGTAACCGGAGAAGATCAGAAAGAAGATCCGCTGGATTTTGTACTGTGGAAACCGAAAAAAGAAGGCGAGCCGTCCTGGCCGTCTCCGTGGAGCGACGGACGTCCTGGATGGCATATCGAGTGTTCCGTTATGGCGAAAAAATATCTGGGCGAAGAGATTGATATTCATGCAGGTGGAGAGGATCTGGTATTCCCACATCACGAGAATGAGATTGCACAGAGCGAATGCTGCAACGGCAAGATCTTTTCCAGATACTGGCTGCACAATGCGTTCTTAAATATTGATAACCGCAAAATGTCCAAATCCCTTGGCAATTTCTTTACCGTGCGTGAGATCAGTGAGAAATATGACCTCCAGGTACTGCGTTTCTTCATGCTCAGTGCACATTACAGAAGTCCGCTGAATTTCAGTGCTGATCTGATGGAGTCTGCAAAAACAGGACTTGCACGTATCTGTAATGCGGCAGACAGCCTGAAACATTATGCCGGAGCTGCAAAAGAGGCAGAGATGACGGCAGAAGAGATGACAGCACTGGAAGAAGCAAAGAACCTGGCAAAGAAATTTGATGATGCCATGGATGATGACTTCAATACCGCAGATGCCATTTCAGTTGTATTTGAGCTGGTTCGTCTTGCAAACAGCAACGTGAATGAAGATGGCACAAAAGCATTTGTACAGAGTCTTCTGGATGAACTTCTGGAGCTTGGCGATATCCTGGGACTTGTTTTCGAGACCAAAGAAGAGATCCTGGATGAAGAGATTGAAAAACTGATCGAAGAGCGTCAGGTGGCAAGAAAAGAGAGAAACTTCCAGAGAGCAGACGAGATCCGTGCAGAACTGCTGGAAAAAGGAATCGTTCTTGAGGACACAAGAGAAGGAGTAAAATGGAAAAGAGCATAGATTCTTTTGTAGAATACCTGAAAGAAGAATTTCAGCTGGAAGATCAGGATCTGAGAACCTATTCCCCGCTGACACTGGCATACATAGGAGATTCTATTTTTGACCTGGTGATCCGCACACTTCTGGTCAAACATGGGAACTGTTCGCCGCAGAAGCTGCATGAGCGTGCATCAAAGCTCGTCAAAGCTTCTGCTCAGGCAGAGATGATCGAAAACCTGATGCCGGTATTGAGCGAAGAGGAAATCACGATATACAAACGCGGACGCAATGCAAAGTCTTACACAAAAGCAAAAAATGCAACGGTGGCAGATTACCGTAAAGCGACCGGACTGGAAGCCTTGATGGGATATCTCTATCTGAAAGAGGATACGAAACGTATCATCGAGCTGATAAAGACCGGTCTTGATATGGCAGAAAGTCAGAAAAAGAAAGGTCAGGAACAGGCATGAGATACGAAGAACTTACCATAGAAGGCAGAAATGCCGTGCTGGAAGCATTCCGCTCCGGCAAAACGATCGACAAACTGTTTGTACTGGACGGCTGTCAGGACGGTCCGGTGAGAACGATCCTGCGGGAAGCCAAAAAACATGATACGATTGTTCAGTTTGTGAAAAAAGAACGTCTGGATCAACTTTCTCAGACGGGACATCATCAGGGCGTGATCGCAAGTGCGGCGGCCTATGAGTATGCAGAAATTTCTGATATTCTGCAGAACGCAAAAGACAAAGGCGAAGCACCGTTTATCATTTTCCTGGATAACATCGAAGATCCGCACAACTTAGGTGCGATCATCCGTACCGCAAACCTTGCAGGGGCACATGGCGTTGTGATCCCGAAAAGAAGGGCAGTTGGACTGACAGCAACCGTAGCCAGAGTCTCCGCAGGAGCATTGAACTACACACCGGTTGCAAAAGTAACCAACATCGGCAAGACGATCGAAGAACTGAAGGCGGAAGGTATGTGGTTTGTCTGTGCAGATATGGACGGAGAAATGATGTATAATCTCGATCTGAAAGGACCAATCGGTCTGGTGATCGGCAACGAAGGGGAAGGTGTCAGCAGGCTGGTAAAAGAAAAATGCGATTTTGTGGCTTCTATTCCGATGAAAGGGGATATCGATTCCCTGAATGCATCTGTGGCAGCAGGCGTCCTTGCATTTGAGATCGTCAGGCAGAGACTTCAGGGGTAGATGAACGGAACCACTTTTTTACGCAGAGAAACAATAAACGCCGCACGATGAGTGAACAGCAGCAATAAAATGCAAAAACAGTATTGACAAAAGCAGATTCCTGTGATAGTATAACTAACTGTAGCGGTCACGACCGCACAGGCTGCTGTGGCACAGGTGGTAGTGCACCTCATTGGTAGTGAGGAGGTCACGGGTCCGAGTCCCGTCAGCAGCTTAACAGAAAAAATACCGGAAATCCAGTAAGTCAGGGGTTTCCGGTATTTTTGCGTTCTGAAATATGTGCTTTTCTGGCATATAAGAAGATTAAAATGAATTGAAAAAACGTAAAACGTTGAGGAAATGCAGTCAAAAGGTAGTTAGAAAAATTTCATGCCAAAAGGTAGTCAGAAGAATTTCTGGTTGCACCGCCTGTTAAAATGTGTTAATATCTTTCGGGGAAGTACAAATGTACACTATAGAAAGAGTATACAGCAAAAGATGCGTATAGAAGAGACAGGAGGACTTTGAAGTGGAAGAAAAGAATCGATATTATGTGGTTACCAAGAAAGCGGTTCCGGAAGTACTTCTGAAAGTAGTAGAGGCGAAACGGCTGCTGGAGTCGGCGAAAGCGTCCACAGTACAGGAAGCAGCAGATATGGTCGGCATCAGCCGCAGCTCTTTTTATAAATATAAAGACGATATTTTTCCGTTTCATGACAATGCAAAAGGGAAAACAATCACGTTTATGATCCAGATGGATGATGAGACCGGACTTTTGTCGGATGTACTGCATATCGTGGCAGATTATCATGCCAATATCCTGACGATCCATCAGAGTATTCCGATCAACGGCATCGCATCTCTGACGCTCAGTGTGGAGATCCTCGCTACGACAGGAGATATATCGGCGATGATGCAGGATATTGAAATACAGTGCGGTGTACAGTACATCAAAATTTTAGCAAGAGAATAAAAAAGCAATTCTTTGGACAAAAGAACCAGAGATAAGCATAAAAGAAAACAACAGGAGGCTTAAAATGATCCAGATTGCAGTCTTAGGATATGGAACAGTAGGTTCCGGAGTGGTAGAAGTTATCAATACCAACCACAGCAGCATCAATAAAAAAGCAGGAGAAGAGATCAACATCAAATATGTGCTTGATCTTCGCGATTTCCCGGGAGATCCGATCCAGGAAAAAATCGTACATGATTTTGATGTTATTTTAAATGATCCGGAGATTAAAATTGTCGTTGAAGTTATGGGCGGTGTGGAGCCGGCGTATACTTTCACAAAAAAAGCACTGCTCGCAGGAAAGAGTGTCTGCACATCCAACAAAGAACTGGTGGCACGTCACGGTGCAGAGCTGCTTGAGATCGCAAGAGAAAGAAACATCAACTATCTGTTTGAGGCAAGCTGCGGCGGCGGTATTCCGATCATTCGTCCGCTGAATTCTTCTCTGACTGCAGATGAGATCGATGAGATCACCGGTATTCTGAACGGAACTACCAACTACATTCTCACAGAGATGGCAGAGAAAGGTTCTGATTTTGCAGATGTATTAAAAGAAGCACAGAATCTTGGATATGCAGAACGCAATCCGGAAGCAGACGTGGAAGGTTACGATGCATGCCGTAAGATCGCAATCCTTTCCTCTCTGGCATTTGGCAGACAGGTTGATTACGAAGATATCTATACAGAGGGTATCAGCAAGATCACGGCAACCGATATCAAGTATGCAAAAGCAATGGGACAGATGATCAAACTGCTGGCAGTCAGCCGTAAAGTTGACGGAAGCTTTTACGCAATGGTATCCCCGGTGCTGGTTGGACCGTCCGATCCTCTGTACAGCGTAAACGGTGTATTCAATGCCATTTTTGTACATGGCAATGTACTTGGAGATGCAATGTTCTACGGAAGCGGAGCCGGCAAACTGCCGACCGCAAGTGCTGTCGTAGCTGACGTAGTCGATGAGGCAAGGCATCTGAACCGCAGCATCATGGCATTCTGGAGCAGCAAAAAACTGGAACTGACCGACATCAGCAATTCCAGCCGCAAATTCTTTGTACGTGTCAAAGGAACTCCGGAAACAGAGCTTGCAAAAGTGCAGGCAGTATTCGGAAACGTACAGCCAGTTGTTGTGGCAGATGTAGACGGAGAATTCGGATTCGTGACAGAAGAGATGACAGAGGCAGAATATAAAGCAAAAGCAGAAAATTTTGGCGAAGTGCTCGGCATGATCCGCGTTCGCCGTGTCGAAGACTAAGAAAAAGAATTACTAAACGAGGGAGAGAAATGATTGCTTTAAAAACGCCAGAGGAAATGTATCAATACTGTATTGATAACGAATTGGGAACCGGAATGGGATGTGGAAAAGGTGGTGCGATTAAACGTTTTAATTTGCTCATTCAGAATTTGAAAGATGATGAGAATGTTTATTGTGTTTTTATAGGTCTACATAATTATAAAAAGCAAACCAAAAGCAATGAAGGCAATTATGCATATGCACTTACTAATAAACGTTGTATTATGGTACAACATAAATTGTTTGGTGTTAGTGTTCAGGCTGTAGATGTTGAAAGTATAACTAATATTTCATTTGTCAAAACTGGAATTTATGGTATAAATGGTATTGGGATGATATGTATTGATACATATAAAGAAACATTTAATGTTGCAGTTGGAATTCTTGAGGTTGAAAATATTTATAGACTATTGCATGAGACATGGGACAATATAAGAGTTAGTAAAAGTAATGTAAATAATAATAGGATAACGATTAGTAACGATGTGAAAAGCCCTGTTGAAGAAATAAAAGAATATAAAGAATTATTAGATATGGGAATTATTTCAAAGGAAGAATTTGAAAAGAAGAAAAAAGAATTACTAAATTTATAAGAAAAGAACTGTTGCGTTGGCAGAGTATGTATCTGCTTTGCAACAGTTCTTTGAATTTTCAGATTTCTCCTGTCAGTTCACGGTAAAATTCAAGAAGCGTCATCTGTGTATATGGAACGGCCCAGAGCAGTCCGACAAAGCAGGCAACAACTGCGAGCAGCATGATCGGTATAAAGCTCAGCTCCAGAACAAAATAGCGGAGCCGGTTGCCCTGCATCAGATCACGGCTTTCACGTAAGAGATCTATGGCACGGGTCTGCGGATTGTCAATATAAAGCGGAGTTACCAGTGCAAAATCCAGGCGGATTACAACGGTGCCGACTACAGCGGCAAAAATCAGCAGGCTTCCGATAATGATGCCAAAGGCAGTATAAAAAATGGATGACAGCATAAATACAAGAATACCCGGCAGAAAGATCACCGTGGACAAGAGTGAGATAATAAGCTGAGATACAATAATACGATCCGGCTGATGGCGAAAAGCATACAGAAGATCAGAAAGCTGTCCGTCGCTGCCACGGCTCATGTCAAGCAGGATTGTAACCGGACCGACGCTTAAAATCGACAGGAGCAGATCGGTGATAAAAGAAATCACCAGATAAGAGATACTGTTGCCTGTGTCCGGGAAAAGAGCAGCCAAGAGCATATTGACCAGCATGATAATTCCAAAAGTAATGACATAGGCCATAACCGGGAGGCTGAAGCGATGTGCCAGAGATTCCCTTGCCAGTTGTTTTAACTGCGAAGAAGTTCGTTTCATAAGATTCACTCCATTCTGTAAAAGGTAAGCCGATTAGGATTCGGCTGAAATAAATGATGAAAGAGGTACTGTATGGAAAAACAAGAAAAAAACTGCAGGCCGGACAACCTTTATTACTGCGGTATAGTCCTGCCGCTTGCAGGAATATTGTTTCTTGCATTGCTGAGGTTACTGAAAATTCCGTTAAATCATATTTTGCTGCCGTGCATTTTCCATAAGCTGACCGGACTTTACTGTCCCGGATGCGGCGGTACACGGGCAGTATACTGGCTGCTGAAAGGAAATGTGGCATACAGTTTACATTACCACGGCATTGTACTTTACGGAGCAGTACTTTATGTATGGTATATGCTATCCAATACCGTGAAGTATGTAAGCCGCGGCAGAATCTCAATCGGCATGAAATACCGTCCGGTGTATGGCAAAATTGCAGTGGTTCTGCTGGTGGTAAACACCATATGGAAAAACGGAAACCTGCTGCTGTTTCATAAAGGGCTATGAAAATGGCTCCTTTCTCATATTTTGCGGTCCCCAAGTCGCCCAGGTTTTATGATGCTACGAATTGCTCCGCATTCTATGCTCTCGCAATTCTAATCCATTCGGAATACGCCCTGTCGGGCTACTTCCTCATGTCTTACGGTCCCCAAGTCGCCCAGGTTCTATGATGCTACGAATTGCTCCGCATTCCATGCTCTCGCAATTCTAAAACATTCGAAATCCGCACATTTTCTATGAAAATGGCTCCTTTCTCATGTTTTGCAGGGTTCAAAGTCACAAATTTTCATGTAAACATGAAATTTGCGACTGTTTCACCCTTTGCATCATAATATCATAGACAAATTAGAAACTCAAGTGTATCATAAGGGGGCGGCTGTTACAGTCGGCACAAAGATGTTTGGAAATTGCCTGACGTAGGGCAACGAGTAGAAACGTTGGAAAAATTGTATGTAATGGAGGATTATATGAACATAAATCAACGTCTTGCAGAGGAATTAAAGATTGAATTATGGCAGGTGGAGGCTGCAGTCAAACTGATCGATGAGGGGAATACGATTCCGTTTATTTCACGTTATCGTAAGGAGGTCACAGGATCGCTGAATGACGAAGTTCTGCGAAAACTTTCGGAACGTCTGACTTATCTACGTAATCTGGAAGATAAAAAGAAGCAGGTGCTGGCATCAATCGAGGAGCAGGGCAAACTGACGGATGAGCTGCGGGAACAAATCCAGGCAGCGGAAACTCTGGTAGTTGTGGAAGATCTGTATCGCCCGTATCGTCCAAAGAGAAGAACGAGAGCGACAATCGCAAAAGAAAAAGGACTGGAACCACTGGCAAACACGATTCTGTTGCAGATGACAAAGAAAACGCTGGAAGAGGAAGCAAGTGCGTATATTGACCAGGAAAAAGAAGTGAATACCTGGCAGGAAGCACTGCAGGGAGCAGGTGATATTCTGGCTGAGACGATTTCAGATGATGCAAATTACCGTATCCGCATCCGTAGCCTGACACAGAAAGAGGGTAAAATCGTGACAGAAGCAAAAGATGAGAAAGCAGCTTCTGTTTACGAGATGTACTATCAGTATGAAGAGCCAGTTGCAAAAATGGCAGGTTACCGTGTGCTGGCGATCAACCGCGGCGAAAAGGAAAAATTCCTGACCGTAAAACTGGAAGCTCCGGAAGATCGGATTCTTGGTTATTTAAGAAAACAGATCATGGTGCGTGAAAATCCGCAGACTTCCGAATTCCTGGAAAAAGTGATCGAGGACAGTTACCGCAGACTGATCGCCCCGGCAGTAGAGCGTGAGATCCGCAATGCACTGACCGAGCAGGCAGAAGATGGTGCGATCCAGGTGTTTGGCAAGAATCTGGAACAGCTTCTGATGCAGCCTCCGATCGCCGGACAGGTTGTGCTTGGCTGGGACCCGGCGTTCCGTACCGGATGTAAGCTGGCGGTTGTCGATGCGACCGGAAAAGTGCTGGATACGACCGTCATTTACCCGACAGCACCGACTAATGAAAAAAAGATCCAGGCGGCAAAAGAAAAATTAAAAGAATGGATCCGCAAGTACCACATCACGCTCTTTTCCGTTGGAAATGGAACGGCATCCAGAGAATCTGAGCAGGTGATCGTAGAGCTTTTCCATGAGATTCCGGAAAAAGTGCAGTATGTGATCGTAAACGAAGCCGGAGCATCCGTTTATTCTGCGAGTAAACTGGCAACAGAAGAATTTCCGAATTTTGATGTAGGACAGAGAAGTGCTGCATCTATCGCCAGAAGAATCCAGGATCCGCTGGCAGAATTGGTGAAAATTGAGCCAAAATCCATCGGAGTCGGACAGTATCAGCATGATATGAACCAGAAAAAACTGGGCGAAGCACTGGGCGGAGTCGTGGAAGACTGTGTAAACCGTGTCGGTGTGGATTTAAATACCGCATCCGCATCCCTGCTTTCCTATGTTTCCGGTATTTCCAAAGTGATCGCGAAAAATATCGTTGCATACCGCGAAGAAAACGGAAGCTTCCAGAACAGAAAAGAACTTCTGAAAGTTGCAAAATTAGGACCAAAAGCATTTGAGCAGTGTGCCGGATTCCTCAGGATACGCAGCGGAGAAAATCCACTGGACTGCACAGGAGTCCATCCGGAGAGCTATGCGGCAGCAGGCAAACTTCTGGAGTGTCTCGGCTATACAAAAGAAGACATCACAGCCGGAAATTTAAACGGAATTTCCGGAAAGATCAGAGATTACAAAAAAATGGCAGAAGAGCTGGAAATCGGCGAGCCGACACTGCGTGACATCACGGCAGAACTGGAAAAACCTGGCCGAGATCCACGAGATGAAATGCCAAAACCGATCCTTCGAAGCGATGTTCTGGCGATGGAAGACTTAAAAGAAGGAATGGTACTTAAAGGAACCGTTCGAAACGTCATTGATTTCGGAGCATTCGTGGATATCGGTGTACATCAGGACGGCCTGGTGCATGTCTCTGAGATGAGCAGTAAAAAGTTCGTAAAACATCCGCTGGATGTCGTAAAAGTAGGCGATATCATCGATGTGAAAGTGATCGGCATCGACCTCAAGAAAAAAAGAATTTCTCTGTCCATGAAATTGTAAAAGTTTTCCGAAAATGCTTGACAAAAGAAAAAATTATCTTATAATTGCAGATAGCAGAAATCTTCGGGGCGGGGCGTAATTCCCCACCGGCGGTATAGTCCGCGACCCGCGTAAGCGGCTGACATGGTGAAATTCCATGACCGACAGTCAAAGTCTGGATGAGAGAAGAACATACGATGGTATATCAAAGCCCTGAATCTGTAGAACAGATTCAGGGCTTTTTATTTCAAAATGATGGCATCGTATCAGACGAAGATCTTCCTGTGAATTAAATTCAAAAAGGAGAGATGGACGTATGAACAGTTCAGGTACAAATGCAGTGAAAACAACTGCAGAAAGAAGTAACTTAAGAAATCTGGTGCAGATTGGTATGTTGGGGGCGGTTTCCGTTGTGTTGATGATGTTTGAAATACCGCTTTTCTTTGCACCGTCTTTCTATAAGATTGACTTGAGTGAAATTCCGGTTCTGATCGGTACCTTTGCGATGGGACCGGTCGCAGGCATGTTTATCGAACTGATCAAAGTCGTACTGCACATGCTTTTTAAAGGATCATCGACCGCAGGTGTCGGAGATTTCGCCAATTTCCTGATTGGCTGTGCCATGATCGTACCGGCAGGTCTGATCTACCAGAAAAAGAAAAGCAAAAAAAGTGCAGTGATCGGAATGATCGCAGGTACGCTGTTTATGGCATTTATCGGATGCTTCTTAAATGCTTTTGTGCTGCTCCCGGCATATGGAAAGGCATTCGGTATGCCGGTTGATGCACTGGTTGCCATGGGAACGGCAGTGAATCCGGCAATCAACAGCCTGCTCACTTTTGTTGTTCTGGCAGTTGCACCATTTAACATCTTAAAAGGACTGATCGTTGGTGTGATCACCTTCCTGCTTTATAAGCACGTAAGCCCGATTCTTCACGAAACACAGTTCTAATACAGAAAAGTGAATATCACATAACCCGAAACGAATACCATGTAACCGGAGGAAAGCTTGTGCTTTTTAAAGTTACGTGGTATTCTTTTTTTCGTGAGCAGGGAAACAAATAAACACGAAACAGATGCTGTATCAGATATGGATTTTAACCCAGGCATCTTGAAAGTGCGGGTATTATCAAGAGAAAGGCGGCAGAAAATGTCAAAAATACAGAAGATCAATAAACAGACAGAAAACAGATTTCTGAATCTGTATGATCTGGAAGCAAAAGACCGGATGGGCGGCGATATCCATTATTATGTTTCATCCAGAGCGAAAACACAGAATGATCTGAAAATAAATACAAGAAATGAAAAGCCGGACGGTGTGATCATTTACAGCCTTTATGGGGAGAAAAAAGACAGGGTTGTGCTGGTACGCCAGTACCGTTATCCGCTGGATGATTATGTTTATGAACTGCCATCCGGGCTGGTAGACCAGGGAGAAGATTACAGGCAGGCGGGCATCCGCGAAATGAAAGAAGAGACCGGACTTGATTTCTCACCGCTGACACCGGATACGCTCTATGAAAGACCATTTTTTACAAGCGTCGGCATGACAGATGAATGTTGTGCCACGGTTTATGGTTATGCGAGCGGTCAGATTAGCCGGGAAGGCCTGGAAGATACCGAAGATCTGGAAGTCGTGCTGGCAGACAGAGAAAAGGTACGCCGCATCCTGAAAGAAGAGCGTGTGGCGATCATGTGTGCATATATGCTGATGCATTTTCTGAAAGAAGAAGAACCTTTCGGCTTTTTACAGTTGTAAGCAAAAAATTGGTATGCTATAATCAAATGCTAAGGTCAGATAGATTCTGTCAGGTAAATATCAGCAGAGCTGACCAGAATTGCGTGCCAAGTTTCGCGTGCGTTCGACTTGAAACAGAAAATTTCAAACACAACAGGAGGAAAAGGTGGAAGCAAAAGTTGAAGTAAAAATGACACCGAAGATCATGTATGATTTCATGATGTACCATACTTACCGCAGTTTCAGCGGCATTTTTGGTATCATCCTCGGAATTGCGGCATTTGTGATGTTTGGCACGACGCTGGGCAAAACAGATCTGTCTTACAGCATCGTATACTGTCTGTTCGGTGTGTGGTTTATCGTTTATCTTCCGGTCAGCCTTTATACAAAATCAAAAAGGCAGGTAGAAAAAAGCGAAGTATTTAAAAATCCGGTCACTTACATTTTGAATGACGAAGGGATCGAGATCGTACAGGGAGAAGAAAAGGCACAGTGCGGCTGGAAGAATATACTGAAAGTATGCAGCAGCAAAAAAAATGTGCTGATCTACTCAGGAAAAAGAAATGCATTTGTTCTCCCAAAAGAAGCCATCGGAGAACAATACGATACGCTTGTAACTTTAGTGCAAAAAAATATGCCAAAAAAGAAAGTGAAATTATGATTATAGAGACAAACAGCGAAAAAGAAACATTTGAACTCGGAAAAAAAATCGGTGAAAATGCAAAGGCAGGTCAGATCTATACACTGACCGGAGATCTTGGCGTAGGCAAAACCGTTTTTACACAGGGGCTTGCAGCAGGGCTTGGCATCACAGAGCCGGTAAACAGCCCGACCTTTACGATCGTGCAGATGTACGAAGACGGTCGTCTGCCGTTTTATCATTTTGATGTGTATCGCATCGGTGATATCGAAGAGATGGAAGAGATCGGCTACGAGGACTGTTTTTACGGTGAGGGTGTATGCTTGATCGAGTGGGCAGATCTGATCCAGGAGATTCTGCCGCCGGATGTGATCGCTATTGAAATCGAGAAAAATCTGGAAAAAGGATTTGATTACCGCAAGATCACGATTTCAGATCCGGAGGAAAAGAAAGCACAGCTTTAGGAGGAAAACATGAAAGTTTTGGGAATAGACAGCTCAGGGCTGGTGGCATCGGTTGCTGTTGTAGAAGATGATATTTTACTTGCAGAATACACGGTAAATTATAAAAAAACACACTCTCAGACCTTGCTTCCGATGCTGAAAGAAATCGGAGATATGATAAATCTGGACTTAAACAGCCTGGATGCGATCGCAATCGCTGCCGGGCCGGGATCCTTTACCGGTCTGCGTATTGGTTCTGCCACGGCAAAAGGTCTGGGGCTGGCACTTGACAAACCGATCATACCGGTTCCGACGGTAGACGGACTGGCCTATGATTTATGGGGAACAGATAAAATCGTCTGCCCGATCATGGATGCAAGAAGAAACCAGGTCTATACCGGCATTTACGAATTCTGCGATGGAAAACTCCAGATACTGGAAAATCAGATGGCGGTTTCTGTCACAGAGATTGCAGAAAAACTTAATGCACTTGGAAGAGAAGTTATTTTTCTTGGCGACGGCGTTCCGGTTTACCGCAAAACGTTGGCGGAAGTGATGAAAATTCCGTATTCGTTTGCTCCGGCACATATGAACAGACAGCGTGCATCTGCGGTTGCAGTTCTTGGAGCACAGTACTATGTACAGGGACGAGCAGAAAGTGCAATGGAACATAAACCGGATTATCTGCGTCTTTCTCAGGCAGAGAGAGAGCGAAAAGAAAGGGAAGAACAGAATCGTGCTTGAAATACGTGCAATGCAGGCAGAAGATCTGGAGGCAGTTGCAAGAACAGAAAGTCAGATTTTTTCCCGGCCATGGAGCAGAAAAGGATTTGAAGATGCACTGCGTCAGAAAGAGACGATCTATCTGGTTGCATATGAAAAGGAAATACTGGCAGGATATTGCGGACTGTTGCAGTCTTTTGATGAGGCTGATATCACAAACGTAGCAGTTGTGGAGAAGTTTCGCAAAAAAGGGGTTGCCACCGAACTTCTGGAGCAATTGTTTTTGCGTGGATATGAACGCGGAATCGAAAATTTCACACTGGAAGTGCGGGTTGGCAATGTACCTGCTATCCATTTATATGAAAAACTTGGGTTTGAGCGTTCCGGTATCCGACCGAATTTTTACGAGAAACCAAAAGAAGATGCACTGATCATGTGGAAATACGGCAACCACTAGGATTCCTCTAATTCCCACTGTACGAAAGGAATACTTTTCGTTATACTGTTGCTGTCGCAAAGGAAATCAGAAAAAGCATACAAAAGGGGTATCACCTGGGGAGGATACGATGAGAAAAGAGAATAAGATTTACTGCAACAGCTGCGGGAAAAGAATTGTGGATACGATTGGAAGAGACATGGAAGAATATATTCATATTGAAAAAATCTGGGGATATCCTTCGGAAAAAGACGGAGAATGCCACAGCTTCGATCTGTGTGAACCTTGTTACGATAAAATGACAGCAGCATTTGTATTAAAACCAGAAATAAAAGAAGAGACAGAGCTGCTGTAGAAAAGAAAGAAGAAACGAAAGAAAAAGAAACTGAAGAAAGAGTAAGGAAAAAAGAATGCTTGATGTTTGTTTGCTTGGATGCGGCGGTATGATGCCGCTTCCAAGACGTTGGCTGACAGCCTTGATGCTGCGATATAACGGAAGCAGTATTCTGATCGACTGTGGCGAAGGAACACAGATCGCGATCAAAGAAAAAGGGTGGAGTTTTAAACCAATCGATGTGATTTGTTTTACACACTATCACGGGGATCATATCAGCGGGCTTCCGGGTCTGCTTTTGTCGATGGGAAATGCAGAACGTCATGAACCGCTGACTTTGATCGGTCCAAAGGGGCTGGAACGTGTGGTGAATGCACTTCGGACAATTGCACCGGAGCTGCCTTTTGAAATATATTATAAAGAAATTCAGGGAACAGAAGAAACCTTTGAGATGAACGGTTATCGAATCCGTGCATTCCGTGTAAACCACAATGTGCTTTGTTACGGATATACTATGAAGATTGACCGTGCGGGGAAATTTGATGTAGAGCGGGCAAAAGCGGCAAATATTCCGCTGTGCTGCTGGAATCCGCTTCAGAAGGGGAATGTTGTCGAATTTGAGGGTGTGCACTATACACCGGATATGGTTCTTGGAGAAGCCAGAAAGGGAATCAAACTGACTTACACGACAGATACCAGACCGACCAGATCCATCATCCAGAATGCAGAGCACTCAGATCTGTTTGTCTGCGAAGGCATGTATGGCGAGGATGATAAAAAGTCTAAGGCACTGGAGCATAAACATATGATGTTCAAAGAAGCAGCAAAATTGGCAGCGGAAGCAGAAGTGTCAGAGTTATGGCTGACACATTACAGTCCGTCACTGGTACGTCCGGAAGAATTTATGGATGGCGTGCGTGAAATTTTCCAAAATGCTTACCCGGGAAAAGACGGAAAAAGTACAGTGCTGTCATTTGAAGAGGAATGACAGTCGACAGAAAAGTCTGGTAAATCAATGCCTTTGGGCTTGATATAATTAGGAAGGATAGATACGAGATGGAAGAAAAGAAAGATATACTGATTCTGGGAATCGAAAGTTCCTGTGATGAAACGGCAGCTTCTGTTGTGAAAAACGGAAGAACGGTTTTGTCCAATGTTATTTCCTCTCAGATTGAACTGCATAAACTTTATGGCGGCGTAGTGCCGGAAATTGCATCAAGAAAGCATATTGAAAAAATAAATCAGGTCATCACAGAAGCTCTTGAAGAAGCAAACGTCACACTGGATGATCTGGATGCGATCGCGGTTACCTATGGACCTGGACTGGTGGGGGCTTTGCTTGTCGGAGTGGCCGAGGCAAAGGCGATCAGCTATGCTAAAAATCTGCCTCTGGTAGGTGTGCACCATATAGAAGGGCATATTTCTGCAAATTATATTGAACATCCGGATCTGGAGCCGCCGTTTGCATGCCTGGTAGTATCCGGAGGACATACACACCTGGTTGTGGTAAAAGATTACGGAAAATACGAAATTCTCGGACGCACCAGAGACGATGCGGCCGGAGAAGCATTTGATAAAGTGGCCCGTGCGATCGGACTTGGCTATCCGGGCGGACCAAAGATTGATAAACTTGCAAAAGAAGGAAATCCGCTGGCGATTTCATTTCCAAAAGCAAAAGTTGCAGATGCACCATATGATTTCAGTTTCAGCGGTCTGAAGTCAGCAGTCCTGAACTATCTGAATGGATGCAAAATGAAGAACCAGCCGATCGTAGAAGCAGATGTGGCAGCTTCCTTTCAGAAAGCAGTTGTGGATGTTCTGGTAGAACATTCCATGTGGGCGATCGATGAATATGGATTTGATAAATTTGCCATTGCAGGGGGAGTTGCCTCCAATTCAGCACTTCGCATGGCAATGGAAGAAGCCTGCAGAAAGAAAGGTATCAAATTTTACCATCCGTCCCCGATTTTCTGTACAGATAATGCAGCGATGATCGGAGTGGCAGGATATTATGAATATCTGGCAGGAACAAGATCCGGACTGGATCTGAATGCAGTTCCGAATCTGAAACTGGGGGAACGCTAAATGAAAGAAAAGCACACGGCGATCGTTCTGGCAGCAGGGAGCGGCAAAAGAATGCACAGTCAGGTACAGAAGCAGTATATGGATCTGTTTGGAAAACCAGTTTTGTATTACGCACTCAGACAATTTGAAGAATGCGAATTTATAGATGAAGTGATACTGGTTACAAAAAAAGATGAGATTGCATATTGCAGAGAGCAGATTGTGGAAGTTTATCATTTGCAAAAGGTGAAAGATATTATTGAAGGCGGGGAAGAACGCTATCTTTCTGTATATAATGCACTGAAAGCTGCCGGAGCATGTGATTACATCTATATCCATGACGGAGCAAGACCATTTGTAGATCAGGAAATGCTGCAGCGGTTAAAAGAAGCGGTATGCACTTATGGTGCGTGTGTGGCAGCAGTTCCTTCGAAAGATACACTGAAACTGGCTGACGAAGCGTTATTTGCAAAAGAAACATTAAAGAGAAGTGAAGTTTGGAACATCCAGACTCCGCAGGTTTTTGCGTATCCTGATATTTTAGGTGCTTATGAAAAAATGATGCAGGCGGACCATACCAAAATGGGAATCACGGATGATGCAATGGTGCTGGAGAAAATGGAAGGTCAAAAAGTAAAACTGGTGGAAGGCTCTTATTATAATATCAAGATTACAACACCGGAGGATCTGGATATCGCTGAAATCTTTGTGAAAAAGTGTAATTTACAGGAAAATTGAAAAAAACAAAAAAATATCAAAAAAAGTGTTGACAAAACGAAAATTGGATGATATTATTAGTTTCGCTGATTGCACTGGAGAGGTATCGAAGTGGTCATAACGAGGCGGTCTTGAAAACCGTTTGTCCGCA
>ERZ838118.2688-NODE-2688-length-18479-cov-3.832230_pt1 | contig 18479 bp, 17 predicted proteins | sample MGYA00519863_ERZ838118 | MGnify/ENA primary metagenome ERZ838118 (study PRJEB31850, sample SAMEA3708827) | human gut metagenome | biome: human gut; feature: human-associated habitat; material: faeces | place: China | collected 2014 ...
GATCGAAAAATTCATGACCTGAACACCAAAGCAGCCCTCCGCCGCACGACGGAGGGCTGCTTTGTTTCCGGCACAGCAAGAAAGGACGCATCCAAAGCGGATGCGTCCTTTTTAGAGCAAATCAATGCTGCACTTTTTCCACTGAGAGGACCGAGCCGGTCATCTGGTCAACAGCCACAACATAGCGCGGGTGGAAGTAGTACACAGTCGTGAGCGTCACGCGGTAGACAGGCTGCGCGCCGCTCTCATCGAGCTGCACTTCACACGCGGCAAGGTCGCTCTCCGAGATGCCGGCCGCCGCAATGGCGATCTTCAGCGCCTGCTCCTGCGTGACCGGGCCTGCAGGCGGAGTCGGGGTAGGCGTCGGTGTCGGCACCGGCGTCGGGCTCGGGGTAGGTGTCGGTGTCGGCATCGGTGTCGGTGTCGGTGTCGGCATCGGGCTCGGGGTGGGTATCGGCGTCGGCGTCGGGCTCGGGGTAGGCATCGGCGTAGGTGTGGGCTGCGGCACCACGGGGGCAGGCTGCGGCTTTACAGGAGCCGGCTGCGGCCCGAGCGGTTCGTCACCCGCCAGGCGGCAGACCTCTGCCGTGCGTGCGTCAACGCTGCACACATAGTGGTGCTCGCCGTCCGTGAGCACGAATTCCATGACCATCTGGCCGTCAATGAGCGTGAAGCGCATACTGGCCTGCGTAACGCTGTCCGCATCCAGACCGCAACAGGCGAGCGCCGCATCCATGGCCTGATCATATGGGATATATGCACCGGTGCTCGCAGCACCGATCGAGATCATGTCGCCAAGCGCCACCTGATTGGACGCCGCGAGAATGTTCAGGTCGTTGATCGGCAGCACTGCCAGCGCCTCGCCGGTGAGGTCCTCCACCTGCGCGCTGATCTGCCGGATGAGCATCGCCTTTCCCACACTGACACCCATGGCAGCAGCGTCGGCCTCCAGCGCGGGATCCGGCTCCAGTACCTGCGCCAGGACAGCGGGAGCAAGCCCGCAGTCGCTCTGTGCATCCTCCACGGCGGAAGCCAGCCGGCTGCACAGTCGCGCATCGCCCTTGCCGGCCTCGACCGTGACGAGGATCGAGTTGGTATCCGCCGAGACATAGCCGTCTGCCTGCAGCTCGGCAACGATCGCATCGGCCGCCGTCTGCAGCGGCTGGTTGCGCAGCTCCAGCTCGTCGAGCACGACCTGCGCGTCGGCATTGCACGCGCGCACGGACAGGACACGGCCGAGCTTATTGACGGTCAGCTCAATACTGGGGTTCGCGTCCAGCGTTGCGACGCCGTCGGGCATCTGCACGGCGTAAAATCCGCCGCCGAGCACCGCCAGCAGAAACACCGCCGCCGCCGCGACCCAGCGCCGCCATGCGCCGCCGCGACGGCTGCGCTGCGGCAGCGGGACGACCGTTTCCGGCTCCGGCTGTTCGGCCGCCTGAACGCGGGCGAGGATCTTGTCCCAGGGATCCGGCGTCACGGCTGCGACATCATCACGCAGTTGCTGCAGCAGCTGCTCGTTGCACTTTTCCTGTTCAGTCAAGACCGTCACCCCCCATCGACGCACGCAGCTTTGCCAGCGCACGGTTGTAGCGCGAGATCGCCGTCGCCTGCGGAATGTCCAGCAGGTCGGCCACCTCCCTGTGCTTGAGGCCGGAGAGCGCGTGCAGCATCACGATCTGCCGCTCACTGTCCGTGAGCAGGCGCAGCACCTTATCAAGCACCATATGATTTTCCATCTCCCGATAAGCGTTGTGCGGATCCTCCACATGAAACAGCTCATCAAAAGATATATTCTTATTTTCCGCCTTGCGCAGGCGCATAAGCGCCAGATTGCGCGCGATCGTCAGCAGCCACGCCATCGGCTTGCCCGACGGCTGATAGCTCGATGCCGACTGCATCACGCTCACGAACGTATCCTGCATCACGTCCTCAGCCGCCGTCGGATCGCGCAGGATCGACAGGGCAAAGCCATAAACGGACGCAGACGTTTGGCGATACAGCACCTCGAGCGCGGCGGTGTCCCCCTCCGCAATGCGCAGGATCAGGCCGTCATCCGGTGGTCGCGCATCGGACGCACCTATATCACTTGTGCGTTTGTCGTCATTTTGCATATTCGATTACCCCACATGAGTATAATGCCTGAAAACAAATTTTAATGCATAAAAAAATGTTTTCCGAAAAATTTTCTCTAAAAAAGTGTGTTTTTCGGCACTTCCATCCTCTTAAACGAATATTCTACGTGATAAAATGCGGTTTGTAAAGCGAGTAAACTATGAAAAATTACATTCTTAGCAGATTTTACGCTCCTTTTTTCGGCGGCGCCGTTACCTCGAGCGCATGATTGAGCACTACGCCCAGAATGAGCAGCAGTCCGAACACATGAAACCAGAACAGCAGGATCACGACCGAGGCAAGCGACCCGTATACGAGTGAATACTTCGCGCTGTTGCCGATCAGCCATGAGAGCAGAATACTCATCACCACGATGCCGACGGCCGAAAACAGCGCACCGGGAAGCACGAGGTGCGGCGCCCGGCGTGGTGTGGTGAGCCGGTAGAGAACGAGGATCATCATCAGCAAAATGGCAAACAGAACCAGAAAGCGCACCCAGGTCCACGACCAGATGATGCTCACGCGCGGCATGAGCGCATCGAGCCAGAGCAGAAAGCGCTTGCCCGTCAGCATGAGCAGGACGCACAGATACAGCACCAGCAAAAACGCCACCGAGAAGGCGACGCTCACGACGGTGCTGCTCACGATGCCGAAGCGCTTATCGCCGTGGATCTCGCTGACGATGGCGGCCATGGCGCGAAATGCCGCCGACGCGCTCGTGATCATGACAAAGAGTGCCGCAATGAACATGACCTGACTCGTGTTGCCGGACACATAAATGAGAAACTCCGACACGAGCGCCTGCGTCTCCCGCGGGAGCACGAGCGTCTCCACAATGCGCAGCACGGCGGTCGGGTCACGCAGGATGAGCGCGAGCAGATCGTACATGCAGATAATGACCGGAAACAGCGCCATAACCATGTAATAGGCGATCTCAGCCGCCGAGCGCGTCACGCGGCGGGTCAGAAATGTGTCGGCCATGGTCGTGAGGACGCGGGTAATGCGCCAGTCTTTCAATCGACTGCCTCCTCTCGCAGAATACAAAAACCGCCTTCACAAGGAGCGAAGGCGGTTTGGGACAAATGGCAAAATTACTTGGAGTTGAAGATCTTGAAGATGCTGTCGAACGGATCTTCCTCTGCGGGTGCGGCAGCATCCGCAGCCGGGGCAGCAGCCGGGGCGGCAGGTGCAGCGGCCGGAGCCGGAGCGGCAGCCGGAGCAGCCGTGGCCGCAGTCGCAGCGGCGGTGTACATACCGGCAGCAGGTGCAGCAGCCGGAGCGGCAGCGGCGGCCGGAGCAGCCTCCGCCTGTGCCTTGCCCGGCTCGTCAAAGCCGGTGGCGATGACGGACACGCGGATCTCGTCGTCGAGCGAAGGGTCGAAGCTCGCGCCGAAGATGATGTTGGCGTCCGGATGCGCAGCCTCCTGAACGAGGTTGGCAGCGGTCTCGACATCCTCCAGGCCCATATCCTCGGACCCGGTGATGTTGATGAGCACGCCGCGCGCGCCGTTGATCGACGTCTCCATGAGGGGGCTGGCCACGGCCATGCGGGCAGCGTCCTCCGCCTTGCCCTTGCCGGCGGCGCGGCCGACGCCCATGTGGGCGAAGCCGGCGTCCTTCATGACGCAGGTGACGTCCGCAAAGTCGAGGTTGATAAAGCCGGTGTTCTTGATGAGGTCGGAAATGCTCACAACGGCCTGACGCAGCACGTCGTCCGCGATCTCGAAAGCGTTGGCCAGCGTGACCTTCTGGTCGGTGGCGAATTTCAGGCGGTCATTCGGGATGATGAGCAGGGAGTCGACCTTGCCCAGCAGCTCGTTGATGCCGACCATGGCCTGATCCATGCGGCGCTTACCCTCAAACTTGAAGGGCTTGGTGACGACGCCGACGGTCAGGATGCCGGCCTCGCGGGCGATGTCCGCGATCGTGGGCGCCGCGCCCGTTCCGGTGCCGCCGCCCATGCCGGCGGTGATGAAGACCATGTCGGCATTTTCCAGGCTCTTTGCAATGTTGTTGCGGCTCTCCTCGGCGCTGCGCTTGCCGACGTCGGGATCGCTGCCGGCGCCCTGACCGTGGGTCAGCTTCTCGCCGATCTGGATCTTCTGGTCTGCGCTGGAGACGGCCAGAGCCTGCTTATCTGTATTGACAGCCACGTACTCAATTCCCTGAGTGCCGGACTTAACCATGCGGTTTACGACATTGTTGCCGGCCCCGCCAACACCAACGACCTTGATGGTGACGACATTTTCCGGACCGGACTCGGTAGCAAAGGACATATTCGGTTCCTCCCTGTTGTTTCTATTTGTATCAGCGCTCGGCGCGTGTGCGCTCTGAGGGCCGTTTCTTGGCGGATTTCGCTTTTGTCTGTTCTTATTCTTTCCCATTTTATATCGTTTTCCTTATCAGGTCAATCTTTTTTTGTGAACATTCAGCCGGGGCTGAAATGTGCGCGTTTGTCGATCGACAGATCAATAGTGCCGGTATCGCCGGCCGTGAGCTGCGATATGGCGCTCTGGAGCATGCCGAATTTATACTCGACATTCTCGTTTGCGCCGAGACGCACCGTGAACCGTCCGTCATAGAGAAAGCTCGGGCTCGCCGCGTCCGCAAGGTCGATCACCGTGACCTTGGACGCCATGTCGCGCGTGAGCAGCTGCCCGAGGATTGCCGCAAGGTACGTGACCTTCGGCGCGTCGGCATCGCCGGCGTTGAGCACCTCGCCGACCTTCGGTTCCACTGGCGTGATGCCGTCGATGCGGGCGAGGCCGGTCAGTTCGCTGTCCGTGACGGACTTGAGCAGCTTGCAGTTCTGGTCGACGACCCAGTAGCCGTCGTCCGCCTTGACATAGGCCATGGCGCTGCTCTCCTGGATCGTAATGGTGACGCGGTTCGGCAGGGCGCGCGTGACCTTTGCTTTGTCCACATAGGGAAGCTTGCTGAAGATGCGGCTGGCCGCCGAGAAACGGTTGATGAAAAAGAGGTTGTCGCCCTTGCCGATGCCCGAGGCGTCAACGACCTCCTCGGCCGTGTAGATGGAGTTTCCGACGACCTCGACCTTCGAGACGCGGAAAAACACGCTCATCCCCAGCACAAGCGCCACGCAGATCAGCAGGAAAATCAGCGGCTGCAGCAGCGATCTCCCCCGCCCTGCGGACGGACGGCGCACACGGCGCGCACGGCGCTGCCGGGGCTGCTTCGATTGTTTCATAGGCAGAGATTCCTTTCACCGCGGCGCGGCGCAGCGCACGTCAGCGCCCAGCGCCGACAGGCACGCGTCAAAGCGATCGTACCCGCGGTCAATATACCCGTCGTCGAAAAGCTCGGTCGCGCCCTCGGCGCAAAGCCCGGCCACAAGCATGGCCGCGCCGCCGCGCAGGTCGCTTGCCGTGAGCGGCGCGCCGGTGAGCCGCTCGACGCCGGTGACATACGCCACACGGCCCTCGATGCTGACGGCTGCGCCCAGACGCCGGAATTCCTCGGCATGACGGTAGCGGTTGGTAAAGATGTTTTCGGTGAACACCGTGGTGCCCTTTGCCCGCAGGCAGGCCGCCATGAGCGGCGGCTGCGCATCCGTGGGAAAGCCCGGATACGGCTGCGTGACGACCGGGCGCGGCGCCGTGAGCTGTCCATCCGATGTCAGGCGCACGGCGGACGCCGTTGTGATTATAGCACATCCCGCCTCAGAAAGCGAGTCCAGAACGGTCGAAAAGTGTGCCGGATCTACATCCTGCAGCTCCACCTCGCCGCCGCAGGCGGCAGCAGCGCACAGGATCGTCGCTGCGACGATGCGGTCGGGCATGATCGTGTGCTCGACAAACGGCCGCGGCCGAAAGCCGCCGACCGTGACCGTGGACGTGCCCGCGCCGGAAATGTCCGCGCCGAGCTTGCGCAGGTAGCACTGCAGGTCGGCGATCTCCGGCTCGCGCGCGGCGTTGCAGATGACCGTCTCCCCCGCGGCTGCACAGGCAGCGAGCATGGCATTTTCCGTCGCGCCGACGCTCGGAAACGGCAGCAGGATGCGCCGCCCCTGAAGCGCGTGCGCCCGGCAGATGATGTCGCCGCCGCGCTCCGTGACCTCCGCGCCGAGTGCGCGCAGTGCGTCCAAGTGCAGGTTCACCGGCCGCGGCCCGAGCTCGCACCCGCCCGGCATGGACAGACGCGCCGTGCCGAAGCGCGCGAGGATCGCGCCGAGAAAGATGACCGACGAGCGCAGCTCCCGCATGAGTGCGTGCGGGATGAAATCGCAGTGCATCCCGCGCGAATCGATGCGTACCGTGTCCCCGTCGCGCACCGCCGTGCAGCCGAGATGCTGCAGGATGCGCAGCGTGGTCGTCACGTCCCGCAGATCGGGCACGTTGTGCAGAACCGTCTCACCTCCGGAGAGCACCGACGCCGCCATGATCGGCAGCACCGCATTCTTGGCGCCCTGCACCCGCGTACTCCCGGTCAGCCTGTTTCCGCCGTAAATGTGCCATATGCTCATGATCTTTCCTCCGCACAGCAAATTCATGCCATCCTATGCAGAGAAACGCGAAGTTGTCATTTTGTATGCCGGTCCGCCAGCTCAAGCACCAGATCGGCAATGCGCTCGGCGGCATCGCTCACGCCGGCGGCGCGCATATTGTCCGCCATCTGCGCAAGCTGTGCACCGTCGGAGAGCAGGTCGCTGACGAGGTTATACAGGTCGTCCGCCGTGAACGACCCTTCGAGCAGCACCTTGGCCCCGCCGGCGCGCTCGAGCACGCGCGCGTTGCGCTCCTGATGGTTGTTCGTGACGTTCGGCGACGGGATGAGCACGGCGGGCTTTCCGATGCACGTGAGCTCGGCAAGCGTGGACGCGCCTGCGCGGCACAGCACAAGATCGGCCGCATCCATCACCAGCGGCATATCGTAGATGTACGGCCGCACATCCATGCCGTGCGCCGCGAGATCGGCCGGGCACTTTTCCAGCAGCGCCGTGTGCATCTTCTCATAGCCGTTGCGCCCCGCCGAGTGGATGAGCGAAAACGGTGCACCCGTCACGGCGGCGCGGGTAATAAAGGCCGTCATGATCTCATTCATGTATGACGCGCCGAGCGACCCCCACACCGACACGACCAGCGGCTTTTCGGGATCGAGCCCGAGCTGGCGCTTGGCCTCCGCCTTGGAGCAGGCCGTGAACGCGCCGCGCACCGGCGTGCCGGTGACGACGACCTTGTCCTGCTCGCTGTAGTGCTGCTTGCTCTCCTCGAAGCCGACCAGAATACGGTCGACCGCGCCGGCGAGCATCTTCGTCGTCAGGCCGGGTACGGCGTTGGACTCATGCACGATGGCCGGAATGCCGAGCTGCGCCGCCGCCTTGAGCACGGGGTAGCACACATAGCCGCCCGTGCCGATGGCGACATCGGGCTTAAAGTCCTCAATGATCTTGCGCGCGTCCTTCGTCGCCTGCCGCGCATTGTGCAGCGAGCGGAAGTTATACACGATCTCCGACGGCTTGAGGCTGCGGTGGATGTTCGTGACCTCCACGGTCACGATGTCATAGCCAGCGCGCGGAACGAGGTCCGTCTCCATCTTGCCGTTTGCGCCGACAAAGAGGATGCCGCAGTCGGGCATCCGGTCGCGCAAAACGCCCGCGACCGCGAGCGCGGGGTTGATGTGGCCTGCGGTACCGCCGCAGGTAAAGAGAAAATTCATAGTCAGTCCCTCCCGGAATATCGAAACTCAGGCGGCACGCGCCGCCGAGACAGCTTGCAGAATCGGATGCTACCGCGCTTTTTTCGTCGGAATGTCGCGCGATATGCTCAAAATAATGCCCATCTCCCCGAGCTGCATCAGCAGCGCCGTGCCGCCGTAGCTGAAAAACGGCAGCGAGATGCCGGTGCAGGGGATGAGATTTGTGACGACCGCGATGTTCAGAAACACCTGGATCGACAGCAGCGTCGTGATGCCGACGCCGACGAGGAAGCTGTAGCGGTCGGGCGAGTGCGCGGCGATCCAATAGCCGCGGCAGATGAGCAGCGCGAACAAAATCAGGATCGCGACCGCGCCGACATAGCCAAGCTCCTCACAGACGATGGAAAAGATGTAGTCGTTGTGCTCCTCCGGCAGGTAGAGGTATTTCTGCCGGCTCTGGCCGAGGCCGAGCCCGAGAAAGCCGCCCGAACCGATGGAATACAGCGACTGCACGATCTGATATCCGGCAGCGCTCGTGTCGGCGAACGGGTCGCGCCACGATACGATGCGCTTGTGCACATAGGGCACGAACTTGCCCGCGATCAGCAGCAGCGCGCCCGCGCCGCCCATGCCGATGAGCAGGTACGAGAGCTTGATGCCGCCGACAAACATCATCACGATCGCCAGCGCCATGATGATGATCGACGCCGACAGATGCGGCTCGAGCATGAGCAGGATGACGATGCCGCCGGTGATGACCATGAACGGCACAACGCCGTAGCGGATCGTCTGCATCTGGTCTTTGTATGTGCAGATCATGCTCGAGAAAAACAGCACGACCGCGATCTTTGCGATCTCCGACGGCTGAAACGTCGTAAAGCCGAGACTCAGCCACCGGCGCGCGCCGCCGCCGACCACGCCGATGTGCGGGATCCAGACGATGGCGAGCAGGAAAATACTCACGCCCAAAAGCAGCAGCGACCAGCGGCGGTACGTCGCCATGCGCACGTGGGAAAACAGGATCATACCCACGACGCCGGCAACGGCGAAGCCCGCCTGCCGGACGAAATAATACGTCGGCGACTTGCCCTGTGCATAGGCGCGGGCAAAGCTCGACGAGAGCACCATGATGACGCCGATCGCCAGCAGCAGCAGCGTGAGCACGAAAAACGGCAGGTCAAAGCTGCCGCGCTTTGCCCCGGCAGCCGCCCCTGTCCGGCGCGCAGGAAGTCTCAGACCGGATATATTCATGAACGCACCTCCCTGCGCCGCGGCGCGCTCACGCACCGAAGCGGTGGAACACGCCGATAAACGACAAAACTGCAAACAGCACCGTCACGCCGGCAAACAGCGCCACGATCTGCTTTTCCTTCCACTTGTGACCCGTCCAGCCGCCCATCTCCAGATGGTGGTGGAACGGGGACATCCTGAACACGCGCTTGCCGTGCGTGAGCTTGAAATAGCCGACCTGAATGATGTCCGAGAGCGCCTCGACGATGTACATGATGCCGACCGTCACGAGGATGAGCGGCATATCATAGGCGAAGGCCAGCGCCGCGACCGCGCCGCCGAGAAAGAGCGAGCCCGTGTCGCCCATGAACACCTTGGCCGGATTGAAGTTATAGATCAAAAAGCCCAGCAGGCCGCCGGCGATGCCGGAGGCGAACACGCCGAGGGACAAAAAACGCTCGCCCCAGAGGATGGACAGCACGGCAAAGAAGATGCACACCGGCATTGTCGTGCTCGCGGCGAGACCGTCCACGCCGTCGGTGAGGTTCACGGAGTTGACCGTGCCGACGATGACGAAGGCGGCAAAGATCACATACAGCGGCTCGGAGATGGCCACGGTCTTGTTCCAGAACGGGATGTAGAGACTGTCGAGCGCGACATATCCGAAGCGGCGCATGAGGAAAATGAACGCCACGGCCGCCGCCAGCTGCAGCAGGATCTTTTTGCCGGCAGTCAGACCGAGGTTCTGCTTTTTCTTGAGCTTTTCATAGTCGTCCAGAAAGCCGATCGCGCCGAACACGAGCGCGAACGCCAGACAAAACAGGTGGCCGTATTCGCCCTCGGCCATGCAATCAAAGCCGACTGACAGGCACACGACCGCGATCGCGGCGATGAACATCAGTCCGCCCATGGTCGGCGTGCCCTGCTTGGACATATGCCATGTGGGGCCGTTTTCCTTGATGCTCTGCCCCGCCTTGATCCGTTTGAGATACGGAACCAGGAAAAATCCGACGACGGCCGACACCGCAAACGCGATGACGAACGCCAGTATCAGCTTCAGTGTCATTTCTCTTTCTCTCTCTTCCTCTTGTCGAGTATTTCGGCGACGATCTCGCGCTCATCCATGTGCACCTTCGTCTTGCCGATGATCTGGTAATCCTCATGGCCCTTGCCGCAGAGGATGATCACATCGCCCGGGCAGTGATTTTCGATCGCATAGGCGATGGCCTCGCGCCGGTCGGGGCGCACGACATAGGGCGTGTGCGTCTCCTTGAGACCGGGGAGAATGTCGGCAATGATCGCCTCCGGGTCTTCCGTGCGCGGGTTGTCGCTCGTGACGATGACGAAATCCGCCTTCTGACCTGCGATGCGTCCCATCTTCGGGCGCTTGCCGCGGTCGCGGTCTCCGCCGCAGCCGAAGAGGAACACCAGCCGCGCGGGCGCAAACTCGCGCACCGTCGTGAGGATGTTGTCGATGGCGTCGGGCGTGACGGCGTAGTCGATGAGGATGGTGTAGTCCCCGTCGGTCTCGAGCGGCTCGGCGCGTCCCTTGACGGGCTTTGCCGTATCAAGCGCGGCCGCGCAGTCATCGAGCGAGATGCCGAGCGCGCGCGCACAGGCAATAACGCTCAGCGCGTTGTAAACAGAGAACATGCCGGGGATGCCGAGGCGCATGCGCGCGATCGCATCGCCGCTCATGGCGACAAAGCGCACGCCGGACGCGCTCAGGCGGATATCCTTGGCCACAAGATCTGCGTCGTTGCGCTTGGCGGAGTAGGTCTGCATCGGGCACTTGGCGCGCTCGAGCATGACGTGCGCCCACTCGTCATCGGCGTTGACGATGCCGATGTCGCTCTGCGCGAACAGCAGCGCCTTGGCCTCCGCATAGGCCTCCATGGTCTTATGGAAATCCAGATGATCCTGCGACAGGTTCGTGAAGATGCCCACGCGGAAGCGGATGCCCTCCACGCGGTGCAGCACGAGCGAGTGCGACGACACCTCCATGACCGCATGCGTGCAGCCGGCATCGACCATCCGGCGCAGGAGCTTTTGCAGCTCATAGGTGTCCGGCGTGGTGTGCTCGGTGTGCAGCACCTCGTCACCGATGATGTTCGCGTTTGTACCGATCAGGCCGACCTTCGTGTGCAGGCACTGCTCGAGCATGTGCTTGATGAGCGTGGTGACGGTGGTCTTGCCGTTGGTGCCGGTCACGCCGATCATGGTCAGCTCACGCGACGGGTTGCCGAAAAATTCGCAACAGACGCGTGACAGCGCAAGACGGCTGTCGGCCACGAGGATATACGGTATATCGACCTCCGGCTTCTTCTGGCAGAGCACGACGGCCGCGCCGCGCGCGACGGCTGCGCCGATGAAGCGGTGGCCGTCGGACTCATACCCGCAGACGGCGGCAAACAGGTCGCCGGGCTGCGTGGTGCGCGAGTCAAAGCTGATATCCCGAACGTCCAGCTCCGGATCGGCGGTGCATTCGCACACGTCCAGAACGGACAGCAGTCGCTTGAGTTTCATAAGGGTACCTCCGTTTGTTCGTCAGTATCGGCCCAGCATGCTCGAATCACTCGTCACGAGCGTGACCTCCACGACCGTGCCGTGATCCAGCTGCGTGCCGGCTGCCACGGTCTGGCCGGAGACGATCTGTGCGGTGTCCGTGATGGAGCTGTTGGTCTTGATATACAGGCCCAGCGCGGCCATGCGGTCGCGGGCCGTCTGATAGCTGAGATTGGTCAGGTCGGGCATGGTCTCCTTGTCGGCCGAGGGCTCCTTGCCCGCATAGAGCAGGATGGTGCTGCCGCTGGCGACGACCGCGCCGCTGCCCGGAAGCTGCGCCGTGACCGTGCCGCCCTCGCCGTAGACGCGCGCCTGCAGGCCGACCTCCTCGAGCGCAGCCTTCGCCTGCTCGACGGACAGGCCGGTCACGTTCGGCACGGTCTTATCCATGTACGTCTTTTCCGTCTCGGAATACGACGGCTCCACGCCGAGGTACGGCAGGATGTCCGCCATCATTTTGCCGACGGTGGGCGCAGCCATCTGGCCGCCGCTGATGTAGATGCCGGTGCTGCTGCTCGGCGTATCGAGCAGCACGAGGATAACGATCTGCGGATCGTCCGCCGGAGCAAAGCCGATGAACGAGACGATGTATTCCTTCGCGCCGCCGGCCGCATCCTGCGCGACCTTTTCCGATGTGCCGGTCTTGCCGCCGATGCGGTACCCGGCGACATAGGCGTTCTTGCCGGTGCCGTCGACGGGATCGCCGACGACCTGCTCCAGGATCTGGCGCACGGTGGCGCTCGTCTGCTCGCTCACGACCTGGCGCACCACGGTCGGCGAATTGGACACGACCGCTTCCCCGTCGCCGTTGACGATGCTCTTGACCACATACGGCTTCATGAGATAGCCGCCGTTGACGCAGGCGCTGACCGCCGTGATGAGCTGCAGCGGCGTGATCGTAAACGTCTGGCCGAACGAAGCCGCCGCGAGCTGTGAGAAGTTTTCGGGGTCATAGAACGTGTTCTGGCTCCACCAGATGCTGCCGCTCTCGCCGGACAGGTCGATGCCGGTCTTGGCGGTGAGGCTGCTGTCGACGTTGTTGGTCAGATTCAGGAAGCCAAACGCTTCGGCGTATTTGTAGAACGTGCGCGCGCCGACAAGCTGACCGATCTGCACGAGCGCGACGTTGCACGAGTGCTGCATGGCCTGCGTGAGCGTCTGGCCGCCGTGACCGGCCGTCTTCCAGCACTTGACCGGATCGGTACGGCCGAGCACGGGAATGCTGCCGCCGCAGTAAAACGACGAGCTCTCGCTCACCACGCCCTCCTCGAGCGCCATGGCCAGCGTGATGATCTTGAACGTCGAGCCAGGCTCGTAGGTGTCCGAGAGCGCCTTGTTGCGCCACTGCTTCTGCTGCGCGGCAGTCAGCAGCTCCGAGCGCTTGTCGGGATCGGTCTCGGCATCAATGGCCTCCTGATCCTTGTCGCTGACCTTCTGGTAGTTGTTCAGGTCGAAATTCCCGAGCGAAACCATGCCGAGGATCGCGCCGGTGCTCGGGTCCATGGCAATGGCGGCCGCGCCGTTTTGCACGTCGTAGTCCTCGACCGCCTGCTGCAGGTGCTTTTCGAGGTAATACTGGATGGTCGCGTCGATGGTCAGGTTCATGTCGTTGCCCTTCGTCTCGTCGTAATAATCCTCGTAGTTGACAAAGAGCATATCCGTGCCGCGGTTATCCGTTGCGCGGATGATGCGGCCGGTGCTGCCGGTGAGGTAGCTGTCATAACGCTGCTCAAGGCCGTAGCGTCCCTCGTTGTCCTGCCCGACGAAGCCGATGACGTGCGCGGCCAGACTGCCGTAGGGATAGTAGCGCTTGGTGTCCGGCTCAATCTTGACGCCGATGAGCTTCTTCTCTTTTTTGAACGCGCGCACCTTTTCCGACACGTCCGGCTCGACCTTGCGCTTGACGACCTCATACCAGCGGTCGGTGTTTTTCGTCATGCTCAGGATCTTGTTATAATCGACGTCGAGAATCTCAGAAAGTTCTCGCGCGATCAGCTGCGGGTCCTCGTTGTTCTTTGCGATCTCGGCCGGGCTGATGAAGATCGTGTCGACCGAGGCGTTCATGGCCAGGATCTTGCCGTTCGTGTCATAGATCGCGCCGCGCGAGGCCGTGATCTCCGTCTCGCGTACCTGCTGGTCGATCGCCATTTTTTCATACTCGTCATGGTGTATGATCATGACGCTGAACAGCTTGATACCAAGGACAGCAAATGCAAGGATGCCGCACACAATCAAAAGCAGGCGTGTGCGGCGGAGCATCATGATATTCGGTGTTTTGGTACTTGCTCGAAAGGGCACGCGGTTATCCCGGCGCCCGGAAGTTTCATTCGCCATGTCTGTCTCCTTGTTTCTGCGGGGATGGTACTATCATACAGGCTGGCTCATCGAAAATATTCCACAATGGAGGTGAGGAAATCGCCGAAACGGTCAGCAAGACTCAGCGGCTCTGCCGCGGTCTGGTCCAGAACCACCGCCGTATCCGCGGCGTTGCTGCTGCTGATGTAGTAGAGCTGATCGCTGCGCGGCTTTTGCATACCGAGCTCATGGATGGCGTAGTCCTCGATCTCCGTGAGGTTGAACGCGCTCTCATAGTCGATGCGCAGGCGCGTCTGCTGCTCCTGCAGCTGGGCATACTGATCCTCCAGCGCCGACACCTGCGCCGATGCCTGCGAGAGCTGCACGCGCGCGACGAGCGAAAAGACGATCAGCACGGCGGCAATGGCAAAGCCGAGCACCGCCATCGGGGCGATCGCCTGCTTGGGCCTCGGTGCGGACTCCGGGACGACGGTCTCCGTCGGCCGGGGTGCATGCGGCAGATCTACCGGAGCGGTACTGTACAGGTACTCCTCCGCGGCCGTGCTGCGCAGGTCATACGCCGCGTTGCCGTCCATGCGCGCTGTATTCCGTTTTCTCGAAGCGGGAGATGCCATGACGGATTCCTTTCTCAGACGCGCTCCGCGACACGAAGTTTCGCGCTGCGGGCGCGGGGGTTGGATGCGAGTTCCTCCTCACCGGGCAGGATCGGCTTGCGGGAGACGCTGCGCAGCGTCTGCACGAAGCCGCAGGTGCACACCGGCGCCTCGCGCGGGCAGGTGCAGCCGTGCTCCCGCCGGGCGATGCCGGCCTTGACGATCCGGTCCTCGAGGGAATGGAAACTGATGACGCACAGCCGCCCGCCGGTGCGAAGCTTATCGGGTGCGGTGTCCATCATCTCACGCACCGCCGCCAGCTCATCATTCACGGCGATGCGGATCGCCTGAAAGCTGCGCTTGGCGGGATGCTGCTTTTCGCGCAGCGCCGCGCCCGGCATGGCCGAGCGGATCACGTCGACCAGTTCCATCGTGGTCGCGATCGGCTGCTGCGCCCGGGCGCGAACGATCGCCCCGGCGATGCGAGGTGCGTAGCGCTCCTCGCCATATTCATACAAAATGCGCTTGAGTTCACCCTCCGGCCACTCGTTGACAACGTTCCATGCGCTCAGCCCCTCGGTCGCGTCCATGCGCATATCGAGCGGCGCGTCGTGCATGTAGGAAAAGCCGCGCTCCGACTCGTCGAGCTGCGGCGAGGAAACACCGAGGTCAAAGAGCATACCGTCCACGGCGTCGATGCCGAGGCGGTCAAGAATGGCGGCCGCATCGCGGAAGTTGCCGTGCACGAGCTGCACACGGTCTCCAAACGGCGCCAGACGCGCACCGGCGCGCTCGATGGCCGTCTCATCGCGGTCAATGCCGATGAGCTTTCCGGTCGTGAGACGCGCGGCGATCTGCTCGGAGTGGCCGCCCATGCCGAGCGTACCGTCGACATAGATGCCGTCCGGCCGGATGTTCAGATTTTCAATACACTCGTGCAGCAGCACGGAGACATGCAGGGCGTCCATCAGAAATCCAACTCCTCCATCACGGCGGCGATGTTCTCCGGCAGCGCCTCAAGCGGGCAGATCTCGTCCCAGCGCGCACTGTCCCAGAATTCCGCGTGGTTGTTGCTGCCGACCACGGTGACGCTCTTGGTGAGACCCGCAAATTCACGCAGGTGCTGCGGCAGGAGGATACGCCCCTGCCCGTCCAGCTCGCAGCGTGCGGCATACGCGAACAGCGGACGCATCTTGCGCTGCTGCACGTTGGTCATGGCCGCCACCCTGCGGGCGACGTCGTCCCAGTTTTCCTGGCTGTAAGCAGACAGGCACTTCTCGGGCGAGATCGTCACATAAAACGTTTCGCCGAGTTCTTCGCGGAGCTTGGCCGGGATGAACAGACGGCCTTTGGCGTCCAGCGTGTGCTGATAGATACCGGTCATGCTGCATCCCCCCTTCTCCGGAATCGTGCACCTACGCACCTCTTGCGTGGGGTTTTGCGCCCTTTTAAACCACTTCGCCCCACACGGTATCCTCATTATAGTGGCAAGACGGAAAAATTGCAAGGAGAAATTCCCGCCCATTTCTTGTAATTTCCGACATTTCTGGCGATTCGACCGTTGTTTTCCCGGTCACAAGGCTTTGCGTTTCGCGCCGAAAAAAGGAAATGGCGGCACAAGATATGCCGTCAAACCGGGAAAAAGCGCCCGCCGGGAACACCGGGAGCGCATTGTGTGGGAAAAATTTTCGGCAAAACGCAAAACCGCCGCCGGAACATCCGGCGGCGGTGCAGGTGTGCGGTTAAACGGCAGTCAGTTGACTTCCTCATCCAGCGGCGCATCGTCCTCGAAGTGGATCTCGGGCTGACGCGCAGCGGGTGCTGCAGCGGGCGCTGCGGGCGCGGCCGTGCTGCCGGCGACGCCCTGAAACGCGGCGTGTGCCTGCTGCACATTGCCGAGCGCGGCGGAGATCGCCTCCTCCGTGCGGCGCAGCGCGTCCACGCAAAACTGGCTCGAGGCCTGACGCAGTGCATCGGCCTTGGCCTGCGTGGAGGCGAGCATCTCGTTGCTGCGTGCCTTGGCAATGCGCACGATCTCCTGATCGTTCACGAGCGCGCGGGCGCGCTCCTCTGCCTGATTGCGGATGCCCTCAGCCTCGCGTTTGGCGTTGTTGATGAATTCGTCGCGGGCGGAGACCAGACGCTTCGCCTCGGAAAGCTCGACCGGCATGGCGGTCTTGATCTCATCGAGGATCTCGAGAACCTGGTCGCGCTCGACGATGCACTTTTCGTTGCCGAGCGGCACGCCCCATGCCTCCGACACCATGGTATAAAGCTGGTCAATCAGTTCCATGACTTCGTTGTCCATTTTGTTTCCTCCCAAAGCGTGTTTCCGGCAGAGCCGGTCAAAACTTCCCGGATCCGATCACTCGCTGCGCATGGCGCGCGCACGCACGTCCTCGATGATCTCACACGGTACAAACGGTGTCAGATCCTCACCGTAACCGGCAAGCTCCTTGACGACCGACGAGCTGAGAAATGTGTACTTCTGGCTGGCCGTCAGGAACATGGTGTCGAGCTCCGGATTGATCTTCTTATTGATGAGCGCCATCTGGAATTCGTTTTCAAAATCCGTATTGGCGCGCAGGCCCTTGACGATCACCGCGCCCTCCGGGAAGGTCTTGGCGTACTCGGCGAGCAGGCCGTCAAACGTGTCCACCGCCACATTCGGGAAGCGGCCGATGACGCGGTGCGCCAGCGCCACCCGCTCCTCGCGCGTAAACATGGGGTGCAGTTTCCCAGCGTTGGGCATGATGCACACGACGACGCGGTCGAAAATCGTGGATGCGCGGCGGATGATGTTCAGGTGACCGAGGGTGATGGGGTCAAAGCTGCCGGGATAAATCGCTGTTTTCATGCGTGGGTTCCCTTTCCGTAGAGCGTGAGCTTGATCTTGCCGTAGCTGCGCTCCGTAAGCAGATAATATGGCTGAGGAAGCTGCGGCAGCTCCTTATCACGGCGGCTTTCACACACGATGATGCCGCCCTCAGCTAATATATCAAACTGTACAACATTTGCAAGTGCTTTGTCAAGTAATCCCGTATCATACGGCGGATCGAGAAAGATCAGGTCGAATTTTCCGCACGTGCGCAGGTAGCCGAGCGCCTCCCCCTGCACGACGTCGCCCTGCAGGCGGCAGTGCGCGAGGTTGGTGCGCACGAGCTGCACGGCCGCGCGGCTCTCATCGACGAACACGGCGCTGCGTGCGCCGCGGCTAAGCGCCTCGATGCCGAGCTGACCGGTGCCGGCAAAGAGGTCGAGCACGCGCCGTCCCTCGATGTCGAACTGGATGAGGTTGAACATGGACTCCTTGACATTATCGGTCGTGGGACGGGAAGCCATCCCCTCCGGCTCACGCAGCTTGCGGCCGCGCGCCGTACCTGTGATCACACGCATGGCGATTCTCCTTTCGGGTGATAGTGATCGTAGACCGCGCGGGCGACGCCCGCCGGAACGGCCGCGCACAGTGCCTCATACGAGGCCGCGCGGATGGCCTTGACGCTGCGGAATTCGCGCAGCAGCGCGTTGCGCCGCTTCTCGCCCACGCCGGGTATCTGATCGAGCTCGGACGCAAGGCTCTCGCGCCGCAGCCGGCGCTGATAGTCGATGGAAAAACGGTGCGTCTCCTCCTGGATCGTGCCGATGAAGGAAAAGACCGCGGGATTTGCGGCGATGCCGATCTCGTGCCCGCCGGGCGTGATGAGCGCGCGCGTGCGGTGGCGGTCGTCCTTGACCATGCCGAACACCGGCACGGACAGAGCGAAGCCGTCGAGCACCGCCTGCGCAACGCTCGCGTGCTCCGCGCCGCCGTCGATGAGCAGCAGATCCGGCAGCGGGCAAAAGCCCGGATCACCGTCGAGATAGTGCTGAAAGCGGCGCGTGAGCGCTTCGTGCATGGCGCCGTAGTCGTTCTGCCCATCCGTCGTGCGGATGCGGAACTTCCGGTAGTCGGATTTTCGCGGCCGGCCGTGCTGAAACACGGTCATACCGGCGACGATGCCGCTG
>ERZ838118.2701-NODE-2701-length-18400-cov-3.652548_pt1 | contig 18400 bp, 17 predicted proteins | sample MGYA00519863_ERZ838118 | MGnify/ENA primary metagenome ERZ838118 (study PRJEB31850, sample SAMEA3708827) | human gut metagenome | biome: human gut; feature: human-associated habitat; material: faeces | place: China | collected 2014 ...
TTCCGAGTCGTCCTCCTCCACTTCCCCCTGGACCACAGTAAAGTGGTCTTTCAGCAGGGCAGAGTCCTGGATCACGTCCTCGTACAGCTGGCCCTTCAGATTGGGCACCTGATAGCCCTGGGGCTGGGACAGCATCCCGGAGAACAGGGTGCGGTAGAGTACCACGCCCACCACCAAGATGAACAGCAGGATGCCCGCCGCTCCGGCAATCATGCCCCAGCGGGGCCCCCGGGGCTCTGGCGCGTCCTCTTCCTCCTCATAGGGGAGGGAGTCGGGCCCGGGGACCCGGCGGCGCTCGCTATAGGTGCGGCTGCCCCGGCCTGTCCCTCCGTGGATGGGGGTGACGGGACGGATGCGGGTCTTGTCCTCGTCGGGCTCCTCGGGGAGGAACTCGTTGACGTTATAGTCAAAGTTGATGTTGGGGTTCTTGCGGAACTCCTCCAGGTCGGCCAGCATGGCGTCGGCGGAGGGGTAGCGGTTGTCCGGATTGGGGGCCATGGCCCGCATGGTAATGGCCTCCAGCGCCTCCGGGATGGAGGCGATGAGCTTCCGGTCGGCCTCTGTCATCCCCTTCTGCACCAGGGCGGAGAAGCCGCCGATGAAGTTGACGCCGGTGGCCTTGGCAGCCCGGTCCAGGGCGGCGGCAAAGGGCGCGTAATCGTCAGTCTCCGCGGCGGCGGCCACCAGGGCGATGGGGGTAACGGAGATCCGCTTGTTGACGATGGGGATGCCGAACTCCGCCTCGATGGCCTCTCCGGTGGCCACCAGCTTTTCGGCATACCGGGTGATTTTGTCGTAGATCGCATTGCAGGCCGCCTTCGGGTCGCTGCGGGCGCAGGACAGCAGGGAGATCCCCATCGTGATGGTCCGCACATCCAGGTGCTGCTGGTCGATCATCTGGATGGTCTGCATGATTTCGTGTTGACTGAGCATGAATTGCCCCTCCTAATTGTTGTCACATGACTGCGGCTGCTCTGCTCGCCTCCGCGCTTCTTTTTGTCACGCTGCGGATTGGGCGCGCGGCCGGGGAGACAACTCCTCCGACTCCGGGCAGACCCAGTCCCGCCTTCGGCGGCCCCTGGGCTCTGCCCATCCGCTTCGGAGTCTGTCCCCCCTGCGCGCCTATCCTCCGCGCTTCTTTTTAGATCCGGTGCATTGCGTTAAAAATATCCTCCCGCTGGATGCGGATGGACAGCCCCCGCTCTTGACCGGCCTGCTCCAGCAGCTGAGAGATCTCCACAATGGACTTGTCGCAGGCGGCGGTATCCACCAGCATCACCATGGTGAAATACTCCTGCAAAATGGTCTGGCTGATGTCCAGAATGTTGATGCTGTGCTGGGCCAGCAGGGCGCAGACGGCGGCGATGATGCCCACCTTGTCCCGGCCGATGACAGTGACGATGGCCTTCATAGAAGACTTCCTTTCCACAGTAAATTTTGAGGAATGCGGAGAGACGGAGGAGGAGAAAGCCGCTGCGCGGCGGGGCCGGAGGCAGGCGCTGCTCCTCAGCTCAGCTCGTCCAGAGTGAGCTCAAAGCCGGGGAGGAACTCCTCCATAAAGCAGCGCAGGGCGGGCAGCGGGTTCTGAAGGAGCGCGGCGTAGGTCTGCTCCTTGGCCTTTTTAAACTCCAGATTGCCGCCCTTGACCTCCTCCACACACTTGAGATAGGCCGACAGCTTGTCCGCCGCCTTGACCACCGCCCGGATGTTCTCGTCCGGGATGGTGATGGCGGGGCGAAACTCCGCCCGCAGGTCGTCGGGGAGCATGGACAGCAACTTCTCCTCGGCCACCGACTCCACCTGTTTATAGGCCTGCTGGATGGCCGGGTTGTCATATTTGATGGGGGTGGGCATGTCGCCGGTCAGGATCTCGCTGGCGTCATGGTACAGCGCCGCCACCGCCACGGCGCCGGGGTCCAGGCGGCCGCCGAACTTCTCGTTGCGGATCACCGCCAGAGCGTGGGCCAGGACGGCCACCTGATGACTGTGCTCCTGGACGTTCTCCGGCGCGGTGTTGCGCATCAGGGCCCACCGCTGGATGAACCGCATCCGGGAGATGTAGGCAAAGAAATGGCTCTTCATGTCAGTCCTCCAAAAGCTCACCCAGCAGGGATGCTCCGTCAGTGCCGGTGACTTTCACATTCCGCACCTGGTTATGCAGGTCCGTCCCGTCCGCCAGCACCTCCATATAGTTGGGTGCGTGGCCGAAATACCTGCCGTCCTTGGGCTGTTCAAAGAGGACGGGATACACCGCTCCCACACAGGCCGCGAGATAGTTCCGGTGGAGCGCCTCCGCCACCGCCGCCGCCTGGCGGGCCCGCTCTTCCTTCACGGCCTTCGGCACCTGACGCATCTTGGCCGCCGGGGTGCCGGGCCGGACGGAGTAGGGGAAAATGTGCATCTGGGCAAAGCCGCACCGGCGGATGAAGTCCAGCGTCTGGGCAAATTCCTCCTCCGTCTCCTCCGGAAACCCGGTGATGAGGTCCGTGGTGACAGCGGGGTGGTCAAAATATTGATTTAAAAGTGCAACGGACTGCGCATATCGAGTGGTATCGTATTTCCGGTTCATTCGCTTCAGGGTGTCGTCGCATCCGGACTGCATAGACAAGTGGAACTGGGGGCAGAGGTTCGGCAGGGCGGCCGCCCGGCGGCAGAACTCCTCTGTGATGGTCCGGGGCTCCAGGCTCCCCAGCCGGATGCGGACAGCCGGTGCGGCGGTGCAGACAGCCTCCAGTAGGTCGATCAGGGTCTCTCCGTTCTTCAGGTCCTGGCCCCAGGAGGAGATCTCGATGCCCGTCACCACGATCTCCCGGTAGCCCTCTGCCGCCAGGGCCCGAGTCTGCTCCACGGCAGTGGGGACGGGCAGGGACCGCACCCGTCCCCGGGCGTATGGAATGATGCAGTAGGTACAGAAGTTGACGCACCCGTCCTCCACCTTCAGCATAGCCCGGGTGCGGCCCCCCAGGCCGCCGGCGGGCAGGACCTCGAACACCCGCCGCTCAAAAGGCTGGTCGATAGCCTCGATCTGCCGCTTCTCCGCCGCGGCCTCTTCCAGAAGGCGGATAAAACCCGTCCGGTCGCCGGTGCCGGAGATCAGGTCCACCCCCAGCTTCCGCACGTTGTCCGCGTGGGTCTGGGGATAGCAGCCGCACACCGCCACCACGGCGCCGGGGTGCTTCCGCTGGACGCCGTGGATCACCTGCCGGGACTTCTGGTCGCTGACTGCCGTGACGGAGCAGGTGTTCACGATATAGGCATCCGCCTCATCGGAAAACTCCGTGAGCGTGTGCCCCCTTGCCAGCAGCTCCTGCTCCATGGCCTGAGTCTCATATTGGTTCACCTTGCAGCCCAAGGTATAGATGGCAACTTTCATGGAATCTCCTTGCACTTTCCGCAAAACCTTTATATAATAACTTGATGCGTTTCGATTATACTGTAATTTTTACTGTTGGGCAAGGCCCAACTGCAAGGAGATCGTTTTTCATGATTTATCTGGACCACGCCGCCACTACGCCCGTTCCCCGGGCGGTGGCGGATGCCATGTATGAGGTGCTCACCGAACAGTTCGGCAACCCCAGCTCCCAGTACCCCATGGGGCTGGAGATGAAGCGCCGGGTGGAAGTCTGGCGGAAGACCGTGGCGGACGCACTGGGCTGTGGGGCCAAGCAGCTGTTCTTCACCTCCTGCGGCACAGAGGCGGACAACTGGGCTGTCACCGCCGCCTGCTGGCAGAACCGCCACCTGGGCCGCCACATCGTTACCACCGCAGTGGAGCACAGCGCCGTGCTGGAAGCCTGCCGCTGGATGGAGCGGCAGGGATACGAGGTGACGTATCTTGTCCCGGCTCAGGACGGCTCCCTCTCTGCGGAGCAGGTCCTCGCCGCCGTCCGGCAGGACACGGCGCTGGTGTCCTGCATGCTGGTGAACAACGAGCTGGGAAACATCTATCCCATCGCTGAGATCGCCCGGGGCCTGGCAGTGAAGAACCCACAGACGTTGCTGCACACCGACGCGGTCCAAGGCTTTTTGAAGGTCCCCTGCTCCGCAAAAACGCTGGGGGCGGACTTCCTCACCATCTCCGCCCACAAGATCGGCGGGCCCAAGGGCATCGGCGCTCTGTACATCGGTCCCAGGGTCCGAAATCCAAAGCCGCTGCTGGCCGGCGGCGGGCAGGAGGGCGGCCTCCGGGCCGGCACTGAAGCCACGGCCCAGATCGCGGGCTTTGCCAGGGCTGTGGAGCTGCGGCGGGAAAATTTGGAGGAGAAACTCCTCTGCATGGCGAAAATCCGGGACTATGCCGCAGAGCGGCTGTCTGCCATCCCCGACTTGAAAATCCTCTCCGCTCCCGGCGGCGCGCCCCATATCCTCTCCATCTCTCTCGTGGGCTGGCCCAGCCAAAATATTGTCAATGACCTGGGCAGCCAGGGCGTCTGCATCTCCGCCGGCTCCGCCTGCCACCAGGGCAAGCCCAGTCACGTGATCGCGGCCTTGAAGCTATCCAAGAAGGTCTCCGGCGGGGTGATCCGCCTGAGCTTCGGCCCGGAGACTGACAAGGGCGACATCGACGCCTGTGCGGACGCCCTGCGGCGCCACCACGACACGCGGATGCCCATGCTGTAAGGCAATTTTACTTTTCAGTTTCAAGAGGTTTCGTCTTTTATGTTTCGTCATCTTCATCGGGAGCCCGGCTTCTACAAGCGGCTGTTCTTGCTGGCTCTGCCGCTGATCCTGCAGAATCTCATCACCACTTCCCTGGGATTTGTGGACACCTTCATGGTGGGTATGCTGGGGCAGAATGAGCTGTCCGCTGTCACTGCCGCCAACACGCCCATCTACCTGCTCCAGATCATCATCCTGGGCCTGCTCAGCGGACTCTCCGTCCTGGCCAGCCAGTACTGGGGCAAGGGGGACACCGACAGCATCAACCGCTGTATGGGCGTCAGCCTTTACGCCGGGCTCATCATTGCGGTTTCCGTGGCCGCTGTGCTGTTCTTCTTCCCCCTCCATGTGATGGCTCTGGTGACCAACAACGACCTGCTCATTGAGTTGGGCGCCCCCTATCTCCGGATTGTTGGCCTCAGCTATATCTTCAACACCATCAGCTCCGTCTACATCGGCATGCAGCGCAGCACGGAGAATCCCGCCATGGGCATGATCGTCTTCGGCATCTCCATGCTGACCAACACGGGCTTGAACTACATTCTCATTTTCGGCAAGTTCGGCGCGCCTGCGCTGGGGATCACCGGTGCTGCCATTGCCACCCTGACCTCCCGGGTGCTGGAGTTCGTGATCGTCGCGGTCTATGCCCCCCGCTACCGCCGAGTGCCCCTGATGCTCCGCCTGCTGCTGCGGCCCGGCGGGGCCATGGCGCGGAGCTTCCTGAAATACGCCACCCCCGTTCTGGTGAACGAGGTGCTGTGGGGTCTGGGCGTCAGCGTTATGACCGCCGTCATGGGCCACATGGCCATCAGCACGGATATGCTGGCGGCCCACGCCATCATGGGCAACATCGACAAGTTCTCCACCGTGGCCTGCTTCGGCATCGCAGGCGCCACCGCCGTGATTGTGGGCAAGCGGATCGGTGAGGGCGCCGGCCGGGAGGAGGTCTACTCTCTGGGCTGCTGCCTGCTGACGGTCTCCTTCGGAGTGGGTCTCGTGGTGTCGGTGTGCCTGGCGGTCCTCCTGCCTACGGTGTTCATCCCCTATCTCTATCCTCTGTTCCATTTGGAGGGGCTGGCGCTGGAGATCGCCGTCACCATGTGCGTCGTATATCTCTTCATGCTGCCGCTGAAGGCCTTTGACATCACCAACATCACCGGCCTGCTTCGGGCGGGCGGCGACTCCCGCATGGCCTCCATCATCGACTTGAGCTGCCAGTGGGTCATCGCTGTACCTCTGACCTTCCTGACTGCCCTGGTGTTCAACGCCCCGGTAGCGGTGGTGTGCCTATGCATCCAGTCGGAAAATGTGTGCAAGTGCCCCTGGGGTATCCTGCGGCTGCGGAGCCGGAAGTGGATCAACGATGTGACGGGCGAGGACACGTGATGGAAAGTCTTTTCCGCTGCCCCGTCTGCGGGGCGCCGCTGGACCGCGGAGACCGGGCCTATCGCTGCCCGGCCGGACACAGTTATGACATCGCCCGGGAGGGCTACACCTATCTGCTGCCCCCCAATCAAAAGCACTCCGCCGCGCCGGGGGATGACCGGGATATGGCCGCCGCACGGCGGGATTTCCTCTCCAAGGGGTATTATGACCTGCTTCTCAATACGCTCTGTTGTCAGATTTTGTCTCTTTCCGGCGAATCGCCGGTGATCTGGGACGTGGGCTGCGGCGAGGGATTCTACACCTCCGGCATCTTCCGGACCCTGGCCGCCGCGGGAAAATCCCCCCGGATGGCGGGAACCGACATTTCCAAGCCCATTCTCCGATCCGCCGCCAAGCGGGAGAAAGGCATTGCGTGGGCTGTGGCCTCCTCCTTCCACCTGCCGGCGGCGGACAGCGCGGCGGACATTCTGCTGGACTGCTTCTCCCCCCTGGCGCTGGAGGAATTCCGGCGAGTGCTGAGGCCGGGCGGGCACTTCCTCTACGTGGTGCCCGGACCGGACCACCTCTGGGAGCTGAAGCAGGTCCTCTACGACCGTCCCTATCCCAATGAGGAAAAGGAGACCCCCTATGAGGGGTTCGCCTATCAGTCTATCGTGCCGGTGGAGGGCACCATCACCCTCCCCTGCCAGGCAGACATCCGCGCCCTGTTCCAGATGACGCCCTATTACTGGAAGACCCCCAAGACAGGTGCAAAGCGTCTGGCGGACCTGGAGTCTCTCACCACCCGTATCTCCTTTCGCATTCATATTTTTCAAAAACTCTGACAGGAGGTTCTGCTGATGAAACCCAATCCCACCCGCTCCGCCCTGCTGGTCATCGATATGGAAAACGGCTTTGTTCATCCGGAGGGCGGACACTGGATCCGCTTCGCCCAGTCCATGGTCCCCAACTGCGTCCGGGCCGTGGAGCTGGCCCGGGCCAAGGGCATTCCGGTATTCTTTGTCAAGCGGCTCTACCGCGCTGACGGCAGCGATGTGGAGCTGACCCGTTACCCCGGCTGGGTCGCTGGCGGCCGGGCCTGCCGCCCCGCCTCCACCGGTCCCAACAGCGCCCAGGCACCGGAGGGCCTGCGCCCCCAGCCCGGGGACTACACCATCATCAAGCCCAGGTGGAGCGCCTTTTTCCAGACGGAGCTGGACCTGATCCTCCGGCGGCTGGACGTGCGGACGGTGATCCTCACCGGCACCACCACCCCCAACTGCATCCGCACCACCTGCTATGACGCCATCGCTCTGGAGTACAACACCGTGGTGCTGACGGACTGCTGCTCCTCCCATACCGAGGAGATCCAGCGGGTGAATCTGGAGGACATGGCCCGGGCGGGCGCCATTTTGATGGACTCGGCGTCCTTTGCCGACTACGGCCCCGGCACAGTGGAGGACCTCTCCGCCGCCATCCGGGCCCGGATGCTGGAAGAGGACACGGTGCCCGAGCCCTTCCGGTCGGAGGACGGCCAGGTATTCTGGCCCGACCTCTGGTAATCGCAAAGGAAAACGGACGCCCTCCGCACAACTGCGGAGGGCGTCTTCTTGTTTCGAGTCATTCCCTCTGGATCCGGATGCGCCGGGTGGCGATCTCGTCGCAGAAGCGGGCGTCGTGCTCCACGAACAGCAGGGTCGGCCGACAGGCCAGCAGCAGATCCTCCACCTGCATCCGGGAGATGACGTCGATAAAGTTCAGCGGCTCATCCCACACGTACAGGTGTGCCTGTGTGCAGAGGCTTGCGGCCAGCAGCACCTTTTTCTTCTGGCCGCTGCTGTAATCTGCCAGGTCCTTCTCAAACTGCTCCCGTGGAACATCCAGCTTCCGCAGGATGGTCCGGAACCGGCTGCCGTCCAGACCCTGGGTCCGGACAAACTCCGTCAGGCTGCCCCGCAGGTGGTCTGTATTCTGGCTGACATAGGACACCACCAGGCCGCTCATGGTCTCCACCGTGCCGCTGTGGGGGATCTCCTCCCCCAGCAGCAGCTTCAGCAGGCTGGACTTGCCGCAGCCGTTTGCGCCCTGGAGGGCGATCCGCTCCCCCGCCAGCACCTCGAAGGTGATCTCCCGGCAGACCCTGCGACCGTTGTAGCACACGGCTACGTCCCGGAACTCCGCCAGCCGCGCACCCGCCCGGCAGGGCAGGGGCGTGACTGCCAGCGCCTCCTGCCGCTCCAGGTTCTGCAGCAGCTGCTTCTTCTCCTCCACTGCCTCCTCCCGGCGGCGCTGGATGGATTTGGACCGCTGCATCAGCTTGGCCGCCTTGTGGCCCACAAAGCCCCGGTCCGCTGCCTTGGCCCCGGTCTTGTCCACACCGAACTTGCTCTTCTCCGTCCGGTCCGACCAGCCGGAGGCACGGCGGGCGGACTCCGTCAGCCGCCCGATGTCCTTCTGCAGCTTCTCCTGCCGGGCCAGTTCAAAGGCGTCCTGCCTCCGGCGGTTCTCCCACCAGGAGGAGAAATTCCCCCGCTGGATCTCAATATTGGTCCGGTTGATGGCCAGAATATGGTCCACACACTGGTCCAGGAACGCCCGGTCATGGGACACCAGCAGAAAGCCCCGCTTCCGGGCCAGATAGCTCCCCAGCTTCCGCCGTCCCTCCAGGTCCAGATGGTTGGTGGGCTCGTCGATCAGCAAGAAGGCATTCTCCTTCAAAAACATGGCCGCCAGCAGCACCTTGGTCCGCTCCCCGTTGGAGAGGCTGGAAAAGGGCAGCTCCAGTGATCTCTCTGCCAGGTCCAGAAGCCCCAGCTCCCGCTGGATCTCCCAGTCCTCCGCCTCCGGCGCGATCTCCCGCACCACCTCCAGGCCCGTCCGGGACAGGTTCGCCACCTCGTAGGGGAAGTACTCAAATTCCACAGAGGCGGAGATGGTGCCGCTGTACGGGTACTCCCCCTGGAGCAGCCGCAGGAAGGTGGTCTTTCCCCGGCCGTTCCGCCCGGTAAAGCCCAATTTCCAGCCGCTATCGATCTGAAAGCCCACATGGTCAAAGATGAGCTCCGGACTGCCCTCGTATCCAAATGTCAGATTCGAGACGTCGATCATGGACATATCGCATTCCTCCTTTGCGCAGACCCTCATGTGCGGTCTGGCGCACCGCAGACTTCGGCAAATGCCGCGCACATGAGCGTCTCATCCGTCATTTCCGATTCGCCGTGCTTTTGCGCAGCAAAAAACGGCCGCGGGAGAGCAGACCTCTCCCGCGGCCGGGCATACGGCATTCACCCCGCATCCGGGGCTGTGCGATACCTGGGTGAGATCAGCGGTCTGCCTTCCCTGCAATGGCATGGAAAAAGACGCTGCGTCTTCGCCGCAGCAACCCTCTATGCCAAAACACGAAGGTCAGATCCGCATCTTCACACCCCTCCAATCATTCATCAATCTCCGGTTATCCTAGCACACTTCCGCCGGGATTGCAAGCCCCCCCTCATGCTCCCGCCTTCGGAAAGGTAAGCGTAAAGGTGCTGCCGTGGCCCGGTTCGCTGTGGAGCTCCACCTGGGCACCCAGATAGGCCGCCCCGTGCTTGACGATGGAGAGCCCCAGTCCCGTGCCGCCGGAGGAATGGCTCTTGTCCACCCGGTAAAACCGCTCGAATACCCGGCCCTGGGCCTCCCGGGGAATGCCGATGCCAGTATCCGCCACCGTGATCCGAGGGCCGAAGGCGGTATTTTCCACTGTGACGGTGACGCTGCCGTTCGCCCGGTTGTAGGCGATGGCGTTGTCGCAGAGGTTGTAGACGATCTCCTCCACGATCTGGGGTACGCCCCGCACCAGAGCCTCGCCGCCCTGGAGCCGGGTGGTCACCTGTTTCCGCTGGGCCGCCGGAGCCAGCTGCTCCAGGACGGCTCGCGCCTCCTCGTACAGATCCACGGTCTCCCACTGGCCCAGGCCGCCGCCCTCGTCCAGGCGGGACAGCTTGATGATGTCGTTCACCAGCCCGATGAGCCGCTCCGTCTCCCGGTGGATGTTCCCGGCGAAGTGGGGGACGTCCTCCGGCTTCACCAAACCGTTCTGCAGGATCTCCGCCGTACCCAGGATGGAGGTCAAGGGCGTCTTCAGCTCGTGGGAGACGTTGGCGGTGAACTCCCGCCGCAGCCGCTCCCGCTGCTCCTTCTCCGTCACATCCAGGATCACCAGCACCGCACCCGCGATCTGGCCGTCCTGTTCCACAGGACTGGCGATGATCTGGCGGCAATCATCGTCCTTTTCCAGCAGCTGCTCACACCGCCGACCGGCCAGAGCCTCCTCCACGCAGCGGCGGAAGCCCGCCTCCCGGTTCAGGGCGTAGACGCTCTCTCCCTCCTCTGTGGGGACCTGCGCGTAGAGCAGCCGCAGCACGGCGGAGTTGTAAGTCAGCACCCGCGTCTCCTGGTCGATCACCAGGAAGCCCTCGCTCATGTTCTCCGTGATGGCGGTGAACTCCTCCTGCCGGCGCTTTAAATCCCGCATCTGCCGCTGGATCTGCCTCTGCTGGCTGCGGAGCTTGGACAGCAGGGGCGTCAGCTCCTCATAGGTCTCGCTGCCGGCGGGGTCATTGAGGTCGATGGCGTTGATGGGCTCCACCAGCTGCCGCGCCACCCGGGAAGCCAGCGCCATGGCCAGGATGAAGGCCAGCAGCATCATCAGCGCCACCGGCTGCAGCGCCTGCAGTACCAGGACCCAGACGGAATACTGGGCGCTGGACACCCGCAGCACCGTTCCGTCGGCAAGCCGCTGGGCCGCATACAGCGTCTGCTGGGAAAGCGTGTCCGAATAGCGGACCGCATGTCCCTTCCCCAGGATCAGCGCCTCCCGGATCTCCTCCCGCTGGGCGTGGTTCCCCATCTCCTCCGGGTCCTGCCGGTTGTCGAAGAGCACGGTGCCGTCCGCATCCACCCAGGTAATCCGGTAGCTGCCGGGCAGATCCTCTGTGAGATAGTCCGTGCCATTCTCCTCTACCCCATGGGCGATGTACTCTGCCAGACTCTCCAGCTCACCGGAGACCCGATCCTGGAAATAACCGTGGAGCACGCCCACGATCAGCACCAGGCTGGCCAGCAGCACTGCCAGGGACACGCCCAGGATGGAGCGAAAGATCCGTTTCGTCATGTCTCTCCAGCCCTCCTGTCAGTTCACAGGGCTGATCTTGTAGCCATAGCCCCGGACCGTCTCGATGTAAGCGCCCGCCTCCCCCAGCTTCTGGCGGAGGGTCCGCACGTGGACGTCCACGGTCCGGCTCTCGCCGGTAAAGGCGTAGCCCCAGACGTTCTCGATCAGCTGCTCCCGGGAAAGCACCTGGCCGGGGTTGCGCAGCAACAGGCACAGCACTTCAAACTCCTTCTGGGTCAGGACGGTCCCCTGTCCCCGGACCCGGACGATGTGCTGCCCCGGATCCACCTCCAGAATGCCGCAGCGGAGGGTGCCGTTCTCCGTCTCCGTCCGCCGCAGCAGCGCCCGGATGCGGGAGAGCAGCTCCATCATGCCGAAGGGCTTGGCCACATAGTCATCGGCGCCGCCGTCCAGACCCACCACCTTGTCGTACTCCGTGCCCTTGGCCGTCAGCATGATGACCGGCAGCTTGGCCGTGCGGGGCGTGGCCCGGAGCTTTTTCAGGACGCTGAGTCCATCCTCCTCCGGCAGCATGATATCCAGCAGCACCAGGGCGGGCATCTGCTCTCCCACGGCCTGCCAGAACAGGGAGGGCAGCGGAAAGCCCCTGGCCTCCATACCCTGGCTGTTCAATGTATAGATCACAAAATCCCGGATACTGTCGTCATCCTCCAGCAGATAGATCACAGATACCCCTCCCCATTCAATCTCTCCGCCCCGCTGGAGGGACGGAGGGTGTCTCCCTCCGGCGGCCGGTCAGATCAGCTGCTGCTCGTTAATCATCAGCTTGAACTGCAGGCCCAGCTTCTCCGCTGCCTTTCGACAGAGGAGCATCCGGCCCATGAAGATCTCAAAATAGTCCATGACAGAGCCGTACTTCGTGTCCACGGACAGCTTCAGCTTGATGAGCGTGTGCTCCTCGTTGATCTTCAGGACGGACTTCTTCACCGAGTAGTTCACCCGGTCATGGATGTCGAAGCTGGCCATATCCGGATTCCGGACCCGGCTGCGGCGGACGTCGGACTTGTCCGCCAGGATCAGTGCCGCCGCCACGGCGTTCACCGGCATGCCGGTGCCCTCGTCGTGGTTGCCGATGGCGGTGACGATGGTGGCGATCTCCTCCGGAGGACAATCCATGTTGTCCAGAATGCGGAAGGCCATGACCGCACCGGACTGGGAGTGATCCACCCGGTTCACCAGGTTGCCGATGTCGTGAAGAAACCCGGCGATCTTTGCCAGCTCCACCGTCCGCTCCGGATACCCCAGGGTGGAGAGGATATAGGCGGCGTTTTCCGCCACCGCCGTCACGTGGGCAAAGCTGTGCTCCGTATAGCCCAGAGCGGTCAGAGACTCGTCCGCCCTCTGGATATAGGTCCGGACCGCAGAATTGTTTTTCACATCCTCATAGGTAAGCATGGCCCCTCCCCCTTTTCAATATCGGCGCCGCGCCTGTGCGCAGGCCGCTCAGTTGTTGGAGGGGTGATTCCCCGTAATGGAGTACTCCACCCACTCCGCCACGTTGGTGGCGTGATCGCCGATCCGCTCCAGATACTTGGCCACCATGATGAGATCCAGCCACAGCTCGCCGGAGTCGGCGTCTGCGGCGATCAGCCCGATCAGCTCCTTTTTCACCTGGTTGAACAGGTCGTCCACCTGGTCGTCTTCCCGGCAGACCTCCCGGGCCAGCTCCAGATCCCGCTTTACAAAGGAGTCCACACTGTCTGTCACCATCCGGATGACGGCCTTGGACATCTCCTCGATCCGCTGGCGGCCGGGGCCGTCCGGCAGACGCACGAACCGGGTCAGCTCCGCGATGTCCGCCGCCTGGTCCCCGATCCGTTCCAGATCGGAAATCATCTTCAGCGCAGAGGAGATCTCCCGCAGGTCCCGTGCCACGGGCTGCTGCTGCAGCAGCAGCTTCAGGCAGAGGTTCTCCACCTCCCGCTCCTTCTGGTCGATCTCCCGCTCCGCCTCCCCGGCGGCGCGTGCCAGGTCCTCGTCACCCTTCATCAGGGCCTGGGCCGCGGCAGAGATGGCATCCTCACACAGGGCGCCCATCTGGATCATTTCCACGTGCAGCCGCTCCAGCTGCTCGCCAAATCTGTTTCTCACCTTACGTCCCTCCTTAGCCGAACCGGCCGGTGATGTAGTCTTCTGTGCGCTTGTCCGTGGGGGTGGAGAACAGTGTCTCCGTCCTGCCGAACTCCACCAGATCCCCCAGCAGGAAAAACGCCGTGTTGTCGGAGACACGGGCGGCCTGCTGCATATTGTGGGTCACCATGATGACAGTATACTTGCTTTTCAGTTCCACTGCAAGGTCTTCGATCTTGGAGGTGGAGATGGGGTCCAGGGCGCTGGTGGACTCATCCATCAGCAGGATCTCCGGCTCCACTGCCAAGGCACGGGCAATGCACAGCCGCTGCTGCTGGCCGCCGGAGAGGCCCAGGGCACTCTTCTTCAGCCGGTCCTTCACCTCGTCCCAGATGGCGGCGGAGCGGAGAGAGTTCTCCACGATCTCGTCCAGCTTGGCCCGGGAGCGGATGCCGTGGGTCCGGGGGCCGTAGGCCACGTTGTCATAAATGCTCATGGGGAAGGGATTGGCCTTTTGAAAGACCATGCCGATGCGCTTGCGGAGCCATGTGGGGTCCACGGCGCCGTCATAGATATTCTGTCCGTGAAAGTCCACCTCGCCGGTGATTCGCACGGAAGGGATGAGGTCATTCATGCGGTTCAGCGTCCGCAGAAATGTGGACTTGCCGCAGCCGGAGGGACCGATGAAGGCAGTGATCTCGTGGGGTGGAATCGCGATGGACACGTCCCGGAGAGCGTGGGTCTGGCCGTACCAGAGGTTCAGATTTTTTACATCCAATATAGGTTCCATAGATATCCTCAATTCTTTTTCAGCTTCCGGCCCAGCAGGGCGGCGGAAAGGTTGATGAGCAGGGTCAGCAGCATCAGGATGGAGGCGATGGAAAAGGCCACCGCCGTTTCGCCCCGCTCGTTGGCGTAGACGTACAGCGCCACCGTCAGCGTGGCGGAGGAGGTGTGCAGCGCCTTGACAAAGCCGCTGAGCACCAGACCAAAGCCTGCGGTGTACAGCAGCGCGGCACTCTCACCCACAATGCGGCCCACGGCCAGAATGCAGCCGGTGACGATTCCGTCAATGGCGTTGGGGAGCACCACGGTGCGGATCATGCGCCATTTTCCGGCGCCCAGCCCCAGCGCCCCCTCCCGGTAGGACTGGGGGACGGTCTTGAGGCTTTCCTGCGTGGTGCGGAGGATGGTAGGCAGAATCATGACCACCAGCGTCAAGCCGCCGGCCAGAATGCCCGCCTGCAAATTCATTTTCTGTATGAACAGCAGCATTCCCACCAGTCCGAAAATAATGGAGGGGATGCCGGTGAGGGTCTCGGCGGCAAACTCAATGAGACTCACCAGCCGCCGGTTCTCCGCGTATTCCGTCAGGTATACGGCGGCACCTACGCCCAGCGGCAGAACGATGACCATGGCCACGAAAATAATATAGAGCGTGTTCAGGATATTCGGCAGGATGCCGATGGTATTTTGAATATAGCTGGTCTGGCCGGAGAGCAGGTCCCATGTCAGATTGGGAAGGCCCCGGCAGAAGATATAGCCGATGAGAAAGATCAGCAGGGCGCAGGTCACACAGACGCAGAAAATCATGCACAGGCGCAGCCCCAGATCATAGGCCCTGCGGCGGGGAGAAAGATGCTGGTCCATGTCAGCCCTCCTTTCTGCGCTTGACGCACACATTTAAAAATACATTGATGAGCATGATAAATAGAAACAGCACCAGCGCGATGGAGTAAAGCGCCTGATGATAAAGACTCCCCACCCGGGCGTAGGCCATGCCGGAAACGATGCCGGTGGTGAGAAAGCGCACCGGTGTAAAGAGACCCGGCATATTGGACACGTTACCTGCCACCATGATGATGGCCATGGCCTCGCCGATGGCCCGGCCCACGCCCAGCACCACCGCGGTAGCCACACCGCTGCGGGCGGCGTGAAGACTGACGCGGAACCATGTTTCCGTTTCCGTGGCACCCAGCGCCAGACTGGCCTCCTCATACTCACGGGGAACGGCCCGCAGCGCCGTTTCCGACACGTTGATGATAGAGGGCAGAATCATGATGGCCAGCACGATGATGGCCGCCAGCAGACAGGCGCCGGAACCGAGGCTGAACGCCTTCTGAATGGCGGGCACCAGCACGATCATGCCCACAAGGCCGTACACTACAGAAGGGATTCCTGCCAAAAGCTGCACGGCAGTGCGAATCACGGCTGCCAGCCGCGGCGGCGCGGCCTTAGCCAAGAACATGGCGGTCATCAGCCCCACCGGTACGCCCACCACGATCGCCCCGGCAGTGCCGTACACAGAGGTGAGGATAAAGGCCAGAATGCCGAACTGTGCGCCGGTGGTGGTATTCGTGGGGTCCCAGACCCGGCCCAACAGAAATTTGAACAGGCCGATCTCCCGGATGGCAGGTAGACCGGAGAGAATCAGATACAGGCTGATGAGCAGCACAAAGGCCACCGCCACAATGCCGCAGAGCAGGAAAATCAGGTGAATCACTTCCTCCATGGCCTTTCGGGCGCGGTAGCTGCTCCGCTCCGGCTCATGGGGGGCATTTACCATGCTCTCCGCTGCGTTTACAGCGGTCAGAATTGCGTCAGAGTCCATACAAGGCTCCTTTCTTCGTTTTCATGGGAACAGCCTCCACCCACAGCGGTGGATGGAGGCGGAGAGTTGTCAAGCTGCGGTAAGGAAGGGTGTGTGCGGGAAACCCAAGAGGGGTTTCCTGCATTTTTTTAATCACCCGGATTTCAGCCAAAGGCTGAAATCCTTTGCAGCTGTTCAATTTATTGAGCAGCTGCTACGGGAACCGCACCGGCGGACTTGATGAGGTCATTGGCAGCGGAGGACGTAGCGAAGTCGAAGAACGCCTGAGCGGCAGGAGACAGGGCCTCGCCGGTGCGGGTCACCAGCACGAAGGGACGCTGAATGGCATAGCTTCCGTCCAGAACAGTTTCCTCAGTGCAGGCCACGCCGCCCACAGTCAGAGCCTTGATGGCATCCTTGCCCTCCACAGCGGAGAGGGAGGCATAGCCGATGGCGTTGGGATTGCCAGCCACCGCTTCAATGACGCCGCCGGTGGAGGTCAGCTCCTGATCCAGCTTGCAGGCGTCCTTGGTGTTGGTGATGGACTCAAAACCGTCCCGGGTGCCGCTGCCAGCCTCGCGGCCGATGCAGGAGATGGTGCCGGCCTCGCCGCCCACCTCGCTCCAGTCGGTGATCTCACCGGTGAAGATCTGGGCGATCTGTTCCACGCTCAGGTCCTCCACCTTGCTGCCCGCGTTGACGATGACAGCGATACCGTCCAGCGCCACGGTGGTGCCGGTCAGGCCGCCGGCGGTCTCCTCGTCCTTCAGGGCACGGGAGGAAAGGCCGATGTCGGCGGAGCCATTAGAGGCGGCCTCAATGCCCGCGCCGGAGCCGGTGGGGTCATAGGTGACGGAAACGCCGCTGTTGTCCGCCATGAACTGCTCACTGAGAATGCCGATGACCTTCTCCATGGAAGTGGAGCCGTTAGTGGACACGCTGCCGGACAGGGCGGCAGGCGTCTCGGTTCCGGTGGTGGAGTCAGTGCTGTCAGCGGCAGGGGCGTCCGTCTTGGAGCCGCAGCCGGTGAGAGCGGCCATGCTCAGGGCCAGTGTTAAAAGCAATGCAAGTGTCTTTTTCATGTTGTTCTTCCTCTTTTCAGATATTCGGGATTAACTCCTCGGTACGCTTATCAGTGTAGCGGTGCCATGTAAAATGAAAAAGACAACCTATGTAAAATCCATGTCAAATTAGAGGCCGCTTCGCGGATCTTCTTGCAAAAGCGCGGCGGTTCGGTATAATGGGATTCAATTATAAATAAAAAGGACCGGCCAGGGGCCGGAGAAGGGAAATGCCTGCTATGGAGTATTACGGAACACTGGGCCCGGCCTGTGCCTCGGTCGATTGCCTTGCGGAAATGTTTGAGGCTGGTATGACCGGTATGCGCCTGAACCTGTCCCATGTGACGCTGAAGGGTGCCTCGGCGCAGTTGGCGGCCTTTCACGAGGCAGCGGGGCGTGTCGGCGTGGCGGCAAAGCTGTTAGTGGATTTGCAAGGGCCGGAGCTGCGGGTAGGGTCCATGGAAATGCCGGTGGAGCTGACAGAGGGGAGCCCAATTATGCTGGGACAGGGCGGCATTCCCGTGCCGGCACTGCTTCTTCCGTATCTGGAGCCGGGACAGACCGTGCTGTTGGATGACGGAAAGCTGCTGCTGACTGTAACGGAGAACCGTGGAGCCTCCGTGTGCGCCCGGGTGGAGCGGGGCGGTACGCTGCGGGGGCGCAAAAGCATTGCGCTGCCGGGCGTGCGGGGCCTGCGCCCACCGGCTTTGACAGAGGCTGACATGGAAAACATCCGTTGTGCGGCGGAATACGGTGTCACCGGCGTGATGCAGCCCTTTGTGCGGGACCGGGCGGACCTGCTGGCGGTGCGGCAGGCGTTGGACGCTAATGGCGGCAGGCAGATCAGGTTGTTTGCGAAAATCGAAAATTTAGATGGTGTGGGACAGTTGGACGAACTCCTTCCGGCCTGTGACGAGATAGTTATTGCCCGGGGAGATTTGGGGAACGCGGTCCCGCTGTGGGAGCTTCCGGCCCTCCAGAAGCGGATTGCGGCGCGGTGCTGCGCCGCTGGAAAGCCCTTTATGGTGGTGACGCAAATGCTGGCCTCCATGGAGAATAGTCCTGTTCCCACCCGGGCGGAGGTCAGCGACATTTTCAATGCGGTGGTGGATGGCGCCACCTCCGTCATGGTTACCGGGGAGACCGCTGTGGGGCGTTACCCGGCGGAAACGATTCGCTATCTGGTGAAAACGGCGGAGGCGGCTGAACAATGGCTGCGCTCCCGCGAAAAGGCGGATGAAGATTAAGCAACTATACCATTTACATATTAGAGAGAAGACTTCCCACCTATCCCGAATGCCGATCGGGCGCAGGCCCCACAGGATTCCAACCGATTTTTTGAGATTTGACCGTGTTTCCTCACGGAAGTCATACCTATTGTACAAATTAGAGGTAAAGAGGATGGTAAAAGTGGGAAGAAGGCGGGATAGAAATTGGTAAAAAGGCCGAAAGGGAAGAAAAAGGAAAAAAGGCGTTGACAAA
>ERZ838118.2709-NODE-2709-length-18354-cov-5.879502_pt1 | contig 18354 bp, 17 predicted proteins | sample MGYA00519863_ERZ838118 | MGnify/ENA primary metagenome ERZ838118 (study PRJEB31850, sample SAMEA3708827) | human gut metagenome | biome: human gut; feature: human-associated habitat; material: faeces | place: China | collected 2014 ...
CCTGTAATATCATAAGAAAAGCGAACGTTTCTATATTTATTCTCAACTGCCTTTTCAATGAGTTCTTCTGCATATTTTTCTTTGTCTAAGTTAAACAGCTTATTAGCAATGACATCAAACTTTTGTTTATAAAAAGTATCAGAAGTGCTGACCATAGTGTTAACAGCTTGTTCTTCATGTCCGTATTGTAAATATCCCAGAAGAGCAATAATACATATCAATATTCTCATAATAATATAGCGTTTTCTCATACGACACCTTTCAAATTAGTGTTCGCATACGAACACTATTATAAACGCTATTTTACGCTAATAATAATTACATAGCAAGGAATTATGAAAGAAAGCGGAAAATTCGTGAGATGATTAAATACGATAAATTATGGGAGACAATGAAAGCCAAAGGCATTTCACAATATGATTTATATACGCATTATCATATGAACCGTTCTCAACTGAACAGATTAAGACATAATCAGAATGTTGAAGTGAATACGATTGATAAGCTGTGTAATATATTGGATTGTAATGTGGAAGATATTATGACACACTATCCAGACGATAATGTATTTTAGAGGAGATATGAAGTGATGCATGAAAAAGATGATACCATGCTGAACGATTTCTCCTTTCTTGTTTTTTACTACCCATGTAGTCAAAAGGTAGTCAAATGTAGTCAAAACTCAATCGAAGAAATGCTTATTTTATGGGGATTGTGAGGAGTTCCCACAGGGTTCGATTCTCTCATCCCCTGCTTTCAGAAACGCCGGAAGCCTTGATTTTTTCAAGGTATCCGGCATTTTTCATTTTCCGGAAAATTCCTATAAGGAATGAAATAAAAAGAAAAATCAAACTATTTATTGACACAGTGCTTAGATTCAATGCAATGATATTAAATCATTCGTTTTCGATAAATCAAATCTAATTTAAAGCAAAGACAAACAATAGATAAAAAAACAGCGAACAGCGCTTAGCAAGGAGGAACATGGGATGGGAGAGATAATAAAATTTCTTATATATGCTATTTCTATGTGCGCCATAGAGCTCGTGATCAATTCTTTATATAACCGAAAAAGTATCACTGACAATGCCGGCCGGAATGAATTCCATTATGTGCTTAAAATCCCCGGAGCATTAAAATATACATGCATGGCTTTCTTCATTTTAGGATTATGCATGTTTTGCATCTTTTTTGTATTTAAACTACAGAATAATCCAACTGTAACAAACGGACACCTATGGATGTGTTTGGGGGTAATGGCAATCGGTCTTCTTGGCATAATCCGGGCAAGCAAATGGAAGATCGCGGTAAACGGAAATCAGATGGAGATACAACGTTTATTTCGGAAAAGTATAGTTTTACAGATAAGTGAAATTGAACGTGTGGAAATCGGGAAAAAGAACCAACTACTTTTATACGCCAGCGGTAAAAAACTGATAACGATTGATTTTCTTACCGAGAATTATGAATACCTGGAAGAGACATTAAAAAGAAACGGGAAGTATTGACCGGCTCTGCGTATTTCCTCGCAAGCCGATCCAACTTCCCGCCTTAACATTTCAAAAGTGTAACCTTTCAGGGATTACAGCTTTTACAGGGGCTGTACCCATCCTCAAGCAGCTTAGATCTTTTTCCTTTATATGGTTTCTTGTTTTTCTCTTTCATATCTTTCACCCCCCGCACAATCCGGCCTGTGGAATTTATGTGTACTCGTATTTAAAATATACTCGCTCTCTACAGACACTTTTCCGGCGCCGGATGTCCCCGCCGCCTCTTTTTCATCGTCATCTTCTGCTCTGTTATCTCCTGTTTTATAGTCAATGATAATATCCGGCTGTATATTGTACACATAAACATTAAACTTGATTCCCTTTCCGCCATCTTCTACAGATTCCGCTTCCATCTGTACTCCTGAAGCAACAAGATTTTCATTTTCAAATATAGGCGTTACACGATACATCACATGATTATCTGTTTCATGCACATATTCTGCCACAAGATTTTCAAAAGGGAGCATTCCCTCTGTATTCATATACCGTGTTCCGGTAATCAGATTTTCTTCATTTGCATTTTCTCCGGACAACTGATACGCGATCAAATGGCAGCGATTATACAGCGATCCTCCCTCCACATTTTCATACCGAACAGACTGCCATCCCGTCGGCTTTACACTGCTGATATCACCGCGCTTTTCATCAGGCATCAGTTCTTCTCCCACGCACGCTTCTGCCGTCTGACATCTCCCGTAGCTGTCCAAAGGACTGTACTGCTCATAAACTGTCGTCGTCATCTCGTCCTCTGTAAACGCCGGCTCGTTTCCGTCCAATATCACGTATGGTTCTCCTTCATATTCCGGCACTTCAACAGCAGAATCATAACTTTCTTCACTATATGCAGAATCAAAAATTTCTTTCTGAAGATTCTGCCATCCCTGCTGCCTGCCAACCCCGTTACCGCCTGTACCGCCGCCAAGCGCCAGTTCGGCAATGACTGCCGCTCCTGCTAACAGCGCACATGTACTCGTAATAATAATCCCTTTTTTTCTCTTTGCCATCTTTGATACTCCCATTTTTCCCGATCAGATATATTTTTTGCAATACCTGTTTTATCTGCCGGCTGTTCTTCTTCGTTTATACGAAATCTTATTTATGAAAAATCATTGTATCACAGAAGATTCTTTTCTGCAAAATCAGATCATGACAATACTGCATCTTGCAAATTTTTCATACACTCGTTATTATTGAAGTACATAAAATTTACGGAAAGCAGGAATACACTATGGCAAATCAATGTTTTGACCAAAAACAAGAATCACTCGAACCGGAACAAGAACCTTCCGACAAAAACGAACTCTTCCACTGGATACTGACACTCGCAATCGCAGTTATCATTGCCCTTTGCGTCAACCGTTTTGTCCTTGTAAATGCGGAAATTCCTTCCGGTTCTATGGAGAATACGATCATGACCGGAGACCGTGTTTTCGGAAACCGGCTTGCTTATATATTCGGCGAACCGAAACGGTTCGATATCATTATCTTCCGATACCCGGATGACGAAAAGCAGCTTTTTATTAAACGCATCATCGGACTTCCCGGTGAAACAGTGGAAATCCATGACGGACAGATCTTCATCGACGGCTCGAAAACCCCTCTTAAAGATGTAACGACAAAAGAATTTATGCAAGGTTCTTTCGGTCCTTATACTGTACCTGACAACTGTTATTTCGTCATGGGGGATAACCGAAACAACTCAAAAGACTCCCGCTACTGGGAACATACTTTTGTTACGGATGATGAAATCGTCGGAAAAGCTTTCCTACGGTACTGGCCTCTCAACAAAATCAAATTCCTCTGATCAAATCCCGCTTAAGCAGATCTCACTCAATCGGATGGACTTCTTCAATCAGAAGTCCATCCAGTTTTTTCATGTCTTTCTGACGGATTCCGTAATTCCCGCGCCCTTCTTTTTCTATATGCAGTACAACATCTTCCGCTCTTCCATAAAGCATTCCCACCTCTGCCTGTTCTTTTAGCACCTCATAATAAATCTGATAAATCTTTTCCTGCATTTCTTCATCCGTAGGCATCTGCGCGCCTTTCGTCACATGATCTGTAACTTCTTTCGCATACTGCTCTGCACGACTCAAAAACAGATCATATGTATCAGTAAAAAGTGTGATCGGTTTTACTTTCACCGAAACGATATATGTTCCGTCTTTTTCCTTTTGCGCCTCCCCTACTGTATAATTTACTTTTTTTGCAATTTCACCGAAGAGTTCTCTGTATTTTCCTTTTAACGAATCCGGCATATCAGATGCATCAAACCCCTGCATCGTCGCATCCAGATTCTTTTCAAATACTGCTTTTGCCTCCTTTTCAGACACATCTGCCACTTCCTGATACAAGGTTGTCTTATTTTTATAAGACACATCAAGCACAGCCTGCACATACTTTGATGCATCAAACCTGTTCACATACAGATAAACGCCAACTACAGAGGCCAGAATCATAACCCCCACAGAAACACCTATCAATATTTTCTTTAAGTTACAACCCTTTTTATTCATACTTTTCCCTCCTGTCATTTCGCCACAGTATAACATCTTCCAAATAAAAAAAAAGAAGAACTCTGTCATATAGACAAAATTCTTCTTTCTATTATCCATCACTTTATTATTTCAATATACACTTCACTCTCACATAAGAAGCCGTCTCCTCATCTGTCACTACCGCCTCTGCGTTTTGGGTGTGATCTGTCGGATAGAGAATCTGCTGCACATCAAATGCTTTCGGGATCAGCTTTTCTTTCCATTGATCTACTTCCTCAGGTTCTTCATAAAAATGCACATAACTTCCGCCGCTTACATTCGGCAAAACCGCAGAAGTTTTCTTTATTTCTACAGATTCAACAGGATAGTCTTTTATCTGTTTTTCCGGATCAATCCCCCGGCTTTCAAGGAAATCGCATGTTTTTTCAAAAAACGGATATACGATAAGCTCGGTTTCTTCTCCGTCTGCCGGAGACGAGATTTCAAGAATTCCGCATGGACAGGCTTTCGTAAGCTGCTCCATCTGAAATCGGAACACGTCTTCTTTGTACCGCTTTAAAAGCTCCTCTTTTTCCTCAGCTTCTATTTTCATAGTCTGCGAGAAAACGCCGTCTTTCCAACTAAACTTATCTTGTCCCACTTCCTCAAGCGAAACTCCTTCATAAGCAAGCGTCTTATACTCTTTTGTTTCATAAACGGAGGAAAACTTGCGCAGACTTTCTTCTGTCACCGGATAAGTCCGATAATGTCTGCTCCCGCCTTCTGTTTCATAACAAACAGTCGCTTTCGTCACCGATTTTTGTTCTTCCGCATCTCTGCCGTTCACAGCAACCGCCAAATCTTTTGCCCATTGAAGCGTCATTTTTTTACCTTCTCCCGTCATACGGAAGCGATATAAATACTTTTCTGTCACCGTATTTTCCTGTCCGTCGAGCATTTCATATTCATCGCGGCTCATTCCCACTCCCTCGATCACAACGCTTACCGCTTCCGCTTCTTTCGGAAAATATCCGTCATAAAAACGTGCGCCAAACATCATAGCAGGGCCTATACAGGCGGCGGCAATACTTACTGCCGCAAACTGCCCCTTCCTCCGCAGAAGACTAACCCCCTGCTTCTTCACAGCCAGTTCTATCAGGTACTGTACAAAAAAAGCTGCCGCCGCCCCACACAGCGCTTCCACAAACCCGAAAAGTAAACTGTCTGTTTTCGTCAATTCCGCTGCAAATGCCGCAAACCACGCTCCTGCCAAAACGGAAAGCAATATTTCTGTCAGTCTTTGCACATTGCGAAACATAAACGGTGTTCCTACATATTCCGGTTTTCTTTTCTTCTGAGCAGCAGAAAACAAAACGAACAGAACAGCCGCCCATACAACAGCAGCGATTATGTAAGGCGCCGGAAGCGGATACTGCAGAGCTATCCTCTTCTCATATATTCCAAGTCCCGCCAGCCGTTTTGCCAATCCAAACGGAGATAGTATATTATTTAGTTTTTCAAGCAATTCAATTTTGTAATAAGTAACAAAATAATGTTTTGCAAACACTTTGATGACATTTTCAATAAATAAAGAAGAATACGCAATGATCGAAACACAGAGTGAGACTGCACATATAAAATTGCCGCATACCGAAACACATAAAATCCCTATATGATAGAAGATTAAAAAAGCAAATCCAAACGCAAGAATACTTTTCGCGGTATAACTTCCGACAAAAGGAGCAAATTCCGGATCGACCATCGCCTGCCATATTCCACATACGGAAATCATGAGCAAAAACGGAAGAAAGAAATGGATCACCCCATGCGTATATCTAGACCAAAAGATCATTCCTTTTTTCACCGGAAGACTGTAATAAAAATCCTGTTTCTTCTGCTGCAGCAAATAAAAGAACTCCAGAAAAGAAAACAGGACGCCCAGTCCCATACTCAGCCAAAGCAGAACTGTATTTCCAATCCCGAAAAACGTATAGGAAGTATCAAGACTTAAACGCATTACAAGAAGGACAGTATATATAAAAAATGTTGTCCATCCAAACAACGCGGTAAGGTGTCCTCTTCCGGCTTCTTTCAGCCAACTACCGAAGCACTTTACGGATGTCATACTCTTTTCCCTCCATTTCGGCAATAAAAATCTCTTCTAACGTCATCGGCACTTCTTTCATAAACACAGGCGAAAAACTGTTCAGCCGGGCCATTGTTTCCGGCTGCATACGAACGATAAGCGTCACAAAATATCCATCCGCATGAAAACGAATAAGATCGACCGCCTTTTTTACTTCTTCAAGATCGGTCTGTTCCGAAAATACACACTGATATTTGCATATATTTCCGGCCTGATGCCTCATATCTTTCGAGGTCAGGACTCCTCCTTTATGAAGGATCGCGATACTGTGGCATATATCCTCAAGTTCCCGAAGTTTATGAGATGCCACTACCACCGTAAACTTCCGTTCTTTCATTTCCTGACGAAACAGGTTTTTCATCACTTCCGTCACGATCGGATCAAGACCGTCGAACACTTCATCACAGAGAAGGTATTTTGTTCCGGCACAAAGGGCAAGGATAAGAAATGCCTGACGTTTCATACCTTTTGAAAATGTACGAAGTGGGCGCTTCGTTTCCAGATTCAATTTCCCCGCCATATAAGCCGCCGCCTCAGCATCCATGCGAGGATAATATTTCTTATAAAACAAAATCATTTCTTCCATAGAGGCGTTCGGAAAAAAATAAGGATCATCCGGCAAATAAAAAATCTCTTCAGATACGTCTCCGGATGTGATATTTGCACCGTCAACGACAATGCTGCCGCCATCGGCTTCCAGCACTCCCGCAATCATACGAAGGAGCGTTGTCTTCCCCGCTCCGTTCGTTCCGAGCAGGCCGAGCATCTCTCCTTCCGGAATATTTAAAGTAATATTATTGACCGCACATACATCATCAAAATTTTTCACAAGTTCTTTCACGCAGATCATCTGAATCCCCTTTTCTTAAACAACCTCCCACGGGTCTTTCTTTCCGGCTTCACGGAGAATACAGCTTTCTATCGAATGTTTTACCATATCGCTCACAGCCTGATCGGTATAAAACGCCATATGCGGCGTGACGATCACATTCGGGAAACCACGCAGAACATACAGATCTCTTTTGGACAATATATCTGATTTCCTGTTGTAATAATACATTCCAAGTTCATCTTCGATCACATCCAGACCGGCTGCGCCGACTTTCCCGGATTCCAAAGCTTCGATCAATGCCTTTGTGTCGATCAGACTTCCCCTCGCTGTATTGATAATAACGACACCGTCTTTCATATTTTTCATCGCAGACGCATCGATAATATGGAAATTATCTTCCGAAAGCGGCATATGCAAAGTAATCAGATCACACTTTTCATAAATCACCGAAAGATCCGCATACTCCGCGAACTGTTTTACCGCTTCATTCTCATATTTATCGTACGCATAAATCTTACACCCGAAACCGTGCAGATCCCGGATCACCGCTTGTCCGATCCTCCCCGTACCGAGAACTCCTATTGTAAAATTAGGAAGCTCACGTCCTTGAATCCCCGGCAATGAAAAATCATTGATCTCCGCCCTCTGCATGATCCGTTTCATTTTTCGGATCGACATCAAAATAAGCATCATCGTATAATCCGCCACACATTCCGGCGAATAGGATACGTTGCTCACGCGTATTCCGAGCTGCCGCGCCGCCTCCAGGTCAATGTGATCGTATCCGACTGTCCTTGTCGATATCATCTTCACCCCGAACTCACGGAACTTTTCCAAAAGAGGTCGGTCGATCTTCGTTGTGATAATGCTTACATATTCATACCCTTTTACAAGATATGCATTTTCAAGCGATGGCGCCTCTTTGCAGATACCAAGCTCCACATGATACTCTTTTGAAAATTTTTCAAAATATTCCGCCTCGTCAAACTCTCTGTAATTATATACAAAAATTTTCATTCTCATCACCTCGCACAATAATATTTGCCTTATTTTACTCCCCTTTTCTCGAAATGTCTACCTCTGTTTTGTTCATACTTTTCCCTGCCTTTTCATATAAATATGACAAAACTTAAGAGGTTTATCTACTATGTTTTCAAACATATCTAAAAAAACTTTTTTCTTACTTCCCGCTCTTTTTCTCTCATCCTATGTGATCGGAGCCGGAGCCGGAAGCCTCACCTCTGCCGCTGCCGAAGGAAACTGGGGATTAAGTTTTCATGAAGAAAACACACCGCCGACAGCTAATGCTTCCACAGATGAACTTGCACAGTATGACGCTTATTATATGCAAGATACAGATGAAAAAATACTCTATCTTACATTTGATGCAGGATACGAAAACGGAAACACAGAAAAAATTTTAGACGTATTAAAAAAGCATGACGTATCCGCTGCTTTTTTCGTTGTCGGAACATATATCGAGTCAAATCCCGAACTCGTCAAGAGGATGTGCAAGGACGGACACATCGTAGGAAACCATACATGGCATCATCCTGATATGTCGCAAATGTCAACTCTTGAATCATTTCAAAAAGAATTAACGGATGTAGAGAAAATATATAAAGAAACCACCGGAAAAGATATGGTTCGTTTCTATCGTCCTCCGCAAGGAAAATACAGCAAAGAAAACTTAAAAATGGCTCAAGATCTCGGATACAAAACTTTTTTCTGGAGTCTTGCCTATGTCGACTGGTACGATACAGATCAGCCTACAAAAGCAGAAGCGTTTGATAAACTGCTCAAACGCATCCACCCAGGCGCGATCGTCCTGCTCCACAGCACATCAAAAACAAACGCCGACATCTTAGATGAATTACTGACAAAATGGAAAGAAATGGGTTATCAGATCAAGCCTTTAACCCAACTTCCTTAAGTTTTCGCTTATCCAAGCGCCACATCAAGTATCATCATCAGAACAAAGCCTGCCGCCACTCCGATCGTTCCGATATTGGAATGTTCTCCGGCCTGAGATTCGGGAATGAGTTCTTCTACAACGACATAGATCATGGCTCCTGCCGCAAAAGACAAAAGATAAGGAAGGAGAGGCACGGCGATTCCGGTCAGAAAAATGGTGATCACCGCCGCAATCGGTTCTACAATGCCGGACATTGCCCCGTATAAAAATGCCTTTCCTTTTGACAATCCATGACTTTGCAGAGGCATGGATATAATTGCCCCTTCCGGAAAGTTTTGAATTGCAATCCCAATCGAAAGCGCCAGCGCGCCGGCAAGAGAGATTACCGAATTTTCTGTCATTACTCCCGCAAACGTCACTCCGACCGCCATCCCTTCCGGAATGTTATGAAGCGTTACCGCAAGGACAAGCATCGTCGTTTTTTTTAACTGAGACGGAACTCCTTCCGGCTTCTCTTCCGTAAAGTGGAGGTGTGGGATCAATGTATCCAAAACAAGAAGAAAACCCATTCCAAATAAAAAGCCGACTGCCGGAGGCATCCATGAAATTCCTCCCGCCTGCTCTGACATGTCAATGGCCGGAATAAGAAGCGACCAGACCGACGCCGCGATCATTACTCCCGACGCAAATCCGAGAAGCATTTTCTGCAGGCGGACATTCATTTCCTTTTTCATAAAAAATACCATTGCCGAACCAAGTGTCGTTCCGATAAACGGAATCATTATTCCTAATAAAATATTACTGTTCATCTCTATTCCTCCGATTTTTATACTGCCGCGGACAATCTTCTTCACCATATCCACCGCCGACTGTAATATAGAATTACACCGATACTTTATCCTATGCATATGCCCAAAACTCTGACACATATATTCATAATTCATATATCGGATCATATCATACGTTTCTGCATATTGCAATTATTTTGATATCTATTCTCATTTCGTCTTTTTCAACGCTCTTCTTTATAGTAATATTGTTTAATTTTTTTTATTTTTTTATCCTTTTTTTAGTTGTTTCACACATAGAATTAGTGTATAATAAGTTTAACACATTTGAGAGGTGATATTCTCAAACAATACTTACATAAAGGAGAGATTCGCCATGGTATATTTAGTAACAGGCCCGAGAGGCAGCGGAAAAACTCAGCAGATGATCGATCTTGCTAACGAAAAAGTAAAAACATCTAACGGTAATGTAGTATTTATCAAAAAAAGCCATAAAGATACTTACACGGTTGACTTCAATATCCGTGTAATCCGCATGGCTGATTATCCGGACGTTCTAACGCTCGAAGAATTCGTAGGTTTCCTTTACGGTATGGCAGCCGGAAACCATGATATCGAAGCAGTCTTTATTGACAGTGTTTTAAAACAGGCTAACATCACTCTTGAAAGTCTTGCCGCTTTCCTTCACAAATTAAACAAGATTTCAACAGAAAACAATATTGATTTTTATCTCAGCATCAGCGCGGATAAAAAAGATATTCCCGGAATCGATTCATCTGATTGTACAGTTGTCAGCTAACTGCTGCATCTATATTTTATCGACAGTCACCTGTACAGCAAAACGGTTCACAGCGCTATTGACTGTGAACCGTTTTTTAATTCTTTTATTGTATTGTTTTCACTTCGGTAAGCGACAGAACCGTATTGCTCTTTTCGCCTTCTTTATATTCTATCGTCACCTGATCTCCCACGTTATAGCGGATAATGTCAATAAAATCAACAACCGACACATCAAATATATCGTCAGATCCTTCCACCATAATATAGTAATGTGAGTTTCCTTCCACTACTCCCTGAGCAATTTTCGTAATCGGAGCCGTAATCGTCTGTACTTCCCTTACGTCTTCCTCTTCTTCTTTAATACCGTTTTCATACATTAAATCTGTATAAACGCTTTCACACTCGCTTACAGTATCGCCGATCGCAACGATCTGATATTTCTGAACATTTACCATCGCATACTTTTTCACAAGTCCCGCATCATCTTTAAGTGCAATAAAATATGTCGGTTCTCCTGAAATATTTAACAGTAAAGGAAACGTCGCAACATATTTCAAGTTCTGTACCTGTCCTTCTGCAGAAGACATCGCAGACGCCTCTGTCGCACCTTCAACTTCGTAAAATTTAGTTTCCATCGTACGCTGATTCATCAGAACAAACCCGACATTCGACTGATCGCCTGTGATCGAAGTAACTCCTGTATAAACCCATACATCATCGTTGATCGCCAGATAATTATATCCGTCCGTTGTGGCAAGACAGTCTTTCTGTCCGAGCACGCTGTTAAAATATCCATGCTTCAATGTTCCGTAATAATCGTATAATTGAACAAGAAGATCTGCCGAATATACGCGATCTACCCACTGCGGAACGTCTTTGACTTTATAATCTACCGTTTCTCCGGTAACTGCGTTGCAAAGCACAACCCGATCCACTGTCACACCGCCGAAAAGACCGATATTATATTTTTTCACAGGGCAAACCCAATACGGCGTACCTTCTTCGTCTACTTCAAAGCTTAAATCATTAAAAATATATGTCGGATACTTAAATCTCAAATGACGATAAATATTTCTGTTAAAATGATCGCTTGTCGTATATTTCATCCCTTTTTCAAGTTTCACAAGCTCCGTATTCTGTGTTGCCATATCAATCTTGATATACGCCGGTATTCCATCTGACTGATTCGTAAACCATTTGATGACGCTTGCGTATTTCAGCGGAGAAACACGTACAGGACGATCCTGGTAATTGATCTGTGAATAGAGCTCATCCACTTCAAACTGAGAAACCATATCAACCATACTTCCCATCTTTCTGTTACCCAGAAGCGTCGCAGAATCACGGTCAAGAAGCGGAATCTGATCAAAAGAAAGTTCCTCTATATCCTTTGTAAACTCTCCGGTCTCCACTTTCATAAGCTTTTGATATTTCTTTGCGTTCACTATCGGAGAGGAAAGAAGAGATCCCAACAGATATACCGCTACGATCACTACAAGAACCGTAAGAATCGCTTTTAATCCTTTCGATTCCTTCATCTCGTATCTGTTTAACTTTTTCTTCCTGACATAGATCAGCGCTGCCAAAACAACAAGAATCACAAGGAAGATCCAAAATTCTGTCGCATGAATGTTAACTGCAGGAAGAGCTACGTAATAGTAAACACCAAGCAACGCGATCACCGCCAGTACAACCGCTATCTTTCCACCTATTTTTTTCATATACTTTTCTTACCTTTCTGGAATCCCATTTTAAAGCTTCTCTCTAAAACCTCTTTCGCCAAAGATCAGGTGACAGTATCAGAAGATAAGGGAATATTTCCAATCTTCCGAATAGCATATCAAAACTAAACACAATCTTCGACAGCGCAGAAAACGCATGGAAATTATCGGTAGGGCCTACTTGTGAAATTCCCGGTCCTACGTTGTTTATTGTTGTCAAAACTCCGCTGAATGATGTGGCAAAATCAAAATTATCAAGCGAAACAAGCAGCACTGACACAATAATGATAAATACATATGCCGAAAAATAAATATTAATGCTGCGCATCGTATCTGCGCCTACTTTCTTTCCGTTCATCCTAACCATCGTCACCGCATTCGGATGAAGCATCTTATGAATTTCCTGACGGATCGATTTGCAAAGGATCATAAAACGACTTACTTTAATACCGCCTCCCGTTGATCCCCCGCATGCTCCGATCACCATAAGCATCATCAGTATCGTTTTAGATAACTCGGGCCACTGTTCAAAATCGGCCGTATAAAATCCCGTTGTCGTAATGATCGCCCCTACCTGGAACGAGGCATAGCGAAACGCGTGCGCCACTGTTTCATACATACTCAATATATTGATCGTAATCGTTACGATCGCCGCGGCAACTACTCCGAGATACACTCTAAGCTCTTCATTTTTCAACACGCTCTTCCAGTCTTTAAGCAACAGCAGAAAGTAGAGATTAAAGTTGATTCCGAACAAGATCATAAACACGGTGATCACGCCGTCAATATATGCGCTGTCATAAAATGCAACGCTCGCATTTCTGTTGGAGAATCCTCCTGTTCCCGCCGTACTGAACGAATGAACGACAGCATCATACAAATTCATTCCGCCAAACATAAGGAAGATCACTTCCGCGATCGTCAGAACAAAATACATCTGATACAACAGTTTTGCCGTATGACGAACTTTCGGAACGAGTTTATCCATCTCCGGTCCCGGCACTTCGGCCCGCATAAGCGACATAGAATTATCCGTATCAAGAGAAGTGATCATCATCACAAAAACGAGCACTCCCATTCCGCCGATCCAATGTGTAAAGCACCGCCAGAAATTCATTCCTTTCGGAAGAGCCTCTATATTCTGCAAAATAGTAGATCCGGTCGTCGTAAAACCGGAAACCGTTTCAAAAACCGCATCAATATAATTCGGAATACAATCCGACAAAAAGAACGGAAGCGCTCCGAACAACGACCATAAAATCCACGCAAGTCCGACGATCACAAAGCCTTCCTTCCCGTAGATCTGTTTGTTCTCCGGCTTTTTCCTTCCCAATCCAAGATAAAGAGCAAATAATACCGCCGCCACTACAAGAAAATAAACTCCCGTTTTTTCTTTGTAAAGGAGAGACACCACCGCCGGTATAAGAAGCAAAAGCCCTTCCGTACCAAGCATTTTCCCCAGTATATACACTATCATCTTTTTATTCATCTTGCTGTACCTGCGCTATAATATCCGAAAGATCTTCCAGATGTTTTTCCATCGTAACAACAATCACGCTGTCTCCTGCCTCTATGCTGTCATTTCCATTCGGTATGATAATCTGACGCTTTCTTACGATACATGCGATCAGATTATTCGGTTTCACTTTCAAATCTTTCAACGTTATACCTGTATAATTCGTTTCATTTTTCACAATGAACTCCAATGCTTCTACTTTTTCGTCCACAAGTTGGTACATCGTCTCTACATTTGCGCTCTTTTGGGAGTTCTTTCTCGCTCTGACGTAACTTAAAATCGCATCTGCCGTTGCCGTTTTCGCCGAAACGATACTGTCGATACCGAAATCCGCTACCATTCTCGCCCTTCTGTCTTCATTCACTTTGGCAATAATCTTTCCCGCGCCCTGGCTTTTCGCATAAAGCGAAAGAATAATGTTTTCTTCATCGATTCCTGTCAGCGCAACAAATGCATCTACATTCTCCACGCCTTCTTCACTTAAAAGATCATGATCTGTCGCATCTCCGTGGATCACTGTTACTTTCGGAAGACAATCGCATAATTCTTCACACCGATTTTCGTCTTTTTCGATGATCTTTACATGCATTCCGATCTTACAAAGTCTCGCCGCCAGATAATAGGCCACCCGGCCTCCTCCGCAAATAAGAACTTTCTTGATCTTTGTCTGAAGCTGACGTTTTCCATGCATTTTGAAAAACGCTTCCATCGCCTCATGCGCACCGGTAATATGAAGTTTATCCCCTGCCTGAAGTACATATTCCCCATCCGGTATAAATACTTTTCCCTCATGTTCTACCGCGCAAACAAGGATTTTGATCTGAAACTTTTTATAGATTGCCGCAAGAGACATTCCTACAAGACGATTGTCCTCCGAAACAGTAAACTCTATCAATTCAACTCTTCCTTTTACAAACGTCTCAATCTTACTCGCAACCGGAAACAGAAGCAGACGACTGATATCATTCGCCACAATCAATTCCGGATTCACCGCCATACTAAGATGAAGCTCTTCTTTTAAAAGACCGATCTGTTTAAAATAAATCGGATTACGCACGCGGGCGATCGTATGACGAGCTCCGAGCTTTCTTGCAATAAGACAGCTCAACATATTACATTCATCTGCCGATGTACATGCGATCACCAGATCTGCATGCGGCACATCCGCCGCTTTTTGCACGTCGGCATCCACCCCGTTTCCGTGGACGCAGAAAATATCAAGTCTGTCGATAGCAAACCGAAGTTTTCTTTCGTTACTGTCGATCATCACAATGTCATAATCATCCGCCGAAAGCTGACGGGCCAGTTTATATCCGACTTTCCCATCACCTATAATCACAATCTTCATTCTCTTTCCCTCTAACTGATTCTCTTAAATATCATTTTATAATTTTAAATTTTATGTCTGTATTTCTTGACAGTAGAGCAATTATAGCACCTTTACACATAAAGTACAATGATCTTTGCAAATTCTTAACGAACCGCCGTCATAAGAAAAGCAGAATACCGCACACCATAAAAGATGCGCGGTATTTGATCCTTTTTATAACAGAAATACCTGCCGGTCCGCAAACTGAGCATACCGTTCTTTTCTGTTCTTTTTTTTCTGTTTTACTCTTCCGCTCTTGCTGCGATCTCTTTCTCCTGTACATCAGACGGAGCCTGCTCATATCTTGCAAATTCATATGCGTATGTTCCTCTTCCGCCTGTCATGGAGCGAAGCACCGTACAATACCCGAACAATCCTGTCATCGGAATGTCCGCTTCGATCACTTGCTTTCCACCTGCGATCGGAGTCATGCCAAGCACTCGTCCGCGTCTCTTATTCAGATCTCCCATCACATCTCCCGTATAATCGTCCGGAACAGTCACTTTCAAAGAAGCGATCGGCTCAAGAAGTACCGGAGATGCCTCAAGAAATCCTTTCTTAAACGCCTGGGTTGTAGCTGTTTTGAACGCCATTTCCGAAGAATCTACCGGATGATAAGATCCGTCATACAAAGTCGCTTTTACACCGACCACCGGATATCCGGCAAGAGGCCCTTTAAGAACCGATTCCTGCAATCCTTTTTCTACAGCCGGGAAATAGTTTTTCGGAACTGCTCCGCCGACTACGCACTCTTCAAATACATACGGTGTATCAAGATCGTGAGACGGTTCAAATTTCATCTTAACGTGTCCGTACTGTCCGTGGCCGCCGGTCTGTTTCTTATATTTCATATCTACATCCGAATTTTTGCGGATCGTTTCGCGGAATGCAACTTTCGGTGTCTCAAGCGTGATCTCCACTTTATATCTCGCCGCAAGTTTGCTTGCTGCGATCTCGAGATGCTGATCTCCCATTCCATAGAGAAGCGTCTGACGGTTCTCACTGTCATTTACCGACTTCAGAGTAACATCCTCTGCCGTCATTTTTGCAAGCGCCTGTGAAACCTTATCTTCATCGCCCTTTGTTTTCACCGTATACTTCATATATGTGTAAGGAACAGAATAATCTGTTTTCGCATAAGATACCGGATTTGCCTTTGTAGAAAGCGTATCGCCCGTGCGTGTACTGCCGAGTTTTGCGATAGCCCCGATATCTCCTGCAAACAGTTCGGAAACTTCCGCCGGTTTATTTCCGCACATTGTGTAAATCTTTCCGGGTTTCTCTTCTGCGTCTGCGTCTGCATTATATAAAATATCATCGCCTTTCAACACTCCGGAGCATACTTTTACGAATGAATATTTTCCAATGAACGGATCGACCATCGTCTTAAATACATATGCGGTCTTTGCTTTTGAGAATTCATAATTGCCTTCAAAAATCTCGTTTGTTCTGCGATTAATACCTGCGCATTTTCTTTTATCCGGACTCGGGAAGAATCTTACAATGTCAGAAAGCAGATTCGCAACGCCTTGCGCCTGCACGTTTGATCCCATAGCGACAGGAACGATATCTCCGTCCATCACTTCCGTACGCATTGCAGAGCGTATCTCTTCTACCGAAAATTCTTCGCCGTTGAAATAACGCTCCATAAACTCTTCACTTGTCTCTGCGACAGCTTCCATAAGAGAGTCTCTCAAAATCTCAAGATTCGGTTTACAGTAATCAGGAATCTCGCACTCTTCTCTTTGCCCGATCTCCGTATATCTTCTTCCTGCATTTTTAATAACATTGATATATCCGACAAGTTTTTCGTTCTCGCGGATCGGCTGGAAATGCGGCGCGATCTTTTTGCCGTAACGGGTAGTCAGATCTTCTACTACCTGACGGAAACTTGCATCGTCAACGTCCATCTCTGTCACATAGATCATTCGCGGAAGGTTATACTTATCACACAGCTCCCAGGCTTTCTCCGTGCCTACCTGAACTCCCGCTTTGCCGGAAACAACGATGACCGCTGCGTCCGCCGCGCTTACCGCTTCTTCCACTTCTCCCACAAAATCAAAATATCCCGGTGTATCAAGAATGTTGATCTTCGCCTTTTCCCATTCGATCGGAACAAGACTTGTGCTGATCGAAAAACCACGTTTCTGTTCTTCTTTATCAAAATCACTGACCGTGTTAGATTCTGTCACTTTCCCCATTCGGTTCGTAACGCCTGATACATACAGCATCGCTTCAACAAGACTCGTCTTTCCGCTTCCGCCGTGTCCGAGCAATACCACATTTCTAATTTCGTCTGTTCTGTAAACTTTCATGCTGCCGCCTCCTTGATATGTAGTTATTTTGCATGTATTTCTTTCCTCTCGCCATGCACATCATAGGTATATTGTACTAAATTTTTTTATAAATTACAACTATTTTATTTATTTTTAACAACTTGTTTCTAATTTACTTTTACGAGTTAAAATGCTAAAATATTCTATATGTGCTTCTTGGGATCGCAGCTTCCCATCAGCCAGTTTATTTAGAAAGGACATCAAACTATGCAGACAAAAACAAGCACTACCATCGGATTTATCGGGCTGGGACTAATCGGCGGTTCTATCGCCAAGGCAATCCGCCAGTATTATCCGGACTATCAGATCCTGGCTTTTGATAAAAGCAGAGAAACACTTGCACTGGCCATGCAGGACGGAACGATCGACATCTCCTGTACTGCCATTGACGAACAGTTCTCTCACTGTTCCTATCTTTTTCTCTGTGCGCCGATTTCTTACAATAATGCGTATTTATCTCAGTTAAAGGATTTGATCCATCCGAATTGCATCCTGACAGATGTCGGCAGTGTAAAGACTGCGATCCATGAGGAGATTACCCGGCTTGGTCTGGATGCAAATTTCATCGGAGGACATCCTATGGCAGGTTCCGAAAAAAGCGGATTTGCCAATTCCAAGGCTCATCTGATTGAAAATGCATACTACATCCTGACGCCGTCTGACAAAGTCTCTTCTGAGAAGCTGGAAGATTACCGCTGCTTTGTACAGTCTCTGAAGGCGCTACCGATCGTGCTTGACTACCGGCTGCATGATACGGTCACCGGAACTATCAGTCATCTGCCGCACATCATTGCCTCCTGCCTGGTCAACTTCGTAAAAAGTACGGATACGAAAGAGGAACTGATGAAGCTTCTGGCTGCGGGCGGTTTTAAAGATATTACAAGGATTGCATCTTCTTCTCCGATCATGTGGCAGAATATCTGC
>ERZ838118.2712-NODE-2712-length-18349-cov-3.929157_pt1 | contig 18349 bp, 9 predicted proteins | sample MGYA00519863_ERZ838118 | MGnify/ENA primary metagenome ERZ838118 (study PRJEB31850, sample SAMEA3708827) | human gut metagenome | biome: human gut; feature: human-associated habitat; material: faeces | place: China | collected 2014 ...
CGATACTTCCAACGAATAAAGATATTAGGGAAATTATAAGTGGAATAGATAATGGAGAAGGTGATCTTACTAAGAGAGTTACAATACTGTCTAATGATGAGATTGCTGATCTCGGTAATGGAATTAATATTTTTATGGAAAAACTTCAGGGAATACTTAAACTGATTATTGAGAATACAAACCTGATGGAAGGCGTTGTAGAGGCAGTAGATAAAAGTGTGGCTGCTTCTAATGATAGTGCTTCTGATTTATCAGCAATGACAGAAGAATTATCTGCAACTATGCAGGATGTAGGACAATCAGTTAATGTTATTAATGACAGTGCGAATAATGTACGTGAAGACGTTGATATAATAGCATCAAAGTCAAATGAGATTAATACATTTTCTAAGCAGATGAAAGAAGATGCTGATAATATGGAAAGTAATGCCAGAAACAATATGGAACAGACAAGTGAAAAGGTTGGTGAGATACTGGAAGTACTAAATAATGCGATTGAGGACAGCAAAAGTGTTGACCAGGTTAATAATCTGACTAATGATATTTTAAATATATCAAGCCAGACCAATCTTCTTGCATTGAATGCATCGATTGAGGCAGCGAGGGCTGGAGAAGCAGGAAAAGGATTTGCAGTTGTTGCAGAAGAGATACGCCAGCTTGCGGATTCAAGCAGAGAAACAGCAAACAGAATACAACAGATAAATTCGGTTGTAGTTAAAGCAGTATCTAATTTATCGGATAACGCTAACAATCTTGTTAAATATATGCAGCAGACGATACTCCCTGAATTTGAAAGGTTTGTTGATAGTGGTGCTTCATATAAAAATAATGCATCATATATTGAAGATGCTATGAATGAGTTTGTATTAAAAACTGACGCTTTAAAGAAAAACATTGATGAGATAGCAGGTTCTATTAACACTATTACGGCTGCGGTTGATGAAGGTGCGGAGGGTGTCAACAGCACGGCAGAAAATACACAGAACCTTGTTGAAGATATAGTTAATATCAGTAGCAAAATGAAAGAAAATAAGGCTATATCAAAGACACTTCAAGAAAGTACAGATATATTTGCTATTTTTTAAATTGCTGTTTTTTAAATGAAAAAGCATGTTTAAAAACTGGGTAAAATATGTTATCATTATGTAAATTATTTTTAACAGGGAGAAAAACTAATGAACGAGAAAAATCAAGAAGCTGTTCGTGATGCACGACAGCTCGGAATTCCGAAAATGCTGATTCTTGGAATACAGCATATGTTTGCCATGTTTGGAGCTACGATTCTGGTACCTATTCTTGTAGCAGGATATTTTCAGAATGCATGTGGCGAACCAATAACAAGAGGTCTTACAGTATCTGTTACACTGTTTTGTGCCGGTATTGGAACATTAATTTTCCATGTCTGCTCAAAATTTAAAGTTCCTGCATTTCTTGGCTCATCATTCGCATTTCTTGGTGGATTTTATACAGTAGCCAATCTCAATACAGGAATTTATGCCGATATGGGTGCTAATGAGAAAGCTGCATATGCATGTGGCGGTATCGTTGTAGCAGGTCTGTTATATCTTGTTATAGCTTTAATTTTTAAGCTTGTCGGTGTGAACAGAGTTATGAGATTCCTTCCACCGGTAGTTACAGGACCAATTATTATTTGTATTGGTCTTTCACTTGCTTCATCAGCAATATCTAATGCTTCAACTAACTGGCTTCTTGCCGTAGTTGCACTTGCTGTAATAATAATATTTAATATCTGGGGCAAGGGAATGTTTAAGATTATTCCTATCCTTATGGGTGTAATCATTTCATATGCTTTTGCATTAATTCTTAATGCATTTGGAGTTACAAATCCTGATGGTTCAGCAATACTTAATTTTGCATCTGTTTCATCAGCAAGCTGGATTGGTTTTCCAAAATTCCAGATTTGCAAGTTTGATATTACAGCAATTCTTGTAATGGCACCTATCGCTATTGCAACAATGATGGAACATGTTGGAGATATGTCAGCTATATCAGCTACTGTTGATGAGAATTTTATAGCAGATCCGGGCCTTCACAGAACAATAATGGGTGATGGACTTGCTACAGCGTTTGCAGGTCTTATTGGTGGACCTGCTAATACTACATATGGAGAAAACACAGGTGTCCTTGAACTTTCAAAGGTATATGACCCAAGAGTAATAAGAATTGCTGCAGGTCTTGCAGTGATACTTTCATTTATACCTAAGTTTTCAGAGATTATTTCTACAATGCCGGCAGCCATAATCGGTGGTGTATCATTTATGCTTTATGGTATGATTTCAGCTATTGGTGTAAGAAATGTTGTTGAAAATAAGGTAGACCTTACAAAGTCACGTAACCTTATAATTGCCGGTGTAATCTTTGTATGTGGTCTTGGTTTTTCAAATGGACTTACATTCACAATAGGTGAAACGCATATTACACTCACAGCACTTGCTATCGCAGCTATTGCAGGTATTATCCTCAATGCTGTTTTACCGGGTAATGATTACAGGTTTGGTGTAAATCCAAGCGGAGACCAAAGCCGTGGTGTATATGTAAGCAACACAGATGATGAAAAATAATTAAAAAGCAAATAATACATCTATATAGATGGAAAAACAGAGGTTAGGTTATGATTAATTTTAAAGAAGAAAAAAATATTACAATTTTTGAACATCCGTTGATTCAGCACAAAATTTCAATTTTGAGAGATAAGGAAACAGGAACTAATGAATTCAGAAAGCTTGTAGAAGAGATTGCTATGCTTGAAGGTTTTGAGGCAATGGGAGATCTTGAACTTGAAGATGTAGAGATTGAAACTCCAATTGAAAAATGCATGACTCCTATGATTTCTGGACGTAAACTTGCGGTTGTTCCGATTCTTAGAGCTGGTCTTGGTATGGTTTCAGGTATTCTTGCCCTTGTACCGACTGCAAAAGTAGGTCATATTGGTATGTATAGAGATGAGGAAACTCATGAACCACATGAATATTATTGCAAACTTCCAAGCCCTATTGAAGAAAGGCTTATTATTGTAACAGACCCAATGCTTGCAACAGGCGGCTCAGCAGTAGATGCAATTGATCAGATTAAAAAGCATGGTGGCAAGAAAATTAAATTTATGTGTATTATAGCTGCACCGGAAGGTCTTGAGAAGCTTCATAAGGCTCATCCTGATGTTCAGATTTATGTAGGACATCTGGACAGACAGCTCAATGAAAATGCATATATATGTCCGGGTCTTGGCGATGCTGGAGACAGAATTTTTGGTACAAAATAATAATAGACTTGTTTTCTAAATAAAAAAAATGGTTTTATGCCGGAAATCTTTATTGAAAATTAATATTGATTTCCGGCTTTTTTATGTTATCATTATTAATATGAAATATATTAGACGTGTAAAATTTGGTAGGTAATGCATATGGATAAATCATTGAGTATTGATACAGGGCATCATGAAAAGCTATATCAGGAAAGAATGAACTTTCTGCTGACGGGAGAAAAGGATAGGGTTTGTTCTATATATATAGATGTTACGGATGATAAGATGCTTGCTCTTATAACACGTAAGCATAAGTATAATGACAATGAATTAAATAATATTTCTGTGAGATGCTGGCTTGATAAATACATATATCCTAATATTTCTGATGGATATAATCTGGAAGAGTTTAAGAACGGTTTCACCAGAAAAGCTCTGTTGGAAGACTTTGAAAAAGGTGAACGTAATATACAATTTTATCATAGTTATTATGGTGAAAATGGCAATTTGAAATTATACAAAGTGCGTGTCAGTCTTATAAAAAATCCGTACAACGGTCATATTGAAGCATATGCGGTCTGGAAAGACAGAACATTAAAATATATTGACAAAGAGATAAGTAAAATTCTGTATAACAATGATTATATAGGAATCGGAATTATAGACAGTTGTAAAGGAAATCTGTATATGCGTGCTGCTCACTTTGAGGGCATGGAATTTGAAGAACAGAAGTCATATGTATATGATGATATAGTAAAGCAGATGAGTGAGATAAGAATTGCCAATGAAAGTAAAGAGCAGTTTTTAAAATGTACGGCACTTGATTACCTTAATGATAACATGAATATAGCTGGAGTGTATTCATTTAATGTTTATAATATAAAAAATAAAGTTGAAAGATACAGCTATCACTGGTTTGATAAGAAAAAAGGTATTATTCTTGTTGTTGTTGAAGATATGACAAAAGAACTCGAGACTGATAGTGTTACGGGTGCATTAAACCGTGAAGGATTTGTTCATAAAGCAGAAAATATAATTAAAAATAATCCTGACAAAGATTTTGCACTTTTATATTTTAATATCCAGAAGTTTAAGGCGATTAATGATTTATATGGTTATGCAGCAGGAGATACGGTGTTACATCAGGCTGTTAATACTTTACAGACTTCATTTTTGAAACCGCTTGCAATATCAAGGATAGAAGCAGACCGATTTGTTGTGCTGGTTGATAAGAACAATCTGGATTTTGAAAAGCTCACATTAATACTTCATCGTGTTTATGATAAAGATGGGATGAAAGTAGATATATATGTAAGATGCGGCATTTATTATATACCGAAAGACACGGATTTGAGTGTTTCTGATATGTGTGACAGGGCAAAGCTTGCAAAATTATATATACCTAATCAGTATGTACAGCCGTATGCTATATTTAATGAAGACATGAAATATGATTATGAGCAAAGAAGTCTTGCTCTGATTCAGCTGGATGATGCTATAAAAAATAGTGAGATAAAAGTGTTTTATCAGCCTATATACGATGCAAAAACGAAGCAGATAGCATCGGCGGAAGCTCTTGTACGCTGGGTTTCACCCAAAGGCGTAATACTACCGGGTAAATTTATTCCTGCACTTGAAGAAAGCGGGCACATAACAAAGCTTGATACATATGTACATAAAAGTGTCCGTAGATTTATGGAAAATAGATATAAAAACGGAAAAAAGATTGTTCGTGTCGCAGTCAATTTATCAAGAATGGACCTGATGGATGATGAAATCATGGATTTGATTATTGATGATGTAAAAGATGAACACTACTCAAAACAGATGGTTAATTATGAAGTAACTGAGTCGGCATATGCAGATGTTTCCGGTAAAGGTACCAATTTTCTTATGCAGCTTCACGATAACGGTGTAAAGCTTCTTATTGATGATTTCGGAAGTGGTATGTCATCATTCAGCACATTAAGAGATTACGATTTTGATATAATAAAGCTTGATATGGGTTTTGTGCAAAAACTTGGTGAAAATAAAAAATATAATAATATAGTAATGTCAATTATTGAGCTCGCACACAGACTTGATATGAAAGTGGTCGCAGAAGGAGTGGAGACAAAAGAGCAGGCAGACTGTCTTAAAGAATATGGATGCGATTATCTTCAGGGATTTTATTTTTCAAAACCGCTGCCTGAAGAAGAATTCGCAAAACTTCTTGATTAATAATAATTATATTTGATATGATAATTTTAATGAGTAAAATACATATGTCAGATGAGTAGTATAATTTATCATTTGACATATGTATATTTTTTTGTTTATAATGCCAATAGTTAGTTGTAGCTAATACAACTTAGATATGCATAACAATATTATAAATGAAAGGTATTATAATTATAAATGAAAAATATTATAAAAAATCCAATTAAAATTCTTTGGCTTGCAGCGGCATTTATCTCAATGGCACTTGGTGCGATTGGTGTTATTCTGCCGGTATTGCCAACTACGCCGTTTCTTTTACTTGCTTCCTTTTGCTTTGCAAAAGGGTCAGAGCGTTTTCATAAATGGTTTACAAAAACAAAGCTTTATAAAAAGCATTTGGATAGTTTTGTGAAAAACCGTGCAATGACGCTTAAAACAAAGCTTTGTATATTGATACCTGCATCATGTATGCTTGTTCTTGCAATGATTGCAATGTCGAACATATATGGAAGAGTGTTTATTGTATTTCTTATAATATTCAAATATGTATATTTCTTTACAAAGATACAGACAATACCATCTTCAGCAAAAATAGAAACCGAATAGGGCAGAAAAGATTATTTTGTATCAAAATGTGTTGTAAACCATACGAACGAAATGCTGAATATTATAGATAATTGAGACAGATGTACAAGCAGCACAATTTGATGCAATTGTAGGAAATGTAAATACAGGTTTGTCATCCGTTATGCATAGGCATTTTACTGTATCAAGTGCTTTGCCGCCGCCTACACCAAATACCATGTCAGCTTTGCTATATAGAGGTAATGCACGAAGTATATCAACAGTTTTGTATGTACAGTCATTTCCATAAAGTTCGACACCGATAATTTCAAGTGCTGTGTGAGATACAGCTTCTTTAATTTTGTCAAGTGCAGCTGCAAGAGCCTTTTTTCCACCGATTATAAGAACCGTTCTGCCGTATGATTCACAGACGGGACCAATCTTATCATAAATTGCATTACCGATAGAGTAACTCGGCAGATGTACTTCATAATTTTCAAGCTTCATAATAATTCCTCCATTAATTAAATAAATATTTTGTTAAATAATAAAATATAAAAAGGCATATCAACTCATTGTTATGTGAGTCAATACGCCTTTGTATTTTTACTTTATTGAATTAAAGTAAGTATATCATAAACCGGCGTTGATTTAAATCTGTTAAAATAAAAAACTGCACAGACAGAAAATATATATTAAAATTCAAATCTGTATAATTGGTGATTTTTTAAAATTGTGTATTTTTGTGTGAATTTAGCCGTATTTTCAGAAAATGTAATATATTACAAAAATTTTATTGTTTCCTATTGTAAAAATAAACATGTGTATGATATTATCAAATTAATTTATATATTGTTTTGGTAAATGATAATTGAATATGAGGTGATGCGAATGAAAAGAATTAAATCATTTTTTAAAATATTGGGTATGCTTGTTTTATGTGCTTCGTTTACAGGCTGCGGCATGAACGGCAATATTGATGATTATGCGGTTAATATGGGCTATGGTGATTCCGATACGGTAAAAAGTTCTTCAGGAGTATCAAAGGACAGCATAAAGGTTGGTGTAATTCATCTGTCTGATCCCGCCGAGGGCAGCGGATATACATATACGCATGATATTGGAATTATGGGTATGCAGCAGAATCTCGGATTGTCCGACAGTCAGATTATTAGAAAGATTAATGTTAATGATTCGGACAAGGAGGCTACGAGAAAAGCGATAAAAGAATGCATAGATGAGGGCTGTAACATAATATTTTCAACAAGCTGGGGCTATATGGAGACAACGGCACAGATGGCAGAAGAATATCCTGATGTTTATTTTTCTCACGGCACGGGTTACATGAGCAACGGAAAGAATTTTAACAATTATTTCGGAAGAATATATCAGCCGAGATATCTTAGCGGAATAGTTGCGGGAATGAATACAAAGACGAATAAAATCGGTTATGTTGCCGCAATGGGTTCGGAAAATTCAGAGGTTACAGGTGGAATTGATGCTTTTGCATTGGGCGTTTATTCTGTGAATCCTTCGGCTCAGATATATGTAAAGGTGACAAACAGTTGGTATGACCCAGCAGCTGAGAAAGCTGCGGCATCTACGCTTCTTAACATGAACTGCGATGTTATAGCACAGCATTGTGATACCACATATCCGCAGCTTCTTGCACAGCAGAAAAATGTATATAGTATAGGATACAATTCCGACATGAGTAAAGATGCACCAGATGCCTGCCTTTGCAGCGTTATATGGAACTGGAGTGCATATTATACGGCGGCTGTACAGAGTGTTATTGACGGAACATGGGACGGAAGCAATTATTACGGCGGTATGAATGAAAATCTTGTCGGCATAACACAGCTCGCTGATTTCTGCAAATCGGGAACACAGCAAAAAGTTGATGAGGCAAAGAAGGATATTATATCGGGAAAACTCGGAATATTTGACGGAGTTATAGAGACCAATACGGGAACGACAGTCGGAGAGAGCGGAAAAACACTCAAAGATTCGGATATTACGGGAAATATTAACTGGTATTTCAAAACCGTGACAGTAGTACAGTAAGAGAATAATGGGAGGAATACAGCATGAATCTTAAAAAGAAAATATTGACGGTTACAATCATTCCTGTACTTGTTTTGGGTATAGTTTCCATAATCCTTACTGTAACTATGGTAAAAAGTTCTGTTATGGAACAGATCGAGGAAGCTTTAAAAGGAACCGCATCGTCTACTTTGGCGGCATATGACCAAAATGCGGGAGATTACATTGTAACCACAAGCGGAGATATATGGAAAGGAAGTTATAATGTATCCAAGTCGGAAAATCTAGTTGACAGAATAAAAGAAAATACAGGTATGGACGTTACATTTTTCTACGGAACAAAAAGAGTGATGACATCGGCACTTGATGCAAACGGGGAAAGAATTCTTGGTTCGCCTGCGGGAGATGTCATAACGCAGAAAGTGTTAAATGATGGAGAAGAATATTTTACAAGCCGTGTTTCGCTGGATGGAGTTATGAATTATGGCTATTATATGCCTGTATATCAGAACGGAAGCAATGATGAGATAATCGGAATGGTGTTTGTCGGAACAAACAAGGCGGACAAGGACGCTGTTTTAAACAGAATTATTGTAATGATATGCACCGCTGTTGTCTTTGTTATGGTTATATGTATCGGTATAAGTATGAAGATTGCATATTCTATAAGTTCAGATATAAAGAGAAGTGTAGGAATCGTAGAAAAGGTTGCGGGAGGCAGTCTTAATATAGACATTGAGAAAAAGATGTTAAACCGCAAAGATGAAATAGGTGATTTGGCACGAGGTACAGTATCGCTTAGCAATGCGATGAACTCAGTAATTTATGAAATATCGAATAATTCAAAGCTTTTGCTTGAAACTTCGGGTGTTCTCGGCGAGGCGGCGGACAATACCGACAAGACAATGAATGAAGTAAGTGCAACCGTTAATCAGATGGTTGAAAATTCATCAATACAGTCAGCCAATTCTAAAGTTGCGTTTGACCATATGAAGATTATGGAAAACAACATCAGCGAGACTACATCAGAGGCGGCTCTTCTTAGCGAATCAGCCGTGTCTATGCAGGAGTCAGGAACAAAGGTTTCTGAGACGCTTTTTAAGTTGTGTAATATCAATGACAATGTAAAAAATATAATTGAAGAAGTAAAAGAACAGACAAATCGCACAAACGAATCCGTAAACAAAATTAATTCGGCAATCTCATTTATTTCGGCTGTTGCGGAAGAGACTAATCTTTTGAGCCTTAATGCGTCTATAGAGGCGGCAAGAGCAGGTGAAGCCGGAAAAGGCTTTGCTGTTGTTGCACAGCAGATAAAGAAGCTCGCGGAGCAGTCTAATGATTCAAGTAAGCAGATTGACGATATAACAAAGGTTCTTATGCAGGATTCGTATAAATCTGTCGAGATTATGCAGAAAATGCAGGATATAGTTGCAAGTCAGAGCGAAAGCATGGAAGAGACCCGTATTATTGTGGGACAGGTGCTTAATGATATACGCAGTTCAAAGGACAGCATAGAATTAATAATGAACAGTACGGTTAAACTTGAAGATTCAAGAAATAAGGTGTCTGGTGCTGTTGAAGAACTTGCAGAAATTGAGGGACAAAATATGGAAAGTACCCGGAGAACATTTGAGGAGACGCAGAAGGTTACAGATACGTTCAAGGAAGTTTATTCAGGAGCCGTCAAGCTTAGGGAGATTGCCGACAAGCTGGCTGAGAGTGTGTCATATTTTAAGATGTAATAAAACTGCTTACAGTTCATAAGGCAGATTATAATAGTGATTCATTATTATATTGAAATTAAAACTTTAAATTAATAATATTAAAAATTAATATAAGATATGTTGCATTTTCTCATATCAGGTGTTAGTATAATTAACTGCTGCGTAGATTTGGCGTGATTTAAAGGCCGTATTACGTGCAAAAACTAAAGTTAATTATACCTGATATGAGGAAATTTTTTATGAGTGGAATAAAAACAGAAAATACGTCCTGTGGAATGGATATGACAAGCGGTTCTTTGTGGAAAAAGATAGTTCTTTTCAGTATACCGCTTATGATGTCGCAGGTTCTTGAGGTTCTTTTTAATATGTCCGATGTGGCAGTTGTCGGTAAATTTGCAAGCTATGAGGCACTTGGAGCGGTTGGTTCGACTACAATTTTAGTGACGCTTTTTACAGGATTTCTTATAGGAATGGGTTGTGGTGTCAATGTAATAGTGGCAAGACAGCTTGGTGCAAGACAGCACAAAGATTTGAAAGATACAATTCAAACAGCATTTATTCTGTGCCTGATTGTTGGAATTATTGTAAGCATTATATGTATTTCATGTGCACATTTATTGCTGAATCTATTAAATACAAAAGAAGAACTTATAGACGGTGCGATGCTTTATTTCAGAATATATGCACTTGGTATGCCTGCCATGGCAGTATACAACTTCGGTAATGCTGTTATGAGTGCCGGAGGAGATACAAAGCGTCCGTTACTCTATCTTTTTATAGCAGGAATAGTAAATGTATGCCTTAATCTTATATTTGTTATCGGATTTCGTCTGGCAGAACAGGGTGTAGCAATGGCTAGTATTATTTCGCAGTATATTTCAGCTACACTTATTATGACTAATCTTTTGCGAAGAAATGATGTGTGCAAGCTTCGTCTTTCGCAGGTAAGAATAAACAAGAATGCAGCAAAAGCGATTCTTATGCTTGGAATCCCGGCAGGAATCCAGAACGCAATATTTGCGATTGCAAACCTTTTTATCCAGAAAGGTGTGAATTCATTTGATTCTGTTATGGTTTCAGGCAATTCCGCAGCTGCCAATTTTGATGCACTTATATATAATGTGATGTCAGCGTTTTATACAGCGTGTTCAAGTTTTATGGGGCAGAACATGGGTGCCGGAAATAAAAAGAGAATGCTTCACAGCTATTTTATAAGCATTGCATATTCATTTTGTGCGGCAGGAATTCTTGGAACTGTACTTTTTGTGTTTGGACGCCAGTTGCTGTCGTTGTTTACTAGTGAGCCGGCTGTTATAGACGCCGGGATGGCAAGAATAAAGATTATGGCTTTTTCGTATGCGGTATCTGCATTTATGGATGCATCAATTGCTGCATCGAGGGGTATAGGAAAGAGTGTTGGGCCTACAATTATTGTTATAAGCGGTTCGTGTGTATTCAGGGTTGCATGGGTATATACAATATTTGCATATTTTCACTCTATACCATCATTGTATCTTGTCTATGTATTTTCGTGGACAATTACAGCTATAGCAGAAATAGCATATTTTGCATACAGCTTCAAACATTTGAATGTAAGGGGAAGATATTAGTAAAGATTTAATGAGAGTTTTTGTGAAAAACCAACAAAAAAATATAATAATCAGTAAAATCCATTGACACATTTATAATATAAGTGTATTATTTATACATACTTTAATAAAACACATACGCAAAAGTCTTTTCTTTTTCTTATGGGTATTTTTAGTTATTAGTTCACTGCGTGTTTTATTAATGGTAAGCGTGATAATGAAAGGAAGTGTGTGGTAAAAAATATAATTTAGTAAAATGTTCGGAGGGTTTTATGCGATTTAACAAATTATTTAGAAAGGTATTTGCGGCAGTTTCTGCGGTTACTTTGATTGTATCGGGGATGCCTGTAGGATTGGGTGTTACGGCATTTGCAGCAGATACACAGACACGAAAAATTACGTATTCGTTTTCAGCGAATTCAAGTAAGAAAGCACCTGTAGCAGGGGAAATTCTTGATGGAACAGCTGGAGAGTCCGGCGGCATTTTGTATGTGTCACAGGATGTGGGAAACAGTGGCGTTACATATGATAGTGACAAACTTCGTTTCAGACAGGGAAGCGTATTATATCTCCCGGTAAAAGATGACACAACAAAAGTAAAATATGAGCAGTTATGTTCAAATGCTGCAACTGACAGACCTGTATATATCGGCAGTGCTGACAGCGGATATTCTGTTCAGATGAAGACAACAACACAGTCTGTAACAGTGGATGATATTACGGGTTATATTGTTGAAAAAGAAGGGCAGAAGTATCTTCCTGTTATATCAGGCGGAGATGTTAAGATCAGAACAATGGCTTTGACAGAATATAATCCGATTATAAATGTCACAGTTACAGGTACAGTGGCAAATGCAGCAGAAAATGGAATTACAGAGATTAAGTTTGACAGTCTTACAGACAGTTCTGCAAAGACGGTTACTGCACAGGTTGACAGCAACGGCAAGTATTCCGTTGTATTAAAGAGAGTAAACGGCAGTGCCAAGTACGAAGTATCAATAAGTGCTGTAGGATTTAAGATTAATGATACCGATAACGGCAATATTCTCGAACTTACAGGTGAAAATGCTACGGCTGTTAAAGACTTTGAAGCAGTTGCCGATGCAGTTGCAACAGTTTCAGGAAGTATTATGGGAATTCCGGCAGATGCTGTAAAAGGAACAGTTTCAGTTAAATTTGTACCTGATAATTCAAAGCTTTCAACGATTGCTGTTGATGTAAAAGCAGAGACAGATGGTTCTTACAGTTTTTCAAATGTAAGTATTAATTCGAGCTCAAATTATTCAGTAGTATTAGGCGGCGTTGACGATTATGAAGTTACAGAAAAGTTAAACAAGGCAGCAGGAGATTATACAGATGTACAAATCGCTGCAACACAGAGAGTAAAGGTTAATGTTTCAGGTAAGTTCGTAACCTCAGATGACAAAGCTTCAGATGTTACAAAGATTACATTTACAAACAAATCTGACAGTAACTATTCTTATTCATTTGATGTAACAGGTGACGGATACAAAGCACAGTTAAGAGCAGGCGAGTACGATACATCAGTTGTATCTGAAAAGTATACTGCATATGACCATGTAAGTGTCGGCAGTTCAGATGTTTTGAATGATGTTTATCTTGAAACAGAAGCAGATACATCACCTGTTAAATATCAATCTGAAGTAAAAGTGGGTAAGGGCCAGCAGTTTGAGACTATAACAGATGCAGTTAAGTATATAGGCAGAATGGTAAGAACAACAGAGAGAGTAACAATTACTCTTACAGATGCTTTATACAGAGAGCAGGTTATGGTTGATACTCCTTATGTTACTATTTCAAGTGAAGCAGGCTCAACAATAACATGGTATTATGGTTCAGGTTATACTTATTACAGTGCAGATATGAATGGTTATTACAGTGAAGCAAGAGCTGTTGATAAGTATGAAAAAGGCGTTGCAATTGGAATGGGAACAGGCCACTGGGGAGCAACAGTTAATGTACTTCCTACAGCTACAGCTTTCCGTTCAGAAGGTGTTATATATGAAAGTTCATTTAACAGATATATGACAACAGAAGAAGTTGAGGATGGCGTAGGCAAAGGTGGAGATAACTCTAAGGTTGACCGTTCTAAAGCAACAGATGCCGATATCAAACTTTATAAAAATAAGGAAAGAGCTTGTGTTATTTTCATTGAAGCAGACCAGAGCGAATTCAAGGACTGCCAGTTCTTAAGTTCACAGGATACAATGTTTACAGGAAATAATACAGAGCATACATATTTTAAGAATTGTGTCATCGAAGGTACAACAGATTATATCTGCGGTGATGGTAGTGCGGTATTCGACGGCTGTACATTAAGCACGTATGGATACGGTGACAAAGCAGCTTCAGGAAGTATCATTGTTGCGTCAAAGGCACTTTCACAGTTAGGTTATCTTTTCAACAACTGTAAAGTTGTAAAGACTTCTTATCCGGGAATTAACAACGGTATAACAAAGACATATTTTGCAAGACCATGGAGAGCAGATTCAAAGGTTGTATTCTTAAATACAGAAGTTGAAGATGCTAATACTATCGCTCCTGCAGGATTTACTTCAATGAGTAATGTAACACCTGCAAAGGCTAAGTATTATGAATATAATACACATCTTGCAGACGGAACAAAGGTAAGCACTTCAAGCAGAGCTGCAGGCGTTAATAAGATGACTGATGAAGAAGCATCAGCAGTAAAACTTGAGGATTACTTTGAGGGTTGGACACCTGCATACTATAAATCAGGAGATGTTAAGCCGGAACCGGTTGCAGCAGACTACACAGCAGTAGATGAAGCTATCAAAGCTGCGGAAGCCCTCAACAAAGATGATTATGAGGATTTCTCAGCAGTAACAAAGGCAATCGAAGCAGTGGACAGAACACTTACATCAAAAGAACAGGCAAAGGTAGATGCAATGGCAAAGGCAATAACAGATGCAATTAATGGTCTTGTTAAAAAGCAGCCTGTTGTTGAACCTGATGATCCGGGTAAGACAGACATCAAAGTTGACATTGATAGAAATGAAGATGCTGCTGATTTCAAGGATATTGCATCAGTAGGTGACGTAAAGGTTAAAGATGAAGAAGGCAAAGACCTTACAGTAAGTGAAATTAAGTTAAATGTTGAGAAAGCAGCAGCTTCAATATCTGAAAAGATTGATGCGGCTATTGCTGACAAGAATATCAAGGGATTCGATTCAAAGAATGCGGATTATTATGATATTTCACTTAAAACAACAGACGGAAAAGTTGTTAAGCTTTCAAACGGTAAGATTAAGATTACTATGTCATACAAGAAAGGAATCAATGCAGCAGATTACAATCTGTATGTATTCCATATGAATAACAACGGAGTTCTTGAAAGTGTAGCAGTTACAGCGGATGAAAATGGTTTCTCATTCGAGGCAGAGTCATTCAGCCCATATGCTGTAGTATACGCAGTAAAGGATTCGGGAAGCGATATAACACCGTCAACACCTGAAAATCCAGGAAATGATGAGACACCGGGTACAACAGAGACACCGGATTCATCAGTTTCAACAGGTGACAGCTTAGGTATGTTCATGTATATGATAATTCTTGCTGCTGCATTGGCAGGAATGGCAGGAGTAGTCGTAAACGACAGAAAAAGAGCAAAATAAAAACTGTTTGTAAAAACAGGTAATAAAAATTAAAATTCCATAACAGGGTAAACACCCCCTCACGATATTGAATCTGCGAAAGCAGACAGATGTCGGGAGAGGGTGTTTTTGTTTTTCTTGGGGGACAAATTGGTATAAAAAAAGGGCTGCCATACGCAGCCGCTGTCATTTGGTTTAAAAATTTATTTTAACCTGCTATGTTATTTTGAATGGTAATAACAATAGTATAATAATATTTATTATTATAAATGTCAATAGTAAATAACATAATTCCTAAAATTATAAAATGACAAATGTCAAACAATAACTTAAAAGAGAATATACATGATTCAAACTGAAATGTCAAATCGATATAAAAAATAATGTCATTTTATATGGGTAAAAATATTGACAATATATGTTAAATGGTTTACTCTTTTATCAGATAGTAACAGCTAATAAACATAAAATTATTTAAAGTAAGAATGTGGAGGTAAAATTAATGGATTTTAACAGAAAGTGCAGTGAAAATTATTGTTTAGGGCTTGACGTTGGAACAGCAAGTGTGGGGTATTGTGTTATAGATGAAAATGGGAAATTGTTTAAAATTAACCGAAAAGGTGATACCGGAAATAACAAAAGAAACAGTTTATGGGGAGTGCGGACATTCAAGTCAGGTGAGACTGCAAAAGGATGCCGTATAAACAGAAGTGCTAGACGAAGATATTCAAGAACACATACACGAATTTTAGAGTTAAGAAAAATAATGTCAGATATGGTATGCAAAGTTGATGAAAATTTCTTTGCAAGATTGGATGAATCATTTTTGTGGAAAGAGGATAAAAGTGATAAGGCAAAATCTGATTACATATTATTTGCAGACAAGGATTATACAGATAAAGAATATTACAAGAAATATCAAACTATATATCATTTGAGAAAATATTTATTAGAGACGACAGAAAAAGCTGATGCAAGATTTATATATCTTGCATTGCATCACATGCTCAAGTATAGAGGAAACTTCTTATATGAAGGCCAAAAATTTACGGAACTTGATGATTTTAAAATCATTTATGAACAGTTTGTAACTTCATTAAAGGAATATTTAGAGATAGAGTGTAATTATAATGAAATTTCTTGTGATGAAATTGAAAAAAAATTAAAAGAAAAAAAATCTAAAAAAGAAAAAAATGATGAAGTATCAGAAATATTAAAAAAACTTGGATTAAATAAAAAGTATGCAGAAGCAGTAGCAAATGCGATTATAGGATATAAATTCAATGTTGCAACAATTATGAATGATAAAAATCTGTGTGATGAAAATGGTAAAGAGATGAGTGTTAGTTTTGCATCAGCAGATTATGAGGAAGAACAAAAATTATCAGATGAACTTGGTGAAAAATTTTCTGTTATAGAAAACTTGAAAAGATTGTATAGCTGGTATGTGATAAAACAGATTATGCAGGGAAGTGACAAAAATCGTGTAAATTATTTATCAGAAGCAATGGTCGCAAAATACGAAAAACATCATGCAGAATTGAAAGAACTAAAAGAATTATTCAGAGATTATAAAACACAGAAAGAATATAGTGAATTCTTTCATAAAGAATTAAAAGCAGAACAAAAAGACGGTAAAATGAGTCCGGCATTTTTAAAAAGTTTTGGAAAGATTAAAAAAGGAGAGTATGTGCCTAATTATGCCAATTATATTAAGGGAATGAAACGATGCGGTGATACGCAATCAAAGGCAAGAGAAAATTTGTATAAATGTATTAAGGCACTATTAGGTGATGTTGCAAAAGATGATGAAAGATATATAAGAATATGTGCTGAAATGGAAAATGATTCATATTTAGAAAAGATAAATGATGTAAGTAATTCAGTTATACCATACCAGTTGAACGAAATGGAAATGGAAAAAATACTGGATGTTCAGGGGAGATTTTATCCTGAATTAAATGACAATAAAGAGTTAATTTTGAAAATGCTTACTTCAAAGATACCGTATTTTGTGGGACCGTTAAATTCCGGTAGCAGGTTTGCATGGATGAGTAAAAAAGCCGGAATGGAAAATATATCAGTATACCCGTGGAATGTAGAAGAGGTTGTTGATGTTGATAAAACAGCAGAAAAATTTATAACAAGAATGACTAATTATTGTACCTATTTGCCGTGTGAAAAGGTACTTCCGAAACATTCGATAATTTATCAGTGGTATGAGGTTTTGACGGAACTTTCTCAAATAAGTATTGATAAGATAAAGTTAGGAAAAGAAATGAGAGATGACATAATACAGAATCTTTTTTTGAAGAAAGTTTCTGTATCGGAAAAAAATTTAATAGAACATTTAAAAAAATCTGGTACATATAATAATATTGATAACAGGGTTATAAGGGGATATCAGGGTGGAGACAATTTTGCAAGCTCTATGAGCAGTTATATAACATTTAAAAAGATATTCGGTGAAATAAATATGTCTAATATAGATATGATTGAACAGATTATCTACTGGCTTACAATATTTGATGACAAAAAAATCATCAAAAGAAAGATTGAGCAGAATTACAGAGAAAGAATAAATGATTCTCAGTTAAAGAGAATAGTGAAAATTAAATATACAGGATGGGGACAGTTATCTAAAAAATTCCTTACAGGAATTAAAGGTGATACAGGACATACAATTATAGAAATGCTTGAAGAAGGCGATCCAAGATGGAAAGAACTTCCTAATCTGATTCAGATTATAAATAAGGATGAAAAAATAAAAACTGTTATTGAGGAAAACAGATTAAGGTACAATGGTGAAGATGATTTGCCGGATATTATTGATAAATTGCATACGTCGCCTGCAAACAAACGCGGAATAAAGCAGTGTATGAAAGTTATTGAAGAAATAATAGAATATATGGGCAGAAAACCTGAACAGATATTTATTGAATTTGCAAGGGAAGAGGGGGAAAAAGTAGAGACTAAAAAGGTAAAGGATAAGATAGATAAAGCTATAGGTAAGTTAAAACAAGAATTTAAAGACTATTATAATGATGATATTAAACAAGAATTAAAAGATAATGAGAAAAGGCTTGATGAGGAAAAAGTAAGATTATATTTCTCGCAGAACGGCAAGAGTTTGTATTCTGCTCCAAGTGCAAGTAATCAATTAAGCCTTGATAATCTCAATCAGTATGATGTAGACCATATTATACCTTATTCAATCAGTCAAGATGACAGTATGGATAACAAAGTTCTAGTTAAAAAGATTGAAAATCAGAACAAAGGAAATAGGATTGTTTCAGACGCATTTGGAAATAAAGCTGATTATAAGGA
>ERZ838118.2728-NODE-2728-length-18252-cov-3.860746_pt1 | contig 18252 bp, 17 predicted proteins | sample MGYA00519863_ERZ838118 | MGnify/ENA primary metagenome ERZ838118 (study PRJEB31850, sample SAMEA3708827) | human gut metagenome | biome: human gut; feature: human-associated habitat; material: faeces | place: China | collected 2014 ...
GATCGGAAAGAAAAAAAAAAGGGGCACCTCCCCCCGCCTCGGGCAACAGGCTGCCTTGCGACATTTCCGGGGTTGCGGCGGAAACCTCCCACACCCCGCGCACGGGGCTTTGCGAAGCCCCGAACCGCCCCCCTCCCAACCCGGCAAGCCGTGCCTGCCGGAAGGGGCTCGGATTGAAGCGGGCGGCGGACAAAGCGGGGCGGCCCTTCCCCTTCTCAGTCCGGGCGGCATACCGAACCCCGCCCGCCGCTTCCGCCGCTCCCGATCTTGCAGCGGCTTGCAATCATGCGCACATACCGTTCCGTGACGCCGATTTCGAGGGCGACGGCCCCCGGCGCCTTGCCGGATTCCAGCAGGCGCGCGATCCGTACCTTGGAGGGCTCGCTGCGCCTCCTGTTGGGCAGCGTCACCCGCAACCCGCCGAACGCCGAACACAGCCGCCTCATCCGTTCCATGCCGATGACCCCGCAGAGCGGAGAGCCTTCCGGCTGCGTGCGCGGAATGTACGTGGACACCCCCCCCACGGCGCGGCACAGCTTTTCCGCCCCGTCTTCGCCAATGGCATCAGCCAGTTCCGCATAATTCACCCAAAGCTCGCCCATCACGCCTCCTTTTTGTTTCCGTATTCCGCTTCCCCGTTCCGCAGGGCTCCGGCAGCCCCCGGAGAACGCGCCATCCCGCGCCGTGCCCCGCAACCCCCAGCCCCCGCGTCCCACGGCCTTCCGCCACCGCGCCGCCGCGCGCTTGCCCGCCCGGAAAGGCCCCGCACGCGCAGGCGCGTCACCCCGCGCGTCCGCAGCCTCCCCGTTTCCCACGCTCCATCTTCCCCCGCAGGTTCGCAAGGATTTTGGCGCACCAGTCCGTATTCAGGGCGATCTGCTCGTCCCGCGTCAGCGTCCTCCCCGGCAGGGCCCGCTCCGCCTCCCGGCGCGCCTCAAGCCCCCGGCGCAATTCCTCGCAACGCCGCCATATATCCGCAACCATAGGGAAATACGGGGATTCGCGGCGATGTGCCTTTACCGCCCGCTCCACGATGTCACGCGGGAACGCCGCAAGATCCTCCGCCCAGTCCTCCGCCAGAATCCGCAGCTGCGCGGGCGTCCTGCCCGCCTGCGGGTAGTGCAGCGCCAGATTGACCAGCGTTTGAAGCATAAAGTCCAGATTGTGCATGAGCCCTCCGCACCTGCAAAAGCATTTTCGCCATGTCGTCGTTGTCCTGCACCCGCCGCGCCGCCGTGCCGACACGCGGACGCCCGGCCCCCGCGCATCCCTCCGGCTCCACGAACGGGCGGTCATTCCAGCCCATCCCGGCCAGCCATTTCGCCATCTTGGGGATCTTGCCCCGCCTCCAGCGCGTGTCCTCGGCCAGCATGAGCCGGATGGCCTCCCGCACGGCGCAGGGTTCGGGAAGCGCCCGGCGCTCCCAAAGCCGCAGCCACTCGCGCCATGCGTCCTCCCGCCCCTGCTGCACGGGATACGCCGACCAGCAGGACAGGAACCCCTCCCGCTGCGGGTGCCCTTCCAGGAGAGGCCCGCCCGGAAAGGAGCCCGACGAGAGGAAAGGCCGCTCCGCCCTTTGGGGCGCCGGATGCCCAGCCCGGAGTCCTGCCGGATGCCCAGCCGGGTACGGGGCCTGATGCGGGAACGGATGCGAAGCCGAGCGCGCCCCGCAAGGAAGCCGTCCGCCGGGCAGGGGCATCCCCGCCGCAACGCCTCCCCCCTGTGGGCGTTCTCCCGATGGATATTCCCCCGGCAAGCGCCCGTCCGCAGGGGCCCCATCCCGCGGGCTTCCGTCCGGCGAAACGCTTCCGGCGCAAGCGAAGGCCCCGCCCGGAGCCCCGCGCCCGCCAGACGGGAAAGCCCCGGCCTCCCCATCCCGGATCGCGCCGCCCGCGCGCGTGCCCCTTCCCCCCTTCCGCCGCTGTTCCTGCTCCTGTTCCTGATTGGGCATACCCTCCGGAAAGGCTTCCCCGAAGGGTATGGGCAAGGCTTCGGAAGGAGCCCCGGCAAGATTTCCGGGACGGCTGGCGGAAACGCCGGGCGCGGCCCGGCCCAACACGCCGGGGAACGCCTCGGCGAACGCGCTGCGGAACCCCTCCCCAAGCGTCCGGACGGCCTCACCCGTGCGCTCCAGCATGGCCCCCTTCAGCGGGGATTCCGGCAAGTCCCTGAAGGCCCCCACCCACGAACGCACAACATTGGGCGATTCCGGCATGTTGTGGCGGAGGAAGTTCGGGAACCATACGAGCGGGGCCTTGGCGTCCTCCTTGGCGATGCCGAGCGCGAGGACTTCCCCGAACGCCTTCCGGAACACCTTTTCGGACCACCCGAGCTCACAGGCGAGGCCGGGGGCGTTCGCCCGGATCGCGCCGAGCGGGGTCATGTGCGGGTGCGTCAGCAGGAACAGCAGCGCGAGCTTGCCCTTGTCGGAAAGCTCGCGGACTTTGGCGTCGTTCCAGATGCACGGCGATATCTTACGGTATTTCATCACCTTTCCTCCCGTATGGCGTCCGGGGCGGCCCTGCCGTCCCCCCTAAACCTCAAGTGTTCCTTCAACTTTTCGCTCCCTTGCCCCGCGCGATGAAACGCCGGCGAAGCGGCAACGGCGCGCCGATGATGCCGGCCTCGGCCCTGATTGGGCCGGGCAAGGGGTGCCGAGCGACGGGGCACAGCCTCGGGCCGGTTCACGAAAGCGCGCCCTATTCCATGTACGGAATGTATAATTCCATATATGAAAATAAATGGCAACAGAAAAATGCCACATGGGAATCTTCCCATATATGAAAAAACTTGCTACGGTTCCGGGATGAAGACCGATTACGAAAAGGCCATAGAATGGCTGAACAAAAAGGCGGAAAAGGCGGGCGGGATCACCAATCTGGGCAAGACGGTGGGAGCCCCGGCCTCGACGTTTTTCCGTGTGCTCAAGGGCGGATCGCCTCCCGGAGCCGACAAACTGCTGGACTGGATTTCCCAGCTCGGCGGGAAAATCGTATTCCCTGACGAGCGGATGGAAGGCTATACCCTGATCCCCAAGGTCGTGGCCCAAGCCGGGGCCGGGTCGTCGCTCATCACTTCGGACGAGGTTCTGGGGATGTATGCCTTCCGCGACGACTTCCTGCGCAGGGTGGGCGTCCACGCCAAGGAATCCGTCATGCTGGACGTCATCGGGCACAGCATGGAGCCGATGATCCGCCATAAGGACACCATCCTCGTCGATCAGTCCGTCAAGGAGCTGCGGGACGGGGACATCTTCCTCGTGGGCTTCGGGGAGGAGCTGCTCGTCAAGCGCGTCCAGCGCACCCCGCGCGGCTGGCTGCTCAAGTCGGAAAACCGCGATTTCTCCGACATCGTGGTCGAAGGCCCGGATCTCGAAACCTTCCGTGTCTACGGGCGGGTACGCTGGTTCGGGCGGGTCGTCTGAGGGCTGCCCCTTCCAGCGGGAAAGCACCCGCCACACGTCTATCCCGGCTCACAGGAGGAGTCCCCCCTCCCCTTTGCAGCCCCCGCCAACCTACACATATCCCGGAATGCGGCCCGCGCAAGGCTCCTCGGAGGCACGGGCCGCCTCCCGGCACAGCCCAGTGCGGGCACGCCCTCCTTTTTCCCTCCCTCTCTAGGATAGCGGGGCACTCTTTGCCGCCCCCTGCCTCCTCCCCCTCCGCTTTCCTACCTTCATGACAGAGGATTCCCCGCCGTACCCACGCCTTTCCTTTAGGAAAACCGTACCATCAGGCCTTTCCGGTCGGCCATGCCCCTACGCCTCCCCCGTCCACGGCCGCCCCTTTCCGGGCTTTCCCACCAAACCGGGCTGTGATTCCTTCTTATCGCCTTCTTCTGATCTTTTTTCGCATGGTTGGGAAATGGATTCCCATACATGATGCTGTGTTTGGAATCCATACGGCGGTTTTTAATCTCATATATGAAATTTTATCTTGACTTGATATTCTATATATGGAACGCTCTCTTCACGGCACGGAGCTGAAAGCCCGCTGCCGACGTAATCCCGCGGAGTGCAGGGAAGGGCCCGTCCTCCACCGGGCTCAAGGTTCCCGGCTCCCGGGTTACGTCAGTGCCCCGCCCACATGGGCAGCCTTCCCGCCGCGAAACGGACGGAGGCCGCACAGGGGAAAACGGCGGCGCAACCCGGTTCCTCTCCGGCGGAATGGCGGATGCAAAGGCACAGCCCAAGCGCCGCAAGCCCGCACAAGTCTCATTGTATGGAAGCGCCCCGCCCGCTAGACTCCCGGCAAAGGAGTACGGCTATGCGAATGTGGATGCTTCCCCCGGAAACGATGTGCCGTAAGCACCTACTGGGCGAACATGTTGAATTACATATGCTTCTCGGAAGCTTACGGCGCGGGAAAAACATTGACGGGTTCCTCGCCGGGAAGCTGGTGGACCCCCGGCGCATGTTCCGGCGGCACGAAGAGCTTGTGCTCGAAATGGAGCGGCGCGGCTACAGGCACGCGTCGCCGCTGGATGAGGCCGAGTGCGAAACGCTGGCGCGGCGGTACGGGCACACGGGCACGGGGATAGATGCCGGAGCCAACGCCGCCGAACTGGCGCGCAGATGCCCGGAGTGCGAAAAACGCCTCCGCCGCCCCTAGCACGGGAAGCCCCAGGACCGGGGATTTTTATCCCCGTCAGGTTTCCTTAACAATCCAAGGAGGATGCCATGCGTAACCCTTATGAGGCGGAACCGGCTGAGGAGCCCCGCGTATGCGCCACCTGCGCCCGGTATTTCGATTTCGACCGGATGTGCAACGTGCCCGAAGCGGTGGAAAAGCTGTTGCGCGAGCGCTTCGGCATCGTGCTCGGCGGGTCTGAATTCGCCGTCGAACCTGAAAAAATCACCGACTGCGCCGCATGGGTAAGTGCCCGGCTGATCGACCGGTACGCCCTCCTCCGGGCCAAGCAGGACGGAAAGGCCGCGGCACGGGCTGCCTCAGCCCCCGCCGCGAGGCATGTTGCGGATGCCGCATCGGGCTTCGCACGGGCACGCCCCTATCCTCCGGCCGGGCGCCGTACACCGTACGGGCAGCCGGGCGGCGCGCGGCCTGTGGTATAGCGCGTCCCTGCCAGGGAAAGCGGGGCCCTTTTCACGTGGAGGACCGGTCCCGCTCCGAAATCCCCGCCCCGTTCCACGCAGGCCCGACGGCACGGACAGTCCGCCATTCCCCTACGCGGCGTCGGCGATGGACAGCCTGCCGTTCCAGCCGCCATGCCCCACGGCGGGCATTCATCAGGGCCAAGGGCGGGACAGTTTTTCCGCCAGCCGCCGATGCCCCACGTCGGGCATACCGCACGCACAACAAAAAAAGCCCAAGGAGGTTGTCCTTGGGCTTCTTCATGTCGTTGTGGTTGCGGGGGCAGGATTTGAACCTACGGCCTTCGGGTTATGAGCCCGACGAGCTACCATGCTGCTCCACCCCGCGTCGTGTGGAAAGAGTCCTACGCTTACCATGCGGGAATGGCAAGCTTTTTTTCGCCCCGTGGCAAAAAAATCCCGCCCCGCTGCCGTCCGTCCAGCCCGGACCCCTTCGAGAGCCTTTCCAACAGGCCTTCCTTACAAGGCTTTCCTCCAGCTCAGGCGCCTTTCCCGGTTCCGGCGCACGGGACGAGATCGTTCTCTCCAAGCCAGCGGCGCAGCGGCTCCAGCGTTTCGGGCCGGAATGCCGACACCGTGAAGAACGGCCCCCGCAGGCCCATGCGCGCCAGCCCCCGCTCGGCACGCGGGATGTCCGCGCCGGGATGGTCGATTTTGCTGATGATCCCGGCGATGAGGAGGTTCGGCACGGTTTGCAGCAGCCCCGGAGGGACATGGGCGGGCTCCGCCGTGGCGGACTGCACGTACAGGATGGCCCGCACGTCCTCAGCCGCCACAAGGAACGCCGTGCGGCGCTGCGGGTAGGTGATGTACTCGCCGGGCAGGTCTACCATCAGATCTTTATGGAATACGGGCGATTGCGTCTTGATGACCCGCCTTTCGGAACCGGGCTCCAGAAGCGCGGCGCAGAGCGTGCTCTTCCCGGCCTCGGGCGGCCCGGCAAGCAGGCATTTCCAGCGTTTGGGCATGATTTTCCTCCGTAGCGGCCTCTCCCCTTCAGCATCGGCGTAAGGCCGCCCCCAGCGGCTCCAGCGGCCTCAGCGCGCCGGGCCCGCAGATAAGCGATGCCCCCCGTTCCGGATTGAAAGCGGCATGGCGTCCCCCACCCCGGAAGGCGGGAGGCACGCAGCGTATCGCTCTGCTGGCACCGCCCCGCCCGACCCCACTCCGGAACGGAGGCGGGCCCAGCGCTGCCCGGCGTCAGTGCCGGGTGACGGGGCAAATGGTGAATTGCAGCAGCCGGTTGAGCATGTCGTTGACCTGCGTGAGGGCCTGCTCCACCGCGCCCACGGATCCGTACAGGATCAGCGTGCCGGAAAAGCGGTCGAGGAAGGCCACGTTCACGTCCGCCGAACGCACCGCCATATCCCCGGCGATGATCGCCGTCTCGCCCGGCGTCAGGGTGAGGATGCCGATGGCGTCAACGTCGGGAATCCCGGCCTTTTCGCAGATTTCCGGCGCGGGGTGCGCGATGAGGTGCGCCACCGTCACCTGCTTCCCCGGCACATAGGCGCGCGTCCCGGTATTCGCCTCATTGGGCATGGGCTTCCCCCTTTCCCGTCCCGGCATCCCGGCCTGCGGACGGCGTCATGCGCCCGCGTCCCCGGCCTGACGCCTGTTCAGCTTGATGCCGCTGGCCTTCCAATGCAGCATGTCCCGGACAAGATCCACAATGACGGCGGCGGCTTCCACAGGCGGCGTCCCTTCCCTGTGGATGTTCGAAAGCACCGAGCGGTCGGATTCGAGCGTGTCCGCCGTGGGGCGGTAGACCGCGTAGCAGCTCATGCTTTCCGACTGCCCAAGCCCCGGCCTCTCGCCCACGAGCATGACCACCACGTCGCAGCCCACGGCCTCGCCGATGCGGTCTTCGGCCTTCACCCTGCCGTGCCGCAGGAACAGCGGGGCCCCGGCCCGGATACCGGCCTGCTTGAGCCCGTTCAGGAGCGGGGGCAGGATTTCCTCATAGTTGGCGAGCAGCGCGTCCGTGCTCAGGCCGTCCGAAAGCACGATCACCACCTGCGGGGCGTCGGCATAGCGGCGCTTCAGCTCCCGCAGCGACTCCTCGGACAGCAGCCGCCCGAGGTCGGGCCGCGTGAGGTAGGTATCCTTGTCCTCCGCCAGCGTGGAAACGCTCCACAGGCCATGTCCGCTGATCCATTCTTCAGGTACTTCTTTAAAGACCGTCCCCTTCGAGCGGGCATGATCCGCAAGGAAACGCAGGCAGGCCCGCGTCGGGGGCCGCGTCCCCACAGTCCCGGTGGCGATGCGCGCCCCGGTGTGCGAAACGAAATCATCAATGACGTCACGCCGATAGGGTGAAGCGATGAAACACCCCCGGCGGAATTCAGGCCCCGCCAGATCGGGAAGCGTACCGCCCCCGTCCCGGCCCTCGTCCTGAGCCGTGGGCATCCCGGTATGCGCCGCTTCCGGCTGGCTTCCCCGCCCGGCGGGCGGGACAAGGCCCGCCCCCCCGGTATCCCCCCGGCCGGCCGGATGATCCGCCCCGGCCGGAGCGCCTTCCCTCAGCGCGGCGAGCACTTCCGCCGCGATACGCTCTACATCCTGTTCCCGCATGTCCTTTCCTTACGAATGGCGACGCCGCGCCTTAAAAGAGGAATGAGGCGTCCCCGGCCCGCGCCGTGAGCATACCGTTTTCCATGATGCCGTGCCGCTCCAGCCATTGCTCGAACTCCGGCGCGGGCCGCAGGTTGAGCAGCTGGCGGGCCGTGGCGATGTCGTGAAACGAGTTCGTCTGATAGTTCAGCATGATGTCATCCCCCATCGGCAGGGAGATGATGAAATTGACCCCGGCGACGGCCAGCAGGAGCATCAGGTTCTCGTTGGAATTCTGGTCGGTGTCGGCGTGGTTCGTGTAGCAGCAGTCGCACCCCATGGGCAGGCCGTGCAGCTTGCCCATGAAATGGTCCTCAAGGGCGGCGCGGATAATCTGCTGATGGTTGTACAGGTATTCCGGGCCGATGAAGCCGACCACCGTATTGACCATGAACGGCTGGTAGCGGCGGGCCAGCCCGTAACAGCGGGCCTCCATCGTCACCTGATCACAGCCGTAGTGCGCGTCCGCCGACAGCGCGGAACCCTGCCCCGTCTCGAAGTACATGACGTTGGGCCCGGCGGCCTGGCAGTAATGCCCGGCGAGGTCATACGCCTCGTCAAGCAGCCCCACGCTCACGCCGAACTCGCCGAGCCCCTTCTCGCTCCCGGAGATGCTCTGAAAAATCATGCCCGCATTGGCCCCCTGCCGGATGGCCTCCATCTGGGTGGTCACGTGCGCGAGCACGCAGTTTTGTGCGGGTATCCGGTGCCGCTCGATGACCTCCCACAGGGCGTTGAGCATGGCCTTGGTGTTTTCCACGGTATCCGTCACCGGGTTGATGCCGATGACCGCGTCGCCCGCGCCGTAGGACAGCCCCTCATAAACCTGTGCCACAATGGAGGAAACGTCATCCCGCGTGTCGTTGGGCTGGAGGCGCGAGGAGAACCGCCCCGGCAGGCCCACGGTATTGTTGGAGCGCACCACCACGGGCACCTTCTTCGCCGCGCAGATGAGGTCGGCGTTGGACATGATCTTGGACACGGCGGCGGCCATTTCGGAGGTGAGGCCCTTGCGGACGCGCTCGATGTCGGCGGCGGACGTGCTCCCGTCCAGCAGGAATTCCCGGAACTCCGCGACGGTCCAGTTCCTGATGCTCCCGTAAACCGGCGTGTGCACGGCGTCCTGAATGACCCGGGTGATGGCGTCGTCCTCGTAGGGGACCACGGGGTTTTCGCGCAGGTCGCCGAGCGTCAGCTCGCTGAGCACCTGCTTGGCGGCGACCCGCTCCCGCATGGACGAGGCGGCGACGCCCGCAAGCACGTCTCCGGAGCGCAACTCCCCGGCCTTGTTCAGGACTTCCTTGATCGAACCGAATGCATACGTTGTCCCGAAAAGGACGGTCTTCAGCTTCACGGCTGCTCCACGAAAAAAACGTTGCCCGGAGGCGGCACGCCGGGGATGGCGGCGCCCCGGAAGGGGATGGACGGGCCTCCCGCCGCGCGCCTGGGGATGCGGCGGCCTTCGGGAAGCGGGCATGTGCGGAGGCAAGCGGCCCCAGCCGGGCTGGGCGGCCCCGCCCGAGGGGGGCCGCCTCTGCCCGAAGGTCCCCTTGCGGGGCGGGCCACTCTCCGCCCCGCAAGGCTGCCGGGGCTGCGCCACACGGAAACGGGCTCCGGGCATATTCCCAAAATCCAAAGCCTATCGGACACACCAACGGGGAAGAGGTTCCAGTCCCAGCCACCAAGCGGGGGACGGAAGAGCCGCCGGGACGCCCTCAGCGCGAATACAGCCACCGCCCCACGCGGGGAACGGCTGCAAACCCACCTTCCGCAAGCCCGCCGCCCGTGCGGGGAACGGGCCGCCCGCTGGCTCACATTGGAGGGGCCGCCCTCCGCACAGGAACGGGGCCGGGAGCGCCGGAGGCATCCGCGAAACCCAGGCCCCGCCGCCCGCGCGGGGAGCGGCACCCCGCGCGCTTCCCGGAAAGGGAACGGCGGCTACTTGTAGGACTGCATCAGGATTTCGACCACGTCCGCTTCCGTGACGGTGTAGCGGTCGCACTCGAACCCGACTTCGGCGGCGGCGATATGGGCCACCTTGGGCAGGTCGTCCTTGTTGATGTTGAAGTCGGACATGGCGAGCTTGTCCATGCCGGTACGCTCCATGAGCTTGGCAAGGGCGGTCACGAAGGCGTAGCCGGGCTTGGCGGTGTCGGCCTTTTCGCCCATGATTTCGCCGATGGCGTCGAATTCCGTGGGCAGCAGCGAGCAGACCTTCTTATAGTAGGCGTCGGCGATGAGCAGCAGGGACGCGCCGTGCGGCACGTTGGGGAAGAACCCGCCGAGGGCCTGCGCGATGATGTGGTGGGAGGTGGTGCACACGAGGGACTGCGTGAACCCGCACAGGATATTCGCGGCGTAGGAGATGTTGCTGCGGGATTCGAGGTTCGAGCCGTCCTCGGAGACGATGGGCAGGTGCTTGGCGACCTTTTCGATGGCGTCGACGGCGAAAAGCTCGGTGAGGCGGTTCTCGTTGCCGTTGTTCACGTAGCATTCGGAAGCGTGGAACAGCGCGTCGAAGCCTTGGAACAGGGTCAGCTTGTGCGGCAGGGTGAGCATCAGCTCTGGGTCGATGATGGAAATGGCGGGGAAGATCTCGTCGAGCGTGAAATCGAGCTTTTCGTTGGTTTCCTCATTGGTCACGACGGCATAGGGGTCGGCTTCGGTGCCCGTCCCGGCGGTGGTGGAGATCGCCACCACGGGGAACGCGCCGGAGACCGGCTTGCGCCCGCCGCTTCCGGCGGAGGCGTAATCCCACAGGTCGCCGGGGTTGGCCATCATGATGGAGGCGGCCTTGGCGGTGTCGATGCTGCTGCCGCCGCCGAGCCCGATCACGAAGTCACAGCCGCTTTCCTTGGCGAGCGCGGCGGCCGCCATGACGCCGGTGCGGGTCGGGTTGGGGGTGACTTTGTCGAACACGGCCACGGACACGCCGTTCTGTCCGAGCAGTTCGATCACGCGCTGCTGGATGCCGAGCTTTTCCATGAGCTTGTCTTCGGTGACGCACAGGAGGGCCTTCTTGCCGGGCAGGGAAAGGGTGGCGAGTTCCTTCAGGCGGCCCGCGCCGAAGACGATCCGGGTGGGGATGAAATAGTCGATGCGCTTCATCATGGCTTTGTGCTCCGTATAAGGTTTGGCGTTTTCAGAGGCGTAGCGCCTTGTTCTCATGCCCTTTCAGTGAGCAATAACGGTGCCAAACTCCTATCCGTTCAAATTGCTTATCTCTTTTCACAAAGCCCTGTTTGTCCGCTCAAAGTATCTGTAGCGGAGCACGCGGAAGCTGTAGCGCAACGCTACACTTTTCACAAGGAACGGCCAAACTGTAGCGTTCTCGGACAAAGAGACGCGGGGGAAGGTGGGAGAAACGTTTCTGAAGAAAGGGGGGAGCGCCTCACGCTTCTCCCCCCTTCCCCAGCCTTCTCTCCCCATCCGCTCGCTCATTCAATAATCCCAAACTTTCGCAGCCTTCTGTACAGCGTGCTGCGGGCCACGCCGAGCTGCTCCGCCGCCTTGCTCAGGTTGCCGTTGCAGGCGTCCAGCGTGCTGCGGATAAGCTCGTAATACACCGTGTCCACGCTTCCGGACGCGACAACCTCGTTCCGGGCGGGCGCATCGCCCGGCGCACCCTCCCGTGCCCCGGCATCGAAGCCCTCGCCAAGCCCGCCGCGCTCCTCGCCGGGCTGCGCCCCGTGCGCCGCCTCAAGGATGCGCGGGGGCAGGTGCGCCTTGGTGATGGCCGCGCCGCCGGAAAGCAACCACGCACGTTCACAGACGTTCTCCAGCTCGCGGATGTTGCCGGGCCACGCATAGTCCTGCATGGCCTTGAGCGCCGGGCCGGAAATCTCCGGCGCGCCCTGCCCGCTGGCCTGACTGAGCCGGTCGAGGAATATGCCCGCGAGATAGCCGATGTCGGCTTTCCGTTCGCGCAGCGGCGGGATGGCGATCTCAATGACGTTCAGCCGGAAATACAGGTCGCCCCGGAACGTCCCCTGCGCCACGGCGTCCTTGAGATCCTCGTTGGTCGCGGCGATGATGCGCACGTCCACGGGCGTCGGCTTGGTGTCACCGATGCGCACGATCTCCATCTGCTGCAACGCGCGCAGCAGCTTGGCCTGCATTTCGAGGGGCAGGCTGTTGACCTCGTCGAGGAACAGCGTGCCGCCCTTGGCAAGCTCCATCTTCCCGATCATGCCGCCTTTTCTGGCCCCGGTGAACGCCCCGCCCACATAGCCGAACAGTTCGGACTCGATGAGGTCGCGCGGGATCGCCGCGCAGGAAACCGCCACGAACGGCCCCTTGCACACCGAGCTGCTGTTGTGGATGGCCTGCGCGAAAAGCTCCTTGCCCGTGCCGCTCTCCCCGGTCAGCAGCACGCGCGAGGCCGTGCGCGCCGTGCGCCGGGCAAGGTCGATCTGCGCCTTGAGTTCCGGGCTTTTCCCCCTGATGGCGTCAAAGGAATATTTGGCGTAATTGCCCCCCGCATGGTTGGCAATATTGATGATCTGGCTCTTCATGCTGATGGAGAGGGTCATGCCGAAGTCGCCGTTGCTGAGCTGGATCGGCTCGAAGCGGCAGAAGTGCGTCCGCTCGCCCTCGTGCGTCAGGATGGTCACGTCCCCCGTCTCCGGAACCCCCCGCCGCATGAACTGCCGGACGCGCGGCAGTTCGGGCTTCGGGAACAGATCGTCAATGTTCTTGCCCACAAGGACGCCGTTCTTGGGGAGCAGGTAGTTGGCGGCCTTGTTGTTCGCGTGGGTGATGGAGCCGTTCCCGTCGATGGCCACGACCGCCTCGGGGAGCGAGTTGAGCACGCGCTGGAGCATGGCGTTGAGGCGCTTTTCCGTGTCGATGAGCGCGCTCTCCCGCAGCCGGATGCTGATGCAGTTGGCGCAGGAGGTCGTGAGCGTCAACGTGTGGATGTCCTTGCACGAAATATGGCTCGAAATGGTGAGCGAGGCGATGGGGATGTCGTTGTCGTTGAAGATGGGGGCCGAGGCGCATTTCCACTCGTGGAACCAGCAATTATAGTGTTCATAGCCGGTTATCTGGATGGGCGCACGCTCCACGATGCTCATGGACAGCGCCGACGCCCCAATGGTCTTGATGCTCCTCTGCGCGCCGGGGATGTTGTATTGGCTCCGCGCCTGCACAAGCAGGTTGTCGTCGCCCACGGCGGCCAGCAGGTGCCCCGAGGCCACCGCGAGGATGGCGATGTACCCGGTGTCGCGGATCGAGACTTCCAGCATGTCGAGGATGGGCTTGGCCGAGTCGATGAGCGTCTGGTGCTGGCGGCACAGGCTCGCCAGTTCCCGCTTGTTCAGAACCGGCGGCACCTGCGGGTTCAACGGGTCCATGCCCGCCTCGCGGCTCAGTTTCCAACTGCGCAGGATGTGCGGCGGGATGTCCTTCTCCCTGATGGGCTTGTTGGCGATGAATTGTTTCCACGCCTCATGGACAGCGGATTGGTAGCTTTTTTCAAGGAGATTGCGTTTTTCGTAGGTATCCATGCGGGGCCTCCGGAAGTCCGGGCGAAAGGGGGAAACGGGGCGGCGTCCCGTAGACGCGGACGGCGCGGCGGCGGAGCGGACGCCCCAAGTGTAGCGCGCCGGTGTCCGCCTGTCGTGTATCGCTACACTCATACGCCCTTTTAGGGAAAAGTGGAGCGAAACGCAACACTCGAACCGCGATTTTCCGGACACGGTTTTGCCGTCCGCCAAAAAAGGTTTCCTCTTTCCAAACGATTCTCATACGATAGGGAAACCGTCCCGTTTTGGCATTTTCCTTGCTGTCAGTGAAGAATCCGCAGCAACCAACGCAACACGGAATCCGCGCCCTCCGGCTCCCGGCTTCCGCAACGGACAACGGCGGCCGACGCCGCCCGCATCGCGGAGCCGGCGCGCGGAATCCGCCGCAACCAACACAATGAGGTGTTCTTCATGAAACAGATCCACGGCATTTTCGCCGTCACCGTCACCCACTTTCAGGAAAACGGCGAGATCGACTACGCCGCCTGCGCCAAGCACATCAACTGGCTCATCGAATCCGGCGTGCACGGCCTGCTCCCCCTCGGCGCGACCGGCGAATTTTCCGCGCTGACCCTTGAAGAACGCAAAGCCTTCGCGGAATTCGCCATGAAGGAAGTGGCGGGGCGCGTTCCGGTCATCATCGGCGCGGTGTCCACCAACGTGGACGTCACCCTCGAAGTCGCCAAACACGCCGCCTCCATCGGCGCCGACGGCGTCATGATCCTCCCCCCTCCCGGCCTGCATCCCAGCCAGGACGAAATCTACGCCTTCTACAAGCACATCTCCGAAAACGTCACCCTGCCGGTGATGATCTACAACAACCCCGGCAGCAGCGGCGTCAACATCCTCCCAGAAACGCTGGACAAAATCGCTGATCTGCCGCACATGGGCTTCCTGAAGGAATCCACCGGCGACATCATGCGCCTCACCCGCGCCGTGGACGAGCTGGCCGACCGCCTCGTGATCTTCTGCGGCTGCGAGAGCCTCGCCTACGAGAGCTTCGTCATGGGCGCGAAGGCGTGGGTCTGCGTCCTCGCCAACGTCGCCCCGGCCCAGTCCGCCCGCCTCTACGACCTCATCGTCAATCAGGGCAAGCTTGAGGAAGCCCGCGCGCTGTACCGCCAGATCCTCCCCCTGCTCCGCCTCACCGAGGAAACCGGCGAGCTGTGGCAGATCGTGAAGTACATCCTCAAGCAGCGCGGCTTCGGCACCGGCACGCTCCGCCTGCCCCGCCAGCCCATTTCCGAAGGCGTGAAGGCCCAGCTCGACGAACTGCTCGGCAAGGCCGACTTCGCCTAAATCCCCCGAATGGGGAGCCCTCCCCGACCGCCCCGGCAGGCCCCGGCCCCCGGGCGCGCCGCCGGAGGGCCCCCGCGCCGGGCTGGAAACCGCCCGGCGCTGAAAGGCCAAAGGAACGAACGATGAACAAACACGAAAACGCGGAAATCGTCGTCATAGGGGGCGGAGCCGTAGGGACCGCCGTCGCCTGCTACCTCGCCCGTGACGGCGCGGACGTGGCGCTCGTCGAGCGCGGCGAATACGCCTGGGGCTCCAGCCGCCGCTGCGACGGCCACGCCGTGACCTACGACAGCGCGCCCGGCTACTTCAGCCAGTTCTGCAAGATCGGGCAGGACATGTTCCCGGAAATCAGCCGCGAGCTGCCCTGCGACATCGAGTTCGAGCCCGAAGGCCTCGGCCTGCTGGTCGACGACGAGCGGGACATGGAAACCGTGCTCGCCAACTATGAGGGCAAGAAGAACGAAGGCGTGGACGTGACCTTCTGGGACCGCGACGAACTGCTCCGCCACGAGCCGCACGTCTCCGACAAGGTCATCGCCTGCCTCAACTTCAACGGCGACGCCAAGCTCAACCCCATGCGCCTGTGCTTCGGCCTCGCGGAGCTGGCCCGCCAAAAGGGTGCGAAAGCCTTCAACCGCACCGCCGTCACCGGGATCACCGTCAGGAACGGCGCGGTGCAGAGCGTGGAAACCAGCAGCGGCAGCATCGCCACCAAGAAAGTGGTGCTGGCCTCCGGCGTCTGGACCCCCGGCCTCGGCGACATGGTGGGCGTGAAAGTCCCGATCCGCCCCCGGCAGGGGCAGATCCTCGTCACCGAGCGCCTCGACGGGCTTGTGAGCAAGAACTACGCGGAATTCGGCTATCTGGCGGCCAAGAGCGGCAAGAAGCGCCCCGGCGTGACCCCGGAAATGGAGCAGTTCGGCGTGGCGATGGTGCTTGAGCCGTCCGCGGCGGGCACGGTGCTCATCGGCAGCAGCCGCCGCTTCGTGGGCATGGACACGACGCCCCACCCCGCCGTGATGCAGGCCATAGCGCAGCGCGCCAAGCATTTTTTCCCGTCCTTCAGCGGCGTGAAGCTCATCCGGGCCTACGCGGGCGTCCGCCCCGCCTCCCCGGACGGCAAGCCCATCATCTCCCCCACCCATGTGGAGGGCGTGTATGTGGCCGCCGGGCATGAAGGCAACGGCATCGGCCTGTCCCTCATCACAGGCAAGCTCGTATCCCAGATGCTGCGCGGCGAAACCCCGCTGGTCGATCTCGCGCCCCTGTGCATCGACCGGTTCGGCATGAACCCGCCGTCGCTGCCGTCGGCCTGACCGGAACGGCGGGAACGGTCCCGCAGGCAGCCCGGAAACGGGCATGGCTCCCGAGGCGGGCCAGCCGGAAAAGCCCGCCGCACTGAAACCGGGGCCCCGGCTCCGGCCCGGAAAGCGGACCGCCGGACCCTGCGAAGGCCGCCTTCCGGCAGGCCCTTGCCGGAGGCCGTCCCCCCTCCGGCGGAAAGCGGGCCGGAAGGCCACAGCAGGCCGCCCGCAATGGAAAACGGGGCAAGGGCGGCGATGCCGGGGCAAAGGACGGCGGAAGGCCGCCCGGAAAGGGGGGGTCCCCTTCAGGGATTCCCCTCCCTAGGAAGCAGGCCGCGGGATGTCCCGCAGACAAGCAGCCGCAGCCGGTTCCGGCATGGAAACGACAGCGCAGGAGAGAGGTTTTTTCATGTTCAAGTCCGTTTTTCCCCCCCAGCGCGCACTGGTCACCATCACCTTTGAAGGCGAGGCCATACAGGTTGAGGAAGGCACGACCGTCGCGGCGGCGGTCCTCGACCGGGCGGGCGGCGAAACCCGCACCACGGCCCGCAAACACGACGGGCGCGGCCCGTACTGTCACATGGGCGTCTGTTACGAATGCCTCATGGAGATCGACGGCGTCCCAAACCAGCAGTCCTGCCTCATCCCCGTGCGGGAAGGCATGTCGGTGAAACGGCAGTCCGGAGCGCCTTCCTTCAGGACAGAGGAGAACAAGTGATGCGTACGCAATGGGATATCGTCATTATCGGGGCCGGGCCCGCGGGCATGAGCGCGGCGTTGCAGGCCACGCGGCACGGGCTTTCCGTCCTCGTCCTTGACCGGCAGGCCGAGCCCGGAGGCCAGATCTTCCGCAGCGCCGGTTCCGCCTCCGCCGACAAACGCAAGCAGATCGGGGCCGATTACGCGCGCGGCGAAGCCCTCGTCCGCGAATTCCGCCAGTCCCCCGCCACCTTCCTGGGCGGGGCGAACGTCTGGCACCTTGCCCCGGGCCGGGCCTATGTCAGCCATCAGGGGACGAGCCACGTCATGCAGGCGCGGCAGATCCTTATCGCCACCGGCGCTATGGAGCGCCCCGTGCCCCTGCCGGGCTGGACCCTGCCGGGCGTGCTCGGTGCCGGGGCCGCCGACGTGCTGCTCAAGTCCGCCTCCATGCTGCCCGAAGGCCCGGTCGTGCTGTGCGGCAACGGCCCGCTCATCCTCCAGACCGTCGTGCACCTGAAGCATTTCGGTATCCCCATCGCGGGCGTCGCGCTGACGGGCAGCCCCGCCAGCCTGTTCAAGGCCGCGCTGCGTATGCCCGGCGCGCTCCTGCGCCCGCAGTACCTGCTGCACGGCATGGGCATGGGCCTGCGCACCTTCTTCGGCGCGCCCTGCCACCCCGCCGCAAATGACATTTCCATCCGCAGGGACGGCGAAACGCTGACCGTGGACTTCACCAGCTTCGGCAAGCGCAAGTCCCTGCAAGGGACCGCCGTGCTCCTGCATGAAGGCGTGGTCCCGGAAACCCGCATCACCCGCCTTGCCCGCTGCCGCCATGCGTGGAACCCCCGCCAGCGCTACTGGCACGCTGAGACGGACGTATGGGGCAAGACCAACGTCTGCGGCATCCGGGTCGCGGGCGACAGCGCGGGCGTGCGCGGAGCCGACGCCGCCATCGCCAGCGGCGAGGCCGTGGCCCTCGACATCTGCCGCGAGATCGGCGCGCTGACGCTGGAAACCCGTGACCGTCTGGCAAAGGCCGCGCTGTTCCGGCTGTACCGCTGCGACGCCATGCAGCCGTTCATGGAAACCTTTTTCGCGCCCTCCCCGTCGGCCCTCCTGCCCGCCGACGACGCCGTGGTGTGCCGCTGCGAGGAGCTGACCGCGGGCGAGCTGCGCCGGACCATCGAAGCCGGGTGCTACTCCCCCGACGGGCTCAAGTCGCAGGCCCGCCCGGGCATGGGCACCTGCCAGGGCCGGATGTGTTCCGCCGCCGTAGCCGAAATGATCGCCCACGCGCACGGCCTGCCCATCGAGACGCTGCCGCCCTACCACGCGCAGCCGCCCCTCTTCCCGCTCCCGCTGGAAGAGCTGGCCTCCATGTCCATTCCACCCGAAGGATTATAGCCGTCAGGCCGTAATCTCTCATAAACGTTCGGGATTTCTTTTTTCTGCCACGGCCCGCGCCCCGGTTCCCACCCCACGGGGACCACGGCGCGCCGTCGGCGGGCGGGTATTCCATTCCCCCCGGAGTACCTGAACCGTCAGCCGGAGGCGCGTTCCCCGCGTGATCCGCAGGCCAAGCCGGAAGCGCTTCCCCCGCGTTTTCGTCAGGCCTTCCGCCGGAGGCGCTTCCCCCGCGACCTCCGGCGGACACATCGACGGCGAAGAACCCCTTACACCCCCGGCCCCCCGCCCCCCC
>ERZ838118.2761-NODE-2761-length-18115-cov-7.388981_pt1 | contig 18115 bp, 16 predicted proteins | sample MGYA00519863_ERZ838118 | MGnify/ENA primary metagenome ERZ838118 (study PRJEB31850, sample SAMEA3708827) | human gut metagenome | biome: human gut; feature: human-associated habitat; material: faeces | place: China | collected 2014 ...
GCGGCGGCGCGGCCTCGTCCGCCGTGCGGACGAGAGGGGGTTATCGCCCCCGGTTTCTCCGGAACCGGGGGCGTATCTAAGGGGGACAGCGTCCCCCTTAGACCTTGCGCAGCTGCGCAAGGTACCTGTAAACGCTCGCCTGCGAGCAGTGCAGCACCTCGGTCACCTCGCGTACTGCGCCCTTTAGACGGAAATAACCGTGCTTTTCCAGCTCGGAGATGATGTGCAGCCGCTCCTCGGACGTCAGCGCGTCCGCCGTGGTATTCGCCTCGAGCAGCATGCGGCGCACGGCCTCGGCGGCGGTCAGCTCGCCGTCCGGCGCCGAGAATGCCTGCCCGCTGTCCGACGGCCGGTTGAGACCGGCAAGCTCGAGTCCCTCGATCTCCTGCCAGAAATGGTCCGGATGACACAGATGCAGCATTTCATCGACCAGATCGCGGTAGCGGTTGTCGTCGAAGCGCACGCTCAGCAGGCCCTCCGGTTCGTCGGCGCCGTCGACAAGGATGACCGCTGAGGAGCGCAGCAGGTGTCCGTCTGCGGTTACGCTGTGACTGTTGACCAGCGGCTCGCGGTCGCCCTGACGGAAACGCTCGAGCATGGAAAGCCCTGCTGCGGTAAGCGGCGTGCCGAGCGGACGGCCGCTGTTCAGTCCGCCGGCGGTGAAGATCAGCGGACAGCCTTCGGCCCTGAGGTCGAACAGCGACAGCTCATAATCCTGACCGAGCACCTGCCCGAAGAAATCGATCAGCCTGTCGTATTTTTGCAGCAGTGGATGACGCATCCGGGGACTCCTCGCTTTCAGAAATGTAGACTGGTAATATTATACTTCATAATACAGACGCTTGTCAAAACGCGGAGACGGCGCGGCTGCGTGCGTATAAATACGCAAAAGTGTATAAAAAACACAGAAAGACAGGGAAAAACGACGAAATAATCGGGAATTATGAAACAAGGAAAAATATGCCGAAAGTCAAAGGGGAAATCAATCTTTTCCTTGGCTTGTCGCACAAAAAACACGAAAAAATGAAAAATGCACAGGAAATTCAAGAGGAGGCAAGGAGGAATTCATGGGAAATAACGTGAATCCGGCAAGAAAGATCCTGCTGATCGCAACGGGCGGCACGATCGCCTGCCGCGAGACCGGGCACGGTCTGACGCCCGTGCTCGACGGGGAGGGGCTGCTGCGCGAGCTGTCGGGGCTTTCCGAGGTGTGCAGGGTCGAGGTACTCGATCTGATGCAGCGCGACTCGACCGACATCACAGCGGACGACCGGATGCAGATGGCGCGGGCGGTCTGGGAAAAACGCGGAGCGTATGACGGCTTTGTCATCGCGCACGGCACGGACACGCTCGCGTGCACGGCGGCGCTGCTGCATCATCTCCTGCCGCATATCGACCGGCCGGTCGTCGTGACCGGATCGATGCTGCCGATGGGCGCGGAGGGCTCGGACGCGCCGGGAAATCTGCTCGATGCACTGCGCGTGGCGGCGGATGGACGGCGCGGCGTGTATGCCGTGCTGCGCGGCAGCATCCTGCGCGGCACGAACGTCCTCAAGGTGCATTCGACCGCGCTCGATGCGTTCGTTTCGGCCAATGAGCCGCCGGCAGGTCGTGTCGCGGACGGAAGCGTGGTCTGGGACGCGCCCGCGCCCGGAGAGGGAACGCCGCGCCTCGTGCAGCGGCTCGAGCCGCATGTGTTCGTGCTGCGGCTCACGCCCGACCTTCCGCTGTCGTTCTTCTCGGTCCTGCACGGCTTTCCGAGCGTCATTATCGAGACGTTCGGCGGCGGCGGCATCCCGGCGCACATGGAGCAGGCAGTACGTGCACTGATAGCGGACGGCACGCGCGTTTTTCTTACGACACAGTGCATCGAGGGCGGCGTCCACCTGCATAAATATGAGGTCGGCCGCCGGGCGGAGGCCATGGGCGCGGTGTCGCTCGGCATGCGGACGGTCGAGGATGCGCTCGCCGCGATCATGTGCGGAGAACTGTAAAAAGCAAGGCGGCGGCAGATGGAAATTTAACACTTTTGCATAGCAAAGTGCAAAATTGTTTGCACGAACGGAAAAAAGGTCTTGCGCTCGTGCAGGGTCAACAACCGCCAAAAGCCCATCATATCGCATTTTTGGCAGAATATATCCCCAAGATAAATTGACATATTTGCAGGAGTGGAGTATGATATATTCATATCACTATTTTGGAAATAACCGCTGCGCCGGCTGGGGCGCCTCGGGAACAGAAAGGGGAAGGCCGGATGAACATTCAGCCTGATTTTGTAAAAGAAGAACAGTTGCAGGAACTCAGCGAAAGCTTCCGTCTGCATAACCAGATCCCGCCTGACCTGTACACCCGTTACCGAATCAAGCGCGGCCTGCGAAACTCGGACGGCACCGGCGTTCTGGTCGGCGCGACCCCCCTCGGCAACGTTCACGGCTACATCCTGAACGAGGGCGAGCGCGAGCCGATCGAAGGCCGCCTGACCTACCGGGGCTATAACATATATGATCTCATCCACGGTCTCGAGCGCGAGGACCGCTTCGGCTTCGAGGAGATCGGCTATCTGCTCATGTGCGGCGAACTGCCGACGCGCCGCCAGCTCGAGGAGTTCCAGCACGTCATTGGTCTGGAGCGCGCGCTGCCGGACAACTTCACCGAGGATATGATCATGCGCGCGCCGAGCCGCGACATCATGAACAAGCTCGCCAGCGCGACGCTCGCGCTGTATTCCTACGACAGCAACCCGGACGCGACGACGGTCGAGAACATCATGCGTCAGGGCATCAGTCTGACCGCCAAGTTCCCGGTCATCATCTCGCACGCCTATCAGGCGAAGCGCCGCTACTTTGACGGCGCGTCCATGTTCCTGCACGTGCCCGATCCGGAGCGCTCGACCGCGGAGAACATCCTGCACCTGATCCGCCCGGACGGCAAATACACCGACGACGAGGCCAAGCTGCTCGATCGCTGCCTCATCCTGCACGCAGAGCACGGCGGCGGCAATAACTCGACCTTTACCGTGCGTGTCACCACCTCCTCCGGCACGGACACCTATTCCGCTATCGCGGCGGCGGTCTCCTCGCTTAAGGGCCCGCGTCACGGCGGCGCGAACCTGCGCGTTGTCAAGCAGTTCGAGGAGATCAAGGAGAACGTCAAGAACTGGAAGGACGAGGGCGAGGTCCGCGACTACCTGTGCCGCATTCTGGACGGCGCGGCAGGCGACGGCTCCGGCCTGATCTACGGTATGGGTCACGCCATCTACACCAAGAGCGACCCGCGTGCGGTCGCGCTCAAGCACGCTGCCCGTCCGCTCGCCGAGAAAAAGGGCATGAGCGACGAGATGGACCTCATCGAGCTGGTCGAAAAGCTGACCCCCGAGGTCTTTGCCGAAAAGAAGGGCAGCGACAAGCCGATGTGCGCGAACGTCGATATGTATTCCGGCTTCGTTTACCGTATGCTCGGCCTGCCCAAGTCGCTGTATACGCCGCTGTTCGCGACCGCGCGTATCGTCGGCTGGATGGCGCACCGTCTGGAGGAGGTCACCACCGGCGGCAAGATCATCCGTCCGGCATACAAGCCGCTCGCAAAGACCACGGCTTATACCAATATCGACGAGAGAAGATAAAAAAAGGCTGCCTCTATCTTAAGAGGCAGCCTTTTTTCGCTTACTTATATTTCTGGTATTCCGCTACGGCGAGCTCGTCGCAGCGGTTGTTGTACGGGTTGTCCGCGTGGCCCTTGACCCAGTGGAAGCGTACCTCGTGACGGTCGAGCAGGTCGAGCAGACGGCCCCACAGCTCGGGATTCTTCGCCGGCTTCTTATCGCTCTTGACCCAGCCGCGCGCGCGCCAGCCCTTCGCCCAGCCCTTCGTGATGCCGTCGACGACATATTTGCTGTCCGAATACAGATCGACCGAGCAGGGCTCCTTGAGCAGCTCGAGCGCGGAGATCACGCCGAGCAGCTCCATGCGGTTGTTCGTGGTGGAGGGCTCGGAGCCGGACAGCTCCTTTTTCGCCGTGCCGTACTGCAAAATGGCGCCCCAGCCGCCCGGACCGGGGTTGCCCGAGCACGCGCCGTCGGTATAAATGGTTACGTTTTTCATGATGAACCTCGTTTGCGTTTAAGATGATGTTATCATATCATATCTGGCCGCGCCGCGCAACGGCAGACAGGGACAGCGTGAGGAGTATCCCGAAGACTGTGTTCATAACAGACAAAATGTGCGGAAAATTTTCGTACAAAGTGTTGTTTATATGGATAATAATAGATAAATTCGACATAAAATGATTTACAAGTACCCTCGTGAATGCTATACTGAAACTGGAAAAAAACGGACAGAAAACAGGGACAGGATATTTTCCGGGAGGGCTCAGCTATGAATATGATGAACGATCCGCGCCTGCGCACGGACAGCTACGCGAAGATTTTCCTTTACAACACGCACGAGACCGTGGCCTGCGTGCCGCGCCACACCATCCGCATGAAGGACCGGGTGCGCCCGGACAAGCTGCGCGAGGCGGTCGAGCAGGCGCTGCTGCGCTTTCCGCACATGATGCTGAGCGTCGAGCGCACCGAGACCGGCTTCCGCTACCGCACGAATGTACGCCCGGCGGTTGTGCTGCCGTTCGACGGCGTTTCCACGCGCTACACCATCGGCTCGGCCGACACGAACGGCTATCTGTTCCTCGTCGGCTATCACGAGGACACGATCTACATGGAATATCAGCATTCGATCTCGGACGGGCGCGGCTTCGAGGAATTCATCCGCTGCGTCCTGTTCCAGTATCTGAAGAACTGCGGCTGCCTGGTCGAGAACGACGGCACGGTCCGCGCGATGGATACCAGATGGACGCCGGAGGAGAGCGCGGACGGCTACGAACAGCTTGCCGACCGCGAGTTTTCCCCGGAGGGCATCTGGAAAAAGCCGGAGGCCGTCCACGCGCCTGCGGTGCAGTGGGAGGCGGACGCGGGCGAGGTCGTCAGCGAGATCACGTTCCCGTTTTCGCAGCTGCACGCCTGTGCAAAGCGCATCGGCGTCAGCCCGCTCTCGATCATCGCGCCGCTCATGATGCGCGCGTTCGACCGCAAGTTCGGCGGCGGGGACAAGCCGGTCATCGCGCAGATCCCGGTCGACCTTCGTCCGCTGCTGCCGAGCGTCACGACGCGCTACTTTATCTGCTTCATCGACCTGCCGTACCTGCCGGAATACCGCAGCCTGCCGCTCGAGGAGGTGTTCCGCCGCACGAAGGCCTTCCTTGCCGGTCAGATGGAGCGCGAACAGCTGCTCTACCGCGCCAAGACGGCCGCCGACCGCTGCGACACGCTGCATAAGGCGGATATGCCGCTCGCGGAGAAGATGCAGGCCGCGCGCAAGGTCACGATGGATTTCGTCCTCGAGGACAGCTTCCTCATCACGAACGTCGGCCGCTTCACCATGCCGGAGAGCTGCCGCCCGTATGTTCTGGATTACGGCGCGATCCTGCCGTGCGCGGTGCAGCCGTTCGCGCTGCTCATCTCGTCCTACGGGGATACGATGAAGCTGTCGGTGGCGCAGCGCGACAGCAATATGCAGATCGTCGGAGACCTGATGAGCGGTCTGCACGAGATCGGCGTGGAGGCGGAGAGCCGCAGCTATCCGTTCGTCGTGACGCGCTACGACGGCATGGCGTGCGAGGCATAAACGGACAGCCGGGAAAAAAGAACGTTTTAACACAGATTTATCTTGACGCGCTGCGGATTTCTGACGCATAATAAGAGTGTGAAAAACTATTCCGGCGGCGGCCTGCATTCCGGTCTGCCGACCGACCGAAAGGAGAACAAGCACTATGGCTGAAGATTTAGAACTTCTGCGCGAAAAGAAAGGCTTTATCTGCGATATGGACGGTGTCATCTATCACGGCAACCGTCTCCTTCCGGGCGTAACGGACTTCGTTGCGTGGCTTCAGAGGGAAAACAAGAGCTTTCTGTTCCTGACCAACTCCTCCGAGCGTTCGCCGCTCGAGCTGCAGCAGAAGCTGGCGCGCATGGGTCTGGAGATCGGCGAGGAGCACTTCTATACCTCGGCGCTTGCCACGGCGCGCTTCATCGCGAGCCAGAAGCCGCACGCATCCGCATATGTCATCGGCGCTCCCGGTCTGGTCGGCGCGCTGTACGAGGCCGGCATCGTGATGAACGACGTCGACCCGGATTATGTCATCGCGGGCGAGACCAATACCTATAACTATCAGACCATCCTCAAGGCGGTCGATCTGATCAACAAGGGCGCGCGTCTCATCGCGACCAACTCCGATCTGACCGGTCCGTCCGAGCAGGGCATCATTCCGGCGTGCCGTGCGCTCGTCGCGCCGATCGAGCTGGCGACCGGCAAGACCGCGTACTACGTCGGCAAGCCCAATCCGCTCATGATGCGCACCGGTCTGCGCCTGCTCGGCGTACATTCGCACGAGGCGGTCATGATCGGCGACCGCATGGACACCGACATCGTTGCCGGCATCGAGACCGGTCTGGACACCGTGCTCGTGCTGAGCGGCTGCACCTCGCGCGCGGAAGTGGAGAACTACGCATACCGTCCGCACTATATTCTGGACGGCGTGGGCTGCGTCGCACCGTAACGAGACTGTCGCGAAACTGCGTTTCGCCGACAATCTGTGTTCTGACTTCGCAGAACACGAGTCGTCCGAAAGTTCCCATGCGGAAACTTTCTCCCTCTCAGAGTCAAAAAACCGAGGTACACGCCCCCGGTTTTTTGGGCTTTGCTTCGCAAAGCCTTTTTAATGCGCGCTGCCGCGCGAGCGGCGCTTAGGTAAAGCAAAAGGAACGTCAAAAACTGGCGTTCCTTCTTTTTTGTGTCATATTTTTTATAAAACGCTGAGCTCGACGTCCTCGACCGACATGGGGCGGACGAAATCCGAACGGATCGAGCGGCCCGGCGCGAGCTTGATAAGGGGCTCGAAGAGCGGGATGGCCAGACGCATTTCCGTGCCGCCGCCGGGACGCTGCGCACAGGTGAGCGTGCCCTCGTGCGCCTGCGCGACCAGCTGCGCGAAGGCCAGACCCAGACCGGGCTGCATGCCGCTCGCTGTCAGACGCATGCGCTCACGCGCGGACATGGAGGTGCACCATGCGCTGACCGCGCTGCGGAAGCGCTCGGGAGACAGGCCGGGGCCTTTGTCGCAGACCGTCATGACCGCATATTCGATCGTTTCGTCCTCGAAGGCCGGGCGCGTTTCGCAGGTGAGTATGAAGGTGATGCTGCCGGGATCGGACGAGACCGCGACGGCGTTCAGGAGCAGGTTGTAGAGCGCGGCGCGCAGGCGTACCGCATCGACATAGGACGAGCAGCGCATCGGGACGCTGGTCATGATGCAGTCGCGCCTGTCCTCAGGCAGGCGGCGCAGGATCTGGTCCGCGACATCCGAGCACAGACGCGACAGCTCGCAGTCGTGGGCGTTGATCGTGCCGAGGACCGGCGGGTCGAGCAGCTCGGTGACATGGAAGGCCATGCGCTGAAGGCGGAACATCTCGCGGGAGAGGGCGGCGGCGAGCGCCGGGTCGGATGCCTTGGCGGCAAGGTCGTACAGGCGGGCGATCGAGGCGTTGAGCGTATCGCCGCATACATAGCTCAGACCGCGCGGCAGGCGGAGCGGCTGCGGCTCGAGCGCGACGAGCGCACCGTCCGGGTGCGGAACAACGGTCAGACGGCAGTCACCGACGTCGAGATGCTCGGTCATGCTGCTTGCACCGCCGCCGGATGCGCAGTCCTCGACGAGCGCGACCGCCTCGTCGGACAGGGCGCTGGCCAGCAGGTCACCGTTTTCGAGCTCGAGCAGCTCGCCTGCGGCTGCGGTCTGCGCACGGATGAGCCCGTGTGTGTCGACCAGAAGCATCGCGGCTGCGGATGCAGACGGCTGCCCGGAGAGCACCTTGAGAGCATCGGTGTCAACCAGTGCAAAAAAATCATCGTTCATAGCTTTTTTCCTCCTAAGATCTGTCCGGGAGTTTAGTATCTGCGGTTCGGCACAAAAATTCCGGCCTGTGCGGAAATTATGGATGCGGGGAGAACGGGCAGGTGCACGGGCAGAATGCGGGGTTTGTTTTTAAGGGAAGAAAGGTATAACCGCGCGCAGAGCTGCATATGCTGTCTGCGGAGGCGGAGAACCCTGTATGGATATTCAAATTATAACATGGAAAAAAACAAAAATCGACAGAAAGACACGCAAACGATAAAATGTTTTGCCGCAGCAGATGCGGTTTTTTATGGGCATCTGTTTGTGGAATGCTTGTTATTTTGGTGACTTTGTGGATAATAGCGGGACGGAGACGGGCGGGTAGATGAAATATGTACAAAAAAGCGGCAGGCAATGATAAAAAAATCACAAATATTACACCTTGCGGCACAGACACGCTTTAGTGTATAATAAATGTATCTACTAAAAGTATTTCAAACTTCAACATTTTTAGGAGGAACACTGAAATGGGTATCAAAGTAGGTATCAATGGCTTTGGCCGTATCGGCCGTATGGTTTTCCGCGCTGGTCTGAAGAACCCGAACATCGAGTTCGTAGCGGTAAACGATCCGTTCATGACCCCGGACTACATGGCATACATGCTCAAGTATGACACCATGCACGGTCGTTACGACGGCACCATCGAGTATGACGAGAACTCCATCACCGTTGATGGCAAGAAGGTTCTCTTCTTCGCAGAGATGGACCCGAAGAACATTCCGTGGGGCAAGGTTGGCGCTGACTACGTTGTAGAGTCCACCGGCGTATTCCTGACCAAGGAGAAGGCACAGGCTCACATCGACGGCGGCGCTAAGAAGGTTATCATGTCCGCTCCGTCCAAGGACGACACCCCGATGTTCGTAATGGGCGTTAACCAGGACACTTACACCAAGGATATGACCTTCGTTTCCAACGCTTCCTGCACCACCAACTGCCTGGCTCCGATCGCTAAGGTTCTCGACGAGTCCTTCGGCATCGTAGAAGGCCTGATGACCACCGTTCACTCTGCAACCGGCACTCAGAAGGTTGTTGACGGCCCGTCCAAGAAGGACTGGCGCGGCGGCCGTGCAGCTTGCGGCAACATCATCCCGTCCACCACTGGCGCTGCAAAGGCAGTAGGCAAGGTTTACCCGAAGCTGAACGGCAAGCTGACCGGTATCTCCATGCGTGTACCGACCCTGGACGTTTCCGTAGTTGACCTGACCTGCAACCTGGCTAAGCCGGCTACCAAGGAAGACATCTGCGCTGCTATGAAGGCTGCTTCCGAGAAGCCGCTGGCAGAGGGTGGCCTCGCAGGCGTTCTGGGCTACACCGAGGATGCTGTTGTATCTTCCGACTTCCTGGGCGACGAGCGCACCTCTATCTTCGACGCTAACGCTGGCGTTTACCTGACCGACACCTTCGTAAAGGTTGTTTCCTGGTACGACAACGAGTGGGGCTACTCCAACAAGCTGCTGATGCTCATCGAGCACATGGCAGAGGTTGACAACAAGTAATTGTTGCCCACTGGCGTAAAGTCATAAAAATCGGCACCTGTTCTTTTCTAAGAGCAGGTGCCTTTTGCTTATGTCCGGTTTATTTCCCTCTTTCTGCGCTATAATGAAAGCACAAAGAGAAAGGGAGGCGCAGGATATGAGCATGGAGGACTGGGATTTCGGTTATTACGGAAAGGGTCTGGACGGATATGTACATTTTCGGCAGGGCATAAAGGAGATCGAGAGCCACGCGCCGTACAGCAAGTGCCGTCACGGTCGCGATGACAGCCTCGATGATCTCGATGACCTTGACGAATACGACGATCCGGAGGATGACCTATTTTACGAGCCGCCGCAGAAAACGCCGGTCAGCAGCGCGAAGCCTGTGATGCCGTCGGAGGGCACGACGAAGGAAGCAGACTCGAATCCGCAGACTGTACAGACATCTTCGCCGGAGGCTGAGCCGCAGCAGGAAACGCCGACAAAGAGAAGTATATGGGACTCGAAATGGTGGAAAAACAAGTGGGATTATGGTTTTCTCGCGAGCACGCTGGCCTTTCTGTACTTTCTCATGAGGGCGGAGGCCCTTCAGACTGCGGCAGGGGATTCCACTGCATGGAGAGTGGGAATGGTATTCCTTGTATTCGTGGGGATCGAAGTCATACGGTTTGTAATCTGGTTTTTTAAGAGCATATGGTGAAAAAGCGCCTGCGTCCCGTTTCGGGAGCAGGCGCTTTGCTTTTTTGTGCCGGTATCAGGCGTCGTTGGTGAGCTTTGCTCTGTCGAGAGCATGGAACACGAGGCTCATGATCATTGCGACGATGGCGGCGAGGGTCATGCCGGACAGCGATACATCGCCGAGCGACAGGGTCACGCCGGACAGGCCGGTGACGAAAATGACCGACGTCAGGATCATGTTGCGGTTCTTGCTGTAATCAACATGGTTGTCGACCAGAATGCGCAGACCGGAGGTGCCGATCATGCCGTACAGCAGGAAGGAGATGCCGCCGATGACCGGGCCGGGGATGGTCTGGATGAGGGCGGCGAGCGGGCCGACGAACGAGCAGATGATGGAGATGACTGCCGCGCCGCCGATGACGCGCACCGAGTAGACCTTGGTGATCGCCATAACGCCGATGTTCTCGCCGTAGGTAGTGGTCGGGACCGAACCGATGAAGCCGGAGATCATGGTCGAGAAGTTATCCGCGAACAGAGAGCGGTGCAGACCGGGGTCCTTGAGCAGATCGCGGCCGACGACCTTGCTCGTGACGAGCTGATGGCCGATGTGCTCGTTCGCGATGACGAGGATGACCGGCAGGATGATCAGGATGGCGTTGATGTCGAACTTCGGCGTCTGAAAGTTCGGAATGGAGATGAAGCTGGTGTGCAGCGCATCGACGATGGTCTGGGTGTCGATGACGCCGGTAATAACGCCCGCGATGTAGCCGCAGATGATCGCGATCAGGATCGGAATGGTCGAGAAGAAGCCGCGGAACATGACGCTGCCGAATACCGCAACGGCGAGCGTCACGAGAAAGGTGACGACCGTGCCGACGGTCACGCTGTCGCCGACGATGCAGCCGGTGGAAGCCGCCGAGCCGGCCAGCTCGAGACCGATGAGCGCGACGACCGGGCCCATGGCTGCCGGCGGCAGCACGACGCTGATCCAGTCCGTGCCGCATTTGTAGATGATAAGCGCGAGAATGCAGCCGCACGCGCCGACTGCGACGAAGCCGCCGAGCGCGTACTGGTAGCCCCAGTTCTGGATGACGATGGTCGCGGGTGCGATGAACGCGAAGGACGAGCCGAGGTAGGCCGGCGCCTTGCCCTTGGTGATCAGGATGAACAGCAGCGTGCCGATGCCGTTCATGAACAGCACGATGGCCGGGTTCATATGGAAGATGAACGGGACCAGTACGGATGCGCCGAACATCGCGAACATATGCTGGATGGACAGCGGCACGAGCAGCCTCGGCGGGACCTTGTCCTCGACCTGAATGATTCTGTTGTTCTGCATGTGTTTTTCTTTTCCCCCTAAAATCTTTATTTCTATTCTCCGTCAGACGAACAGCGCTTTGATGTCGTCTATCCGGTCACACGTCATATTATACCCCATTTCATAGCCCCATTCCAGCTTTTTAATATCTTTTTCGAAGGTGGCAAGGGGCGCGTCCGGCTGGAGCAGGACCGTGTCCGCCGGGTTTTCCTCCGCGAGACGGCGGCACAGACAGACCGTGTCGTTGTAGAGACCGGGACGCGCGAGCATGGTTTCGGTCATGGCCGGGTATTTGCGGCGGAGTGCATGGGCGGCGAATTTCGAGCCGCGCGTCAGGGTCTTGCGGTAGCCTTTCGGCTGCGTCAGCACGATGAGGTTCTTTCTGTTGCCGTCGTGCAGACTGCGGACGATGGGGATGGGGTCGGCGACGCCGCCGTCATAGAATGTGCCGCCGCTCAGCTGAACCGCCGGAAAGTAGAGCGGAATGGCGCAGGTCGCGCGCAGCATGGTGCAGGTGCGGTCGAGCTTCGCGCCGTCGAGATATTCGGCTCTGCCGGTCTCGGCGTTGGTCACGCCGACCAGAATGCGGCCTTTATAACGGTGATATGCCTCCCAGTCGAACGGGATGAGCTGGTTTGGAATGGTATCGAACACGAAATCCGTGCCGAAGATCGAGTGGTCGTGCGGCAGGTTGCGCACGCCGAAATAGCGGCTGTCGCCGCGGTAGCGACGCAGCACCTCCAGATTGCGCCCGCGTTGGCGGGAGAGGTAGGAGATGGCGTAGGTGATGCCGGCGGAAACGCCGACGACGTAGTCGAACATGATGTCATGGTCGAGCAGCGCGTCCATGACGCCGCAGGAAAATACCGGGCGGAAGGTACCGCCCTCTAAAACGAGTCCGGGCAATGCTGAGTCTCCTTTTTGCTGTTATCTGCGTTTTCTTGTGGGCGGTTTTTTGCCCTTCTGGCCGCCGCTGCGGCCCCTGCCGTGCGAATGACGGCGGCGCGAAGCGCGGTTACCGAAGGGCGGCCGGTCGTCATCGCGCGGCGCGCGCTCAGGCTTTTCCGAGACGGGCAGCGAGCCCTCCGCCGGGGCGAAGTCGATCTGGCCCGTGACCTCGCTCGCGGCGAGCAGCTTGACGCGCAGGGGCGTGCCGATGGTGAAGCGCTTGCCGGTGCGGCGGCCGACCATGGCCATGTGCTCCTCGTCGTACTGGTAGAAGTCGCCGGTCATCAGCTCGGCGCGGATCAGACCCTCGCAGCCGTTGGCAAGGGCGACGAAGATGCCGAACGACTGCACGCCGGATACTTCGGCGTCGAACTCCTCGCCGATGAATTGCTTCATGTAGGCGGCGATGAACAGCTTGTCGATGTCGCGCTCGCAGTTATCCGCCGCCTGCTCGCGGCTTGTGGACTGCTGCGCGGCCTCGGCGCACATATTTTCGTCTGCGGCGGTGAATTCCTCGCCGGTGAGCGCCTTTTGCAGCATCCGGTGCGCGATGAGGTCGGGATAGCGGCGGATCGGGGAGGTAAAGTGCAGATAGAACTTCGCCTTGAGGCCGTAATGACCGATGCACTCGTCGGCGTAGCGTGCGCGGGCGAGCGAACGCAGCAGCAAGGTGGGCAGCACGCGCTGCTTCGGGTCGTTCTTCGCGCCGCGCAGCACGACCTGGAACTGGGCGGTGTCCTCGGGCTTGGACGGGTCGATGCGGTAGCCGAACGGGCGCGCGAACTGCGCAAACGCGCGCAGCTTGTCCGGGTCGGGGTTTTCGTGCACGCGGTAGACCGTTGGGTGCTCGCGCTTGCACATGAACTCCGCGACCGCCTCGTTGGCCTGAAGCATGAATTCCTCGATGAGCTTTTCGCTCTCGCCGCGCTCGCGGAAGCAGATCTCGACCGGCTTTCCGGCCTCATCCACGCGGATCTCCGCCTCCGGAATATCGAGCTCGAGCGCACCGCGTTCGATGCGGCGCTTGTAGAGCGCGTGGGCGAGATCGTTCATCTTTTCCGCCGTTTCGACGAGAAAGGCGTATTCTTCGCGCAGACCCTTGTCGCCGGCGAGGATCTTATTGACTTTGTTGTAGGTCATGCGTGCCTTGGAGCGGATGATGGATTTCGCGAACTTCGCGCCGTAGCGGCGGCCGCTCGCGTCCATCTCCATGAGCGCGGAGAAGGCGAGACGGTCGACGTTCGGGTTGAGCGAGCAGATGCCGTTGGACAGCGCGAACGGCAGCATGGGTACGACGTGACCGGGGAAGTAGACCGAGGTGCCGCGGCGGAACGCCTCTGCATCGAGCGGGGAGTCCGGCGTGACATAGTGGCTGACGTCCGCGATGTGGACGCCGAGCAGATAATGGCCGTTATCGAGCTTTTCGAGAGAGACCGCGTCGTCGAAGTCCTTCGCGTCGTCGCCGTCGATGGTAAAGATGAGCTTGTCGCGCAGGTCGAGACGCTTTCCGGCCGTGGCGAGGTCGACCTGCTGCGGAATGGCGTCCGCCTGCTTCAGGACCTCGTCCGGGAATACGTCGAACACGCCGTTTTCATGCAGGATGGCCGCGATAGACGCCTCTATCGTGCCGTTTTCGCCGAGCGCCGCAGAGACGACGCCCTGCGGATGATAGGTGTCGTCGCCGTAGCTCGTCACCTCGACGGCCACGCAGTCGCCGACCTGTGCGTCGCCGATGTCGCGGCGGCTGACCGCGATCTCAGGGTACTTTTTGGACGAGGGCTGCACGAAAAATGCCTTGCCGCGCTGCACGAGCTCGCCGGTCAGCTCCTTACCGGAGCGGCTGAGGACGCGCAGCACCGTCGCCTCGCGGCGGCCGCGGTTGTTTTTGCGCTCGCTGACCTTGACGAGCACCCTGTCGCCGTGCCATGCGCCGCCGCCGGCGTTCGGCGGAATGAAATAATCGTCCGGTTTGGGCTCACCCGGCTCGACGTCGGGCGCGACAAAGGCAAAGCCGCGCTCGGTCGCGAGGAACGTGCCGGTAGCGCAGCCGTAGTGCGAGGCCACCGCAAAACGGTTTTTCTTGTTTTTCATGATCTTTCCGTCCTGCGTCAGACGGTCGAGCGCATCCTTCAGCTCGTGCTTTCCGATGTCGGGCAGCGCGCGGCGGATCTCCTCGATGCGGAGCGGCTGCGCGAGCAGCGTCAGCAGCCTGCCGTCAAGCGTATACTCCTCCATATCTTTCCCTCCGATCTGTAACGAAGAATATATTTCTAACCTTAGGTATAGTATACCATTTCCGCGCCCGGATGAAAAGAGCAGTAAAACGACGGCGGGGGCGCTGCCTGTCGAAAAAGTGAAATATTTTCGAAAAGATCCTGTTTGTTTCGATGAACGGCCGCAGTTGACAGCGGCGTATTCTTACATTATAATTAAGGCAATACCGCACAATTAAAGCTGCGGCGCTTTGCGGAAATTTTGTGCCCTGACTTTGTTGCGATTTCACGGTAATACATCAAGTATTACCGCAAAACCGCGCCTCGTCAGTACGCAAAATTTACTCGCAAATCGCTCTTGTCCAATTATGCGGTATTGCCTTAAGGCAACACCGTACGATTTCACTCGATGATGCGGTAAAATCCACCTATGTAAATCAAGTGCCGCGGAAACGGCTGAAAACCGGGCATCGCGTCCCGAAAAAGGGAGATATACCAATGAAACAGATCATTCTTACCGGCGACCGTCCGACCGGCCGTCTGCACGTCGGCCACTATGTCGGCTCGCTGAGCGAGCGCGTCAGGCTTCAGAACTCGGGCGAGTTCGACGAGATCTATATCATGATCGCGGACGCGCAGGCGCTGACCGACAACGCCGAGCACCCGGAGAAGGTCCGTCAGAACATCATGGAGGTCGCGCTCGACTATCTGGCCTGCGGTCTCGACCCGGAAAAGGTCAACATCTTCATTCAGTCCATGGTGCCCGAGCTGACCGAGCTGACGTTCTACTACATGAACCTCGTCACGGTTTCCCGCGTGCAGCGCAATCCTACCGTAAAGTCCGAGATTCAGATGCGCGGCTTTGAGTCGAGCATTCCGGTCGGCTTTTTCTGCTATCCGATCAGCCAGGCGGCCGACATCACCGCCTTCCGCGCGACCTGCGTACCGGTCGGCGAGGACCAGATGCCCATGATCGAGCAGTGCCGCGAGATCGTGCATTCCTTCAACCGCATTTACGGCGAGACGCTGACCGACCCGAAGATCATGCTCCCGTCCAACACCGCCTGCCTGCGTCTGCCGGGCACGGACGGCAAGGCGAAGATGAGCAAGTCGCTCGGCAACTGCATCTATCTGGCCGACGACGAAAAGACTGTCCGCACCAAGATCATGTCCATGTTCACCGATCCGGATCATATCCGCATCGAGGACCCGGGCAAGCTCGAGGGCAATACCGTGTTCACCTATCTGGACGCCTTCTGCACCGACGAGCATTTTGCGGAGTTCCTGCCGGAGTACAGCAATCTCGACGAGCTCAAGGCGCACTACACGCGCGGCGGTCTGGGCGACGTAAAGGTAAAGAAGTTCCTCAATAACGTCATGCAGTCCATCCTCGGCCCGATGCGCGAGCGCCGCGCCTACTGGGAGGCGCGCAAGCCGGAGGTCTATGAGATCCTCAAAAAGGGCAGCGAGGCCGCAGAGCGCAAGGCTGCGGAGACCCTCGCAGATGTCCGCGCCGCGATGAAGATCAACTATTTCGACGACGGCAACCTTATGAAGTAAGATCATAGCAAATACGCACGAAACGGAGACCTGTCTGCAAGGAACGGTCTCCGTTTTCTGTTTGACGGGCGGGACGGGCTGTGCTACACTGATATATTATACCGAAACACCGGGAAATGGAGGGAGTTATATGAAGGCGCTGATTACCGGCGCGTCCTCGGGACTGGGGCGTGAAATGGCGTTCGCGCTCGCTGAGCGCGGCTGCGAGCTGGTGCTGTGCGCACGGCGCGAGGAGCGTCTGCGCGAGCTTGCGGCCGAGCTGCCGACCGTGTGCCATGTGATCGCGGCGGATGTGAGCGATGAGGAGGAATGCCGCCTGCTGTACAGTGCGGTGTGCGGCGACGATCTCGAGATCGTGATAAATAATGCGGGCTTCGGCCTGTTCGGCGAGTTTCTGGACACCGATCTGGACGAGGAGCTGCGCATGATCGACACGAATATCCGTGCGGTGCACATTCTGACCAAGCTCGCGGTGCAGGATTTCGCGAAGCGCGGCCACGGATATATTCTGAATGTCGCCTCGTCGGCCGGCTTCCTGCCCGGCCCGCTCATGGCGACCTACTACGCGACCAAAAACTATGTGCTCCGTCTAACGCAGGCGCTGCGCGAGGAGCTGCGGCACAGAAACAGCGCGGTCAAGGTGTGCGCACTCTGTCCGGGGCCGGTCGACACCGAATTCAACAAGGTAGCCGGCGTGAAGTTCGCGCTGAACGGTCTGGACGCGAAGCGTGTGGCAAGGGAAGCGGTCGACGGGATGTTCGCCGGGAAAACGGTCATCGTTCCGGGCCTTGCCATGAAGGCGATGACGGTCGCGCGGCATTTCGCGCCGGACAGCCTGCTCGCGCGCATCACCTACCATTTTCAGCATAAGAAGGGCGTAAAATGACAGCAGAAGAGATCAGAAAGACCTTGCAGCGCGAGTTCGTGCGCACGATTCGCAAGCCATTCGTGGATGCGGTAAAGGAATATGACATGGTGCGTCCGGGCGACCGCGTCGCAGTGTGCATCTCGGGCGGCAAGGACTCCATGCTGCTCGGCCTGCTGCTGCGGGATTTGCAGCACACAGTGGATTTCGAGCTGAAATTTCTGGCGATGGACCCCGGATATGCGCCCGAAGGCCGCAGGCATCTGGAGGAGAATGCGCGGAAACTGGACATTCCGCTCGAGATCTTCGACACAGATGTGCTGCGCGTCGCAGGCAGCCATTCGGCGGAACATCCGTGCTTCCTCTGCGCGAAAATGCGCCGCGGCTATCTCTATGCCGAGGCGAAAAAGCGCGGCTGCAACAAAATTGCCCTCGGTCACCATTATGATGACGCGATCGGCACGGTGCTGATGGGTCTGATCTACGGCGGCCAGGTGCAGGCGATGCTGCCGCGCGTGAAGGCGAAAAACTACGAGGGGATGGAGCTGATCCGTCCGCTTTACTTCACACGCGAGGCAAACGTTGTGGAATGGGCGGAATTCTGCGGACTGACCTTCCTGCCCTGCGACTGTCCGGCGAAAAAACTGGAAAACGACACAAAACGCGCGGAAATCAAGCAGATGATCGCGTCTCTTGCGTCGAGAAATCCGCAGATCGAGGCAAATATCTTCAATGCGGTCAAGAATGTGGATACGGGAAAGCTGCTTGGATGGCGCGATGAAAACGGCCGCCACAGCTTTCTTGACAGACTTTGAAAGAAAAAGTCGGAATTACAGTAAAAAAGTGTTGACACCGGCCTCTCGCTGTGGTATTCTATTAAAGCTGTCGCTGAGAGGCGCGGCGGTCGAGCTGAAAAACGGCTTGAAAAGAACGAAAAAGTTCTTGACAAACGGGTTTCGGTTTGATATAATAAATAAGCTGTTTCGAAAGAGACGGCGGTCAGAAAAGTTTGAGTTTTGAGAGAATTGCTTCAAAAACCTCGAAAAAAGTTTTG
>ERZ838118.2769-NODE-2769-length-18097-cov-2.873684_pt1 | contig 18097 bp, 11 predicted proteins | sample MGYA00519863_ERZ838118 | MGnify/ENA primary metagenome ERZ838118 (study PRJEB31850, sample SAMEA3708827) | human gut metagenome | biome: human gut; feature: human-associated habitat; material: faeces | place: China | collected 2014 ...
CAGCAGTCAATAACTTCAGGTACTCTCTTCATTGTGCCACCACACTCTTTACACTTAAATGTTACTTCATCAATGTAAGGTCTGTGTAATTCAACCTTAGCATTATCAGGATTTCCACTTCTTTCTGCTAATTCTGCACGGCTGCCAATTGATTCCTGACATCCGCAATCGCAGCATTCCCAGATATTAAGTGGTGTACCCCAATAACGGTTTCTTGAAATACCCCAATCCTGTACATTTTCAAGCCAGTTTCCAAAACGTCCTTCACCGATTGATTTTGGAATCCAGTTTACTGTGTTATTATTTGCAACAAGTTTATCCTTAACTTCTGTCATCTTAATAAACCATGATTCTCTTGCATAATAGATTAATGGTGTATCACATCTCCAGCAATGTGGATAATCATGTTCAAACTTAGGTGCATCAAATAACTGTCCTCTCTTGTCAAGGTCTACTAATACCTTAGGATCAGCATCCTTTACAAATAAACCTGCATAAGGTGTGTCTTCTGTAAGTTCACCCTTGTCATTTACAAGCTGTACAAAAGGAAGGTCATAGTTACGTCCTACATTAGCATCATCTTCACCGAAAGCAGGAGCAATATGAACAATACCTGTACCATCACTCATAGTAACGTATGTGTCACATGTTACAAAGAAACCTTTCTTTCTCTGCTTATCAGCAATAGCCTTTGCACATTCATATAATGGTTCATATTCTTTATATTCAAGGTCAGCACCCTTCATTGTTTCTAATACTTCATAAGCTTTTTCGTCTTCTGTTGCAAGCTTTCCTAATACTGTGTCAAGTAAAGCTTCTGCCATATAATAAGTATATCCGTCAGCTGCTTTAACCTTGCAGTATGTGTCATTAGGGTTAACACAAAGAGCTACGTTAGATGGAAGAGTCCAAGGTGTTGTTGTCCATGCAAGGAAATATGCATCTTCACCAACAACTTTAAATCTTACGATAGCTGAACGTTCCTTAACTGCCTTGTATCCCTGTGCAACTTCCTGTGATGAAAGAGGTGTTCCACATCTTGGGCAATAAGGTACAATCTTAAAACCTTTGTATAATAATTTCTTATCCCAGATAGTCTTTAAAGCCCACCATTCAGATTCAATAAAATTATCATCATAAGTTACATATGGGTTTTCCATATCTGCCCAGAAACCAACTGTTCCTGAGAAGTCTTCCCACATTCCCTTGTATTTCCATACAGATTCCTTACATTTCTTAATGAAAGGTTCCATACCGTATTCTTCAATCTGTTCTTTTCCATTTAAACCTAATAATTTTTCTACTTCAAGTTCTACAGGAAGTCCATGTGTGTCCCATCCTGCCTTTCTTGGAACCATATATCCCTTCATTGTTCTGTATCTAGGGATCATATCTTTAATTACACGTGTTAATACGTGTCCGATATGTGGTTTTCCGTTAGCTGTTGGAGGTCCATCATAAAAAGTATATGTTGGTCCTTCTTTTCTATTTTCCATACTTTTTTCAAAGATGTGATTGTCATCCCAGAATTTTTCTGTTTCTTTTTCTCTGTCAACAAAGTTCAAATTGGTTGATACCTTCTTGTACATTTCAATCTCCTTTCTTTTTTGTCATCAGATGTTTGCGAAAATAATGTATTCCCGGTATGCGACAGATTTTTCTACCGCAAACACGTTAATTTTCTTATTTTGCTCCGCCGCCTATGGTACAGCGAAAAACTAAACTCGCTTTGCTCAGACAGTCGTTTTATCGCTGTACACTATGCTCGCAAAATTACGAAAATTTGCCTATTGTTTGCTTGCAGAAAAATCTGTCGCATATCCTATCTGCATTGTTTTCGCAAACATCCAATGATATCTGTGTATTTATTTTATTGTGCGTCCACTATGGAGCACTAAATAAAAAGGCTCCCGCCCTGTAAAGGACGAAAGCCTGTATTTTCGTTAACCACCTTTTACAGCATACGCAGGATTTCTCCCTTAATATGTGTTCCCTTTAACGGTGGATACCGTCAGCGCCTACTAAACTTTATACGTTCTTTGGGCTGCAACTCCAGAGTGATGTTCATATACCTGCTACTTGTATTCGGCTTCCACCTTATCCGAACTCTCTATAACGTTCACTATGCATTATTTATGCAAGGCAACTACTGTCTCTATCAACGCTTTTATTATTTTATTGTCCTTTTGGACTTTTTCTTACCTTGTTATTCTAATCTAACGAATATCAGTTGTCAACTTTTTTAAATAAGTTCTTCAGCTTCTTTTATATTATTTACCCCAATTATATTGATTCCAGTGATTTCTGTAAGATTTTTCTTGGATACAGCAGGCATTATACACGTTGTAAAACCAAGTTTCTTAGCTTCCTGTACTCTTTTGTCTGCCTGTGATACCGCTCTTACTTCTCCTGCAAGCCCTACTTCACCGAAAACTATTGTCTTTTGGTCTATTACTCTGTTCTTAAAGCTACTGATTAATGCCATTACTAATGCAAGGTCTAATGCCGGTTCATTGATTTTCATTCCACCTGCTATATTAACATATGCATCATAATCGCACATCTGAACTCCAATTCTTTTTTCGATAACTGCCATTAAAAGATTAACTCTGTTATAGTCTGTTCCTACCGCCGTTCGTCTTGGCATTCCAAAGTTGGTGTGGGATATTAATGCCTGTATTTCTACAAGAATCGGTCTTGTTCCTTCCATTAAACATGCCACAACTGAACCTGAAGCATCCTCAGGTCTTCCATCTAACATAAATTCTGACGGATTTAATACTTCCCTAAGTCCTTCTGAACTCATTTCAAATACTCCAATTTCATTAGTTGAACCAAAACGGTTCTTAACTCCTCGGATTATTCTATATGCTGCATGTCTGTCACCTTCAAAATATAAAACCGTGTCAACCATATGTTCCAAAACCCTAGGTCCTGCAACAACCCCTTCTTTGGTTACGTGACCTACAATAAATATTGGAATGGTATTACCTTTAGCTAACTGCATAAGAAAGTTAGTTGACTCCCTAACCTGACTTACACTGCCTGGAGCTGAGCCTATATCCTCTCTTAGCATAGTCTGTATTGAGTCTATTACTACTGCATCAGGTTTTGTTTCTAAAATAACTGACACTTCCCGGTGCGGAATTCACATCTTCACTGTACATCGTCTGGATGGAATCAATGATCACAAGCTCCGGCTTCTCTTTCTCGATCACGCTGCGGATAATCCCAAGATTTGTCTCACACAAAAGCAACAGATTCTGGCTGAATTCACCCATACGGTTTGCACGAAGCTTGATCTGAGTCTGAGACTCTTCACCTGAAATATATAAAATCTTCTTGCCATTATTTGACATATTTCTACATACCTGAAGAAGTAATGTGGACTTTCCTATTCCCGGATCACCGCCTACAAGTATTAGCCCGCCGGGAACTACTCCCCCTCCTAATACTCTGTCCAGTTCTCCAAAACCTGTTGTGATTCTCTCCTCATCATCTGCCGTAACCTGATTTATTGTTACCGGTTTATTATTAATTAATCCCCTTCTAATGTTATTGTTGGTCTTTGCCCCCATCGGTTCTTCTACAAAAGTTCCTACCTCTTTACATCCCGGACACTGTCCTAACCATTTACTTGACTCGTAACCGCACTCTTTGCAAAAGAAAACCGTCTTTTTTGATTTTGCCATGGCTCTCCTATTTTGTTTTGTAGCTTTATTTTATATCTTAATTTAAAATCTTAATTATTATGCTGTTACAACTTTTACAGTAGTAAGATTTCCGTTTTCTAAATCTACATCCAATGTAATCTTTCCGCCAACGTCTGTCTTAGATACTCCAAGATCTCTGTCTCCAACAAAAACTCTGTATTCCTTGTTAGATTCTAATTCTAATGTAATCTGTGTCTGACCTTTTCCGTCTACGAAAAAGCTTACTTCATCTGCTGTTTCCTTAAAAACGCTTACTGCTGTTCCCGGAATTGATTCATAAACAAAAGTTCCGTTCTTTTCAAGTTTTGTAATTTCCTTAAATGTTTTTACTTTATATAAATCTCCATTAACTTCAAAGTCTGCTAACTTTGTTTTCTGTGGTAATTCATAATTACCGAAGCTGATTGAACCATTATTTTCTTTTCTGATTAATTCCTTAATTACTGCCATTTTGTCCTCCTGTTATTAAATCATCTAATGTGACTTTATCTATTTTTTTTGGTAGTTCTAGTATAATACATTTTAAACTATTCTGCCACAGAAAAAGTTACGGATTTGTTCTTATATGACACTGTAACTTTATCTCCCTGCTTAACTTTTTCTGCAAGTATTTCCTCTGCCAGATTGTCTTCTATTTTGTTCTGAATCATCCTTCTTAAAGGTCTTGCACCATACTTCTTATCGTAGCTTTCCTTTGCAAGGGCACTCTTCAGTGTTTCAGTATATTTAAGCTCAATATTCATCTGTTCCTTAACCTGTTTTGCAAGATTTCTAAGCATAATGTTAACTATACTCTTTACTTCTTTTTCAGTTAAAGCATGGAATACTATAATTTCATCAATTCGATTAATAAACTCAGGTTTAAACATTAACTTAACTTCTTCCATAACACTTGCTTTCATCTTTTCATAATCCTGCTTCTCTGTTATGTTTCTGCTAAAGCCTAAATGTTTAGGGTCTATTATTCTGTTTGCTCCTGCATTTGATGTCATAATAATAATTGTATTTTTAAAGCTAACTTTTCTACCCTTTGAATCTGTAATCTGGCCGTCATCAAGAACCTGTAACAATATGTTAAATACATCAGGATGAGCTTTTTCGATTTCATCAAAAAGAACTACTGAATATGGATTTCTTCTAACCTTATCACTAAGCTGTCCGCCTTCTTCATATCCAACATATCCCGGAGGTGAACCAATAAGTTTTGATACACTGTGTTTTTCCATATATTCTGACATATCAACACGAATCATTGCATCTTCTGAACCGAAAACTGCTTCTGCCAATGTTTTTGAAAGTTCTGTTTTTCCTACACCTGTAGGTCCCAAAAACAGAAATGAACCAATTGGTCTATTGGCACTTTTTAGTCCCACTCTTCCTCTTCGTACAGCCTTTGCCACGGCAGTTACAGCTTCTGTCTGGCCTACAACACGCTTATGCAATATTGATTCTAACTTTAATAATCTCTGCTGTTCGTTCTTTCCCATTTTTGTTGCCGGGATTCCTGTCCACATTGATACTATTTCTTCTATTGTATTTTCATCAATAACAGGTCTGTATTCTTTCTCTGTTCCCTGCCACTTTGCAATAGCCTTATCAAGAGCTGTCTGTGCTTTGTCTAAATCCTTTTTGCGCACTGCTGCTCCTTTGAAATCTCCGTGTCTTACGCACATTTCAAGTTCAAGATTTAATTCAGCTACATCAAGTTCTTTATTTGTTACTGACTTTGGCTTTGGTTTTTCCTTAATTCTTACTTTTGAACATGCCTCATCTATTAAGTCAATTGCCTTGTCCGGAAGATTTCTGTCATTAATATATCTTGTTGAAAGTTTTACTGCAGCTTCCACTGCTTCATCTGAAATATTAACCTTGTGAAATTCTTCATAAGCACTTTTTAATCCATGCAAAATCTCAATAGTCTGGGCTTCTGTAGGCTCCTCAACAGTAACCGGCTGAAATCTTCTCTCAAGGGCTGCATCTTTTTCAAAATACTTTCTGTATTCTGCAATTGTTGTTGCCCCTATAACCTGAAGACGTCCTTTTGTTAATGATGGTTTCAAAATATTTGAGGCATCCATTGAACCTTCTGCGCCACCGGCACCGATAATTGTATGAATTTCATCAATAAAAAGAATAATGTTTCCTGAATTTTCAACTTCATCCATTATTCTTTTTAATCTTTCCTCAAACTGGCCTCTATATTTTGAGCCTGCAACAGTACCTGAAAGATCAAGACTTATTAATCTTTTTCCTTCCATTGTTCTGTCCTCCATATTTTTATTATATACTCTGCCTGCTTTATTATCTTTGTGATCATCTACATCTGTCTGTATTTACAGCTGTTCCATAAATGCTACATTGATAGATCCGATACCACAGTCAATATCCATTTTCTTGTCTGCGCCATTATCAATGCTTTTTTCTCTCCCAAATCCTGAAAAGCTGTCATCTCCGCATCGAATTTCTCCGATACCACAGTCCAGGTCATAATTATAATCTTTTTGCTTTCCTTTTATCTTCAGGTTTATCTCTCCTACTCCGCAGTCTGCTTCGATTTTCTTCTTTGCATCGCCTGCTGCAGTTATGGAACCAGCCCCACATTTAAATTCTGCTTTTTCAGCTACAAATTCCAGGATGTTAACCTCACCTGCTCCGGCATTTACCTCAAGATCTTTTGCAAGAATCTGCTCTGCCCTTAATTCACCAGCCTTCAGATCCAGCTCTGCCTTTTCCAGTTCCATATCTTTCGGAAGCGTCACAGTAATGGTTCCTTTTCCTATATTCTTGATTCTTTTAATCTTTTTATTCGATGTAAGATATAAGGTTCCATTTTTGGCAAACGCACAAAAGCCAAGCTTTTCATGTGTGTCTTTGCTTTCTACTGTAATCTCATCTGTATCTGACTGTGTCTTCAGATGGATTCTTCCTTCGCGCACCGTACTTTTTATCTCATGGATATTCTGATATGTTGCTTTTCCGTTTCCTTCTATAACACCGGTTGCATCTTTCATGTTCGCTTTCTCCTGTGCTTGTACTGTTTCTTCCTGTTTCTGTTCGTCCTGATCATCGTCTGTATCAGTCTCATTATCTTCCTCCTGATCATCATCTATATCGTCATCATCATCCGGATCACCATATGTCTTATCTTCGGATCCCCAGCTGATCCCATGTGGAAATTGATGTGCTATATCTGTCAGGGTCGTTCCCATTCCCCAGGATACCGAACAACATATGATTCCAATCAGAAACATAGAACCACACACGATCCAGAATATTTTCCAACGTTTCTTCATCTCTTATGCCACCGCCTTTCTGTGAAATGGTTTTCTTAAAATATATACAATTCCTCTGACGATTCCCGGAAATACGATAATACAGAGTCTTACTCCAACTACGGTACCGATTACACCGATCGCGATCACCATCAGTCCTGCTCCAAGAACCGCAAGTCCCACACCCGGATTGGCGAACAGGCTTCCTATTCCTGCAGCAAAAAGCACAACACCGACCATCACCACTGCCGCAAAGCCGATTGCAATCGCTGCAAACAAACAGAACACTGCTATTACAATTCCTGCAATTAATGCCAGAATCCCTGCTCCAAGCGGTATCACAATCGGAAATCCGATCACTACAATTGCTATGATCATGGCCAATTTTAGCCATTTGTTTGTCCACGGCTTTTTCTCTTGGCTTTCATAATCATAGGTTCCGTTATCCTGATATATCTTATTATCCTTTTCTTCTCCGTATGTATCTTCCTGATAATACTGGTATGTGTTTTCCCGGTCCGCTTTGATCTTCATCGCTACTTTTTCCGGACTTTCCAGTTCTTCTATTACATTCTGCTCATTCTCAGACCCTGCATCATCGAAGTAATCATTATAATATTTCAATGCATCGATTCTGTCCTCTTCCGGGATATCCTGAAGAAGTCTGGACAGCGTCTCCATAAATTCTACTCTGTTCATTCTAGTCTACCTCCCTCAAACAATTCGCTGATCTTTCCGGAATATTCTTTCCATTCTTTCTGATACATGGCAAGCTGCGTTCTTCCACTTTCCGTCACTTTATAATAACGTCTGTTTCTTCCGTCAAACTGCCGGTCATAGACTTCCAGATAATCCCCTTTCTGCAGCCTCCGAAGCACCGGATATAATGTAGATTCTGATACATCAATCGCTTTTCTTACATCCTGCGTAATCTTATATCCATAAGTTCCTTCATCTTCCCGCGATACTACCGCCAGCACAATTGCATCCAGAAGAGCTGCGCCTGTATTAAAAACCATGCTCTCACTCCCTTTCGCATTATTATCTAATATTATTTTGTTACGCATATTATATGTCATATAATATAGCATGTCAACACATATTGTTTACATTACAAAAATGTAAGGTTAAATCTGCAGAATCTGTCACCGATAGCTTTTCTCGAACGTATGATGATAAAAAAAGCACACCCGGTCATCGCAAAATCTTTCAAATAACTGAAATAATTTTTTACGATACACAGATGTGCCTTTTTCTATCTATTTAATATAAATCCCCTCTTTTAGTGTAAAGGAATATATAATCTTTTCTTTTACTTTCTTTCCAGTCATTTGTTCCAACGCTTTTGCATAATAGCGCAGCTGCTCCTGATACCTTTCTGCCAGTTCTTCCTTCCGTCTTACCTTGTCGGTCTTATAATCCAGCACGACAAGTCCGTCCGGTTCTTCAAAATAGGCATCGATAATTCCCTGTACCAGTATCAGTTCCCCGTCTTCTTCCTCCGGATACAGCTCTCTGGCATCTATTCCCAGTACAAATGGCTGCTCTCTCCAAAGTCTTTGTTTACCGTCCGCTTCCCGCAGCCGCCTTCCTATACCTGACTTTGCAAACTGCAGGATATCTTCCCAGCAGATACATCTTGCGGCATCTTCTTCTATCCGTCCTCTTCTTACCTGATCATCCAGCCAGTCCATAAAATATTTCTTCCAGTTTTCTTTTTCCCCGGCCGTATCTTCTGTAAATTCAGGCATCCCTTTCATATCCAGAAGTTCCATAACTCTGTGATAAGCCGTACCTCTTGCAGCTCCGGCCAGAACCTCATCTTCCTGCAAAAATTGCGGAATCATCGGCACAACTTCCGGTTCTTCCTGCAGAAGTTCTCCTTCTTCTTCTCGTTCTTCTTCGCCGCCATCCAGACCAATCTCATATGCCCGCTTTTTCAGCTCGGTAACTGTAAATTTCAGCTTTCTCATACTGCTTTTTTCGTACGGATAGATGAATTCAAACTGTTCTTTCATCATATCATGAAGCTTTGGCTCGTAAATCTCATTCACATCCCAGTTTTCAAGAACAGCTCTGGAAATCCCGCTTTTTTCTTCCTCTTCTATGCTTTCTTTTACCACATCTTCTACATGCAAGATCTGAAGTTTTAATAGTTCTCCTTCTGTACGCAGAACTGCCGGTAATATGAAGTCCCAGTACGTCACCGCATGGCTCAGCTGCAAGAATGATAATTCTTTTCTCTTATTTCCCTGAAATACCCGCCCGTCAGATATCTTATCTTCGGGATTTGAAAGTGTTCCTGTAATGATTAGTTTTTCTTTTGCACGCGTAAGTGCAACGTACAATACACGAAGTTCTTCTCCAAGACTTTCCAGAGCTTCTTCTTTCTGGATCACCTTTTTGATAATGCTTGGTATCTTAGTCCTGTATTCCAGATTAACTGCATCCAGTCCAACACCCATTCCGGCATGAAGAGCCACAGCACTCCTTGCATCCTGCATATTAAATCGTTTTCCCATTCCGGCCACGATCACAACAGGGAATTCCAGACCTTTGCTTTTATGAATCGTCATTACCCGTACCGTGTCTGCATGCTCATCTTCTATACTTGCTTCTCCGTAATCTACATCGTATTTCTGAAGCTGTTCAATATATCTTACAAAATGAAACAATCCTTTGTAGCTCGTTGACTCGTACGCTCTGGCTTTTTCAATCAACATATCCAGATTTGCTTTTCTCTGTGCACCTCCCGGCATGGATGCAACATAATCTCCATATCCGGTTGTTTCCAATATCTTCCAGAGCAATTCATGCATCGGTGTATACGGTACAATCTTTCTAAAGTCATCCATCTGATCCAGACATTTTTGAAGTTTCAGTTGTATATCCGCATTCTCTCCTTGTTCTCTGTACTTCGTCACACTCTCAAAGAATGCAGTATCCGGATATGCACACCGTATTTCTGCCAGTTCTTCCTGAGATAGTCCGGCAAATGCTGAACTTAAGACAGCAGTAAGTGGAATATCCTGCCTTCTGTTATCCAAAACCCTCAAATAATCCATGAGCACCCCAATTTCCTGAGTCTGAAAATATCCCTCGCTTGTTCCTGCATAAGTCGGTATTCCTTCCCGGTTCAACACTTCGGTAAATACATCGGCAAATCCTTTGATACTTCTCGTCAGGATTACAATATCCGAGTAACGCACATTCCGAAGTTCCCCTGTCTCTTTATCTGTAACTTTCTGTGAACGCAGAAGTTCCCGGATACGCATTGCGATCATTCTTGCCTCCAGTTCCCTCTCGGAAGGAATTTTCTCCTCAAAGTCTTCCTCTTTTGACAATATTTCCAGGTCACTGTCCATCACAAGAATCTCTGTCTTAACATTGTCATTTTCCGGATATTCAGCTCCCGGATAAAGAGCTGCCTGATCATCATAGACGATTCCGCCCAGTTTTTCAGTCATGATCTGTCTGAATATAGCATTGGCACTTTCAAGTACTTCTTTCCGGCTTCGAAAATTCTTGTGCAGATCAATTCTCTGCGTCTTACTTTCTTCTATATTATATGTGCGGAATTTTTCCAGAAATAATTCCGGTCTGGACAGACGGAATCTGTAAATACTCTGTTTTACATCCCCCACCATAAATATATTGTATCTTCCGCTTCTGCAGCCAGATACACTGGTAAGAATTGCTTCCTGGATCAGGTTACTGTCCTGATACTCATCAATCATGATTTCTTCAAACTGCTTCTGATATTCTTCCGCCATTTTGGACGGAACAAAACCATTTTCCGTCTTCTGCGTCAGAATCCTCAGTGCGTACTGTTCCATATCAGAAAAGTCGATCATATTCTGGGCACGCTTCTGCTCTTCGAATCTCTCTGCAAAAAGCCGCACCAGATCCGCCAGTTCTTCCATTGCCGGAGCACATACCCGAAGATCTTCCACCAGTTCTTCCGGACTTTCATAGAAATACTGGGCGCTCATATTTTTCACAATCACTTTGACCATTTCCCTGATCTTTTTGACCAGGTCAATCTTTTCTTCTGATACGGTTTTATCCTTGTTTGCTGCGATCCTCGCCCATTTTACATTCGAAAATGCTTCCGCAAGGCTTTTATAAGACGCCCTGTTACACAATTCTTCAATGACCTGCAGATCTTTTTCTAGTGTTGCTTCATATACGGCAGGCCCTTCCGGACTTAATGCCACATTTTCCGCATAGATAAGCAGTTCTTTTGCATCTTCCAGATTCTTTCTGATATCTGTCATCACTTTCTTCATGATGCTGCTTCCTTCCAGTGCCTTTACATCCGGGATTTCATAGGCTTTTACACAGGAATCCAGCCATGCTTCACTGTCCGGATAACTTCTGGAAAACTCATAAATTTTAAGTATCAGATCCTCAATCTTTTTATCATTCCGGCCGGTACTGTACGCTGCGGTAAAGTCAAGAAAACGCTTACTGCCTTCCTGATATTTTTCCTCCAGCATATCTTCCAGTACATCATGTCTTAGGAGCTTTAATTCGCCTTCTTCACCAATTCTGAATCCCGGATCAATATCAATCGCATGAAAATGATCACGGATCACGGAAAGGCAGAAACTGTGTATCGTTGTGATCTGCGCATTATGGATCAGAGTAGCCTGCTGCTTCAGATGTTCATTATCCGGATATTCCATCAGTTTCTTTTCGATTGCCAGCCGGATTCTTTCTTTCATTTCCGATGCTGCTGCCTCCGTAAAAGTAACAATCAGAAGTCGGTCTACATCCATCGGAGGGTCATCTTTTGTCAACATTGTGATGATTCGTTCTACCAGAACTGCCGTTTTCCCGGAACCTGCTGCCGCTGATACCAGAATATTGCGATTCCGTAATCGGATTACTTTCTCCTGTTCTTCCGTCCACTTCACACCCATGGCTATTCTCCTCCTTTCTGCTCCATCCGCATTGCTTCCATTGCTTCTTCTTTTCCCGTTGTTCCTATATCACGATATTCATATCCCGGGATTTTCACGTCGAAGCCGCACACCTGCCGGTATGGACAATAATCACAGCCGCTTTCCTGTCCTCTCTTATACGGAAGTGCTCCTACATCTCCATTTAATATCTTTGTTCTTGCATCTTTCATCTTTTTCCGGGCATGTACCATCATTGCCTGGAAATCCTCTCCCGCAACTACTTTAGAGTATCCGGACACACTGCCGTTCTTATTATATTTCACCGGGACTGCCATAGATTCTCCCGTTGTATCCCGGTCCAGATGCTTAAGGATCTCTGCTTTTAACGGTATGATCCCGTCTGGTTTCAGCTGCTTTAAGACTGCCTGTTCTGCTTCTTCTTTATCTTTCGTCTTATCTACAATCGGATCCTGGATCCGATAATAAAATACGCCCGCAGGAACAACTTCTTTCTCCGGGTGGCGTTTCTTCTGAAATTCTATTGCCGCATCCATATAGATCATAAGCTGAAGCTGCAGGCCGTGATACAATGCTACGATATCAAACGCCTTGCTTCCAGTCTTATAATCCATCACCTTAACATATACCTGTTCTTCGGTTTCACACACATCTACTCTGTCGATCTTTCCTCCAAAGAAACGAAGCTCATACGCCTCCGGCACAAAATCCCCTGCCTTAAGCTGATTCGTAAGTGCCCATACTGTGCGTTCCAGCATCTGTTTCATCCTGACGATCAGTTGTTCATTTCTCGCCGAACTGTATAACACTGAGTTACCATAGTCTGTGATCGCTGCCTCCACACATTCATCGATCAGTTCTTTCCTCTGTTCTTCTGTCAGGATCGTCCAGCCGCCTGCTTCAGATGCTTTTTTTGAAAATAATTCCAGGGCACTGTGACATACATTTCCAAGATCCACTGCTTTAAACTCATATACCGGCCGTTCTTTCAGACGTAATCCATATGCAAGGAAATGTGCACATGCACAACTTGCATACCGTTCCATTCGGGTAATACTTCCTTCGAAATTTTCACCGTAAAGCTGCTTTGCAACGCTTTCCGACAATGGATCCTCCGGACGTCTGTAGTACCATGCCGTTAAAAGTTCGTCTACTTTTTCTTTCCACTTTGGATCTTTCTGATACCAGGTATAAAGCTCCTGCCATGTGACATCCAGATTTTTCTCCTGAAGGCCACGGATCAGATATTTTACCCCTGTTTTTTCCGTCAGTTCTTTTTGCACCAGTTCCTTCTCATCCTCGTCCCGTACCTTCACATCCGGATACAGACGCAATAATTCCTGAATCAGATAGGAAGGTCTTAATGCCTTCCCGTCCGCGGACACCTTGCTGTAATATACCTTAAGCTTTTCCGATGGTTTCGTCAGATTCATATACAGATAGAACTTCTGGACATAAGCTTTTTCTTTACCTCCCGCAGACAACGCATGATCAGCCTGACGGAATTTTTCTCTGTCGCGTTCAGACAGAAGCCCCGTTCTTAAAAGCGCCCCCGGCAGGAAACAGTCATTGGCTCCCACAAAAAAGAGTGCTCTTATATCTTTCAGTCTGGTCCTTTGCATATCTCCGGCTACCACCTGATCTACACTTGGCGGAATAACGCCGACCCTTGCTTCTTCAAGACCTGCATCCAGAAGTTTACAATACTCACTTAAGCCTACCGGTTCCTCTCCGAGAAGTGCCACAAACTTATCAAACAACTCTATGATGATCCGGTAAATCTGAGAATATTCCTTTGCCAGAGCCAGTTCCCCTGCCTCGTAAAATTCTTCTTCTGTTTTCTTAAGTCTTTCCTGAATATTCTCCTGAACCATAAATTCATATACTGCCAAGGTAATATCTTTTACGGTTTTCCTCTTTTGTTTTAAAACAAACATCAGATTATCCACTTTTTCTACCATTTGTACTCGGTAATGATTCAGCCTCTCCAGTTCCTCTTCTTCCATCCCTTTCATACGACGGATCCATCGGTTCTGCCAGCCCTTATAGCCCCGGATTCCGAGTCCGATCACATAATTTTCCAGTTCATCGACCTCTTCATAACCAAATCCTGCAAGATTCGTCCGCAGGAAACGGAATACACTTTCATAAGAGAAATTCTTCTCTGCCATATTCAGAAGACTTCTCAGGTATTCTACAAATGAATTCAGCAGAATACTTCTCTTATGATCCATAAATACAGGAATTCCATATGTTTCAAATGCCTGTTCCAGATAGTCTCCATATACATTCATATCACTGACGATCACACCGATATCTCTGTATCTGTACTGCTCTTTACGTACCAGTCTGCGGATTCCCTCTGCCACTGCATCTGCTTCCTGTCTTGGGTTCCCTGCTGCATGGATTTCCAGATTCTCCACAGCTTTATCATACCTTCCAGACCCGTACCGGAAGATATTTCTCTCCAAAAATGCAAGTTCCTTGTTCTTTTCAAATCGTTTCACCGGATATCCATACAGGCAGACTGGTTCTTCTACCTCTATATGATCTTCCCCCGCCATTCTGACCAGTGTCGTTACCATCTGCTTACTCAGTCCAAACAGCTGATATGGATGTTTATAAGCATACGGATTCTCCCGTTCATCCATCGTAACTGTCACCCAGACTTCCTTGCAGCACCGCATAAGTTCCAGTATCAGCCGGTTCTGCACCGGTGTAAATCCGGTAAATCCGTCAAGAACTACAACACTGTTTTTCAAAAGTTCTGATTCTTTTACCTGACTGTTCAATACATCCAGCAATTCTTCCTTCGTGATATACCGCTCTCTTAAGTAATCCTGAAAACCTTCATACAAAAGCCTGATATCTTTTAACTTGTAATACAATCTGGAGTCTTCATCCAGATGATCCAGCATCTCATCCATCTCTTCTTCCCCGATATCATACTGTGTAAATTCGGATATCACGGATTTTACCTCACTGATACAGCCAAGTTTCTTAATATTCCCTTTCAATACCGTCAGTTTGTTCTCATAATCCCCTGCAATCTTTCTGAGGATCAGGTTTTTTCCCTCATCATCCAGAACCTGCATCTGCTTTGTACCGGTCTCTTCAAATACCCGGTAAGCAAGTCTTGCAAAACTCAGTACATCGATATTCATGATACCGTGTCTCGGATGCATACTGACCAGATCCTTCTGCGTCTGCATTGTGAACTGTTCCGGTACGAGCACTATGAAATTCTTCAGTGGGTATTTTTCTGATTCTTCTATGACATGCTGATATAAATACGTTGATTTTCCTGAGCCCGACGGCCCAAATACAAATTTTAAAGGCATAAGGTTTCCTCCTTATGCCCTAGTATAACACGAATATATGTTTGTTGTATACATATTAGTCTACAATACGCGAAGTCTTTCTGCAAATTCATTGCTTAATGTTACCTTTGCAATATAGAAGACATCACCTGTCATATATACATTCCAGTCATCTTCTACTTCTACCTGAAGTTCTCCTCCAGGCATATGAACGATCACTTTACTGTTAGTCAGCCCCAGTTTGTATGCAACTCCTGCCGCTGCACAGGCACCTGTTCCGGATGCTCTTGTATAACCTGCACCTCGTTCAAAGATCTCGATTGCGATATTTTCCTTATCGATCACCTGCATAATCTGTGTATTGATCCTGTTCGGGAAATATCTTGCGATCTCAGAATAATCACCGATCTTACATACCAGTGGTTTTGAGATCTCCCGCATCGGAATGACACAATGAGGATTACCGATCGATACGCAGGTAACCGGATACAACGTTCTTCCAAATACCATATCCTCATTGATCACTTCTCGTCTTTCTCCAATAACAGGAATCTCATCACTCCAGAAAGATAATTTTCCCATCGATACGCGCAGGCGGCTTCCGTCCTCATTTAAAAACGTAACTTCGACCGGACCGTTTCCTGTATGTAATTTAAAATTCTTTTTCTGTACATAACTTGCATCTTTCAGATATTTTGCAAAAATGCGGACACCATTTCCACTGGTCTCAGATTCACTTCCGTCCGGATTCCATACTTTTACGTGCATACCGTCTTCTTTCAGAATCGGGCCTTCAAGTACTCCGTCTGCTCCCAGTCCCTCATTACGGTCACAGAGCATTTTTACATTTGCCTCATCCAGTTTTAATTCGTTATGATTCGGATCAAATACCAGATAATCATTGCCAAGTCCATGATAACGTTCTACTACTACCTTCATCTTTTTTTCCTCCTGATCTTTGTTCCCAGCTTTTTTATATTGATCGCTTTTATATTTTCTGTTCTATATATCTTTATCATAACAGGCATTATTTCCATATTCTACGTAAATAATGCTGTATTTCTTGCAAATAATGCCATTTTCATATAAACTTTCTATAGACAGTCCAATATATATCCGGGGAGGTACCGATAATGGAACAATATGAGAAAAAAGGATACCTGAACAGCGAATTCCGTCTCTTTCATCTGACAGATCAGGAGACAAAAGAAGTAGACTACCACTATCATGACTTTGATAAGATCACCATCTTCATCCGTGGCAAAGTAAATTACATGATCGAGGGCCGTTCTTACGATCTGAAACCTTATGACATTGTACTTGTAAAACAAGGCGATATCCACAGACTGACCGTTGACAATTCCTGCCCATATGAAAGAATCATTGTCTATATCTCACCTAATTTTATGAATGCTTATCAGACAGATAATTATGATCTGAGTTATTGTTTTCAAAAGGCTGCAAAAGAACATTCCAATGTTCTGCGTATCCCATCTTTCGAAAAAAGCTCTCTGTTTCGTTCTATCTCTCAGTTGGAGCATTCGTTTACGGATGGCGGCTATGCTTCCGAGCTTTACAGACAGGTTATGTTTCTGGAATTTATGATACATCTGAACCGGGCCGTAAGAAAGAACCGGCTCGAATATATCGATACTGATAATTGTAATGAAAAGGTGCTCGCCATCCTTGATTATGTAGGCGAACACCTCTGTGAAAATCTGTCAATCGATCTGATCGCAGATCAATTCTATATCAGTAAATATTATATGATGAGATTATTCAAGCAGGAGACCGGTTATACTCTGGGACAATACATCTCCCAGAAACGGCTCCTGCTTGCGAAAGAACTTTTATCTACCGGTGCGCCTGGCACACAGGTTTGTTATGATTGTGGTTTTAAAGATTACTCTACCTTCTCCAGAGCTTATAAACAATTGTTCGGTGTTACGCCTTCGGGCCGTACCTGTCCGTAAAGTTCTGCCGGAACAAAAGCCCTTACAAAGATACCATCTTCCCGGTATTCTTCTTCCTGCAGTTCCCCGTACTTTCGGATCATCTGAATCTTTCCTGCCTCTTTATATGGATAAAGTGCCTCAATCTCTACTTTCTGCTCCCTTAATACTGCTTCTACAGCTTGAAGGAATTCGGTAATTCCTTCCCCTGTCCTGGCTGAGATCTTCACATAATAGTCTGCATGAAGATCTCTCGGCACCCAGATATCCTCCATACGGTCGATCTTATTAAATACTGTGATAACCGGTTTGTCTTTCACACCCAGATTCTGAAGTGTTTCATACACTGTATGCATCTGCTCATCCATCTGCGGATTAGAAGCATCTACTACATGCAGGATAATATCTGCATATCTGGCTTCTTCCAGTGTACTTCTAAATGCCTCGATCAGATGATGCGGAAGTTTTCTGATAAATCCTACCGTATCTGTCATCAGGATTTCCTGACCACTTGGCAGCTTCAGATCTCTGGTTGTTGGATCCAGGGTTGCGAATAATTTATCCTCTGCAAGAATCCCTGCACCGGTCAGCGTATTCAGAAGTGTTGATTTTCCCGCATTCGTATAACCAACAATCGCGGCCACCGGAATATGACTGCGGCTTCTCTGCTCTCTTGTTACTTCTCTGTGCTTCTTTACATCTTTTAATTCACGGTTAAGCTGTGCGATCCTGCTCTTGATCAGGCGCCTGTCCATCTCAAGTTTCTTTTCTCCCGGGCCTCTGGTTCCGATTCCTCCTCCAAGCCTCGACATAGCCTTACCAAAGCCCGCCAATCTGGTCTGCTGGTACTTTAACTGCGCCAGTTCTACCTGAATCTTGCCTTCACTTGTAGATGCTCTTGCCGCAAAGATATCC
>ERZ838118.2771-NODE-2771-length-18092-cov-7.720242_pt1 | contig 18092 bp, 14 predicted proteins | sample MGYA00519863_ERZ838118 | MGnify/ENA primary metagenome ERZ838118 (study PRJEB31850, sample SAMEA3708827) | human gut metagenome | biome: human gut; feature: human-associated habitat; material: faeces | place: China | collected 2014 ...
AAAGATAGAGCCTTTTTCCAAGCCATTCCACCGGGTACAGAACATACGGGAGTTATAAACTGTGTGCTGATCGGTCATGAGCTTTCCGGCATTGGTCAAGAACCCATTTTTGTCAGCCAAACCGAAGGAGACATAATCGGATGGCTCAAAGCGGAGACCAGTCCGTTCCAGATAGGTTGCTTCCAGAAGTGTAAAGCTGTAATCCTTTTTTACCGCGTCTGTTGTTAGGGTATCAAAGGACTGATTGGTTCCCTTTAAGATCAGTTCATTCACAATGTAATCCGGTGCAATTACGCTTTCATTTCCAACACGGATATATGCCTCCATCACGCCGTCTGCCTTGTAATAATATGGGGTGCTACGGCCGGGAGAAACCTCCAGAGCTAATAGATTTTTACCATCTTCCTGTAATGGTTTTAAGATAAACTGAGGTAATGGTGTGATACGTTCCTTGATGAAGCGGCTGATCGCTTCGGCATCTTTTTGAATGTCGGACAAGCCGATTGTTTTCCGGTCATCAGAAATCCCAAAAAACAGAGTTCCGCCGATTACGTTGGAAAAGGCACTGACGCTTTTTAACCAGCTTTTTGGCTTTTTCGTTTCGAGAGCAACTTTGAAATCACATTCAGTTGCTTCGGCAATGAGCTGTTCTATCATTGAAATCTCTCCTTTGAGGTGTAGAATGTTTTTCCTTATTATACCCGGAAAAGAAGATTATTGCAACGATAGAAACAAAGAGTGCTGTTAAAAAGTATTTATAGGATGAAGCATTATGGCAATCTATAAGAATCATAATGCACTTCATCAGAAATTCAAAAAACTATGTTATTCTATAAACCGGAGGTGGAATGATGCAGAAAATTTCAATTGTCGAAGATGATATTGATATTCAGGATATATTGAAAAACCATCTGATGGATGCAGGATATGAAGTTGCCCCTGTCATTATGCTTACTGCACTTTCGGATGAAGAAAACCAGTTACGGGGGTTTGAACAGCAGATTGATGACTATATTCCAAAGCCCTTTTCGCCAAAAATCCTGTTATGCAAGATTGCAGCGATTCTTCGCCGCAGGACTGCGGAAAATCACAATCAATCTCTGCTTACTTATAAAGAGTTGCGTATGGATATTGACGGATTCCATGTATATCAAAGCGGAAAGTATGATGGGCAAGGCGTATTCCATGAATTTACGCAGGAAAGCGTAGATGCCATGGGACGCTGTTCACCAATAATAATGAACCAGGAAAAGGATACAGGAATATTGAAAGTACAATTCAATGTTCGCTATATCCTTTTTTATTGTCAGAATTTGCTTCGTCTCAAACTGCTTTTATTTTGAACGCAAGGATTTCACTTTGCTGTAGGAGCCGTAAACTTTTGTTTTTCCGCTTTTTTTGTAAGAGCGGACTTTGACATAATATGTCTTTTTGGATTTCAGCTTTTTGATCACTTTGCTGGTTGTTTTTTTGCTCTTTACAACAACGGTTTTCTTGTTTTTGAATGATTTTTTTGTAGAATATGTGATTTCATAACCGGAAGCGTTTTTATCTTTTTTCCAGGATACTTTCAGCTTTCCTTTGCCGAATGCTTTTAATTTTACCGTCTGTTTTGCCAGTGATGAGGTTTTGTCCGTTGAAGGAGTGGTATTGGAAGGCTGCGTCTCTGGGGTCTGATTGCTTTCGGAAGGCTGAGTTTCCGGTGTTTTATCGCCTGTATCCGGTGTTTCGGTATTCTGGTACGGTTTTAACAGTTCCGTAAGTTCGTTGATCAGATCAGCGGCATCCGCACTGGTAGCGGATGCAGATTTTAACAGTTCGACAGCTTCATCCTTGTGTGCAGCTAATACCTGATCATTTGCAGCAGCTTTGGCTAAAGCAGCTTCTGCCTGTTTGAGCAGAGAGGACAGCTGTTCTTTCTGTTGATCGGTGATCGGGATTGCAACAGAAATATCTGCATAATCATCAGAAGCAATGGATACGCTGTATGTTCCGGCTTCTGCATCAGCAGGAATACTGCCAAAATCAAGAGAAACGGTTTTCTGAACAGCATCGGAATATAAAGTGTAAGAAGTTTTCTTATGTCCGGATCCTACCGTGTAAAGGACGTTTAAGGTTCCGTTTTTCACGGTTGGAACCTGATTTAAAGTAAAGGTTTTCATATCACTGCTGAAGGTACCGCTGATTTCCTCAGCGTATGCAGGTTTTACAAAGGCACCGTCAGTAAAAGCGTAAACATAATTTCCATCCGGTGTCAGATAAGTGATTTTCTGGATGGTCTTGTTTACCAGTTTTTTAAATTCTGCAGTATTATCTGATTTTGCGATTCCCATCGTTGCAGCTTCGTTGTTTACATTAAAAGCTAATTTGTAAGGCTGAACCCAGATATTGGAGAGATGTTCCAGACCTACTTTATAGCCGTCTGTCGTTTCCAGAATGATTCCCTGGATCGTGGAACCGACAGGGAAGGTGTCTTCTCTTGAATTTCTTAAATATTTGGTGCTGTTTTCTTTTACTTCGATTTCGTACTCGCCCCAGGTAGATGCGGTTGCCAGAGAAGCAGTGGCATCTGTTACGGTATCGATGATTTTAGCGTTGGAAACATAACTTCCGTCACTTTTCAGGGTTTTGTACTGTGCAGGTGCCTCTGCAGGATTTTCATTCAGTGTAATATCAGAAGCTTCTTCATATGCACCGGTCAGTTCTTTGCCCGAATTTTTCAGAATAGAAGCTTCTACATACAGATCAGAATCTACTGCAACATTTACGTTGGAGACTCCCAGGATATGGTAGCCGTCAGCATCCGGAGTAGTTTCTTCATTATAATCTGTCCAGGCATTTGACAGAACTTTGGCTTTTAAGGTTGTGGCAGTTGTGACAACATCGAAGTTGTCTGTACTGCTTACATCACCGGAGTAGAATTCTTTGTAGGTCAGATTGGAGGTTCCGTATAAATTTCCGGAAAGTTTTGTTCCGTCTGTTAAAGCATAATATACCCCACTGTTTCCGATCTGCGTATATCCATCCAAAGCTTCCGCAGAATAAGAATAGGTGTTTCCGGCGATGGAAACAGATTTCAGATCGGCAGCAGATACGGAAACCGGAATCTGCGGAACAGATATCAATGCGGCCAGAGAAGCAGCCAGGAATTTAGTTGATAAATTTTTCGTGTTCATGTCTGATAATAATCTCCTTTTTCAGTTTGAAGTGTTCGGCGTGTCAATAAGTCTGCAGTATTCATTTGTGCAATCACAATTTAAACTTTTGACACTTACATTAAGAAAATGAATGTATAAAAATCTGTGCACTGATTTTTGAACAAAAAAAGAGATCACTCAATAATGCATCTTTCATAGATACGTCATTGGAGGATCCCCTGCCAGGTTTTCATGCATAAATATCCGAAAATGAATATTTCATGCATCGAAAATTTAATTGTACAATATACGCCAGGTGATCGAAATCAATCTGACAATCTGGAGAATACTATAAAAAATAAAAACTGTCAAACGAAAAATAGCAAGATGAAAAAGCTTCTCAAAAAGACAAAAAGCCGGAAAGAACAGATAAATGAACTTTCCGACTTTTCTCAAATCAATATCTTACATCTTTTATTCTACATCTTTCAGTGCAGCCAGATCTTCTTCGCCGGTACGGACTTTTACAACATGCCGTACGTCATATACAAAGATCTTGCCATCGCCGATGTGACCGGTATAGAGACATTTTTTGGCAGTTTCGATGACTTTTTCCACCGGGATATTGCCGCCGATGACTTCTACTTTAACTTTTGGGAGGAGTGTAGCGTCAACTTCGGCACCACGGTATTTTTCGCCGGAACCTTTCTGGATACCGCAGCCCATAACCTGTGTAACGGTCATACCGGTGACACCAAGTTCATTGAGAGCTTTGCGGAGTTTGTCATACCGGGAAAGTTTTACAAGGATAGAAACTTTGTACATGCCGGTTGGATTGGCAGCAACCAGTTCTTCACCGGCTACTTTGACGGCGGCATTTTTCTGTGAATCGCTTGCTTTCGTATAATCAGATTCACCAAGATCTGTATTTTCATTCACATCCATCGTAGCAGTAATATCAGAAATGTTGAATCCGGCATAAGCACTTGCCAGACCATGCTCGTGATAGTCCAGGCCCTCGATTTCGATATCAGCCGGAACACGCAGACCAACAAGTTTGTCGATGACTTTGAAAATAATGGTCATGGTAATGATAACCCAGAGCATAACAGAGGCAACACCGAGCAGCTGGATCAGGAAATAATGGATACCTCCGCCGTAAAACAGACCGCCGTCTGTTGCAAACAGGCCAACACAGAGTGTTCCCATGGCACCGCAGGCACCGTGTACGGAAATGGCACCGACCGGATCATCAATCTTTGCGATGCGGTCAAAGAAATCAACGGATACACACAGCAGGATACCTGCAAATAAACCAATAAAGAATGCACCTACAGGGGAAACCTGATCACATCCGGCTGTGATCGCAACCAGACCGGCAAGGGCACCGTTTAATGTCATGGAAACATCCGGCTTACCGTAACGAACCCAGGTAAAGATCATGGCAGTACAGGTTGCGATAGCAGCGGCAAGGTTTGTGTTCATGTATACCAGACTGGCTTTTGTAAGATCGGCGTCAGTTGACATTGCAGTTGTGCTTGCTCCGTTAAATCCGAACCAGCAGAACCAGAGAATGAAAACACCGAGTGCGGCAACGGTGAGATTATGACCGGGGATTGCTTTTGGTTTTCCGTCCCTGTCATATTTTCCGATACGAGGACCAAGGATTTTTGCACCGATGCATGCGGTGACACCGCCGACCATATGTACGGCAGTACTTCCGGCAAAATCATGGAAGCCAAGCTGAGAAAGCCAGCCGCCGCCCCAGATCCAGTGACCGGAGATCGGATAGACGATCAGAGAGATCATGGCACTATATAAACAGTAAGCTTTGAAATTTGTCCGCTCTGCCATGGAACCGGAAACGATCGTGGCAGATGTTGCACAGAAAACTGTCTGAAAAATGACGAAACACCAGGTCGGCAGAGATCCAAACTGATAACTTCCGCGGATCAGCGGATCGAGTTTTCCGATAAAAGCACCGCTTCCGCCGAACATCAGGCCGAATCCGACCAGCCAGAATGCGGGAGTTCCGATACAGAAATCCATCATATTCTTCATAAGAATATTGCCGGTATTTTTGGCACGCGTAAGTCCGGCCTCACACATTGCAAAACCAGCCTGCATAAAATAAACAAGTGCGGCTCCAAGTAATGTCCAGATGACATCAACAGATGAAAAATTCATAAAAATAACCTCCTTTGCTTATTTTCCCGGTGTGCACATCCCGAAAAACAAAAAAGGCATCAAAACTGAAAATCCATTCAGCTCTGACACCTTCGTCTCTTGTTGGATAAAATTATAAGAAAGAAAAATGAAAAATGCAATATCTAAAATAAACGTAATTTGTTTTGAAAAAACAGTAAAAATTGTTAAAAAATTATAAAAATAAAGCAGAATCCATTTTTAGTTCAGAATCGTAATCAAACAGAAACGATACCTGATCCGGAGCATTTATTCATCAAGATCCATTGTTTTGGCCGGAATTCCGTTGACGGTTACATTATCATCCACCGTGATAACAAGACATTTTTTGCCATCTACAATACGTGTCTCCACAAGATCAGCATACTCTGGGCTGACCTGAATCGTGATCAGAGGGGTTTTGATCTCAAAACGTCTGGTGTTTACAAGGTTGGAAGCCATAAGGGAAGTATCTTCACCGACTGCATTGTCGTAGGCAGCATCAAAATCAGAAAGCTTTTCATCTTCCACACCGCTTCGCTCCAGAAGCTGCTTTACTTCCCTTTTATCCAGCATGACCGGTTCCGGATCATCTTTGTGTTCCTCCATCAGCATAGTCAGATTGTCATGAATATTTTTGACTGTTTCATAATTACATTCTTCACCGAGAGTGTCGGAAATAACAGCCTGGAATGATTCCTTCTGTTCCCCGGCAGTAAGGGAAGCTTCACAGCCAAACATATTTTCCACAAATTCTGCCTGAAGTTCTTCCGGCTTTTTTGAATAGTAGAGCATCGCATGCAGGTCGGTGCTGCGATCATTAAATGCCGGGAACAGGAAACCGCGTTCCGGAAGTTCCACGATCCAGTCACGGATACGGTCACGGATGCGGTTTTCCGCTTCGTTGTAGCACAGTCCGGCTTTGGAGAGCCTGACCGGGCAGATGCAGCACAGGATGTATTCGTAAACCTCATCGGAAGAATCGAACATCTCTGTATTATCTTTGGCCTTTCCAGGAACATCGTAGGCAGCATGTACGAGAATGATAAAATAATTTTCCGCATTGTAATAATGTTCGATGATCTTGTCATAACATTCATCAACAAGAGCATCATCCGTCAGACGGCTGTTTTTTAAACGCAGCAGAAATTCCTGCTCGCCGCCTTCCGCCTCTGCTTTCAGTGGAAATTCCAGATTCAGCAGATTTTTGCCGATCGTTCCGGAAAGTGTCTTCTTGAAAATTTCAAAATATTTAAACATTTCTTCATCAGAAAGCGAAAGAAATGATTCACGCATCTCCAGACGTTTTTCCTTTTCCGAATCGACATAACAGCCGCAGATTCGGGAAATCGTACAGTTGTCCGGTGTGAATTGCTTCTTTAACTCAGAAATCTCTTTTTTATTCATAGGTATCCTCCCCTGTGGTTTGTCTATATCAATGAGCCATACGTGATTTTTCCGTATTTTGTACTCTCAAAATCACGAAAACATTCGGAATTCGCATATTTACTGCGCAAATAGCTGCTTCCTCATGTTTTAGCGGTTCTCATAGACACAAATACGTATGCAAGCATCCGTTTTGTGTCCATTTGTCCCTTGAATCATCAGTATTTTAATATACACCCGGACAAAAAGCAAGAAATGAAAAATTGCCGTTTCTTATTGACAAACGCAGGATTTTGCCCTAAACTGATGAATGAAACAGAGCTGACAGCTCGTCATAGGGGCAAGACGAAGAAAAGGGATAGTACATTTCGGACAATCTACAGAGAGGGGATCACTGGTGCGAGATTCCTGTGCGGAAGAGATGGAACCTGCCTTGGAGTCCTGTATGAAAATACAGCGTAGTTCCGGCGATAACGGAAAATGAGTGAGTACTGTTTTTAACAGTGCTAATCAGGGTGGTACCGCCGAAGAGATGACAAGTCCTTGGTTCCTGCGTTCACGCAGAGACCGGGGCTTTTTTATTAGGTGCCAAAGAGGAGAATTGTGAGAGTACCATGTATGAAACGATTTGTATGGCATCTTCTGGCTTTAATATTTTCAGCAAGAAAAGGAGAAAACGATGGCAAAAGAAAAGAAATTAGTTGAAGCAATCACATCTATGGATGAAGATTTTGCACAGTGGTATACCGATGTGGTAAAAAAAGCAGAGCTGATCGATTATACCAGCGTAAAAGGATGTATGGCGATCAAACCGGCAGGCTATGCAATCTGGGAGAATATCCAGCATGAGCTGGATCGCAGATTCAAAGAGACCGGCGTACAGAATGTATACATGCCGATGCTGATCCCGGAAAGTCTGCTTCAGAAAGAAAAAGATCATGTAGAAGGTTTTGCACCGGAAGTAGCATGGGTAACACACGGAGGACTGGAGCCGCTTCAGGAGCGTATGTGTGTACGTCCAACTTCTGAGACACTGTTCTGCGATTTCTACTCCAGAGATATTCATTCTTACCGTGATCTGCCGAAAGTATACAATCAGTGGTGTTCTGTTATGCGTTGGGAGAAGACAACAAGACCGTTTTTGCGTTCTAGAGAGTTCTTATGGCAGGAAGGACATACCGCACACGCAACAGCAGAAGAAGCAGAAGCACGTACGATCCAGATGCTGAATGTTTATGCAGATTTCTGTGAAGAAGTTCTGGCGATCCCGGTTGTAAAAGGAAGAAAGACCGACAAAGAAAAATTTGCCGGAGCAGAAGCAACTTACACGATTGAATCCCTGATGCACGACGGAAAAGCACTGCAGTCCGGAACAAGCCACAATTTCGGTGATGGATTTGCAAAAGCTTATGATATCCAGTTTACAGACCGTGACAACAAACTGAAATATGTTCACCAGACATCCTGGGGTATGACCACACGTATGATCGGTGCGATCATCATGGTACATGGAGATAACAGCGGTCTGGTGCTGCCGCCGAGAATCGCTCCGGTACAGGTAGATATCATCCCGATCCAGCAGAAAAAGGCAGGCATCCTGGAGAAAGCAGCAGAAGTGGAAGCAACACTGAAAGCGGCTGGATTAAGAGTGAAAACAGATGATACTGACAGAAGCCCGGGATGGAAATTCTCCGAGCAGGAGATGCGTGGTATTCCGGTTCGTGTGGAGATGGGACCAAAAGATATCGAAGCAGGTCAGGCTGTTGTCGTACGCCGTGACACACGTGAAAAGATCACCGTAGCAATCGACGAACTGGCAGCAGAATTGCCGAAGATCCTGGATAGCATGCAGAAAGATATGCTGGAGAGAGCACGCAAACACAGAGATGCACATACTTATGTTGCTCATAACATGGAAGAGTTAAAAGACATCGCAGACAACAAACCAGGATTTATCAAGGCAATGTGGTGCGGTGAACGTGAATGTGAAGATAAATTAAAAGAAGATGCAGGAATCACATCACGCTGTATGCCGTTTGAACAGGAAACCATTTCCGACGTATGCGTATGCTGTGGAAAACCGGCGAAAAAAATGGTATACTGGGGCAAAGCATATTAAAAAATACGGAACGCAGATCAAGAAGCAGCGAAAAAGGCTGTAAATATTCGCTTTAAAACGAAAAGGCCGTAACCTTTCGAAGCAAAAATTGTTTTCGAAAGGTTACGGTTGTTTTTGTATCAGATGTGAGATGACTTACGTCTCTGTCATTGCCGGAAGTGTTTGTAAACGTGTGCCAAGTCTCATGTGAGATCGACTTGGACGGACTGTTTTGGGGAGGTGAGAGTTATTTCTCAGGCTTGCGGTATGCGTACACAGCCAGTCCGTCTTTCATAGGAAGTTTCGGAGATCCCTGAATCAGCGGAAGTGCATAATCAATAAATGCCTGAGCAATATCAGTTCCGTCTTTTGTGATCCATTCAACAGGAACCGTCTTTTCCTGATTGCAGATCAGGTTGACATCCTCAAGGCCACATTCCATCACGTATGGTTTGTCAGATTTACGGACAAAGCTGACCATCTTGCCGGTTTCACCGCTGATGGCAGAAGTCACGCCGAAAGCTCCGGCCTGTGCGGCTTCCAGTGCATCCGTTTCAGACTGCAGGAAGGCAGAACATCTCTGATTGACATTCAGCTCGACCGAGCGAACTTTTACACCGAGGCGGTCACGCACCAGATTTTCCAGATATTTGCCGCAGCCGGTCAGCATTTTGTGTCCAAATGCATCGACACCTGCAGAGGCTGCATATTCACAGATAAAGGTGCCATCCTTGTCATGAATGCCTTCGGATACACAGACGATCAGGTTGTTTTTTGTCTTAAAACATTCTTCCAGAGAAGCAAGGAAAGATTCCTGGTCAAAATCCGCCTCCGGCAGATAAATCAGCACCGGGTTGTCCAGCTCAAATTTACGGGCAAGTACGGATGCTGCGGTCAGCCAGCCGGCATGACGGCCCATGATCTCAATGATGGTAACAGATTTTGTATTATAAACGGAAGCGTCCAGTCCGATTTCACAGACGGAAGCAGCCACATATTTTGCGGCACTGCCGAATCCCGGTGTGTGGTCGGTGAGGATCAGGTCGTTGTCGATCGTTTTCGGAATACCCATGATACGTACATCAATGTTGTGGGCAGCAGCATAGCGGGAAAGCTTGCTGACCGTATCCATAGAATCGTTTCCTCCTATATAAAAGAAGTAACCGATGTTCATCTCTTCAAATTTCTGAAACAACAGAGGATAGATCGCATCATTTAAATCATCCGGAAGTTTGAAACGGCAGGAACCAAGGTAAGCCCCCGGAGTTGTACGCAGAGCTTCCAGTGTATCGTTATCCAGTTCTTTCATATCCATAAAGCGTCCGTCTAAAAATCCCTGGATGCCGTTGATCATGCCATAGACATGTTCAATCTCTTCGCTGCGGTTAAAACCTTCACGGATCACACCGTAAAGACTGCTGTTGATAACGGCGGTCGGTCCGCCGGACTGTCCTACAATTAAATTTTTCACAAGTTAAGCTCCTTTCAGCTTCTTTTTGGCATTCCTTTCTATTTTACTACATTTCCTGAAAAAAAACTATTATGAATCGCGGGAAATTCTAAAAATAATTCTCTCTGTTTCATCAATTACTTTTTCAGAATATTTTTGGAAATATTCAGGAAAAGTCAAAGAAACCGACCGAAAAATTTACGGAATCTCGTACAAACGAGGTAAAAACATAAAAAATAATTGACAAGCACAAAACCCGGCGGTATTATAGAACACAAGATTTTTTATTAAAATATAATAAAGATAAAAAATCTGTAAAGTGAAGTTTTAGAAGGAGGAAAAATATTATGAAAAAATTCACAAGATTTTTTGCTACCGTTGCAGCAGTCTCTATGGTAGCTGCTTCTTTGGCAGGATGTGGAAGTAAATCTGACAACACAGCAAGCACAGACACAACTGCTGATTCAGCAACAGCAGGTGATACACTGAAGATTGGCGGAATCGGACCGATCACCGGAGGAGCAGCCGTATATGGACTGGCTGTTAAAAATGCAGCAGAACTGGCAGTAAAAGAGATCAACGAAGCAGGCGGTATCAACGGCATGCAGGTTGAATTTAAATTTGAAGATGATGAGCATGATGCAGAGAAATCGGTAAACGCTTACAACTCCCTGAAAGACTGGGGTATGCAGATGCTGATGGGTACTGTTACATCCACACCTTGTACAGCAGTTGTTGAAAAAACACATGAAGACAATATGTTCCAGCTGACACCGTCAGGTTCCGCTGTTGAATCTATTAAATATGACAATGCGTTCCGTGTATGCTTTTCTGACCCGGGTCAGGGTACTGCATCTGCAAAATACATCGGTGAGAATAAGCTGGCATCAAAAGTAGCCGTTATCTACAACAGCTCTGATGTATATTCTTCCGGTATTTATCAGAAATTTGCAGAAGAGGCAAAAAATCAGGACTTCGAAGTTGTTTCTGCTGAAGCATTTACCGAAGACAGCAAGACAGACTTCTCAGTACAGCTGCAGAAAGCAAAGGATGCAGGTGCTGACATGGTATTCCTGCCGATCTACTATACAGAAGCTTCTCTGATCCTGACACAGGCAAACTCCATGGGTTATGCTCCGACATTCTTCGGATGTGACGGTCTGGATGGTCTGCTGGCAGTTAAGAACTTCGATACAAAACTGGCTGATGGCGTTATGCTTCTGACACCGTTTGCAGCTGATGCAGATGATGAAAAGACACAGGCATTTGTTTCTGCTTACAAAGAAGCTTACGGCGATACACCGAACCAGTTCGCAGCGGATACTTACGATGCAATCTATATCATGAAAGCAGCAGCAGAAAAAGCAGGTGTGACAGCTGATATGAGCGTAAGCGACATCTGTGATGCAATGAAAACTGCCATGACAGAGATCAGCTACGATGGTCTGACCGGTGAAGGTATGACCTGGACAGCAGACGGTGAGCCGGATAAGGCACCAAAAGCTGTCGTGATCAAAGATGGTGCTTACGTAGCAATGTAATGATGCCGGTGTCGATTGTGGGAGTGCGAAGCACGGAACATCCACAGGCATGTCAAGTGGGGATTTTTACCCCCCAACATCATCGTAATAAAAATGAAGAGGCACTTACAGTTCGGTAAGGAAGCCCAAAGGAGGGCTGCCATGGGCAGCCCTTTTTCCTGTTATAAGCGAATCCTATTGAATAAGTAGGCAAACACAGAAAACAACCATACACAGATATCAAAGGTAGACTTGTAAAGTCTGTTTTTGATATCTGTGTGGTATTCTTATTTTTAAGAAAACGATGGTTATATTAAAAATACGACAAGGGGTGTGCGTATGAGTTTTATTTCTTATCTGATCAACGGTATCAGCCTTGGAAGTGTCTATGCAATCATAGCACTTGGCTATACAATGGTATACGGTATCGCAAAGATGCTGAATTTTGCACATGGTGATATCATTATGGTAGGCGGTTATGCAGCTTTTATCTCCATGAATTCTTTAGGCGTGAATCCAATTCTGGCAGTTATATTATCAGTTGTCATCTGTACGATTCTCGGACTGGTTATTGAGCGTGTTGCTTACCGTCCGCTTCGAAATGCATCTTCACCGCTGGCTGTTCTGATCACAGCGATCGGTGTCAGCTATCTGCTTCAGAACCTTGCACTTCTGATGTTCGGTGCAGATACAAAATCTTTTACATCTGTCGTAACAGTTCCGGCAGTTGTGCTGGCAGGCGGAAAACTGACGATCTCCGGTGAGACGATCGTTACTGTTCTTGCATGTATGATCATCATGATCGGTCTGACACTGTTCATCAACAAGACAAAAGCAGGTCAGGCAATGCTGGCAGTTTCGGAGGATCGAGGTGCTGCACAGCTGATGGGCATCAATGTAAATGGAACAATTGCCCTTACCTTTGCGATCGGTTCCGCACTGGCAGCAATCGCAGCGGTTCTGCTGTGTTCTGCTTATCCTTCTCTGACACCGTACACCGGAGCCATGCCTGGTATCAAAGCATTCGTAGCCGCTGTATTTGGCGGTATCGGATCGATTCCGGGAGCACTGATCGGAGGTATTTTGCTTGGTATTATTGAAATTCTCGGCAAAGCATATATTTCCTCTCAGATGGCAGATGCGATCGTATTCGGAGTTCTGATCGTTGTACTTCTGGTAAAACCAAGCGGATTGCTTGGAAAGCAGATTCAGGAGAAAGTGTAGGTGGCAGCGATGAAAAAATTAAAATTAAACAAAACGACAAAAAACAATCTGATCACATACGGAATCGTCATCCTCGCTTATATCATCGTAGAAGCAATGCTGGCAGGAGGTCAGATCTCCAGTCTGATGAAGGGACTTTTAGTTCCGCTCTGTGTTTATGTGATTCTGGCTGTATCTTTGAATCTTGTGGTAGGTATTTTAGGTGAGCTGAGTCTTGGACATGCAGGATTTATGTGTGTGGGTGCATTCTCCAGTGCATTCTTCTCAAAATGCACCGCAGGAATGATGCCGGATGGACTTCGTTTCTTTCTGGCACTGCTGATCGGAGCTGCTGTTGCGGCTCTGTTCGGACTGATCATCGGAATCCCGGTACTGCGACTGAAAGGTGACTACCTGGCGATCGTTACCCTGGCCTTTGGTGAGATCATCAAGAACCTGATCAACGTATTCTTTATCGGAAAAGATGCAAATGGTTTCCATTTTTCTATGAAGGATGCCATGTCGCTGAACATGGACGGAGGAGATGTTATCATTAACGGACCGCAGGGAATCACCGGAACGCCAAATGATTCTACGTTTACCATCGGCGTGATCCTGGTACTGATCACACTGGTTATCGTACTGCATCTGATCAATTCCAGAGACGGACGTGCGATCATGTCTATCCGTGACAACCGCATCGCAGCTGAGTCTGTCGGTATCAATATTACAAAATACAAACTGATGGCATTTATTATTTCAGCAGCCCTTGCCGGAGTTGCCGGTGTTCTGTATGCACATAACCTGGCTACCCTGACTGCACTGCCGAAAAACTTTGGTTATAACCAGTCGATCATGATCCTGGTATTTGTTGTACTTGGCGGTATCGGAAGCACAAGAGGTTCTATGATCGCAGCCGTTGTACTGACACTGCTTCCGGAGCTTCTGCGCGGACTGAATGACTACCGTATGCTGATCTATGCAATCGTCCTGATCGTGATGATGCTTCTGAACTGGAGCCCGAAAGCACTGGAAATGAGAGAACGTTATTCACCGAAGCGTCTGCTTGCAAAGAGAAAAGAAGCAAAGGAGGCGAAATAATATGGAGAACATGTTAGAGGTAAAGAATCTGAGCATTTCATTCGGAGGATTGCGTGCCGTATCCGAATTTGATATGAATATCGGGAAAGGTCAGCTCTATGGCCTGATCGGACCGAACGGTGCCGGAAAAACAACCATATTTAACTTGCTGACAGGTGTTTACAAACCGGATGAAGGTATTGTAAAATTAGATGGACAGGACATTACCGGAAAGAAGACCATTGATATCAACAAAGCAGGTATCGCCCGTACTTTCCAGAATATCCGCCTGTTCTCAGAGATGTCCGTACTGGACAATGTAAAAGTAGGACTGCACAATCATCATCACTACAATACGCTCGAAGGGATTCTGCGTCTGCCGCATTACCGTAAGGTGGAAAAAGAGATGAATGAACGTGCGATGGAGCTTTTGAAAGTGTTCGACCTTGAGAAGGATGCCGAGTATCTGGCTTCTAACCTGCCATATGGGCAGCAGAGAAAACTGGAGATCGCCAGAGCACTTGCAACTGATCCGAAGCTTCTGCTTCTGGATGAGCCGGCAGCCGGCATGAATCCGAACGAGACAAAAGAACTGATGGAAACGATCAGCTTTGTGCGTGATCATTTTAATATGACAATCCTTCTGATCGAACACGACATGAAACTGGTTTCCGGTATCTGTGAAGAGCTGACCGTACTGAATTTCGGAAAAGTACTGGCACAGGGACCGACTGCGGAAGTACTGAATGATCCGCAGGTTATCACAGCATATCTGGGAGAATAGGAGGAAATGGACTTATGGCAATGCTTGAGGTAAAAGATCTGAATGTATACTACGGTATGATTCAGGCAATCAAGGGGATTTCCTTTGAAGTAAATCAGGGAGAAGTCATCGCACTGATCGGTGCCAACGGAGCCGGAAAGACTACAACACTTCATGCAGTCACAGGGCTGACACCGGTGAAATCAGGCCATATTTTCTTCGAAGGAAAAGATATTACAAAAGTGCCGGCTCACAAGATCGTTTCTATGGGAATGGCACACGTTCCGGAAGGACGACGCGTATTTGCACAACTCAGTGTTTATCAGAACCTGAAAATGGGTGCTTATACACGAAAAGACAAAGACGAGATCAGGCAGACACTTGATATGGTATATGAGCATTTCCCGCGTCTGGAAGAACGTAAGAACCAGATGGCAGGTACGCTTTCCGGTGGTGAACAGCAGATGCTTGCAATGGGACGTGCACTGATGTCTCATCCGAAGATCATCCTTATGGATGAACCGTCTATGGGACTTTCACCGATTTTTGTAAATGAGATTTTCGAAATTATCAAGAAAGTCAGTGCAGCCGGCACGACCGTACTTCTGGTAGAGCAGAATGCAAAGAAAGCACTCTCCATCGCAGACAGAGCATATGTCCTGGAAACAGGCAAAATTATCTTACAGGGTGATGCAGACAAGCTGTTAAATGACGAGTCTGTCAAGAAAGCATACCTTGGAGAATAAAAGGGGGTTTGTGCTATGGGAAAACTGATCGTTACGATCGCAAGACAGTATGGAAGCGGTGGAAAAACCATCGGTCAGATGCTGGCAGAAAATCTGGGTGTAAACTGTTATAACAGAGAAATTCTGCGTATGGCATCCGATGACAGCGGAATCAAAGAAGAGCTGTTCAATCAGGCAGATGAAAAACTTCGCAATAATCCGCTCTTTGGAAATTCCACAAGAATCTACAAAGGCGGGCTGATCCAGCCGGATCATGGCGGATTTGTCTCCGCAGACAATCTCTTTAATTATCAGGCAAAAGTGATCAAAGAACTGGCAGAGAAAGAGTCCTGTGTATTTATCGGACGCTGTGCAGACTTTGTTCTCAAAGACCGCCCGGATGTGATGAGCGTCTTTATCCATGCACCGCAGGATTACTGCCTGGCACGCGGTATGGAACGCAACTCCATGACGGAAAAAGAGATGGAAAGATTTATAGCAAAGACAGACAAGTATCGAGGTGATTTCTATCATTATTATACCGGACGCACCTGGAACGATGCGAGAAATTACGATCTGTGTCTGGACAGCAGCAAGCTTGGATTTGACAAATGCGTAGAAGCAATCAAGGCATACGCAAAAGTAAGATTTGGCGAAGATATTTTTGAATAAGCATCCAGCAATGCAGCAAGTATCAGGAGCAGATGTGAGATACTTGCATAAATAAAGCAAGAATGCGGCAGGGAGAGGAAACTTTCTCTGTCGTTTTTGTATCTTAGATGAAGAAGACTTTTTATAGCGATTTTGTCAGGTAAATGTCAGCAGAGTTGACCAGAATTGCATGCCAGATCTCATGTGCGTTTGACTTAAAAAGAAGCAGGCAACAAACAGGTGTGTTTGAGTCAAATTTATGGGGAGAGGATAATATGACACTACGAGAAGAAGCAGATAAAATCATAAAAGAAGCGATCACAAAAGTACTGCCGGATGAGGCAGTGAAACAGGCACTGAAAAACAGAGAACCGGTAAAAGGAAAACTTTACCTTGTGGCGGTTGGAAAAGCAGCCTGGCAGATGGCAAATGCAGCCGCAAACATCCTGAATGGACAGATTGAGAAAGGGATTGTGATCACGAAATACGGACATATTCAGGGAGACATTCCGGGGATCGAATGTTTTGAAGCAGGACATCCGGTTCCGGATACAAATACCTTTGCGGCCACACAGAAAGTGATCGAGCTGACAGAAGAATTGCAGGCAGACGATCAGGTATTATTTCTGCTTTCCGGAGGCGGCTCCGCCCTTTTTGAAAAACCATTGATAAGTACAGAAGAATTATCGGATATAACAAAGCAGCTGCTTGCATGCGGGGCAGATATTGTAGAAATGAACACCATACGGAAAAGACTGTCCGCAGTCAAAGGCGGAAAATTTGCCGGACTCTGTGAACCGGCAGCCATATTTGCGATTGTACTGAGCGATATCGTCGGAGATCCGCTTGATATGATCGCATCCGGACCGGCATATGCAGACTCTTCGACCGCATCCGATGCAATCGCAATCGCAGAAAAATATCACTTAAAACTCAGCGAGAAGGCAAGAACATTACTGGAGATGAAAACAGCAAAAGCAGTAACAAATGTGGAAACCAGGATCACCGGAAGCGTCAGAAATCTGTGCCTGGCAGCAAAAGAAGCCTGCGAAAAACTTGGCTACGAAAGCATGATCCTCACAGATGCCCTGCAGTGTGAGGCAAAAGAAGCAGGAGCATTTTTAGCAGCAATCGCAAAAACACATCAAAATACAGACAAAAGCCTTGCTTTTATCGCGGGAGGCGAGACGATCGTCCACGTGACAGGAAAAGGACTCGGCGGACGCAACCAGGAGCTGGCACTTGCGGCGGCAGAAGGACTGGCTGCATGCAGAAATACTGCCATTTTCAGCGTCGGAAGCGACGGAACCGACGGACCGACCGATGCAGCCGGTGGATATTGCGATGAAAATACAAAAGAAAAAATGCAACAGGCAGGACTTGATGTCTATGAAGTGCTGAAAGAGAATGATGCCTACCATGCACTGAAAAAGACAGGAGGACTGATCATTACCGGAGCAACCGGGACAAATGTAAACGATGTGGCAGTGGTGCTGATACGGCGGAGAAAAAGATGATCGTTTTTTCTTTTTCAGTGCAAAGAAAGAATGAAAGTGTTGTGGAGTGCCGGACGCTGGAACTCACCTCTTCGAGGTTCAGACACCGCTTGGCGGCGGAAACCAGGCACAAATCTCACGACGGAAATTTGCTACCGTCACTGTACCTCTGTTTTTTGCTGTCCGGCACAATTTACACTTCTATAAGCCTTTTTACTTTGCACAGAAGAAATAGCCTCCACACCGCCTGCTCAAGCGGTTATATTATGGAAACAGAAGGTTTTTTTCAACAAACACTTGTGACTGAGGAAGCATTCCGCTTAAGCGACCACGGGCAAGCCAGAAGCTTTTGGCAATGTGCAAAATGAACAATTCCCAAGAAGGCACTTTTACGTGCCC
>ERZ838118.2782-NODE-2782-length-18042-cov-3.564797_pt1 | contig 18042 bp, 19 predicted proteins | sample MGYA00519863_ERZ838118 | MGnify/ENA primary metagenome ERZ838118 (study PRJEB31850, sample SAMEA3708827) | human gut metagenome | biome: human gut; feature: human-associated habitat; material: faeces | place: China | collected 2014 ...
CGCAACGAGCCGGAGCCGCCGGGCTTTCAGTCCCTGGAACGGGAGGGGATGGAACGGCTGCTGGCCCTGGGGCTGACGGACGTGTTCCGGGCCTGGCACCCCCAGGCGGAGGGGGCCTATACCTGGTGGTCCATGCGTCTGAACAAGCGGCTGGAAAACCGGGGCTGGCGGCTGGACTACTTCCTGATCTCCGAGGCGCTGCTGCCCATGATGCAGAGCGTCGCCCCCTCTCGTCGGGCGGCCTCCGCCAGCTGCGGCAGCCGGTCGGTCGGCGTGTCGGCGGTTGCGATGCACAGATCGGCTTCGGTTGCACGGTTCATGCCTAACCGGTTGTATCCGCAATGGATAAAGAGGTTCTGCAACTGCACGGCGCGGCGTTCGTTCACGTCCCGTTCGCGCAGGGCGGCGTAGAGCGAACGGTCGCCTTCGGCCAGTTCGGTTTTCATGAATACCTGCCGCACGATCGCGTAGACGAACGGCGAGTGCACGCCGTGTCCCCTGAAAAACCGTGCGCGCGCCAAGTGGCTGCGGAGTCGTTCGGCGTTGCGGCGGAAACGGTATCGGACGGCGAGTTTCATTGTTTGAGCTGTCCGGCCAGCCGTCCGGTCGAGAATGCGATCTGGAGGTTGTAGCCGCCGGTGTTGGCGTCCAGATCGAGCACCTCTCCGGCAAAATACAGCCCCGGCATCCGCTTGGATGCCATGGTGCGGGGATTGATCTCCTTGACCGACACGCCGCCGGAGGTGATGATCGCCTCGCTGATCGGGCGCGTACCGCACACGGAGACCGGAAAATGCTTAAACAGCTCCACGAGCTTGTGCCGCTGTTCGCGCGTGACAGTGTTGACCTTCGTATCCTCCGGAATACCGGACAGGCGCACGAGCACCGGGATCATGGCATGACCCGCAAGATCATAGAGCGCGTTCTTAAAGTCCCGGTTGGCATATTTCTGAAAATCACGCAGGATGCGCGCGTCGAGCTTCTTTTCATCCAGCGCCGGCTTCAGGTCGATAGACAGGCGGTAGCTGTGCTGCGAAAAGTCGCGCATATGCGCACTTGCCGACAGGACCAGCGGGCCGGAGACACCGAAATGCGTGAAGAGCATCTCGCCGAGGTCGGAATAGACCTGCTTATTGTGCTCATCATAGACCGTGAGCGTCACGTTGCGCAGGGAAAAGCCCTGCATCTCGGCGCACCAAGGGTCATTGGATTCCAGCGGCACGAGCGAGGCGCGCAGCGGCGTGACCGTGTGGCCGAATTGCTGCGCAAAGCGATAGCCGTCGCCGGTCGAGCCGGTGAGCGGGTACGACATGCCGCCGGTGCAGACAACGGCTGCATCGCAGTCAATCGTGCCCTCCGTGGTCACGACGGCGGAAACTGCGCCGTCGCGCGTCAGAATATCGGTCGCAGCGGCGTGCAGAACGCGCCCCCCTGCGTGCGCATAGGCGCGCTCAAGCGCATTGGCGATGTCGTGCGAGCGGTCGGAGACCGGAAACACGCGGTTGCCGCGCTCGGTCTTGAGCGGCACGCCGAGGGATTCAAACAGCGCCATCGTGTCGCTCGGCTCGAAACGGTTGAGCGCGCTGTAGAGAAAGCGTCCGTCGCCAGGGATGTTTGCGAGCACGGTCTTGATGTCGCAGTTATTCGTCACATTGCAGCGGCCTTTTCCGGTGATGCGCAGCTTCTTGCCGAGCATCTTGTTCGGCTCAAGCAGCACGACGCTCAGCCCGCGCTGCGCCGCCGTGAGCGCGCACATGGACCCGGCCGCACCGCCGCCGATCACGACTACATCAGCTTTCAACGGTTCCATACTCGTATTCTTTCCAGACGTTCTCCAGCTCCCGGAAGGTCTCGAACGTGCGCGTACGGTCGCGCGCGCTGACCGCCATGATGAGCGCGTTGATCATGCTCAGCGGTGCGACGAGAGAATCCAGGAACGAGACCATCTCACTTTTCGTATACAGGCAAACGTCCGAGATCTCATTGAGCGGCGAGACCTTGCCGTCCGTCAGACCGAGGCAGCGTGCACCGCGGTCGCGTGCAAACTTCATGGCGCTGATCGTGCGCTTGGAATAGCGCGGGAAGCTGATGCCGATGATGAGGTCGCCCTCACCGATGCGCAGCAGCTGCTCGTAGACCTCGCGCGCGGCGATCTCTTTGACGACAGTGACGTTATCGAGCAGGAGCTTAAGATAGATCGCCAGAAAATCCGCCAGCGTCGTGGACGTGCGCATACCGATGATGTAGATGTGCTTTGCAGACAGGATCATATCGACCGCCTGATTGAAGTAATCCTGATCAATCTCGTCGAGCGTGGCCTGAAGGTTATTGATGTCGGCACGCAGCACTGCTTTGAGTACATCGTGCCCGTCCATGGTGCTCTCAGCCGCCTCGATGCGCTCGACCGAGGTCAGACGGTTGCGCACGATCTCCTGCAGCGCTTTTTTCATGCCGGGATAGCCCCGATAGCCGAGGTCGGCCGCAAAGCGCACGACGGTCGACTCACTCACGCCGGTCACTTCGCCGAGGCGCGCCGCCGTCATGAAAGCCGCCTTATCATAGTTCTTGAGAATAAACTGCGCGATCGTCCGCTGCCCCTTCGAAAAGGAGGGGAATTTATGTTCCAAAACAGACAATATATCCATTTTCATATGTTCACCTTGCAAATACGCATTTTTTGCTGCTATGTCGCAGCGTATTTTTATATTTTAAGCAAATGCCGGGTATTTTGCAAGTCACATCTGCAACTTTTGCGCGAAAAACTTGCATAAACTTCCTCGCCTCAAAGGTGCGATTTTAGGTAGGCGACCTCCGCATCGGTCAATTCCCGCCACCGGCGCGGCGAGAGTGTGCCGAGGCGCAGCTCTCCCTCCGCCACGCGCACAAGGCGCAGCACGCGCAAACCCGCGAGCGCGCACAGGCGGCGCACCTGCCGGTTGCGTCCCTCATGGATCGTGACGGACAGGCGGTCAGGTGCGAGCATCGTCACCTCCGCCGGACGGACGCGATAGCCCTCCAGCTCCGTGACGGCGTGCATGACCTCTGCTGCCGCTGCAAGATCGCCGCCCGCAACGTCGACCTCATACGTCTTGGTGATCTCGTGCGACGGGTGCATAAGGCAGTTTGCGATCTCACCGTCATTCGTCAAAATGAGCAGCCCCTCGGAATCCAGATCCAGCCGGCCGACCGGATACAGCCGCTCCCCCGCCGAGGCCACGAGATCCGCCACCGTTTTGCGGCCGCGCTCGTCATGCAGCGTCGTGACATAGCCGCGCGGCTTATTGAGCATTATGTACCGCTTTGGCGCTCTGGACGGCAGCGGACGGCCGTCAATGCAGATGACGTCGGTCTCCGGGTCTGCCTGCGCGCCGAGCTGTGCAACGCAGCCGTTGACGGTCACACGGCCCGCGGAGATCATCGTCTCCGCCGCACGGCGGGATGCAACGCCCGCCTCGGAAATGCACTTTTGCAGCCGCTGCTGCATGGTCATCACCTCAAAATTCAGGATAGTAAGCGGAAAAATACCGGCTGACGCGCGCCCACAGGCGGCCAAGCCGTGCAAACGGCGTGGCCTTCACGCTCGGGTCAAGCGCCGCGGGTTCGGCATAGCAGAGCGCCACGGAGACGCTTTGCCCATCCGGCCCGGTCGCCGTCAGCGTGCCCGCCCGCGCCCCTTGCTGCACCGGTGCAAACGCAAAGCGCGGCAGCTCCGCCGTGAGCGTCACCGTATCCTCCGGCCGCAGGAGCAGATAGGCAGGTTCCTCCGGAACCGCCGCGCAGAGCTCCTCCGTGCCGGAGAGCACCGGAACGGCATACACCGGCGTATCTCCGGCGACGGCGCGGTACTCGTAGTTTTCAAACGCCCAGTCGAGCAGGCGTGTGTGATCATTCCAGTCATCCGGATCTGACAGCGTCACGCAGACAAAGCGCGTCGCGCCGCGCTGCGCGCAGGACACGAGCGTCCGGCCCGCAGTTTTCGTATATCCGGTCTTGACGCCGACCGCGCCGTCATAACTGCGCAGCAGACGGTTGTGGTTCACGAGCGTCTGCCCGTCCACGGTTGTGCTCTTTGTGGACACGATCGTGCGGAATGTCTCATTTTCCATGGCGGCGCAGGCGAGCTTCGCCATGTCGCGCGCCGTGGAATAATGCCCCTCGGCATCAAGCCCGTTGGGGTTTTGAAAGGCGCTGCCGGTCATGCCGAGCGCACGCACCTTATCGTTCATCATGTCTGCAAATGCCTGCACCGAGCCCGCCGTGTGGCACGCGAGCGCGACTGCCGCGTCATTGCCGGACACGAGCATCATGCCGTAGAGCAGCTCCTCGACCGTGTACGTCTCTCCGGCGCGCAGATACATCGACGAGCCCTCGACCGCCGTGTATTCCGGCAGGATCTCGACCGGCTCATCCAGCGCACAGTGCTCGAGCACGACGAGCGCCGTCAGGATCTTCGTCGTGCTGGCGATGCCGAGGCGTGCGTCTGCATTCTTTTCATAGAGCACCGTTCCGGTCTCGGGATGCACGACGATGGCGGCCTGTGCCGCATTATCCGTCCCGGCAGCGTAGGCGCGCGGCGCACACGGCAAGAGCATGGCGAGCACGCACAGGAGCGCAAATATCGTTCGTTTCAAAACAAGCACCACCCTTTTGAAATTTCGGGCGGTGCTTATTATGGGCGCTCAGAGCGTGAATTATACTTTGTCGGCCTTGCGCTGGTCGATGAACCGGTCGATGCGGTCAAAGACCTGCGGGGTCATGTCGATGAGCCGGTCGAACGTGTTCGAGGCGGGCGGCATGACGTTGAGCATACGCACATTGCCGTCCTTGACGATCAGGAAGCCCATCGGCTCGACCTTGACGCCTGCGCCGCTGCCGCAGCCGACGCCGTTTTTGTTCTCCTTCATCGGAAACTCCGACCCGCCGCTGGCAAAGGCGAAGCTGACGCGGGAGAGCGGAATGAGCGTGATGTCGTCCGGCGTCGTGATCGGTTCGCCGACGACGGTGTTCGTGTCCACCATTTCCTTGATCTTGCTCATAGTCGCAGTCATGACTGCGCTGATTTGATTATCCATTGCTGACCTTCCTTTCCTGCGTGTCCGGCGCGCTCTTAGCGCGCGGCGCGAGCCTTCTTTGCCTGCAGCTTTTGCTTCAAATATCCGGCGCCGAATATGAGCGCGACGGCGACGATCTGCCCGATGCGGATCGTGCAGACGATGCGTGCGTCGATGCGCGGATGTTCGGCATCAAAATCCACACCGGTCTGAATGTCCCGCTCGTCGATGCACAGCGTCCGCTCAGCCAGCGGCGTGAGCGCGCCGAGCGCGGCGTTGACACAGCCGAACGCCAGAGCCGTGTCATACGGGTCTGGCGCACCGGACACAAATACCAGCCGCAGCAGCCGCACGTGCAGCTTCTGCCGCAGACGATCGAGTGCCTGCAAGCCGAGCTCCGCCAGATTGAACAGCATCTGCGCGTCCGGCGGCGCAGACTTTTTCTTCTCTTTTTTCTTCTTCGGTTTTTGGGGTCTCGCCTTCCCGGGCTTTGCATCCGGTGCCTTCGGCAGCAGGTGCAGCCGCGCCGGACCGATGCGCGCCGCGAGGGAAAACGCCCCCTCGGCGTACGCCGCATCCACGCCGACCGGCAGCAGATTCAGCAGCGTCAGCACCAGCGCGATCGCCAGAATGATCCACAGGGCCGTCAATCGGCATCACTCCCCTGTCGGTTTTTCCTCCGTGTCGGTCAGCTCCATCTGTTCGCCGCGGCCGCGCAGCTCCGAGATGGCCTGTTCAAGCTTTTCCGCGCCCTCATCGGACGACAGATCCGGCAGCACAGGCAGCTCGTCGAGCGACTGCATGCCCATGGTGCGCAAAAACAGCGCACTCGTGCGGTACAGTGACGGGCGGCCGGGTGCATCGAGTTTGCCGCAGGACTCAATGAGCCCGCGCTCCAGCAGTGTCGTGACCGTGTAGGCGCTGTCCACGCCGCGCACCTGATCGACATATGCGCGCGTGACCGGCTGAAAATATGCCACGATCGCCAGCACCTCCAGCGCCGGCTGCGAGAGTTTGGGCGGCTTGCGCTGCTCGAGTGTGCGTCGGATGTAGTCGGCATACTCCGGGGCGGAGCAAAGCTGCAGCAGATCGTTCATCTGCACCAGACGCATACCGCAGCGGTTTTCCTCATACGCCGCAGCAAGGTCTTTGGCAGCCGAGATGATCGTCTGCGTCTGCTCACCGGTGACGAGCGCGATGCGCGACGCCGGCACGGGATCACCCGCTGCAAATAAGATGGCCTCAATGACCGAAAGCAATTCGTCGTGTTCCATAAAATTTCTCACTCAACAATGGATTCCAGAATATCGTCCGTCGTGCCGCCCGTGAAGCTTGCGACATACTCGCCGTTTTGCTCCGAGAGCATCAGGTGACCGAGGCTGCACAGCTCGAGCACGGACAAAAAGGTCGCCACGATCTCGCTGCGGCTCGCGCACTGACCGTAGAGCGCGTTGAGCGGCATGCTCCCCCGCTCACGCAGCTGATCAATGAGCGTGCGGCATTTGTCGCGCACACTGTAGATGATGCGCTTGGGCGCTGCCAGCTGCAGCGTATCCGTCGACGCTGCACCACCGCGCGTAAAAACGGACAGCAGCGCGCGCAGAAGATCGGCCTCCTCGATGCGGTAGCGATACTCCCCCGCCGCCTTCGGCAGCGGCTCCGGCGGGCGCGACAGATAGTGCAGCCCGGTCTGCGCTGCGGCCTCGAGCATCGGTGTGACGGTCTTGACCGCCGCATACGTATCCTTGCACTTGAGCTGCTCGAGCGAGGCGATGAGCTGTTCGAGCTCCGTGACCTCCTTCTCCTCGGTGAGAAGCATACGCGTCTTGATATAAAGCAGATACGACGCCATCTGCACAAACTCGCTCGCGATCTCGAGATCGAGCTTTTCCATGGCGTTGAGGTACTCCAGATACTGATCGAGGATGTCCGAGATCTTGATGTCGCGGATCTCGATCTTATTCTTCGACAGCAGCAGCAGAATCAGGCTCAGCGGACCTTCAAAATCCGCCATCTCGCTCTTATCGTGGATGATGCCCTCGAGAAAATAAGTTGGATCGCCCGGCTTAGCCGAAGATGCCGATAAGTTCATAGCCCCACTCCGCAAATACAAAGAGTTTGTCAAACACGGCTTCCGTCACCGTGGTGAGCGGCTTGCCGAGCACACCGGTCGCGACCAGTGCGAACAGCAGGATCATCCCGTAGCGCTCATAGCGCATGAGCTTTGCATAGGCCGCGTCGGGCAGCAGCGCAAAGAGCACCTTCGACCCGTCGAGCGGTGAGACCGGGATGATATTGAAAATGGCCAGCGCCAGACTGATGTATGCCGTCAGCCAGATCATGTCCAGCAGAAACTGCACCGAATACAGCGCCCGGTACAGCAGACCGTACAAAAACAGAAACACCAGCGCGAGCAGCACATTGGACACCGGACCGGCCAGCGCCGTAAGCGCCATGCCGCGCTTTGGGCTGCGAAAGCGCATCATGTTCACCGGTACGGGCTTTGCCCAGCCGAACTTGAACACGACCATCATCAGCAGACCCATCATGTCGATATGTTTGAGCGGGTTGAGCGTGAGGCGGCCGGCGTCCTTCACCGTCGGATCGCCGAGGCGATACGCAACCCAGCCGTGCGACACCTCATGAAACGTGATGCACAGCAGCGCCGGAACGACCGACAGCACGATATTGAGCAGATACGACCAGTCGAGCCCGTTCCAGATCGATTGCAGTGTGTTCACGCACGCACCTCCCATTCCTACAAAATTGCATTATAGCAAGTCCCATGCGAAAAAACAAGTGCAGAGCGCGCGCTCGCACGCTCTGCACAGCGTTTCTGATTCACCCAACGGCACGCAGGATCTCCCCGAGCAGTGCCTCGCGGCCTGTACCCTTTTCCGCCGAAAACGGCAGCAGCACCGCGTCATCCGGCAGCAGCAGGGTCTCGCGGATGCGCGCAAGATTCGGCTCGATCTCCGACTTTTTGAGCTTGTCGCACTTGTTGGCCACGACGACCATCGGGCAGCCGGTGGAATGAAACCACGCGGCCATCGTCTCATCATCCGCCGTGGGTTTGTGGCGAGCGTCGACGATCATGACGCCAAGGGTGATGCGCGCAGGGTCAGCGAAGAAATCCTCCATGAGCTTGCCCCAGCGGTCGCGCTCCGTTTTGGCAACGCTGGCATAGCCGTAGCCCGGCAGGTCGACAAAGTACGCCCGGCGGTCGATGCAGAAGTAATTGACATGGACGGTCTTGCCGGGCTGCGAGCCGACGCGGGCAAAATTCTTGCGGTTGAGCAGCCGGTTGATGACCGAGGACTTGCCGACGTTCGACTTGCCGGCAAAGACGATGCACGGCAGGTCAGCCGCCAGAAAGCCGGACGGGCTGACGGCGGACTTGAGAAACTCCGCCTTATTCAGGTTCAGGGTCGGCATATGCTCACCTCACTGGCGCAGGTTGACGTTCGCGGTGTCGGCGTGCGCGTCGGAATGCGCCGCCTTGACGGCCGCGGCAAACCGGCGGCCGAACGCGACATCCAGGATCTTGTCCACGTGGTCGGTCGTGACGAACTTGAGCGCACTGCGCACGGTCGGGTCGATCTCTTCCAGATCCTTTTCGTTCTCACGCGGGATGATGACCGTCGTGATGCCGATGCGCATGGCAGCCATCGTCTTTTCCTTCAGGCCGCCGATCGGCAGGATACGGCCGCGCAGCGTGATCTCACCCGTCATGGCAAGATCGCGGCGCACGGGCGTGTTCGTGAGCGCGGAGATGACCGCGATGCAGATCGTGATGCCGGCTGACGGACCATCCTTCGGTACGGCGCCCTCCGGGAAATGAATGTGGATATCCTTGTTCTTATAAAACTCCGGGTCGATGCCGAGCAGCTGTGCACGGCTGCGGATATAGGTGACGGCGGCCTGCGCCGACTCCTTCATGACGTTGCCGAGGTTGCCGGTCAACTCAAGCTTGCCCGTGCCGTCGAGCACGGCGACTTCGACATCGAGTACTTCCCCACCGACGGACGTCCACGCAAGGCCGCGCACAAGGCCGACCTCATCCTGCGCATAGACGCGCTCCGGCTCATAGCGCGCGGGGCCGAGATAATTGGCCACGCTGCCGGCGCGCAGCTGCACGCTCTTGCACTCACCGAGTGCGATGCGCTTGGCGGTCTTGCGGCAGACGGCGGCAAGGTTGCGTTCAAGCACACGCACGCCGGACTCGCGCGTATAGAGCGTGATGATCTCACGGATGGCATCGTCGCTCACGCGCAGCTGCGCCTGCTTGAGACCGTGCTTTTTGCGCTGTTTCGGCAGCAGATGCTGCTTTGCGATCTGGAGCTTTTCCTCATCGGTATAGCTCGAGAGCTCAATGACCTCCATGCGGTCGAGCAGCGGGCGCGGGATGGTGTCGAGCGTGTTTGCCGTGAGAACGAAAAACACGTCCGACAGGTCGACCGGGATCTCCATGAAGTTATCCCGGAAGTGATCGTTCTGCTCCGCGTCGAGCACCTCGAGCAGCGCCGAGGACGGGTCGCCGCGGTAGTCGCTGCCGAGCTTGTCGATCTCATCGAGCACCATGACGGGGTTCATACTGCCGGCGATGGTCAGACCATTGATGATGCGGCCGGGCATCGCGCCGACGTACGTCTTGCGGTGACCGCGGATCTCCGCCTCATCGTGCACGCCGCCGAGGGAGATGCGCGAGAGCTTGCGGTTCGTAGCATGGGCAATGCTCATGGCGATGCTCGTCTTGCCCGTGCCCGGAGGGCCGACCAGACACAGCACGCCGCCCTTGACATCGGGCGCGAGCTGGCGCACGGCCAGATATTCCGTGATGCGGTCCTTGACCTTTTCGAGGCCAAAATGCTCATCATCGAGCACTTTGCGCGCGGCGCGCACATCGAGCCGCTCCTCGGTGCGGGTGTTCCACGGCAGCTCGAGGCAGATGTCCAGATAATTGCGGATGACGGACGCCTCCGACGAGCCGAACGGCTGTTTTTTGAGCCGGTCGACTTCCTTGAGCAGGCGCTGCTCGGACTCCTCCGGCAGGTGCAGCGCCTGGATCTTCTCCCGATAGGCGGTGCTCTCGGAGTCGGGGTCGTCCGCCTCGCCGAGCTCTGCCTGAATGATCTTCATCTGCTCGCGCAGCAGATACTCCTGCTGCGTCTGGTTGAGACGATCCTGCGCCGCCTCCTCAAGCTGATGCTGCAGGCCGAGCACACTCGTCTCATGCAGCAGCATTTTCGACAGCAGCGTAAGCCTGCGGCTCGGCCGCGTCTGCTCCAGCAGCTCCTGCTTCTGCTCGGGACGCAGAAATACGTGCTGCGCGATAAAATTCGAAACAAAGCCGGCGTTCGTGCTGCCGAGCACCGTGATGACCGACTCCGGCGCCATGTTGCCGGACACGGTCACATAGGCATCAAACAGGTTGCAGCAATGGCGGATGAGCGCCTCGATCCGCGCGGTCTTGCGCTCGGCGACGTCCGGCATCGGTTCGACCTCCGCCACAAAACAGGGCATATCGGTGCGCACGGCCAGCGTCCGGCCGCGCTCGATGCCCTCGGCCATGACGCGGACGGTCTTGCTGCCAGGCTGCTTCATCATCTGCTTGATGCGGCAGACCGTGCCCACACCGTAGACGTCCTCCGGGGTGGGGATATCCGTCGCAATGTCGATCTGCGGCACCAGATAGATGATCTGATCGTCACTCATGGCCATGTTCAGCGCCGCGATGGACATGCTGCGCTCGACCTCAAAGGTCAGCATCATGCCCGGGAACACGGTCAGGCCGCGCAGTGCCATCATCGGCAGGCTGCGCCGGTCGGTAAATTCCACATGATCCATAGAATTTGTGTTATCCATTCAGATTCCTCTTTCGCTCAGGGGTACAGGGGTGCAGTCAGCGCCGGCTCACTGCTCCCGATGCTCGATGCGCGGCGGCTCGGTGCCGTCCACGCACGCTGCGGTGATGGTGATCTTGCTGATCGTCGGGTCGGACGGCACGGAATACATCAGATCCGTCATGACGCCCTCCATGACGCTGCGCAGGCCGCGCGCGCCGATCTCCATCGCGATCGCCTTATCCGCAATTCTGCCCAGTGCCTCGTCCTCAAATTCCAGCTCAACGTCATCAAACTGCATCAGTGCCTGATACTGCTTGGTCAGGGCGTTTTTGGGCTCTTTGAGAATGCGCACCATATCCTCACGACTGAGGCTCGCCAGCGCCGTGATGACCGGCATGCGGCCGATCAGTTCCGGGATGATGCCGAACTTCAGCAGATCATGCTGCTGCACATTCTTCATGATCTCGGTCAGGTTGCGCTCCTTGGCGCTCTGGATCTCGGCGCCGAAGCCCATGGACTTTTTGTCCATGCGGCGCTCGATGATCTTATCCACGCCGTCAAACGCGCCGCCGCAGATGAAGAGGATGTTCGTCGTATCGACCTGAATAAACTCCTGCTGCGGGTGCTTGCGCCCGCCCTGCGGCGGGACGTTTGCAACCGTGCCCTCAAGCAGCTTGAGCAGCGCCTGCTGCACGCCCTCGCCGGAGACGTCGCGCGTGATGGACGTGTTCTCGCTCTTGCGGGCGATCTTGTCGATCTCGTCGATATAAATAATGCCGCGCTGCGCACGCTCAACGTCAAAATCCGCCGCCTGCAGCAGCTTGAGCAGGATGTTCTCCACATCCTCACCCACATAGCCGGCCTCGGTGAGCGTGGTCGCATCCGCAATGGCAAACGGCACGTCGAGCATCTTGGCCAGCGTCTGGGCGAAGAGCGTCTTACCGCTGCCGGTCGGTCCGATGAGCAGGACGTTACTCTTTTGCAGCTCGACGTCACTGTCCTGATCGCCGCGCAGAATGCGCTTATAGTGGTTATACACCGCCACGGACAGCACCACCTTGGCACGGTCCTGGCCGATGATATAGTCGTCGAGCGTCGCGCGCATCTCAGCCGGCTTCGGCAGCTGGTCGCGCCGGAGCGTGACCTGTACCGTAGAGACGCTCTCGGGCTCATAGCCCTCGTCGATGATGCTCATGCAAAGGCGCACACACTCATCGCAGATATAGACGCCGTTACCGGCAACAAGCCGGTTTACCAGCGACTGCGGTTTCCCGCAAAAAGAGCAGCGCACGCTCTTCTTTTCGTCATTTCTGGCCATAAAAACCTCACATTTTCTACATTTGAAACAGGGAGGGAACGGCGGTTCCCTCCCCTGACAGATTATCGCTTATAGATGACCTTGTCCACCAGACCGTAGGCCTGTGCTTCCTCTGCGGTCATGAAGTTATCGCGCTCGCAGTCCTCGGCGATGGTCTCGACCGGCTTGCCGGTGTTCTCTGCGAGGATGTGATTGAGGCGATCCTTGATGCGCAGGATCTGCCGTGCCTGGATCTGAATGTCCGTGCACTGACCCTGACTGCCGCCGGAGGGCTGATGGATCATGATCTCCGAGTTCGGCAGTGCCAGACGCTTGCCCTTTGCGCCGGACGAGAGCAGAAACGCGCCCATCGACGCAGCCAGACCGACACAGATGGTGGAAACATCCGCCTTAATGTACTGCATGGTGTCGTAGATGGCGAGACCCGCAGTCACACTGCCGCCGGGGCTGTTGATATAAAACTGGATGTCCTTATCGGGATCCTGCGCCTCCAGATACAGCAGCTGTGCCACGATCAGGCTGGCGGTGGTGTCATTGACCTCCTCGGACAGCATGATGATGCGGTCGTTGAGCAGGCGGGAAAAAATGTCATACGAGCGCTCCCCGCGGGAGGTCTGCTCGACAACGTACGGTACTAAACTCATGGTACGCTCCTTTCGGTGTTTCGCTTATCCAAGAGAGCATAACCGTTCTGCCCGGAATCCAAACAGCTTTCGGGGAATTACTCGGCTGCCTCTTCCTTGGCCTCAGCGGGCTCTTCCTTCGCCTCGGGCTCCTTGTCCACCGCAGTGTCGCGGATGAGCTGGGCAGCCTTGCGGCGCTTCATATCCAGAACGATGATCTTCTCGTCGACATACTGCTTGATCTGGTCGACTTCCATCTTGTACTCGTCGGCCATCTTCTGGTACATCTCGTCGAGCTCGCCCTCGTCGAGCTCGATGTTCTCGGCCTTGACGATCGCATCGAGCAGCAGATCGGTGCTGATCTCAAACATGGCCTGCGGGCGCATGATCTCCTGGAAGGTCTTCTCGTCGAGGCCCATGGAGGCGAGCACCTGCTCACGGGTGAGCTCGGGGCTGACGCCCATGGTGGAGATGTAGTTGCGCAGCTGCTCATCGAGCTTGGCCAGAACCATGGGCTCGGGGATCTCAACGGTCATGTTGTCAACGGCAGCCTTCATGAGGCGGGTCGCGTAATCGGACTCCTGCTCCTCGTTGAACTGCTTTTCCAGATCCTCACGGACATGGTCGCGGTACTCGGCGATGGTCTCGTAGTCGGAGATGTCCTTCGCCAGCTCGTCGTCCAGCTCCGGCAGCTCAGGCTCCTTGACGCTCTTGACGGTGACCTTGAAGGTGGCCTCCTTGCCGGCCAGCTCCGCAACATAGTTCTCGGGGAAGGTGACGACGACGTCGCGCTCGTCGCCGGCCTTCATGCCGACGATCTGCTCCTCAAAGCCGGGCACAAACGTGTTCGAGCCAAGCTCGATGTCATAGTTCTCAGCCGTGCCGCCGTCGAACTGCTCACCGTCGATGAAGCCGGCAAAATCGATCGTGGTGTGGTCGCCCAGCTTCGCCTCGCGCTCAACGTCGATCAGACGGGCGTTGCGCTTCTGGACATTCCGCATCTCCTCGTCGACCTTGCTCTCGTCGAACGTCTCATGATTCTGGGGGACTTCGAGGCCCTTGTACTGGCCGAGGACGACCTCGGGATAGACGGCGACCTCAAAGGTGTAGATGAGCTCCTTGTCGTCGTTGATCTGCTGATCGAGCAAGCTGGGCGCGCCGACGCACTCAAAGCCGCACTCGGCACGGCCGGCCTCAAAAGCCTCCTGCGCCAGCGTCTCGATGGCTTCGGGATAGAACACGTCCTTGCCGTACATGCCCTCGATGACGGCGCGCGGCGCCTTGCCCTTGCGGAAGCCGGCCACATAGAGCTGGCTCTTGTTCTTTTTATATACTTCGTTGACCGCGTTATCAAACACGTCGGCCGGGACCTTCACCTCAAAGGTCGCCATATTCTTTTCTTTCTTTTCGATGTTCTGGATGTTCATTGGATTTCCTCCTCTAATCATTTATCGCCGGGTATCTTGTGTACATAAAAATTGGTATGAAAGAACATGCCTAAATACTATAACAGATTCGCATCTCAAAATCAACACCTGTTTCACGGGAGAATCCTGCGCGGACAAAAGGAAATGTAGTCCGCCGACAGCAGCCGAAACTCCGTATCATGATACATCCCCTGAAAGGCGCTGCGGCAGCCGCGGCTGTGGATATGCCCGTAACAGCACAGCGGCACATGGTAGGCATCGAGCAGTGCCAAGATCTCCGGGCACTCATAGCCCAGATACTTCGGCGGGTAGTGCAGAAAGACAAGCTTGGTCTTGTCCCCCGCCGCCTTGAGCGACGCCTCGAGCCGGCCGACCTCGCGCAGCATGATCTTGCGGTCATGCGCCTCACCCTTGGCCTCCTCGTAAAACCAGCCGCGCGTGCCGCAGATGGCATAGTCACCATAAAAATAGCAGTTATTGTTCAGAATATCCATGGTGTGCATGTCATGCGCCTCGAAAAAATCGTAGGCTTTTTTTGCCGTGCTCCACCAGAAGTCGTGGTTGCCCTTGAGCAGGATCTTTTTCCCGGGCAAAGCCTCGATGAACTGGAAATCCGGCAGTGCCTGCTCCATCGTCATGCCCCACGCGAGATCGCCGCAGAGCACGCAGACATCGTCGTCATGCAGCGCCGAGAAGCCGAGCCGGATCTTTTCCACATAGTTTTCCCACGGCCCGCCAAACACGTCCATGGGCTTGTCAGCACCCAATGACAGATGCAGGTCGCCGATCGCATACAATGCCATTTGCGTTCCTCCGTATATTTCGCGCCCCGCCGCACACAATAGATCTGACCGGCAAGGCCGGAATCTGATCTGGAGGCACGATCATGAGCGACCATACCAAAGACTGCTGTGAGCACAATGTCGCGTGCGATGTGAGCAACTGCGCCTACAATGCCGACGGCAAGCGCTGCCACGCGGACCACATTCAGGTCAAAAACACGCAGGGCACCTGTTCCTGCAAGGATGAGACGTTTTGCAGTACCTTTACCAAGAAAGGCAGTGCGGCGTTCTGACCCGACGGACGGGTCTCCCCGTCCGTTACATATTCTTTTTCTTTCGTTATTTCAGGAATTCGTCCACCGTGTGCAGCATCTGCGTCCGATCCACACAGCCGCCGAAGCGCACCGGGCGCGCATCCAGGCCGGTCAGCGGCGCGGGCGCATCGATCTGTGTCTCGCAGGTCAGGCGGCGGATCAGCTCCGGACCAAAGGCGTCAGCCGTGCCGCCGATGCCGCGCAGCACCTGATCGCAGAACTTGAAGGGGCTCGCCGTAGACACGACGACCGCCGGGGCGGCATCTCCGGTCTCGCAGCGGTACTCATCGAGCACGTGGTAGGCGACGGCCGTGTGCGTGTCGATCAGATAGCGATGGTCGCGCCATGCGCGGCCGATCTTCTCGCGCGTCTGGATGTCGTTGCAGAAACCGCCGGCAAACGTCTCGCGGATCTTGGCAAGGAGCGCATCGGAAACGGTATACCTTCCCTGCTCACACAGCTGCTGCATATAGCCCGCGACCTCCGTGTCGCTGCCGCAGAGGGAATAGAGCAGCCGCTCGAGGTTGCTCGACACGAGGATATCCATCGACGGGGAGGCCGTGGTGTGAAACGGACGGTTTTTGTCATACGTGCCGGTATGGATGAAATCCGTGAGCACGTTGTTGGCGTTGGACGCGCAGACGAGCTTGCCCACCGGCAGGCCCATCTCCTTTGCGTACCAGCCGGCGAGGATGTCGCCGAAGTTGCCGGTCGGCACGACGAAGTTGAGCTTGTCGCCCATTGCGATCATGCCGCCGTTGACGGCATCGCAGTACGCCGAGAAATAATAGACGATCTGCGGCAGCAGACGGCCCCAGTTGATGGAGTTGGCGGAGGACAGGAACCAACCGCGCTGCGAGAGCGCATCGGCAAACGCCTTGTCGCCGAAGATCTGCTTGACGCCGGTCTGCGCGTCGTCAAAGTTGCCGCGCACCGCGCTGACCGCGACATTGCTGCCGGTTTGCGTGACCATCTGCAGGCGCTGGATCTCCGACACGCCGCTGTAGGGATAAAACACGAGGATCTTCGTGCCCGGAACATCGGCGAAGCCCTGCAGGGCGGCCTTGCCGGTATCGCCCGAGGTAGCGACGAGAATGCACACCTGCCGCTGCTCGCCGCACTTTTTCAGGCTCGCCGTGAGCAGGTACGGCAGGATCTGCAGCGCCATGTCCTTGAATGCGCAAGTCGGCCCGTGCCAGAGCTCGAGAAACGCGGTGGAGTCATCGAGCCGGTGCACCGGCGCAACGGCCGCATCGTCAAACTGGCTGCCGTAGGCTGCGGCGGTGAAGTGCGTGAGCTCCTCGTCGGAAAACTCGCTTAAAAACGGGCGCATGATCTCGACGGCGCGCTGCTGATACGTCATGCCGCACAGCGCCTGAAGCTGCTGCGCAGACACCGCCGGCAGTGTCTCCGGCACGAACAGGCCGCCGTCGGGCGCGAGGCCGCAGGCGATCGCCTGTGCGGCGGAAACAATGTGCTGATGGTCTCTTGTGCTGAAATAGTTCATATCCGATCCCTCATTATTCAAATGCATTTTCTATCTGGTTGATCCTGCGCTGGCAGCGCGGCGTGTCCGCATCGCCGTAGATCTCGATCACGTCAAAGCGCGGCTGCAGCGGCGTCTCATGTTCCGCCAGCCAGAGCGATGCCGCCGTGCGGATGCGCGCCTGCTTTGCCGGTGTCACATAAGCGCCTGCGCGCACGAACCGGTCGGACGCGCGCAGCTTCACCTCCACGAACACGACATAGTGCCGGTCGGAGGCGATGATGTCGATCTCGCCGAAGCGGCAGCTATAGTTGCGCGCGAGGATGCGATACCCGTGCCGGCGCAGATAGGCCGCCGCGTAATCCTCACCCCACGCGCCGCGCGTTCCCCTGACTGCACCGGCCATATCAGTGCATCTTCTTCAGGAACGACGGCCGGTGGATGGGACACGGCCCATATTCCCGGATGGCGGCGTAATGCGCCGCCGTGCCGTAGCCCTTGTGCTTTTCAAATCCGTACTGCGGGTAAGTCTGCGCCATGTCGCGCATATAGCGGTCACGCGTGACCTTGGCGAGCACGGAGGCTGCCGCAATATCGGCGCATTTGCCGTCGCCGCCGACGACGCAGCGGCTCGGCACGGTGATACCGGTGTTCCGGTTGCCGTCGATGAGCGCGAGCGCCGGCTGCGGCGTAAGCTGCGCGATGGCGCGGTTCATGGCCAGAAACGTCGCACCGAGGATGTTGTATTCCTCGATCTCCTCCACGGTCGCAAACGCGATGCCGTAGCTGAGCGCCTGCGCGCGGATGGTGTCATAGAGCGCCTCACGCTTTTTCTCCGAGAGCTTTTTGGAGTCGTTCAGCCCCGGGATCACCAGCCCCGGCGGCAGCATCACCGCCGCCCTCAGTCCCCTGGCCGCCGCCTGCCTGCTGGTGTTCAGTCTGCTGTACACCCCCTGTGTGGCCGCCATCGCCTCCATCAAGCGGGAATTGGGGACCCGCTGGGCCGTGGCCGTGGTGGTGTGGCAGTGTGCCCTGGCCTGGGCCGCCGCCTCCATCGTCCACCTGATCGGCCTGCTGCTGGGGGTGGGGCTATGAACGGCTGGGACATTTTGATCGGCGGAGCGATTGCCCTGCTGCTGGTCCTCGCCTTCCGCACGGCCACCTCCAAAAAGGGCCGCTGCTGCGGCGACTGCTG
>ERZ838118.2786-NODE-2786-length-17996-cov-7.207179_pt1 | contig 17996 bp, 12 predicted proteins | sample MGYA00519863_ERZ838118 | MGnify/ENA primary metagenome ERZ838118 (study PRJEB31850, sample SAMEA3708827) | human gut metagenome | biome: human gut; feature: human-associated habitat; material: faeces | place: China | collected 2014 ...
TCATCCACCTATGAGCAAGCTCATGTGGATTTAGACCTTTTGACCCTGGCATCATTAAATTCTATTTTTGAGAATTAATCCAGGAAAGAACAGATTTTACAGGTACATTAAGTATTTCGGAAATTTCAGTATAGCCCATATTTCTCGAAGCAAGAGCGAGAGCAGTTTGCTTTTTTGCATCAGCTACTCCAGCCTCATATTCCGCCTTACGGAGTTTACGTTCTTCCAGTTCTTTGTCGTATTCGAATATACTCATGGAGATCACCTCTGCTTTGTTTGCACGAAGAAAGTCGGAAAGAATGTTGTCATGTATACATTCATTGACAGCCAGTTCAACCGCTTCGTTTAATTCAAAATCTTTCGTGTATTTGCGTACAAGATTTACATATTGTGCATATTCCTTTAAAGTTTGGCATTGTTCCATCAGTTCTTTATTATGTCCCTCATTGATATTCAGTGTCAGAACTTCCAGTTCCAGCTTTGGATCACTGGATTGGTTTTCGAAAGCTTCGGATAAATGGTTTACCCAGTAGTCCTTTTTCTTTTCCAGACCATTGTAAAATACAATAAATTGAGGTGCCGGTATTTTCTGTAATACAGAAGAATAGAGAGATTTGTGATCTACTAATTTCTGGTATTCACTGGAAATATAGAATAAATCACGCAGCGGCATATTTGGATTGTAAGTAGACTGATGTTCATACAGAAATAAGTCGGTATCAACGATAAAAGCCAGGTCATTTTTCATACCCATATAAATGGCATTTTCCAGTGTCACAATCTCAAGTTTATCTGGATCATCATAATGTGAACCGCTGATTGCGTTATAAAGAGACAATAAATTTTTTCTGTCAGAGAACAGCATACGGAATACAGTGTCTTTGTACATCCGGTTTGCTTTCAGCATTTCATTTTGCACCATAGAAGTACCTCCCTTGGCAGGAGTGTACAAAAGTGCGGTGGATATGCAGTCTGCTAATCGGTCAACATTTGAAACTCCTGCTTTTTTATTAATTTGAAAGAAAAGCATGAATTTTCGAAATGTGAAATAGATTAATAGACGGCATGATGCCAAGAACGTTAAGAAAATATGCTTTGCCACTATACTAACATATAACTCTTTTTAAATCAATAGAAAATAAAAAATATTAAAAAGACAACATAAATAATAAGCAACTGCAACAAATCAAAGGAAACGGCTTGCACAAGGAACTGAAAAATGTTATTCTGAAAGAAATATGTATATGGAAATAAGAAACAGTAAAACTGAGATGCCTTTATTTAAGGTAAAGGGCGAGAAATTCATATTTGTGGGAGAAAATGTAAATGAAATATGTAGCGTTAAAGGATGTTTGTAAAATAAATATGGGACAGTCTCCAGATTCTTCAAGCTATAATGAAAATGGAGAAGGTATACCATTTTTTCAAGGAAATGCAGATTTTGGTGAGAGATATCCAGTAACTAGAGTTTGGTGTAATGCTCCAACAAAGATTGCACAATCAGAAGATATACTTATCTCAGTAAGAGCACCTATTGGTGCGTTGAATTATGCTAAGGAAAAATGCTGTATTGGAAGAGGTTTGGCAGCGATAACTCCGGACAAGAGTAAAGTATCATTAGAATTTGTATATTGGTTTTTGAAAGGAAAGAATGCAGAATTAAAAAGCAAAGGAACTGGAAGTACGTTTAAGGCTATAAGTAAAAAAATACTTGAAGAAATTTTGATTCCTGATGTTGGTTTTGATAAACAACATGAATATGCACAAATGTTGGAAAAAATTTATGTTATAATTCAAACAAGAAAACAGGGACTTCAAAAGTTAGACGAGCTCATTCAATCCCGATTTGTTGAATTATTTGGTAATCCTATTTCAAACTCTTATGGATTACCAGAAGCTACATTACCTGAATTAGGAGAATTTGGTCGTGGTGTATCAAAACATAGACCTAGAAATGATCCTAGATTATTAGACGGTGAATATCCATTGATTCAAACTGGTGATATTGCGAATACAGATTTATATATTACATTGTATAATAGCACATATTCGGAGTTGGGATTACAGCAAAGTAAGATGTGGAACAAAGGGACGCTGTGTATTACTATTGCAGCCAATATTGCAAAGACAGCGATATTGAGATTTGATGCCTGTTTTCCTGATAGTGTGGTTGGATTCAATGCTAACGAAAGAACTAATAATATATTTATTCATTATTGGTTTTCTTTTTTTCAATCAATATTAGAATCCCAAGCTCCTGAGTCAGCTCAAAAGAACATTAATTTAAAAATTCTTAGTGAATTAAAGGTTATTGTTCCAAAGAAAGAAAAACAAGATGAATTTGTTGAGTTTATTAACCAGCTTGACAAATCAAAATAATAAAAAGTTTGTTAATATATAATGTGCTAAAACACGGACTTCTGGCTGAATATTCACAAAAAATCAGGCTATATTTCTTGTAAATGGCGGAAAAGACAAAAAAATAACCGCCCCAGCCTAGGAAACTGAACGGTTATTTTTAACCTAATAAACATCAGGCGAACCGTCATGGTAGCACCTTTTTGTATTTAAATATGAACTGTCTGTATCATAGCATAAAACGGCTTTTGTGTCAAATTATCGGCAGTATTTTGAACGGTAATTATCGGTAATTCATTTGATCTTTCTGATTACAACAGATGTCCCGTTTGCAATGACTCCGATTACATTATTGGAAAACATGTTGTAGTCAATGTCAATGCCAATGACTGCATTTCCACCCAATGCAGCTGATTTTTTGATCAGTTTATCCATGGCAGCGTGCCTTGCCGTCTCAAGCTTTTCCTCGAACATCCCGGATTGCACGCCAAAGAAATCAGCAAATGAAGAAGTAAATTCCGAGAGAAATCCGGTGCCAAGAACTACTTCTCCAGCGACAATTCCAAGGTAAGATACGATTTCATAACCTTCAAACTGAAATCCGGTTGTTACCATGTGGGTTTTTTCACGATAATCCAGATCCTGTTTTTCGTTTTCTGCCCGTTGTATTTCTTCTTTTTTTGCACGACTGTCCCACAATTTTTCGTCATAATCCGGATTGCCATATCGATAACCTGCACGCATCGCTTCGATGATCTGAGGTAATTCTTGGGGATCAATATGGCTTAACTCTTCGTCGGATAACAGTTGAACCATTTCATTTCCACAATAATCGCAGTTTTCTGCAAGATGATTGCTTTCTCTGCAATTTCCGCAGTGTTTGCAGCATAAAATCATAAGCGTTCCTCCTAGCGTATGTATTTTCAAAGCGGTAAGCTCTTAAGTTAATATCATTGTAATAGGAAGCTGCCATTTGTACAATGTTTTTCTTTTGTGAACAGGAACCGAACCTGTTATTCTCTGGTGAAATATGTGTTTTCAAGCAGAATTTACCGGATTTGCAGGATTCCTCTCATAACTTTGCAGGATTCCCCTTATAACTTTCTTGTGAGAAAAACCACTTCGTGTTAAAATATCAGAAGACATTTCACGAAAATACAACAAGAGGGGGTGGCGGCGTGACGAACTTTGATTTCCTGAAGGATATTCCGCAGTTTGCAGCGTTTGCGGATGTTGCGGTGGCGGCGGAAAAGATCCTGATGATTGACCCGGAGGCGAGCGTGATGAACTGCCGGCGGGCGATGGAATTTGCCGTCAAATGGATGTATTCGGTTGACGATATGCTGGTGATGCCATATCAGGACAAGCTGGTCAGTCTGCTGAATACGGAAGAGCTTAAAGGAATTGTGGATGCAGACATTTTGCGGAGAATGGATTTTATTCGCAGGGTGGCAAATCAGGTGGCACATACGGGAAGAAAGCTGACGCTGGATCAGGCGAAGCTGTGCCTTGAGAATCTTTATATATTTCTGGATTTTGTAGCTTATTGTTATGCGGATGATTATCAGGAGGGGCAGTTTGATGCAGGTCTTCTGGAGCAGAATCAGGAGATTCTGGCAGCGGAGACAGCCTTTCCGGATATTGATCTGGAGGCTTTGATCGCAGAAAATAAAGCATTGAAGGCAGAACTGACTTCCAGGCGTGAGGAGCAGAAGCAGACGTATGTTCCGAAGCCGCTGGAGCTGTCGGAGTATGCAACCCGCAAACAATATATCGATACGATGCTGATTGATGCCGGATGGATGGAAGGAAAGAACTGGCTGAATGAAGTCGAAGTCTATGGCATGCCCAATAAATCAGGCAGCGGTTTTGCGGATTATGTGCTTTATGACGATGCACACCGGCCGCTGGCGGTGATCGAAGCGAAAAAGACCTGTGCAGATGTGGCGAGCGGACGGCAGCAGGCAGAGTTATATGCGGATTCTCTGGAGCGGCAGTATGGACGCAGACCGGTCATTTTCCTTACGAACGGATTTGAGACGAGGATTGTGGACGGACAGTATCCGGAGCGGCAGGTTTCCTGCATTTATTCCAGAAGAGATCTCGAAAAATGGTTTAATTTAAAAACCATGCGGGGCGACCTTGGCAGTGTCCGGATTGATAAAAAAATCGCCGGAAGGTATTATCAGGAAGAGGCGATCAAGGCAGTATGCGAGAGCTTTGATAAAAAGAACAGAAGAAAAGCACTGCTTGTCATGGCGACTGGATCGGGAAAGACAAGGACGGTGATCGCACTTTGCGATGTGCTTCTGCAAAACGGCTGGGTGAAAAATATTTTGTTTCTTGCGGACCGCACTTCCCTTGTCACACAGGCAAAACGAAGCTTTGTCAATATGCTGCCGGATCTTTCGGTGGCAAATCTGTGTGAGGAGAAAAGCAATCTGCATGCACACTGTATTTTTTCGACTTATCAGACGATGATCAACTGCATTGATGCCACACGGGACGAAGACGGAAAATTATTTACGAGCGGCCATTTTGACCTTGTGATCTGTGACGAGGCACATCGTTCGATCTACAATAAATACAAAGACATTTTCACATATTTTGATGCACCGCTTGTTGGTCTTACTGCGACGCCGAAAGATGAGATCGATAAAAATACCTACAGCATTTTTGAGCTGGAGAAAGGCGTGCCGACTTACGGTTATGAGCTGGCACAGGCGGTAAAAGACGGTTATCTGGTGGATTTCCTTTCGGTGGAAACAAAGCTGAAATTCCTGGAAGAGGGCATTGCGTATGATGAGCTTTCGGACGAAGATAAAGAAGCATACGAGAACACCTTTGTGGATGAAAACGGACAGGTTGTGGAGCGGATTCAGTCCTCAGCACTGAATACCTGGATTTTCAATGACGATACGATCAGACAGGTGCTGGACATTTTAATGACACATGGAATCCATACAGACTACGGAGAAAAGCTCGGCAAGACGATTATTTTTGCGAAAAGTCATGCTCATGCGGAAAAAATATTTGAGGTGTTCAATAAAGAATATTCACATCTGCCGGGTTATGCAAAAGTGATCGACAATCGTATCAGCCATTCCCAGAGCCTGATCGATCAGTTTTCGGAGCCGGATAAACTGCCGCAGATCGCCATTTCCGTTGATATGCTGGATACGGGAATCGATGTGCCGGAAATTTTAAATCTGGTCTTTTTTAAAAAGGTAATGAGCAAGGCAAAATTCTGGCAGATGATCGGGCGTGGAACGAGGCTCTGTCCGGGACTTTTGGATGGAGAGGATAAGCAGAAATTCTATATTTTTGATTTCTGCGGGAATTTCGAGTTTTTTCGGATGCAGAAGGGAAAAGAGACAGCAGTCCGGCTACCTTTGCAGAGTGCGATTTTTAATCTGAAATTTCAGATTTCGTATAAATTGCAGGATTTACAATATCAGACAGAAAGACTGATTGCCTATCGCAAAAACCTGGTTGAGAGTATGCAGGGAAAAGTACAGGAACTGAGCCGGGATAATTTTGCGGTGCGTCAGCATTTGAAATATGTGGAATATTATTCCAATTCGGAGAATTATCAGAATATCCGTTACGAGGATACGCTGACCGTTCAGGAGGAGGTTGCACCGCTGATCATGCCGGATCAGGAAGAGGCGTCCGCCGTTCGTTTTGACGCACTGCTCTATGGGATTGAGCTTGCTTATCTGATGGGAAATAAATATGGAAAAGCGAGAAAGGATCTTCTGAAAAAGGTGCGTGCGGTGGCAGGTGTTGCCAATATTCCGCAGATCAAAGCACAGGAAAAACTGCTGAATCAGATCCTGCACACGGATTATCTGGAGACGGCCGGTGTGGATGAATTTGAACATATCCGTGAAAATCTGCGGGAACTGATCAAATATATCAAAGAAAAAGAAGGAAAGCGGTATGATACCGATTTTGCGGATGAACTTCTGGCGATGGAATGGAAAGAGTCAGAGCTGGAAAATGATGACCTGAAAAATTATAAAGCGAAAGCAGAATATTATGTCCGCAGGCATCAGGATAATGAGGCGATTGCCAGGCTGAAGAATAATCAGCCGCTGACAGCGGCGGATGTACAGCTTCTGGAAGAGATCCTCTGGGGAGAACTGGGGACAAAAGAAGAGTATGAGACGGAGTACGGGCAGAAGCCGCTCGGAGAATTTGTCCGTGAAATTGTCGGCTTGGATATGAACGCTGCAAAAGAAGCATTTTCAGAATATCTGGATGAAAACAGCCTGGACAGCAGGCAGATTTATTTCGTAAATCAGATCGTGGAATACATTGTGCAAAATGGCATGATGAAAGATCTGTCGGTGCTTCAGGAGGCACCATTTACGGATCAGGGAAGTGTCGTGGACATTTTTACGGATCTGAACGTATGGATGGGAATTCGGAAAGTGATCGACCAGATCAATGCAAATGCCGCAGCAGCTTAGGAGATAAATAAACTATGAATTTTTTTGATTACATAAAGAACGAGTCGTTTTTTAAACCGCTTACGTTCAAGTACCGCAGGATTTATTATGACTGTATCCGGATTTTGATCGACCGTTCGAAGGAACTTCCGGTTCTCTACGAGTCGGATGCAAAGGACAGTATCACGCTGTATCTGAAAAACGAAGAGATTCAGCGACTGATCGAAGAAGCGGATGATGAGAATGAGGCGGTGCAGCTTCAGGCGGCTGAGATTCTGGCCATTTTCCGTGAATGTGGATGGATCAAGCCACGGCAGATCGGACGCAGCGGAGAATATGTTGTAAATCTTTCGACGGATTGCCGAAGAGTGATTGATTTTCTGGATAAACTGACTGAAAAGAAAAATGAAGGTACGATGTCAAACCGCATTCTCTCAATGTATGAGATCATGAAATCCGCATCGGAAGAAGGCTCGGTGCGAAAAGAACGTCCGTACTCAAACATTCTGGTGCCGATGATGGAAAATGAAACCGAGCTTCGTAATGAGCTGGCTGATTTAAAAGACAGTATATCGGATATCATGAAAACAGTCATCGAATTTCAGGACATGAACAGTTTCGGGCAGTTCATTATGAAAAATGAAATGTTGGACCGGTTCTTCAGTGAATATTTCTTCGTAAAAAACAACGGACTGATCCCTACCCAGCTTTCTTTCATCCGTGACCGGATCGAGGATCTGCGTTATGGGGATATGTATGAGAAAATGGTCGAAGAATGTGGAAAACGTCTGCGTTGCCCGAAAGAGCAGGCAATTTCCCGTGTGGATCGTTACATGGCGGAACTCCAGTATTTCCTGAGTGTGGAATACGAAGAAAATATGGAACTGATTGATACTCGCATCAACAGTTATTATAATCTGGCAAATACGAGGATTATGCAGATGGCGAGTAGCCGTGTCAGACTGGAGAATCTTCTCGGCGATTTCCTGGACCGTGTTTCCAGGATTTCAAAAGAAGAGCAGGATGCGGCGATGGAAAAAGTGGAAAAATGCACTTGTGTTATCAACCAGAAATACGTTGGTTACAAATCATTCGAGCAGAATCGGCGTATCCGCAACGAAGGTCAGAATATCGCATTAAACACCAATGCGATGTCGGAAGAAGAGATGCAGAAACGGACGGAGAATCTGTTCCGCAGTGCACCGAACCGATATGCTCCGGCCCGTGTCGGAGCATATCTGGATGAGGCACTTGGATTGGATGTGAGCATGGAGCTGAAAGAAAAGGGTGTGCAGACAAAAGAAGAGGCACTGATGATCGCAGCGGCGATGCTTTATGCGAAAAATGCAGAATTTCCATACGAAGTTCGTATCAAGGACGAAAAAGTGAGCACGAAAATTGCCGATATCAGTAATGTGGTGATCTCGAGAAAATAAAGATGTCAGAATTGTGGATCACAGGGTACGAAAATATTCACAGGGCATCTTTTTGAACGCGGAGAAGCGGATTGTGAATGTCCGCTTTACAAATACAATGAGGTAAATTTATATGCAGGATTTAAGTTTTATAAGCAATATGAGCGACGAGGATGCGTATCTGTTCAAACGCTGTGTGCGGCGGCTTCTGGATACGACATTTCTTGTAAAAGACAAAGAAGAAAAGCTCTATCAGTTTGTGGCCTCCGAATCCAACCGTTACGACATGAACCAGTATCTGGCAGTGATCGGCTACAAAGTGGTTGTGGAAGAACAGATGGGTGTGGCGATGCTGCAGCCAAATGATGATGATAAAGAAACGGTTGGGCTGAAACGATTGAACCTTTATCATTTTGACCAGAGGCACATGAAGCTGCTGCTGGTGCTGTGGCTTTTATTTCTGGAGCGGATGGGTTATGAAGAGGCAGTCTATGTGACGGTCGGTGAGATTATCGACAAATGCAGGCTTTATGATATTGAGCTGACGCCGGTCGAGTTTAAAAAGGCATATGCGACCTTCCGCAGATTCTGCCTGATCGATTACAGTGACGATATCACAAAAGAGGACGGGGCTGTGCGTCTCTATCCTTCTTTGCAGTTCTGTCTGGATATCGGACAGTTGAAACAGGTGATGGCAGAATTTGTGGAACAGGAAGATTTCGAGGCAGCGGACATGGCAGACCTGGAAGAGGCAGAAAGTGAGGAGAGCGATGAGTAAAATAGTTTTACGCAATGTACAGCTGATCAACTGGTATGGATTTACCAACACGGTCGTTCCGGTTGCAGAAAATCTCACCCTGATCTCCGGAGAAAATGAGTGCGGAAAATCGACGATCCTCGATGCCATCAAATATGCCTACACCGGTGATACGCAGTTTAATAAGGCGACAAGCGGATATAATACAGGCGTGGGCAAGCGAAATCTGATCTCGTATACACGCTGTCTGGTCGATGCAAGTGCCGGCGTGTATGCAAGACCGGCGGAGAAGATCCCGGTTGTGTATACCCACATCGCACTGGAATATTATGACCAGATCAACGAAAAATCCTTTGTGCTCGGCGTGATCATCGAGACAGCCGTGACGGATATCCGCGGCACGTACTGGTATGCGATGGAAGACAAACATCTGTCGGATATTTCCTATGTCTATGAAGACGGTTCTGCCTTAAAGCCGTACGATGCGTCCGGATTTCAGAAACGTTACAATGTCAAACTCCGCAAGAAACAGGATGGAGTGGCATTGTTTATGCAGATGGTCGGACTGAAGCTTCCGTATCAGGAAGTGTTTCGTTATCAGAGAAAACTTCGAAATATCATGGCATACAATCCGGCGGCAAAGATCCAGGAATTTATCCGGGAATCGGTTCTGGAAGAACACGATGTCAATTTTGAAAAATTAAAAGATGCCAAGAAAAATATTGAGCAGATCAACAGCCGTCTGGAGCTGATCGAAGAAGAGATCGGTGATCTGGATGCGATCCTGAAGGATTATGCAGAATACGATGAGCGTGTCATGCAGCTGAAAGTGGATGATATTAAATTAAAATATCGAAATATGCTTTCCTGGAAAGAAAAACGCTGCATGGCAGAAGAAATGATCCGCAAAAACAGCATTGAAGTAGAAGCACAGATCAAAACAATCAAAGAACTGAGCACGGAGATCGATGCACTTGACCGTTATTACATGGAAGCAAAAGCCGCACTGCGGGAACTGAATGTTTCCAAAGCGATCGACAATTCCAGACAGCAGATCACTGCTTTCGAGAAACAGCTGGAGAAGCGGAAAAGTGAAAGGGAAGAGCTGGAGCAGTTCCGGAAACGTCTGCTGCATGTGGCAGAAGAACTGAACAAAATGGAATGCGAGGTTTCTCATTTTGAAACGCTTGGCAAACTGACGGCAGTCGATCTTTCCAATTCTGAGAAACAGGAAGCCATCGATGCACTGAGAGCGGAAATCCGTAAAAAACGTGACAGTATTGTGCGAAGTAGAGCTTATCTGGACCGCGAGCTCAAAGAGGTGCAGCTGGAACGCAGTGAACAGAGCAAGATCGTTGAAAACTGTGACCGCAACAAAGCGGATTATTCGCATGTGCAGGAACAGACGCAGCTGATCCGGGAGATCAACAAAGAACTGAAAAAACAGGGCATCGATGAAGAAGCCCGCATGGCGTGTGAATATGTATCGGAACTGAAAGATGAAGCATGGCGTGATGCGATCGAAGCTTTTCTTGGTGTGCACCGCTATGCGATCCTGGTCTCGCCGCAGGCCTTTGATGTTGCCAATCAGGTTATGGACCGCTCCGGACATCATTATGTGGAGCTGGTCAATACAAAGCGTCTGGCTGAACGTAAGATCAAATGTGAGGAAGATTCGGTCTATCATTATCTTCAGATTCAGAATGAGACAGCAGCAAAGTATTTCCAGTTCTGGCTGGGAGCGATCCATGCAGTCGAGCTGGACGAGGTTGCAAAATACGACAATGCCATGTCAAAAGAAGGAAAACTCGGCAGAAATATGGCAGTTACTTACATCAACACGAAAAAGATCAAGAGCTACTGCCTTGGCGGGGCGGCGATCGAGCTGAACCGCAAAAGAGCTGCGAAAAAACTGGATCAGCTGGAAAAACGGGAAAAGGAGATTTTGAGCAGCAGACATACGATGCAGAATCAGGATGTTTTTCTGCAGAGCAGTCTGGATTATTTCAAAGATTATAATCTGGAAGCCAACAGAGAATGTGAGCATTTAAATGCAGAGCTGGAAGCAGAAAAGGTGCGTTATCGTGAACTTCTGGAAGCCCAGAAAAACAATGCAGAATTTATGGCACTTTCGCAGCGTGTGACCGATCTGGAAAAACAGCTTCGCAATAAAACGCGGGAAAAAGACGAAGAGAGCAAGAAGCGTTATCGTCTGGAAGCAGAGATCGAGCAGAAAAAGAAAGACAGCGTGATGTATCAGACAAAAGAAGCGGAAGAGCAGAAACATCTGGAAGAAGAACAAAAGCTCAATCGTTCTGCAGCAGAGCAGGCGATCACAGAATACGACCGCTATCTTGCCGGAGAAGATAAAAAAGGCGGCATCATGCAGCTTTCCGAGAAAGAGCAGATGGAAAAACGTGTCAGCAGTTTTGCGGCAAATATCAACGGACAGCAGCAGGCGTACAACAACCGCAAGCAGGAAGAAGAACGTCTGCCGATCGGTCTTGAGTACGAAAAAAGCTATCACCAGAGACGCGGAAAAATCTGGATCGATGACCTTCAGAATCTGCAGCAGAAATTAAAAGAGCAGACCATGCGTTATGAAAGCATTTTCAAAAGAGAATTTGTTCTGAATATTTACGAGACGGCAAGGGCTGCAAGAAAAGACATCGCACAGATCAACAAAGAGCTTCGCAAGCTGAAATTCGCGACATGCTATCAGTTTGATGTGAAATTTTTGAATGACAATTCTGACTATGCCAAAATTCTGCGTTATGCAGAGTATCTTCAGCAGACCGGAAATCTGGCGGACGGTCAGATCGCCCTTACAAAGCTGATGGGTTATGAGGATGACGAAGTAGAGAGACGGGAGCGGGAGATCAAAGATATTATTAACCGCATCATTGAAAAAAATGATCTGGCGGAGATCCAGAAATTTGCAGATTACCGCAATTATATGAGCTATGAGATCATCATCAACAACGAAGAAGTAAAAGACGGAAAATTATCCAAACAGGTAGGATACAATTCCGGTGCCGGAACGCAGATCCCATATACGCTGATTTTGTCGGCGGCACTCTCCATGCTCTACAATGTGCGAGTCAATTCCGTAAGACTGATCTTTATTGACGAGCCGTTCGAAAAAATGAGTGACCACAATATCAAACTGATGCTTGATTTCTTCAAAAACCAGGACTTTCAGGTTATCTTCTGTGCACCGCCAAATAAACTGGAATCGATCGGAAGTGAATGCGGTGTGATCATCCCGGTTCTGAAAAATGCAAACGACGATATGTTGATCGGAAAGGTGAAATTTCATGACACAGTTAATGGAGCAAATTAAAGAAAAAGATGCACAGGCATTTACCCACAGCGGAAAGTTTCATGCGGACGATGTATTTTCGTCTGCACTTCTGCTGTCTGTCAATCCGGAGATCACGATCCACCGCGGCAGTCAGGTGCCGGAGGATTTTAAAGGGATTGTTTTTGACATCGGAAGAGGGAAATACGACCATCATCAGAGGGATAGCAGAATCCGTGAAAATGGTGTGCCGTATGCAGCTTTCGGACTTTTATGGGAAGAGTTGGGTGCTGAGATTTTAGGAGAAGAACTGGCAGAAAAATTTGACGAGGCTTTTGTGCAGCCACTGGACAACAATGACAACACCGGCGAAAAAAATGAACTTGCCACCCTGATCGGCAATTTCAATCCGCCATGGGATGCACAGGGCGGAAACGATGCGGCGTTCTTTAAGGCGGTCGGTGTGGCCGGCATGATTCTCGATAACAAACTGGAGCGTTATCGGGGCAATGAGCGTGCCGACAAACGTGTAGAAGAAATTTTAAAACAGCATCAGAAAGAGATCGCTTCCGGCAAAAAGCCGGCGGATGAAAAGCAGATTCTGGTGCTACCGGATTATGTTCCGTGCCAGAAATATCTTTCCGAGACAGACATTGCATTCGTGATCTTTCCATCCAATCGCGGCGGCTACTGTATTCAGCCTCAGAAGCGAGAATACTCCCTGAATTATAAATGCAGTTTCCCGGAAAGCTGGCTTGGTCTTGAAAAAGAAGAATTAAAAGAAGAGAGCGGTCTTTCCGGTGCAGAATTCTGTCATAAGGGCGGATTTCTTATGACGACAAGTACGCTCGAAGATGCCATAAAGGCATGCAAGATCAGTCAGCAGCAGTTCCATGAGCAGGTTGTGATCGTAAATCTTGGCACAGATGAGGCAGCCGATGCATTGCTTTTCAAACTTCCGCAGTTTTCCGGTGCCAGAATCGTGCACATGGAGCTGCCGGATCTTCCGCCGATGGAGTGGGACGGCATTTATGGTGAATCCACACTTGAAAAGCAGGAATGGAAAGCACAGATCAAAGATCAGATGAAAAAGATTCTGAAATCCAAACCGGAAGCAGTCTATGTGCAGGGAGATCTTTTTGCGGTGTATCCGCTGATCCATGCACTTCGTAAACGCCATATGCCGGTGCTTGTGATGACAGAGATGGAAGGGGAACAGAAAATTGTGCGGATTCCGTCCGGATCATAGTGCGATTTCAGATTTTTGACCCTGGCATTAAGATGCCTGCGAATTGCTCCGTTACAAGTAACTCTCGCAATTCTATAAACATTCGGAATTCGCATATTTACTGCGTAAATAGCTACTTCCTCATGTTTAGCGGGTCCCAAGTTCAAATGTCTTATCTTGCAAGCAAGAACGACATTTTGATCTTTTGACCCTGGCATCTCAAAAAGTGCACAAAAAAATAGTGGGAAAAACAGGAAAAAAGTAGAAAAATGTATTATATTCTTGCAATTTAGTCGGATTTTAGGTACAATGTAATTCTATGATGATACGGAATTGCAGAAGCTGAGGGAAAGCGGAGCAATTCATAAGGATTATTTTAGGTAAATAATGATCCGGAGATGGAAGAGGGCGGATATACGAAGGTTTTCGGATTGTTAAAAGAAAAAAGTATGAAAGGAAAAGGAAATGAATAAGAAAGACGAATTCAAACCGTACATTCCGGCAGACAGAGTCATGCCGGAGCTTACTGTGACTTCCATTATTATGGGTGTTTTGCTCGCAGTAATTTTCGGAGCAGCCAATGCATATCTTGGACTCCGAGTTGGTATGACTGTTTCTGCTTCTATTCCGGCAGCAGTTATATCTATGGGTGTTATTCGCATTATCATGCGTAAGAATTCCATCCTTGAAAGTAACATGGTACAGACCATCGGTTCAGCCGGTGAGTCACTTGCAGCAGGAGCGATCTTTACGATGCCGGCACTGTTCCTCTGGGCAGAAGAGGGTCTTTGCTCTATGCCGAGCCTTGTCGAGATCACACTGATCGCACTTTGCGGTGGTGTTTTAGGTGTACTTTTCATGGTACCGCTTCGTAATGCCCTGATCGTGAAAGAGCACCAGACACTGCTTTACCCGGAAGGAACTGCATGTGCAGACGTACTTCTGGCCGGCGAAGAAGGCGGAGCAAACGCTTCTACGGTATTCTCCGGTATGGGACTTGCAGCAGTATTTAAATTTATCGTTGATGGTCTGAAGGTGATCCCGGCAGACGTATCAGCAGCTTTTAAATCTTTCAAAGGTGAGATCGGTATGGAAGTATACCCGGCACTGCTTGGTGTTGGTTATATTGTAGGACCAAAGATCGCATCTTACATGTTTGTTGGTTCTGTATTCGGATGGCTGGTTATCATCCCGCTGATCTGTCTGTTCGGACCTGATACCTGGCTGTATCCGGCAGAAGCAGGCACAACGATCGCTCAGCTTTATGCAGGCGGCGGTGCAGCGGCAATCTGGAGTACTTATGTAAAATATATCGGTGCAGGTGCCATCGCAACAGGCGGTATCATCTCTCTGATCAAATCTCTGCCTCTGATCGTAAAAACTTTCAGCGACTCTATGAAGAGCGTAAAAGGCGGAAAAAATACAAGTACTGCACGTACTGCACAGGATCTGCCGATGCAGTTTATCCTGATTGGAATCGTTGCCATGGTCGTTATCATCTGGGCAGTTCCGGCTATCCCGGTAACTCTGCTTGGTGCAGCACTGATCGTAATCTTCGGATTCTTCTTTGCAACAGTATCCTCCCGTATGGTAGGTCTGGTAGGAAGTTCCAATAACCCGGTATCTGGTATGGCAATCGCTACTCTGCTGATCGCAACTATGGCGATCAAAGGAAGCGGCAAAACAGGTATCGACGGTATGACAGCAGCAATTGCAATCGGTTCTGTTATCTGTATTATCGCAGCAATCGCAGGCGATACTTCACAGGATCTGAAGACTGGTTATCTGCTTGGTGCTACACCGAAAAAACAGCAGATTGGTGAGCTGATCGGTGTTCTTGCATCCGGTCTGGCTATCGGCGGTGTTCTCTACCTGTTGAATGCAGCATGGGGTTACGGCGGAGCAGAAGTACCGGCTCCTCAGGCAACGCTGATGAAGATGATCGTAGAAGGTATCATGGGCGGAAACCTGCCATGGAACCTAGTATTTGTCGGCGTATTCCTGGCACTGGGTCTTGAGATCCTGCGTATCCCGGTAATGCCGTTCGCAATCGGTCTGTATCTGCCGATTTACCTGAATGCAACCATCATGATCGGTGGTGTTGTACGTATGGTAATGGATGCACGTAAGAATGTCGATGAAAAGACAAAAGAACAGCAGTCCACAGACGGAACACTGTACTGTGCAGGTATGATCGCCGGAGAAGGTCTGGTAGGTATCCTGCTGGCAATTTTCGCAGTATTTGGTATCAACACAAGTATCGGAGAGAGTGTAAACTTTGGCAACATCGGTGGTGTCATTCTTATGGTACTGATGATCGCATCCCTGCTTTACTTCTCTCTTAAGAAAAAGAAAAAAGCATGAAAAAAAAGAAACAGGAACAACAGATAAATTATCTGGATCTGATTCCGGTAAAAGCCGAAGGTCTGAAGTGGCACAAAGACTTCAGGGATCGCGTGATACTGGAAGTAAAAAATGAAGGTTTTTTTAACGGGATCGCACAGAAAGTCTTTAACCGCCCGGAAGTCACAAAGATACATCTGGATGTACATGGAAGTTATCTTTGGCCTTTTATCGATGGAGAGAGAACTGTCATGGATCTGGCTGCTCTGGAAAAAGAGCGGTTTGGTGAAGCGGCAGAACCCCTTTATCCACGAATCGTAAAGTATTTTCAGATTCTTGAGAACAATCATTTTGTAAGTTTTAAATAATAAAATCCCTTGCGGCGGGCAGTTTCTGCTGTAAGGGATTTTTTACCACAGGGGGATTCTTTTTATGTGTACAAATAAAAAACATGCAGAAAATCTCTTGCACGCACGGGGAAAATTTTCCGGTCGCATCGGTTATGTGCTGGCAGTTGCCGGCTCTGCGGTTGGACTTGGAAACATCTGGCGATTTCCATATCTTGCGGCAAAATACGGCGGAGGTATGTTTCTGCTTGTCTATCTGATTTTAATGGTCACTTTTGGATATGTTATGATCGTATCCGAAACAGCACTGGGACGTATGACGAAAAAAAGCCCGGTTGGAGCTTTTCACAAATTCGGAAAGAGCCTGCCGTTTCACCTGGGAGGCTGGATCAACGCAGTCATCCCGATGATGATCGTTCCTTATTACAGTGTGATCGGTGGCTGGGTTCTGAAATATCTGTTTGAGTATATCAGGGGCAATGCAAACCTTGTTGCACAGGATGGCTATTTCAACAGTTTTATCACCTCTTCCATGGAAGTAGAAATATGGTTTCTGATCTTTGCGGCACTGGTATTTATTGTCATTCTTGCAGGTGTAAAAAATGGAGTAGAACGTGTTTCAAAGGTTATGATGCCGCTTCTGATCCTGCTGGCAGCCTGTGTGGCTGTTTATTCCATCACAAGACCGGGAGCCGTGGAAGGCATCAAATATTTCCTGATCCCGAATCTGGAGAATTTTTCCTGGATGACGGTCGTTGCGGCGATGGGGCAGATGTTTTATTCCCTGTCGATCGCGATGGGTATCCTGTATACGTATGGATCTTATATCGGGAAAGATGTAGACATCGAAAAAAGCACCACGCAGGTTGAGATTTTTGATACCGGTGTCGCACTTCTGGCCGGTCTGATGATCATTCCGGCAGTGTTTGCATTCTCCGGCGGAGATATGGAAACGCTCCAGGCAGGACCGGCACTGACGTTCATCACCCTGCCGAAAGTATTTGCGAGTATGGGAGTTGGCACGATTGTCGGCATCGCATTCTTCCTGATGTTTCTGTTTGCGGCACTGACCAGTGCAATCTCACTTCTTGAGACCAGCGTTTCCACCCTGAACGATGAGCTTCACTGGAGCCGTGGAAAATGCTGTCTGCTGATGGTTGTCGTGATGCTGGTGATCGGAACGGCATCCTCTTTTGGATATGGTATCTGGGACTCTGTGAAGATCCTTGGTATGCAGTTTTTGGATTTCTTTGACTTCCTGACCAACTCGGTCATGATGCCGATCGCAGCAATCGCAACCTGTCTTCTGGTGTCCAGAGTCATTGGAATCAAACGGATCGAAGAAGAGGTGCTCCATGGGGAAGGCAAATTCCACAGAAAGCAGGTCTTCAACATCATGGTGCAGTACCTGTGCCCGGTATTTGCAGTCATTATCCTGATCAGCTCTGTGGCCAATGCGTTTGGGTGGATCTCGATGTAATTTCTATGTAATTGAATTTAGAATCCCCGTTGCTGTGTGCGCGTGCATGCATGGCAACGGGGATTTTTTTCATTGCATTGCATATTAGAGAGGTGCAGATGGCGTGTCTGCTGATTCTGTCTGGAAATTGCAGAAAAGTTAGGAAAACGCAAAAGAAAATTGCGGTGTTATAAAGAAATTGTTATCAAGTCATACAGAACCTGTTAAGGGTCATGAAAACCTATTCCCTTTTGTTTCATCTCTGAATAAAATACCAGAGGAGATAAAACGTTGCTGTTTGCGCAAAGCGTGAACAGTAACGAGAAAAAAGAAA
>ERZ838118.2806-NODE-2806-length-17909-cov-3.838468_pt1 | contig 17909 bp, 20 predicted proteins | sample MGYA00519863_ERZ838118 | MGnify/ENA primary metagenome ERZ838118 (study PRJEB31850, sample SAMEA3708827) | human gut metagenome | biome: human gut; feature: human-associated habitat; material: faeces | place: China | collected 2014 ...
TATAGGAAATATCTCCCATGATATCGATCTCACCGTTTTCAAGCTTATCAAAGCAGTTAGACCAGTCACATTTCACATACTCAAATTTCCATCCGGTATAGCCTGACAAAGCCTGCATGAGTTCATAGCCATATCCTCGTCTGACACCGTTTTTATCAACATAATTAAAAGTATCCTCAAATGATCCGACACGAATGGTCTGTGGCTGTTTTTCATCATTATTCGTTTCAGCTGCCTGACAGTGTACTGATAACATCATCCATATTCCCAAGATCACAAATATATATGCAAATAGTACGGCTGTTTTTTTTCTACTTTTATTCATTCTTCTTTCCTGATTCTTTTGTATTTTCCTGTTTTACAGTATCAAAATATTCAACGATTCCGATGTGTCCATTCTTCTTTAAAGGAGACTACAATGTATGCAGTTTCAGTTTATACATCTGACTGTCATTTCCCACCGTCGCTTTTACCTGCATAGAAATAACAGCATAAAAAAAACTGTCCTGCAGACAGTACACATCATTTTATGCAACTGGCTGCCATTTTACAGGCCCTGTAGCTTTGCGTCCCAGACTTTCATCTGGTTTGCCAATTTCCTTATTATAGCTTTTAAACTTATGCAAAAAACTGGTTTTATCATACTTTAATGCTCTACTATAGATAATAAAAACATTACCACTTTAGCACGTGAAAATAAAGAAAAGAACAGCCGATATATACATTCAAACTGTTCTCCTACTTCCGAAGTCCACGTAGCATTGACATTACTGTTTCCTGCTATACCTCATTTTTGCTTATATCATTTTTATAATATCATAGGTTATTATGTTTGTCACATAAAACTTTGAAGAATAAATTAACTCCTCTCTCCAGCTTATCTTTTCTTGCCTCGTTTCTATTTCTTTTTGTTGTTTGATTTATGAACTGGCAATTCATCGTACATTGCATTGAAAAGTCCAGTCAGATATTCTTTACTATCAATATCTTCTACTAACAGCATCTCTTTTGCCCCGTCATACGGTAATTCATATGTCGCAGTTTCCATATAAGAAACTGCAGATTTTTTCGGTTTCACAAGTAACCTATCATCATATATGCCTCCGGCATTTCATACTGCTTTGCTCTCTCAATATCCAATTCCTTCATTTTTTCAATAATACTGTCTAATATCTCCTGCTTGCTTTTATAATGCTTATACAATGCAGCCTTGGTCACTCCAAGTTTTGAAGCAATATCATTCATGGATGTTCCCATATATCCACTCTGTGCAAATAACTTCAGGGCTTCTTCCAATATTTTTTCCTTTGTGTTCTTTTCTTTGCTTTCCATATTTCTCTCCTAAATTTATGTTATTAGTAAGTTACCTTTTGGTTACTTTTATTATAGTTACCTTTCGGTCACTTGTCAACACTTATTCTTTTAACATAAAAGGAAATATTTACCTTATCGTTTCTCGATAACCTGAGCTATCAATCCATACTTACTCTGCTATCAATACCGAAATGCCACCATTCTGCATTCCATGCAACAATTGGCTTCTGTACTTGTTCTGCCTCCTACTTTTAATGGTTTGATCTCCACAAAACCATCTACTCCTTTTGCATTCTAAAATGCTCCGGGCACTTCATTTGCAAAACTGATTGCTCCATCTTTGCTTCCAAATAAATACCCTGTTTTCATTTCAGCTCCACATTTTGGACACTTCATCTTTAAATCCTCCTAAAATTTCTATTGTTCCTATATCTATAAGTTACCGTCCGGTCACCCTTAATTATAGTGACCGAAAGGTAACTTGTCAATCTTTTTCTAATCTTTTATTACTTCTATTGGATGAGCATTCGAAACACAAATCAATGCATCATAAAAAAAGACACAGGCAAAAAATTATTATTTCTGCTCTGCGTCTGTCTTATATTCCACTATACGATTTTTTACAATAAAATTCTTTTTACATTTCGGGCAAAACAAAGGAAAATTTTTTAATTCTGTATCTTCCAAAACCTGTGTCCTTGTTTTCGCTTTACACCCTGGACATAGAATCCATTTATCCATTATGATTGATTTCTCTCTTCCTCGTCTCCTTTAATTATTTAACTCCATCCTATAAAGGTATATTCCCAAAACCGCCCGAAAACCTGTTGCTGCAAAAATGCCATATGAACGGCAGCTTTTATCCTTTGCTCCGGCAATTATTATCAAAACAAAAGATACTATGGACAATAAAACAACGATCATTGTCGAAAAAATATGCATCTTATCTTGAAATGTACCTGCATAGCCACTGTCGCTTAAAGGAAACATGCTAAATCCCACTGCTGACACCCACTCCATAATCGTAAACAGATAGATTCCTACCCGCAGGAGTCTGCTTTTCTTACCCTGAATGCCTACGCATACCATCATTGCACACACCAGAGTACAGACATTGTACAGACTGCTTAGTTGGTTCCATAAGCGAAGCGATGGTGCATTCGAGGCACTAAGGTCGCTTACCGCCTGAGCCATCCAGTCATAACCCAGATATGCGATTGGTGAAAATACAACTGCTGCTGTATATGACAAAAAAGCTGCTACTCCAAGTAATCCACAATAATTTAATAAACTCTTTTCCTTTATCATACAGCATTCTCCTCGCAAAACCATTTCAGATAATCGTCCAAAAGATTCTTATCTGTTTCATAGCTGCACTTACCATTGCTCTGATCCAGTTCGTAATCCATAAGTCCATGAACTGTCATTGCAAAACTTACTGCACTCATATCTGCATTTTGAAAATGAAGTAATTTATGTACTTCCATTGCATAGAATAACTGTTTCGTCGCAATAATCATTTTTTCTGTTTCCTCAGCCAGAATCTTAGCAGCCATCGGCTGGATACTTCGCTCAGAATAAATAACCTTATAGAAATTCAGCATATGTTCCTGCTGATTCATATTAAAGTATCCTCCAACCATCATCCTCAATATTTCCAATGCACTCTTTCCGGCAAAAATAGCCGTATAATCAATCGCACCTACATTGGCATTCTTCTTTGCTTCTTCCCGAAGAAATTGGTACATTGTTTCCACAAGCTCCTCTTTCGACGCAAAATGATTATATAATGATGGTTTTTTTATCCCAACTTTATCTGCGATCATATTCATAGATACGTTACCAAGTCCTTTATTTGCCGCCAGCTCCAATGTAGCCATGATAATCTCTTTTTTCCTCGTATCACTCATTATTCGTTTTAACCATTTCCTTTATATTACCTATTGGTTTTGTTTTAACTATCATTTGGTAGTTTTACTATATCATATTGATCTGCATAATTCAAGTACAGGTTAGAATAACTGACCTGGCAGTTTTTTCTTCTCTTTATAAGGAAACATCTTATCAAATTCTTCGGCTTTCTTTTCATCTACAAAATATCCCGCTGGTGTCGCATACTCTCCTGTAATACCGTTTAAATATCCAGGAATCAGCTCTTTGCACAGAAAGAAAGATGCATCTTCCCCTTCCGGCAATCCATGATATCGGATACCATACTCGCTTGCCTGCCTGAATCCACTCTTACCGTAAAAATCAATATTTCCTTCAAAGCATAGTGCTCCACAGCCAAGCTCTGCTGCTTTCTCCAATGAATAATCCAGTAAGGCTTTTCCATACCCTTGTCGTTTTAATTCTGGAGTAATACAAATCGGTCCCATAGTCATAATTGGAATATTTCTTCCATCATCCGATTTAATAGCCGTTCTCATAAACATATTCTGACCGATCAGCTTACCCTCTTCACCATTTTCATTAAGAAACATCACAAAATCCAGTTCCGGAACAAATGCCGGATCATTTCTGAGCTGATGCAATACATAATGCTCAAGGCATCCCGGACGATACACATTCCAAAAACTTTCTCTTACCAGATTTTCTACTTTCTGATGTTCTTCCTTTTTCTCTAAACGAATCTCAATATTACTTTTTTCCATTTCTTTTATGTCCTTTCTTAAAAATAAAAACCGATAATCCTAATTTTTCAGTATCAGAATTAACGGCTCTGCGTCTTAAGCGTCTGGCTCTTATATTACTGTTTCATTTCTTCTACTATTTTATCTAGCATCTGTTCAAACTGACATTTTGCTTTCGCCTTATCTGCTGCACCATCATACACGCTATAATAGAAAAACATATTTGCATAAAATTTAACTGCATTCTCCTCTGGATCTTTTATTTTCATATTTTTGAACAGATCCTTCACGTATCCTGCCGATCCAGATACCAGATATTGCTGATATAATTTCTGCATTCCTTCACTACGAAACTGTTCTATTGTCAGCATCTTCCGAAACGATGATGCAAAATCATCCTCTGTCCAGTATTCAAACATAGACTTACTGTATTCCACAAAATCATCAAATGATACGTTCTGGTATTCTTCCGGTGTCTTTTCAATACTCTCTTCCGGCACTTCATTCTCTCTGGCCTGTTCGCTGTCCTGCTGTTCCATTTGCTTTACAATACTGTCAAAAATATCTCTTTTGCTTTTATAATGACGGTACAACGCGCCTTTTGTCATATCAAGCTCTCCTGCTATCTGGCTGACTGAGACAGCCTCATAACCATCTCTGGCGAACAGATGCAGCGCTACAATTAATATCTCTTTTTATAAATCAGAAGTTCTGGATTTTCACCATCTTTTTCATATGTACATATGATGATAAAATCCATATCTGCCAGAATACCAAAACACCGGTCTCCTCCGTCATCTTTATCATATCGATAAATCTGCAGTCTGAAAAGCAACCTGCTGTTGCCATAATCTATCTATTTCCTTCCAATCCAGGCATCTCACAAAGCTTTCATCTGGAAATTCCACCTGCTTGTTCCACGGACGATCATATACAGCTACTTTACAATCTTTAAAATGCTGCACATGCTCAAACGCAGCTGGTGAATCTTCGATTGCGAAATCAAAATGCATGCAATAAAGTTCTTCTAATGTCAAATTATAGGTATGATCCTGTTTGAACATTTCTCGTCCATATTTATCAACAAAATAAATAGGAAGCCTATTTAAGTGATGTTCATCCAACCATCTTCTAGATGGTTCATAAGAATCAAATGGTCTTCCTGTGACAACAAAAACCTCATGTCCTTCATCAACCCACTTGTTGATCACTTCTGAAGCTCCCGGTGTTTCTTCATAATCTAGTAAATTTTCTGGAATATGCCCTGCTTTCATCAATTCATCATACTGTTCTCCACTTAGATCAAATGATTTCTGAAGATTAAAGAACTGTACTTCCCTATATGGCACATCAATATTAAATAATTCTTTTGCAATTTTGGTGAAATACTTCGCTGTTTCACAGATAACGTCATCGAAGTCTATATATATTTTCATCGCTACATCCTTTCCAGTCTACATATATATTTTAGACATCCCTTAAACATGATCAAACTATATTATCAGCAATAATTCTATTATTCCTTATTGAGTTTCGTCATTTTTGCCGTACCTTTGCCTCTCGTGATCCAGCAAAATGTACATACAAAGATAATTCCTTTTACAATTGATGTCACAGAAAATGCCCACCATATACCTTCTAGTCCAAGCAATGCTCCACCCAAAATGATCGCAAGCGGAATTCTTGCACTGGTAAATAAAATGCTGATCACACTGCATAAATGTGTTTTTCCTAATCCTGATAATGCCCCTACTGTCATCAGTTCTACAGCCATAAACGCTTCACTCACCCCAATGATCGTCAAATATCCGATCGCGATCATAATTGCCTTTGGTTCATGGAAGAAAATCTCTGCGATTGCCTTTGGTTGAAAAACAAACATGATCGTAATAAAGATTCCCCATATTCCAACGCTGCACAAAGAGGCTTTGTATCCTTTTCTGACACGATCCATCTTTCCTGCTCCATAATTTTGCCCGATAAATGCATTTAGAGCTGTCCCAAATCCATCGGCTGTATTCCATGAAACAGATTCAATCTGCCCTCCGACTCTCTGGACTGCAACTGCTTCTGCTCCAAACCCTGAAACCATACGAGTTAATACCATGGAAATTCCACAGTAAACCATTCCCTGAATCGCTGTCGGAATACCAATCTTGCAGATTCCACTTAGATATTTAAATGGAATTTTTGTAAATAACTTGATTCCTTTTAATACATTTTGTTTTTTCTGTCGGATAATTCCAAGGATCAAAATAGTCATAACAATTGCCTGTGCACTTACTGTTGCAATCGCAGCTCCATTTACCCCAAACTTGTTTACTGGTCCAAGCCCCAGGATCAGTAATGGATCCAAGATCATATTCGTTACAAGTCCTATAAAATTGGCTATAAATGGCGTCTTTGAATCTCCTTGTGCTGTATAGATTCCAGTTAAAGTGAGTGTCAAAAATGAAAACACGATCAATCCACAGGCTATTTTTGTGTAAGATAATGCTGCCTGCAATGCCTCTGGATCTTGTAGCTGAAAGAATCCTACCAGCGGATGCAAAAACAGTAACATCACTGCTGCAAATAAAAGTCCCATAAGCGTTGCCAGCTGAACTGCTGTCTGTGCATACTTATGGGCTTCTTCTTTGTCTCCTCGTCCAATGCATTGTGCTACCTGTACCTGTCCTCCCATTCTCGACATCGAAGCTAACCCTTGTGAAAACCACGTAAACATGCCTCCGACACCAACTCCAGCAACTGCTTTTGATCCAAGAAGTCCGATCCATGCCATGTCTGTAATGTTGTATAATGTTCCTAAAAATGACGATGCCATGATCGGCACCGCAAGTTTCGTTAGTGTTTTTAAAATTGGTCCTTTTGTTAAATTTCCTTCCATATCATCTCATAATCCCTTTCTCTCGTATCTTCATCTATACTTTCGCAATCAATTTCAAAATCTTCTCTCTGATAAAACTGTACGGCTCTTATATTTTTCTGATATACATTCAAATATAACTTACTTTTTTTATCTTTTACAAAATCCAATAACTGTTTACCGATTCCTTGTGATCTCATTTTTTCAGAAACAAAAATCCCCTCTACATATTCATCAGTTATCCCTATAAATCCACTTATGTTTTGGCAATCTTCATATATATATACTTCTGCTTGCAAAAGTTGTTCTTTTACCATGTTAAAATGATCTTTCCAATATTTTTCTGAAATAAAATCATGTGCTGTTAGATTTGCTTCTAACCATAGATTTGCAACTTTATCTACATCTGTTTTTTCTAATTTTCTGATCATAATCTTTTTTCCTTACTTATCACTTTCGTTTCATATATAAAAGCGGATATGGATTTCCTTCTTCATCATGGTCTGTTCTTTTGTATGTCGTAAATCCCATATGTTCATAAAATCCAATGGCTTTTGGATTTTGTTCATTGACAGTTACTTCTTTGATCTCGTAGTTTTCAATTCCATATCTTAATAGCTGCTTTCCGATTCCTTTTCCTCTTTCTTTTGAAGAAATGAACAGCATTTCCAAGCGGTGGTCTTGTGTTCCCATGAATGCAACTGGGATTCCGATTTCATTTTCTGCAACAATGAGATGTTTTACTCCCGTTAGTGCCTGTGGAACATATTTTTTGATTTGGTTTACTTCTGCATCGGAAAGAAAATGATGTGTTGCACGGACGGAATCTTCCCAGATTTCCAGAAGCTGTGATAATATATTAGTTCTTTGTTTTAATTCGTATATATTCATAGTATTTACCTCTTTGATTTTGTTTTTCGTTTTATTTTATCATATAATCTGTATTTCCTCTATAATAAAGAAACCCTTCAGAGTATTTTGCTCTGAAGGATTCTCTTCTCTTTAATAGAAACTATTTTTCCACTTTAATTTCCCAATATCCACTATATCCGCTTCCAACATATCTTACATTGTTCATTTTCTTTATATGACGCTTAACCGTTTTAGTACTTACACCTAATACATCTGCTATCTTTTCTGTACTTATCTTCTTATCATTTCTTATCAATTTTATAATCTGTACATCCATTAGATCTTGAGGGACATCATAATTCAAATTTGGCATTATCACAGTAAACTGATATCTATCTGATCGAAATGATGGCTTCTTACTCTCATCATAATTAATCTGAAATTCATATCCACCAATTATTTTCCCAAAACCACTTCCCTTTCGTTCCATATAACCAAGCCGATTAAATATATCTGCCAATACAGGATTTCTTCTAGTCGAAGGTACCATTAACGGATCTCTTTCTTGAATCACTGAACCATCTGGCATTCCACCCAGAGAATAAATTTCCATTCTGTCATCAAAAATATCAATATGAACTTCACTTCCATAAATCAAATAATCATGATGTGCTATCGCATTTACTAACGCTTCATGATAACTACGTTCTACATATTCCGGCATTTCTTCTCTTGAATTCGCTGTTTTTCGCCACATCTTCTTCGCATTTCGTTTAATAAATGCCTCTCCATTATCTATTAATGATATAACGCTTCCTGAATATTCTGCATCATCGAATGCATCAATAATTCCACCTCTTTTATTTAATCCATTCCATCTTGTGCAAAATAATCTTGAACACATGGTAGGACTTTCATCGACAATCAATGCACCTGCATTTGTAAGATACCCTTGTTCATTTGCCAGTCCAAAAGAAATCAAATCTTTTTCATCAAAGTATTTTCTGTAATAGCTTCAATTTTTGCATTCTGTGTGTTAGACTTCATTGTAGATACCTCTCTGTTCAATAAGATTTTTACTAACCTGCCAGTCAGTAGTCTTATTGTACTCTGAGGTATTTTCAATTTTCAACATCCACGTTTTTTATTATACAGGAAGCTCCTTAAATTCACTTTCCGTTTTTATTTTACCATTCTCATATTCTTTTCGCAATAGATAGCCTATCGTATTCTCATACTTACGCTTATATACATACTTATGCAACCAATTATTTAATTGACGATCATAAAATGTATTATACTGAATTTCTATTGGATAATGATAATTACTTGCTTGGTAATAAACATGTACACCTCTATAACCATCATCATTTGCTTTCCCTTTTGACATATCTGCAATTCGAATATGTTCATATGATTTCAATTTTAATATTTCTTCGTAATTATCACATAATGTACGAAATCCCAATAAATCATCAAATACCTTTCTTGTTTGATGATCAGGATAATATCTATTATATTTAAAGAAAGCTAACTGAATACTTTTTACCCGATAATCTGTTGCAATATTATATAATAAATTATAAACTATCATACCATTCATTCACACAAATTAATTCCTGAAACAAACTGTTTTTCTCAAAATAGTGAAGATTCTTTTTTAAATTTATTCCTAATTTTGATTGGTATGAAAGTTTATACAAAATTTCTAATGATAAACCATCCTTTTTCAAAATCTGATTTGCTGTATACATAACACTTTTCCTCTCCCCAAATCTTTTTATTCATATCTAAGCTAAAAATTTTTTGATTTTATTTTTTATTCCTACTACTTTTTTAAAAAAACTATTTTCATATGCTTTATTTTTAACTTCTTTTTCATCTTCTCTAATTTTAGGTATTAGAGCATTCCAAAACCATTCTTTAGTATAATCCGCTTTCCATTTAACTACATTATCAAAATACTCCATACAATTATAAGAAGTATCTTTGTATCCTGGAATCCAAAAAACATTTACAGTATCATTGTACAAAAATTCCACTCTAATCTCAGCATGTATAATACCTTTATCTTTATTTCCATAAAAATATGGAGATAGATAAAAGAAATCAATGACCGATTTATTATCAAATATATTCCATTCCTCATCTCCATTTTCATTATAGCTATAGCAATCATGCTTTTGTGCAAACTCAATTATTCTAAACCATTGCTCTTTTGAAACGTTTGCAATTAAGTATTTTCCATTCTTCTCTGCTAAACCTTCTGTCCCCATAATCTTGTTAATTTCAATTTGTGCTTCTTTATAGACATTATGCAGATCATTAAAAAGGCAATATAAATGGTATGCAGAATATGCATTTATTTTCATTCTAATATTTTCAATTTCAATCCAACTATCATCATCTAATGTTTCTCTTCCAATAATATGCTTATTTTGAAATACCTCTTTTGTAACAAAATAATCTTTAAGTAATTTTTCTTGATCTATAGAAATAATTGCGCCTTCAATATTGTATTTTCTAAATTCCACTACGCATGAAAGTTTCTCTTTATAACTTTTTGGAATAAAAGCAAATAAACTAACATCCCCAAATCCCTTTTTCCACGTATAATATTCCTTCGTATTATAGATATTTTCTTGTGATAATTCGTTTGTCTTAGAAATAATACTTTCCCAAGACAATCTTCCCGTTTCGAAAACCATATTTACATATCCATAAATTTTCGTTAATAACTTCGGATTATTTTTACTTTTTGTTTCTATCTCAGTAATTAATTTTTCAAAATTAATTACATTATTTTTTATAGTAAACTTTTTCGTTGTTTTTATATCTATTTCATTATTGTCGTTCCGATATTTATGAGGATCATCATTCAATATCAGAATATACAATTCATCTATATCTTTATACAATTTATTTTTTACAAATTTCTCTGTGGTACCTTCAATTTTACTTCTACGTACTGTTGATGTAACTTGATAAGCAACTTTATTTTTCTTGTCCACCAAATCAATGGCAACATAATGTGGCTTCCCTTGCACACCAATTGTAACAAGTTCATATCCATATAATGTATTTAGAATTTTTCCAAAAATTTCTTCGCAGATAACATTAATATCACAAAGATTTAATTTATTGCTATTTTTTATTCCTTCTGAAATCAATTTTAACCGATTAGCCACTCTTTCAATTGTAATATCCCCATCAGTTAAAAATTCGTTTGTATATCTTATCATTATTTTTCCCTTTCTTATTTTCACTTAACTCTTTTCACAAATTAAATATGTAATTTCGCTTACAATCATAACTTGCTTTTGACATTACAATTATAATCTAATATTTATTTTAGACTATAAATTCTTGTCCTATTTATATTCTTATTCTGTCATTTTATTTATTCAAGTCAACTTATACTATATTTTCAATACTCATTTTATCTACCATAGCCAATATATACGACAAAAAAATAGACTGGTACACATACATCTATGTATCAGCCTACTTTTTATCACCTATAATTTCTTTTCATATGTATTATCCGCTACCATTTGTAATTCTGTCATATCTTCAATATCATATGTGACTTTCTCTTGATTTTCCTCTGTAAATGTTGATGAACCACCGATACCAAAGTATTTTTCAAAAAATGCTTTTAATCTATCAATAACATTTTGTTTCTTTTTTGTTCTCCCTCCTCCACCAAAACGTGATATTGGCGGCATCAATTTGTCAATATCTGTTCCTACTGTTTTAATTTCTCCGTCTCTAAACGCATTTTCCATAAACTTGCGAGTATCTTCTGGTTTTAATCTTTCTTCTGTGATAATTGTATCAAGATCTTGTTTCCGTTGTTTTGCAACATAGCTGTGCCACTCATCCATAACATCATCTACATCATTGATTCCCGAAATAAAGTTCTCAATCAATTGTTTCTTACTGCGTAGTTCTGGACTTGCATCTATTGCCTTATTAATTGTTATCAAAACTTCTTTATCTTTACAATGTGTATCATGATATTTCTTGACAAGCATAAGAATATAGTCGATATTAATCTCAATCTGTTTGATCAATTCAATCTCAAACACTACATCATCTGTAATATCTGTACTTTCCTGACGTTTCCTCTTCCACTCATCTCTTAAATCCTGATAACGTCCTAGATAATCTTGTAAATCACGTTCTGAAATTAACTCATTTCCTTTAAATTCGTCAAATGACAACAGTAGATTTCTCATACGTAAAATTGCACCAAATAATGCAATAAAATCTTTCTGATTTTGTTCTCCAATAATCTGTGGTTCTGATAATGGAAAATCATTATTTAAATTTTCTATCATTTCCATATATCCTGGCATCGGTTTACCATCTACAGATTCATAACCATAATAATAATCTTTGAAACTTTTCAATAATACAATTCCTCCAGCATTTTTATCACCAAATAATGAAATCGCACTATCTACTCTTTTTTGCAGATTCCGAAAACACACAATATTTCCAAATGTCTTTATAGAATTCAAAATTCGATTTGTACGTGAAAATGCCTGTATCAAACCATGCATTTTTAGATTTTTATCTACCCAAAGTGTATTTAACGTTGTTGCATCGAAACCTGTAAGGAACATATTTACTACAATTAAAATATCTAATTCCTTATTTTTCATACGTAACGATACATCTTTATAATAATTTTGGAACTTGTCACTCGATGTATCATAATTCGTCTGAAATATTTTATTATAATCATCTATAGCTTGTTCCAAGAAATCTCTAGATGATTGGTCAAGTGCAGAAGTATCTTCTGAATTTTCTTCATATAAAATTCCATCGGATTCTTCTTCATTTGCAGCATAACTAAAAATCGTCGCCACTCGTAATCTTTTTGTTGGATCTTCTTTCATTTGCTTTTTAAATTCTTGGTAATACAATTTTGCCATTGGTACACTTGATACTGCAAATATAGAATTAAATCCACTAATTCTCTGTTTTTCCTTAATTTCTTCTACCTCATCACGCTTAGCAGAGGCTACTTCTTCCACATTCATCAGTCTATTATATATGTATGTTTTATCTCCACGGTAGGTCTTCTGATCAAAATGTTCCAGTATATATTGTGTAACAAGCTGAATACGTTCCTGTGCCATCATAACTTTTTCACGATTAATGTCCCATACCATTTCATCTGTAATTTCTTCATCCATATCCATGGTTTTAATATAGTCTACTCGAAATGGAAGAACATTTTTATCATTAATCGCATCAACGATTGTATAACTATGAAGTTGATCTCCAAACGTCTGTGCCGTTGTGAAAAATCCTGTACTCTTTGCTTTTCCGGAATTAACCGAAAATATTGGTGTACCTGTAAACCCGAACAAATGATACCTTTTAAAATTTTTTACAATTGCTGTATGCATATCTCCAAACTGACTTCGATGGCATTCATCAAAGATAATGACTATATGTTCTTTATATACTTCATGATCTGGATTCTTTTTTATAAAGGTTGCTAATTTTTGAATCGTTGTAATTATAATACTAGTATTCGGATCTTCCAGTTGACGTTTTAATATTCTAGTTGATGTATTACTATTCGCAGCTCCCTTTTCAAATCGATCATATTCCTTCATTGTCTGATAATCTAAATCCTTACGATCCACTACAAATAATACTTTATCAATATATGGAAGCTTTGTTGCCAATCTGGCGGTTTTGAAAGATGTCAATGTCTTACCTGATCCTGTTGTATGCCAAATGTATCCACCGCCTTCTATACTTCCATATTTTTTATAATTATTCGCTATTTCAATACGATTAAGGATGCGTTCCGTTGCTGTAATCTGATATGGACGCATTACCATTAACATATTTTCGGATGTAAAAATACAATATTTTGTAAGGATATTTAAAATTGTATGTTTTGCAAAGAATGTTTTCGTAAAATCAACAAGATCCGTAATCACCCGATTATTAGCATCCGCCCAAAAACATGTAAACTCAAAACTATTGCTAGTTTTGGTTCTGCTTGCACCTCTTTTTTCTTGTTCTTTTTGTGCATTCTGTCTTGTACTATTCGAATAATATTTTGTATTTGTACCATTAGAAATCACAAAAATCTGAACATACTCATATAATCCACTTCCAGCTCCAAAAGATTCTCTCTGATAACGATTGATCTGATTAAATGCCTCTCTAATTTTTACGCCTCTTCGCTTTAGTTCAATATGAATCAATGGAAATCCATTTACTAAAATTGTTACATCATATCGGTTATTATGTTTGGCTCCTTCTTCCATTCCAATCTTATACTGGTTTATAACCTGCAGCTTATTATTGTGGATATTTGTTTTATCTATGAGCATTATATTTTTAGTTGAACCATTATCGCGAATCAACACTTGAACATTATCTTCTTGAATCTTACGTGTTTTCTCTACAATATGCTCATTTGGATTCGCAATATTATCTTTGAAAAACTGCTGCCATTCTGTATCAGAAAAATGATAATCATTTAATTCCTCTAGTTTATTACGAAGATTTAAAATCAAGTCATTTTCTGTATGAATTGATAAATATTCATATCCTTGTTCACATAACATTCGAATAAATTCTTGTTCCAGTTCAGCCTCACTTTGATAACTGTCCGAACGTTTTTTAACTGGTTCATATTCTGTAACAACCGTATTTTCTGATGTTTCAGCTACAATATTAAAATATGGCACATACTCATCTCCTTACTTTTGCAATTCTTTAAAGGTTAGCAGTTTATCTCGATAATATTCATATTGTTTTTTACGTGCTTCTATTTCAGCCGGAAGTCCTATGGATAAATCATTACAAATGCTGTCAAAACGATCTAAAATATCTGTAATCTTTTGTTGTTCCTCTATTGTTGGAATAGCTATTGAAATATTTAAAATATCATTTTTTCGCAAGTTTGTTTGATCTGCTCCATTATCGTATCTTAAAAGTTGTCTGTTTCGATTTAAAACATAATACAAATATTTGGTACTTATTAAATGTGTTCTATTTACAGTAAAAGCTCCAATTCGTTGATTTAATGTATACTTGTCATTTTCCTCTACCAAATAACATTTTGCTAATGCACGCCCATTTGGTAAATCACTCATGACCATAAGAATATCATTTTTATACAATGGACAAATCTGTTGATCTGAATATTTTTTTACTTCTCCATTTGTAGATACAAATTTGGAATTTACAACAATATATTTTCCGTTGTCAATAATATTTTTTTCGTGTCCTTTTCCATTTCTGAAATCAACGATATCATCTAATTTTACAACAGCATATCCAAAAACATATTGTAAAAGTTTAATTACATTCAGCTCTGTCTGTCTGTCTGTCTGTCTGTCTGTCTGTCTGTCTGTCTGTCTGTCACAATCGTGTTACCTTTTTCTGCGAATGTCAAGAGTAAATCGCGATAATATTCATATTGTTTTTGTCTTGCTTTGATTTCAGCTGGTAAACCTATATTTAGATCATTACAAATAGATTCAAAATTATCTAATACTTTAACTAATCTTTTTTGTATATCCTTAGGTGGAACAGGAACCTTATATGCTAATACTTTTTGAAAATCTAAAGAATCTACTGTTCCGCCCTGTTTTTTTGTTTTTAATAAAATATCTTTTCCTTTACCTTGTATCACATGAAAAGCATATCTTGGCAGAATCTCATGATTTACAACAAGAATTTTAATATCTTGATTTACCGTTGTTTCAAAAGGCACATATGCAACTGGAAATGTATGCTTTAAAATTCCAGAACGTGTCACTATTGCAATACTATTAGGCGGATAAACTTTCATAGATGCTTCTTTTACTGCTTTTTGTGTAATATGATTTTGCGTATCTTCTAATGTTGAAACTTTCATATCTTTTGATGAAATCCATGGTATGACACCATCTTCCCAAAATTTTCTTTCTGCCGTAGAAGGTGTTTTTCCTCCTGACCATTCTCCTAATTCAGAAAGTGGTTTCATTGCATATTTTTTATTTTGAGAAAGTAATTTATTTCTATAAAATTCATACTGTTTCCTTCGAGCTGTAAGCTCGGCTGTAAGCTCGGCTGTAAGTAACGTGAAAGAGTCCAAAATATGGACTATTTCACGTTGTACCTCCAGAGGAGGTACAGGCAACTTAACCCTATTAAGCACCTTTTGCGTTAAACTTGGTACACCACCAGCCGTATTATATTGTTCTAAATGTTCTTTCTGCAAACAAAAATATACATATCTTGGAATCACTTTTTCTTCATCAATTTCTGTATAAAATATTGTATCCACATTCCAAAATGGTTCTTCCACATAATATAATTTATCAATAGATCCTTTTCTTGGAATCAATACGGATGGTTTGTCATATACATAACTTGACACATATGTCATAATTCCACCTGAGCCATATACAGGATATTTACCTTCTGTAAGATTCTTATAATCTTTACCATTTTTGATTATCAATATATCCTTTAATTCTCTATACTTCACACCATTAGGACAAAATTTTGCAATTAGTTCATCTAACCTACTCATGCATCCACCTCGATTTCTGCAATGATTTTATCAATTTCATCACGAAGTACCTGTTCACGAACTACTATTTCTTTAATTTCTGCATTCAATTTCACAATATCTATTTTTTCTCTCGTATCTTCAGGTTCAACATATGTAGACACTGATAAATTATAATCATTCTCAGCTATTTCCTCACATGCTGCTACATATGCCAAATGTTTTACTTCTTCTCGCTTTGTAAAGACACTTACAATCCGATCAATATTTTCTTCTGTCAATTTATTATTATTTGTAACTTTGATACATTCCTTTGTCGCATCAATAAATAATACATCATTATCTGTCTTATTTTTCTTCATGACCATAATACAGGTTGCAATGGAACTTTCAAAAAACAAATTACCTGGCAACTGAATAATACAATCTACATAATTATTTTCCACCAAATATTTTCGAATCTTCTGTTCTGCTCCGCCACGATACATAATTCCTGGAAAACAAACAATCGCTGCTGTTCCATTTGCTGCCAGCCATGATAAACTATGCATAATAAAAGCCATATCTGCTTTTCCTTTTGGTGCCAAAACCCCAGCTGGTGCAAAACGAGGATCATTAATCAACAGTGAATCATCTTTCCCTGCCCATTTAATTGAATATGGTGGATTGGAAACAATCAATTCGAATGGTTCATCATCCCAATGTTGAGGGCTTGTTAGTGTGTCCTCGCAAGCAATATTAAATTTATCAAATTCTATATCATGTAAAAACATATTGATTCGACATAAGTTGTATGTCGTAATGTTAATTTCTTGTCCATAGAATCCATTTCTAATTGCTTCTTTTCCAAGAACTTTCTCTGCTTTTAATAGTAATGATCCACTTCCGCATGCTGGATCATATACTTTATTAATTTCTGTTTTCCCTACAGTTCCAAGCCTTGTTAATAATTCTGAAACATCTGCTGGTGTAAAAAATTCTCCACCTGATTTTCCTGCATTGGATGCATACATTGTCATTAAATATTCATAGGCATCTCCAAATGTATCTATAGAATGTTCTTTTACATCTCCAAGATTCATTTCACCTACACCATTTAATAACTTTACTAACTTTTCATTTCTTTTTGCTACTGTTGACCCTAATTTGTTATTATTCACATCATAATCGTCAAACAAGCCTTCAAAATCACTTTCTGATTCACTTCCCTTGGCTGATTCTTCAATATTGCGGAATACCTGTTCTAATGTTTCATTTAAATTTTCATCATCTGCTGCCTTAGAACGAACATTACAGAATAATTCACTTGGAAGAATAAAAAATCCTTTTTCTTCCACTAATCCTTCTCTCGCTTCTTCTGCTTCCTCATCTGACATTTTTGCATAATCAAAATCTGTATTTCCCGCTTCAATTTCACCACTATTTATATAATTGCATAAATTTTCAGAGATATAACGATAAAACATTGTCCCAAGAACATAGTTTTTAAAGTCCCATCCATCAACAGCACCTCTTAATTCATCTGCTATTGCCCATATTGCCCGATGCAATTCATCACGTTCCTGCTCTTTTTTTGTATCGACCATTTTCTTTTTCCTCCATTATCCTCTAATACTATAAATTTTATCATATAGCTCTTTTATGAACAATCAAAACCACCGGCTTAGCCGGTGGTTTGTACTAGCCCTATAAGGGCTTATTA
>ERZ838118.2807-NODE-2807-length-17905-cov-3.365154_pt1 | contig 17905 bp, 15 predicted proteins | sample MGYA00519863_ERZ838118 | MGnify/ENA primary metagenome ERZ838118 (study PRJEB31850, sample SAMEA3708827) | human gut metagenome | biome: human gut; feature: human-associated habitat; material: faeces | place: China | collected 2014 ...
TAACAAGAAAACCAGTATGGAACAAAGATAACAAAAAAATGAAATGCTAATCCAAGTTTTTTTATTATTTTAATATTTCCGGAATGGGTTGGCCTATACAACCATTAGGGGCTTGTATGTGCAATAATGCTGCTATAGTCGGGGCTATGTCTGTCAGCCCGACAAGGCGCCGGGTTGCTCCTTGCCGGATTCCCCAACCCATGAAAAGCAGGGGAACATGAGTGTCATAAGAATGCCATGTCCCGTGAGTAGTTCCCTGCGGGGTAGGCGTCCCGCTTTCATACCAGCCTGGTTTGACGATGATTTGTATTGCTCCGCTGCGTTCCCGGCAATATCCGTTGATGATTTTTTCTCTGATACCTGTAGGGAGTGTAGAAATTGCGACTTTTTCCATATCTACGGCATAGGCTATGCCTTCCAGATTGTTTAGATAATCCAGGACGGCCGACTTTACGGTTTCATACGCTAGCCTGGACCGGGAAATAAGCTGACGGTCCAGATGGACCTGATAGTTATCCAGGCTATAAACCAGGCCTTGAACGGCGAAACGATTGTTCAAGGTACTGTCCAACCGATGTAAGACCTTTTGATATAACCAGCTGTCGGAAGGGATCCGGTGGGATTGTAAAAAGCCGACATTATGGGCTGCTGCATGATCGGCTGTCAGAAAAACGGTATAATGATCCCGGCCGATTTTCTCGTCGAGAAACTCAAAGAACAGACCGAGATCCTGATCTAACCGGAGATAGGTGTCTTCGGTCTCGATGGCATTCGTACCGAATTGATGACCGATATAATCTGTAGCCGAAAGACTGACAGCAAGAAAATCGGTTTCTTCACGCTGGCCCATTTCCTCTTTTTCGACAGCTGTTTTCGCCATTTCCAAAGTGAAGGTATTTCCGTAAGGAGTTTGGCGGATCATACTATATCCATTTGTCTTCAATAATTTGGAAGTCGGAATAGGAAAAACAGGTTTTTCTCCTTTTATGAATGGGGCTTCATAAGGAGTATCGTCTTTTGTACTTTGTTTATATGTCCCGATAGGATACAACGTATTCCAGTCTTGTTGCAATAGTTGGGAGGCTCGGTCCCGGGCATTGAAATCTTCGACCCAGCGGGGTAATTTATCGGTGTAATAACTACTTGTAATCCATTTGCCGGAATCGTAGTCGAACCAGTAAGCGGCATTTGCCGTGTGTCCTGCCGGTAGAATAGCGGCCCGGTCTTTGAGAGCGATCCCGATAACTTTAGAATGGAAATTTGTACCCAGACGTAATTCGTCGGTGATTGTCGTTACCCATAAATTCCGGGGTGACATCCGGCCGGCTTGTGAGTCGCTACCGACACATTCGACTGTCGGATCGGCTGTACAGTATAACTTTTTCTTTTCCTTTTCAATATAGAAATCATTGGCTGCAATACCGGTCACCGAGGGAACAGAACCGCTGTAAATGCAGGTATGCCCGACGGCTGTGAAAGCCGGTAAATAATTCAATTGAGTGTTTTCACATGTAAACCCTTCTTTCAGCAAGCGTTTGAATCCACGGTCTCCATAACGGTCGTAATAACGGTAGAGGTAATCCCAGCGCATTTGGTCGACTACGATGCCTACTACTAATTTGGGACGCGGAAGAGAAGATTCGGCCGGTTCTGCCCCGAGGGACAGCGAAGTGAGAATGAGGATCAAACCATAAAAAAACTTTATTTTCATAACAGTAAATGTGAATTTTATTTGCAGCAAGATTACCCGAAAATTGTTTCAAACAGATTACGATTTTGCTACAATCGGATGTATTGTTCGGATTCCGGGTTGCATAAACAAGGGGGTTTTTCTAATTTTGCCATTCCAAAATTTAATTCTTCCCTTATGACGAACGCTGATACCGATATTCAGGAACTTTCTAATTTTTTACTTGATTTCGCTACGACTTTGATGGGTGTGGGGAGCCATACTTCGCGGGTAGTAAGGAATGTAAATCGCATTGCCGAGTCGTTCGGTTATGGGGTGGATATGACTATTTTTCAGCGTAATATAACCATGACCGTAAAACATGCCGACGATTATTCTATCCGGCGCACTTATGTAAGGCGTATCCCGGCTTTGGCATTGAATTTCAGGACGATATCCGATTTGAGCTCGTTGAGTTGGGAAGCCTATGATCATGATTTGCCTTTGGACGAATTGAAAAAACGTTATGCCGTAATTACGACGCAACCCCGTATGTCGCGTTGGGTAGTGTTGATTTTGGTGGCTTTTGCCAATGCTGCTTTTTGCCGTTTGTTCGGTGGAGACTGGATCGCTATGGGATTAGTGTGGATGGCTACTTTGACCGTTTTTTTTGTCAGGCAGGAATTGACGGTCCGTAAGGTCAATCATATGTTGATATTTATTGTTTGTTCATTTGTGGCTTCTCTGGTTGCGGCGCTCGGTGTGTATTCTGATTGGGGTACCACTCAGGATGTCGCTTTAGGTACGAGTGTACTTTTTTTAATCCCCGGAGTTCCTTTAATCAATTCTATCCTGGATATCCTGGAAGGGCATGTCCTGATCGGTTTTTCCAGGGCGATCAATGCCGCTATCTTGATTATATGTATTGCCTTAGGGTTGTCGATGACTTTGCTGATCCTGGGAAAAGAAGTGTTGTAATTTAGAAATGATAAATATGAATACTGAATTTGGGTTGTCGGTCTTGTTCGACGGTTTTTTAGCTGCAATTGCCGCTATCGGTTTTGCTGTGATTTCGAATCCTCCGAAAAAAGCGGTCTTTATAGCAGCTTTATTGGCAGCGGTTGGGCATGCTTGTCGCTACTACCTTCTCCATCAGACTCCTTTGGATCTTACTTCTTCTACCCTGATCGCTGCTTTTACGATTGGGATGGGAAGCATGTGGTTCGCCAAATTGATTCATTGTCCGGCCGAGGTATTCTCTTTCCCTTCTCTCTTGCCTATGATTCCGGGTATGTATGCTTATAAAACAATTTTAGCTCTGATTCGTTTTATGAAAAATGACGACCCGCTGGTGTTGCAACAGTTGATCGTAGAAATTTTCCGGAATGGCTTGACGGCTTTATTCGTACTGTTTGCTTTGGTCATCGGAGTTTCGCTGCCCTTGTTTATATTTTATAAACAATCTTTTATGATGACCCGCCTTTTGCATCGGAAAAAGTCGGCTTGAAGAAACAAATTTAAATCGAAAAATATGTCACACGACCATCATGACCACCGATCCCTTGGGATTACTTCGCTGAATAAAGCTTTTGTCATAGGTATTGTTTTAAATGCCGGATTTGTCGTTGCCGAATTTATTGCCGGTTTTTGGTATAATTCATTGGGATTGATTTCGGATGCCGGGCATAATCTGGGAGATGTGTTCAGTTTGGTATTGGCCATGCTGGCTTTTCGTCTGGCTAAAGTGAGTCCGACTTTGAGATATACTTACGGTTATAAGAAAAGTACGATTCTGGTTTCTCTGCTGAATGCAGTTATTTTGTTGGTCGCTGTCGGATTTATTTTGGGGGAGAGTATAGATAAATTATTCCATCCTCGTCCGGTAGATGGAGATGCCGTGGCGTGGGTAGCCGGAGTCGGAGTGTTGGTCAATGCGCTGACTGCCTGGTTGTTTGTGAAAGACAAAGAAAAAGATCTGAATGTAAAAGGGGCCTATTTGCATATGGCTGCCGACGCATTGGTTTCTGTCGGGGTAGTTGTCTCGGGAATTGTTATTCAGCATACCGGCTGGTATATGATGGACCCGTTGACCGGCATACTGATCGCTCTTTTTATCGTCTATTCCACCTGGGGATTATTGCGCGATAGTCTTCGTTTGTCGTTGGACGGGGTGCCTCAGGGAAGCAGCTATGAACGTGTCGTGCAGATTATTTCAACTACTCCCGGGGTGGATAGTTTCCATCACATGCATATCTGGGGGTTGAGTACGACAGAAATTGCTCTGACTGCGCATATCGTCGTTGCAGATATGGTAGAAATGGAACAGATAAAAAATGAACTAAAATGCCGGTTACAGAAGGCCGGCATCGGACATGCTACTTTAGAATTGGAGCTGCCCGGACAACCTTGTCAAAAGGAACCCTGTCATTAAATCTATTTTTGCTGGCAGGAAATATAAAAATGCTTAATTTTGTCGATGAAATGGTGATTAAACGCTGAATCGATATGGCTAATTTTCTGAAATCTTTATTCTTCGGAGAAACAGATGAATCCGAAGAGACTAAATTGAACCGCAATTTCGATGTATTGAAATACGATGGTATCAAAGCATTGAAGATCGGTAAGAATACTTATGCTATCCGTTGTTTCAATGAAGCATTGAAATTGAAAGAGGATGTGGAAGTACTCGAACATTTGGTCGGGGCCTATAACCGCGAAGATCGGATGGAAGAAGCGATAGAAACGGCAGGACGTTTGGTCGATATCGAGCCTGATAATATTCCTGTCTTGTTAATGAGGGCCAACCTGAATTTTATGGCTGAAAAATATGAAGCGGCCATTGCCGATTGTAACCGGGTAATTGCTTTGGATGCAACCAATGCTTCGGCTTATTATCTGGCTGCGAAGGCTAAAAAAGCTGCTGGCGATGTATTGGGAACGATCGTCTCTTTGTCTCAGGCGATTACGATAAAGGAGGATTTTGCCGAAGCATTGTTGCTGAGGGCAGAGATGATGCTGTCTACTCGGGATTATAAAGATGGATTACAGGATATCGAAAAGGTGATCGGTTTGATGCCCGAAGAAGAAAACGCTTTTTTGATCCGGGGGCGTCTGCATGAAGCTTTGGGTGACGATCAGGCTGCAGAGCAGGATTATGAAGTGGTGACCGGGCTGAATCCTTTTAACGAACAAGCGTATCTGCAACTGGGAACGCTTTATATTGCCCGTGAACAACCGGATAAGGCCATCGAACTATTCGATGAAGCGATAGAATTGAAACCGGAATTTGCGCGTGCTTACAGTGAACGGGGACGGGCAAAACTGATGAAAGGAGATAAAAACGGTTCTGTCGAAGATTTGAAAAAAGCACTCGAACTGAATCCCGAAGGAGAAGAAGCACAGAAAATAAACGGAAAGTTTTCTAACTTCGAAGACATGTATTCGAATCGGATTTTATAAGCTCGAACATTTTCTTTCTTTTTTCGTAAGGAATAGAAAAAACGAAAGAATATGAAAACGAGATTAATAGTTGTATTACTTGGATTTTTGGGTTCGGGTATGTTCGTTGCTTGCCGGGACGATGCTTCGGATAAAGATGACGATAGGCCGGGGAAAGCGGTAGAATTGGCTTTTCAGGCTAAATATCCGGGTGCTACCGGTGTAGAATGGGAATCTAAAGGAGTTTTCCGGGAGGCCGACTTTACCTTGAACGGACGTGAATATGAAGCCTGGTTCAATACCTCCGGGATCTGGTTGCAGGCAGAATATGCGGTCACTTATACCTCGGTTCCTGCTGCGATAAAAGATTTTATTGCCAATAGCATTGATTATCCTCCTACTTTATGGACGCCGGATGCGGCTACAGAAGTGCTCGAACGGAAAAATTATCCCGATTGGTATGCGGTGGAATTGGAGAACGGGGCGAATGAGGTGACGATTTGGGCTGATGCCGAAGCTTATCTGCACCGGGCAGTCGTTGAAGATTATAGTGGAAACGATATTCCTCAGACGATTCTTACTTTTGTTACTCAAAATTATAGGCAGGCTTTACTGACTGAAGTCGGGAAATGGTCCGACGGGGCATATCAGGCGAATATGCTGGACGGCAACGAAGCTAAACAAATCTATTTCGATCGCTCGATGAACTGGCAGTATACAGAATGGCCGGTATTGTTTTCCGAAGTCCCTGCGGTGGTGAAAGAAGTCCTGAATAGTACCGCTTATGAAAACTATACCGTACGGAGCGTCGACTATCGGCAATTCCCTCAGGGAGATCGGTATCATTTTGTTTTGACCCCTAAACAACAACCGGGACTCGATATGGCTTTGGATATAGATTTGCAAGGGAATATTATTACGCAATAGAAGAAATAGATTTCCTATTCTCACGGTCTTTCGTTACTTTTGCCGGACATTAAAAAATAGGATGATGGAAGACCGGATACAGCGTGCCGTCGAATTATTCCGGCAAGGCTACAATTGTTCACAGTCGGTATGTGCTGCTTTTGCAGACGAGTATGGTTATACTTTCGAACAGGCATTACGGATGTCGGCTTCGTTCGGTGGAGGGATCGGTCGGATGAGAATGACTTGCGGTGCTGCTTGCGGAATGTTTATATTGGCAGGCCTCGAAACAGGTTGTGTAGAGGGAAAAGATAGGGAAGGGAAAGAAGCGAATTATAGACTGGTACAACAATTGGCAGAGAAATTTGTGAAGCGTAACGGTTCGTTGATCTGCGGTGAATTGTTGGGGGTGACTCCCCCAAGAATCGGGTTCGATCCGGTGCCTGAAGCCCGGACACCCGAATATTATAAAAAACGTCCTTGTCTCAAAACAGTGGAAGAAGCAGCCCGAATTTGGGTGGAATATCTACAAAATGAAAAATCAAAAGTAAAAGACGAAGAATAAAATATCAATGCTGAAAAATATTAACTCGATTAATTTTTGGATTTTTATTTTGGAAAACTTTTAAATGTTTGATTGCTTGATGATTTGAATTTTGTTTTGTAGTTATATGTTGATTATCAATAGTTTGAATGTGCCGGATTCTAGATTAAAAGATTTGTATTGGAAAACTTTGATAATCTGTTACTTTGAAAAAATGTCAGAAAAGTTTCTGAAAATATTTTTCTCTTCGTAAAAAACTTTCTATTTTTGTCTTGATTTCGGTTCTTATCCTAGCGTAGGGATGAGATGAAAAGGGAATCGGGTGAGAATCCCGGACAGTCCCGCTGCTGTAAGCTCCGTAGAGCGGTTTAAACCCGAGAAGAACCACTGCCGTTATTGGCGGGAGGGTTTTTTAACCCGGGAGTAAGTCAGAAGACCTGCCGTAATTATTGTTTTCTGAGGCTTTCGAGGAAAGGCCGGAAAGAAGGATTCGCTTGTCTTTTTTTTGTCCTCTCCTTGCCTTATGAGTTATCGGTTTATGATTAAAAAGTAAAATAATGATTCAGACTGTATTGAAAAGAGATGGCCGTGTAGTTGGCTTTAATGAGGAGAAAATCGTTGCTGCAGTGAGAAGAGCGATGCTGCATACCGATAAAGGAGAAGATATGCAATTGGCACATGAAATTGCCGATCGTATCGCTTGCCGGGGACAGGAGCAGATGAGTGTCGAAGATATTCAAAACTGTGTGGAAATCGAATTGATGAAGAGCCGCCGTAAAGATGTGGCTCAATTATATATTGCTTACCGGAATCAGCGTAGTGTGGCCCGTAAAGCGAAAACCCGGGATATCTTTTTGGAAATCATAGAGACGAAATCGAATGAGGTGACCCGGGAAAATGCCAATATGAATGCGGATACGCCTGCCGGGATGATGATGAAATTTTCCAGTGAAACGACAAAGCCGTTTGTCGACGATTATTTGTTGGTAGCCGGGGCACAGACCAATACGGTAGAAGAAGTAAAAAATGCCGTTCGGCAAGGATATCTGCACATACACGATAAAGATTATTATCCGACCAAAAGTCTCACCTGCGTACAGCATCCCTTGGATAAGATCCTGAAAAACGGATTCTATGTCGGTCATGGTGAATCCCGTCCGGCAAAACGGATCGAGACGGCTAGCATCCTCGGTTGCATTTCGCTCGAGACGGCTCAGAATGAAATGCATGGCGGACAGGCGATTCCGGCTTTTGATTTTTATCTGGCACCTTATGTGCGGAATAGTTTTATCGAAGAGGTGAAAGTATTGGAAGAGATTACCGGCGAAGATTACAAACACCTGTACCATTTTCCCATCAAAGATTATGTCCGGATTGAGCTGGACGGTTTGAGCGGGGATGAGCGGGTTTTACAACATGCGATCAACCGGACGGTAAGTCGTGTACATCAGTCTATGGAGGCTTTTATCCATAATATGAATACCATTCATAGCCGGGGAGGCAATCAGGTTGTTTTCAGTTCTGTCAATTACGGTACGGATACTTCTGCCGAAGGCCGTTGTATTATTCGGGAAATGCTGACCTCTACCTATCGGGGAGTGGGAAGCGGAGGTACGGCTATCTTTCCGATTCAGATCTGGAAAAAGAAACGGGGCGTGAATTATTTACCTCAGGATCCCAATTACGACTTATATGTTTTTGCTTGTAAAGTCAGTGCCCGGCGTTTTTTTCCCAACTTCATCAACCTGGACGCTACTTTTAACCGGCATGAATTGTGGAAAGCCGACGATCCGGAGCGTTTTCGCTATGAGACGGCTACCATGGGATGCCGGACCCGGGTTTTTGAAAACCGCTTCGGAGAGAAGACTTCCATCGGTAGGGGAAATCTTTCTTTCTCGACGATAAACATTGTACGTCTGGCTATCGAATGTATGGATATTTCCGAACGGGAAGAAAGAATCCGGACATTTTTCTCGAAATTGGACGAACTCCTTGAGTTGACGGCTTTGCAATTACATCGTCGGTTTGAGTTTCAGAAAACTGCCCGGGCAAAGCAATTCCCTCTCTTAATGAGTTCTCTGTGGGTAGGAGCGGAGAAGTTGAAACCTGAAGATACGATAGAGAGTGTTATAAATCAAGGGACACTGGGGATCGGTTTTATCGGTTTGGCCGAATGTTTGGTCGCGTTGACAGGTAAGCACCATGCAGAAGATCCGGCTGCACAGCAGTTAGGGATCCGAATTATAACCCGTTTCCGGGATAAAGCGAATGAATTTTCGGAGCGCTGGCAGCACAATTATAGTGTATTGGCTACTCCTGCCGAAGGATTGAGCGGGAGATTCACTCAGAAGGATAAAAAGAGTTTCGGAATCATCCCGGGAGTGACCGACCGGGAATATTACACGAACTCGAATCATGTGCCTGTCTATTATCGATGCAGTGCCCGGCATAAAGCAGAAATAGAAGCTCCTTACCATGATCTGACCCGCGGAGGGCATATCTTCTATGTAGAGATCGATGGAGATGCAACCCACAATCCGGATGCGATTATGTCGGTGGTAGACATGATGGACCGCTATAATATGGGGTATTGTTCTGTCAATCACAACCGTAACCGCTGTATGGATTGTGGACATGAAGACGCGACCGACGGTTTGGAAGAATGCCCCAATTGCGGAGGACATCATATCGATCGCCTGCAACGGATTACCGGATATCTGGTCGGTACGACAAATCGCTGGAATCAGGCGAAACTGGCTGAATTGAATGATCGGGTCAGACATAATTAGTTTAGCGATGAACCTGTTTTTATTGGATATTATCGAAGATACCGTGGTAGATGGTCCGGGATTCCGGACCTCTCTCTATGCGGCAGGATGCCGGCATCATTGCCCCGGTTGTCATAATCCCCAATCCTGGGAACGTGAGCATGGGCATGCGGTCGGAGTAGAAGAGGTGGCCGAACGCTTGCTGACCGATCCTTTTTCAAATATTACTTTTAGTGGGGGAGACCCTTTGGAGCAAGTCGAAGCATTTACTGAATTGGCTAAGTTGATTAAAAACAAAAGCAAAAAGAATATTTGGTGTTATACCGGTTATCGCTACGAAGAGGTGTGCCGGTCTGCCCGGTTGGCACAAATCTTGCCTTATATCGATGTTTTGGTAGATGGACGTTTTAATCAGCATTTGCGGGATACCGATTTGCTTTTCAGGGGAAGTAGCAATCAACGGCTGATCGATGTTCCTGAATCCCTCTTGAAAGGGAAAATACAACTTTACGATTACTCACCTTATCCTGTTATTGCCGTATAGGGCTTCAATCGTTTTCAATGCGATTTCCTGTTTTTGTATAAATATGCTCTTTCTTGTATAAATATGCCTGTGTCTTGTTGTTTAATAGATTGATATACAGATATAAACAAAACATGTTGAAAATATTTTATGCCAAGAAAATGCCGAAAACAATTCGTAATTTTGGCGGCGTTAAATCATAAATCAAAATCATAAATCTAAAGTCAATATGGGATTTGTTACGAAAGAGAAATTTCTCTCTAAAGATTTTTTTATAACCTATGCCTGGTTGTTGGGCGGATGTTTTGTTTTTGCCCTGGGGGCGGTGATGTTTGCTGAGCCTTATGGGTTTGCTCCCGGAGGAACTTACGGATTGTCTATGGTATTTCACCATTTGTGGGGGTGGGAGACTGAAATTGCAGCCCTGTGTATGGACGTTCCTTTACTCTTGTTGGGAATTTACTTTTTGGGAGGTATGTTCGGGGTAAAAACCATTATCTGTACGTTCGCTATTCCGGCATTTATGCGTCTCATCCACTATTTATACGGCTATGATGCCTTGTTGGAGCCCGGTATTACGGATCGTACGTTACTGAACGAACAGTTGTTGTCCGCTATTTTCGGAGGAATTGTTTATGGTATCGGGATCGGTATGATCTTTAAGGCACGGGCAACTTCCGGAGGATCCGATATCATTTCTATGATTTTGAATAAATATACCCACATATCGCTTGGAACTTTGGTGATTATTGTCGACTGTACCATTACGTTGTCGACGGTTGTTGCTTTCGGTGACTGGCGTTTACCGATGTATTCCTGGATTATCGTATTTATCGAAGGAAAAGTGATCGATCTGGTAATCGACGGTGCTGCTGTACATAAGACCCTGATGATTGTCACTGATAAGTTAGATCCGGTGAAGGATGTTATTATCAAGGATATCAACCGGGGAGCTACCTTATTGCCGGCTGTCGGTATGTATCGGGGAGAAAGCCGCAATATGATCTACACCATCCTCACACGCCGTGAAATGATGATTTTACGGCATCGGATTGCAGAAATCGACCCCGAAGCTTTTATCAACGTAATCGATTCGAAAGAAATTCTGGGACGCGGCTTTAAACCGCTGAAAGAAAGTTGAAACTATTTTACTGCCACTTAGGCAGATTGTCGGTTGTGGTTAAGGAAGAGAATTTTTGAATAGGGTCTGTGCAGTTGCTTTGCGCAGACCCTATTGAGTTTTCGGATTAATACATATCGGTAATATCCCAGACAAAAGCCCGGATACCGTTTTCTTTGTTTACTTCATCCAACGCTTTGACGTATTTCAGAATCAGGGGCACCATTTCTTCTTCGACGATGGTAATGGTGGCGGAGTTCATTTCCGGCCAGGTATGAGATCCCATACGAGGTTCTCCGGTTTCTGTTCCTGCTCCGTTAACCAGAGGCCATTGCGTAAATCCTTTGATCTGTAATTGATCGAGGAGAAAAGCTACTCGCTCTGTCAGGGCTTGGTTGTATGTTATGAATACTGCTTTCTTCATATTTGATTTTGATTTTTGATTTACAATTTCAGACTTTAATATCGGTCTGAAACTGTAAATCTGCATTATCGATTACTTTTTGGGTAGATCTTTTTCAGGATCGAAGTCTTTCATAAATTTAAATTCTTTGGCCAGTGCCTTTTTCTTGTCACGGCTACCGCTTTTGTCCATAGCAGCGTATACGGCCGGGACGATGATCATCGTAATGATGGTGGAGAAAACCATACCACCGATTACTGCGATACCCATAGGCCGCCAGGTTTCGGAACCTTCACCTGCACTGATCGCCATCGGTACCATACCCAGAATCGTAGTCAAAGAGGTCATCAATACCGGACGCAGACGGGAACGACAAGCTTGTGCAATAGCATCGTACAAGCGAATACCTCTTTCACGCATCAGGTTGATAAAGTCGATCAACACAATACCGTTCTTCGTCACGATACCGACCAACATAATAGCACCCAAGGCAGCCACGATACTCAAGGTGGTGTTCGTGAGCAACAGGGCCAGAATTACTCCTGTGAATGCAAACGGAATGGCCAACATGATAATGAACGGCATCTTGAAAGATTCGAACTGAGCGGCCATCACAATGTATACCAACATCAGGGACAACAGTAACAGCCAGATCAAAGAACTGAAGGATTCCTGCTGGTCTTCGTAGTTACCACCGATGTAAAGACTGACATCCTGAGGTACATCTTCCAGATTGTCGATAATCTGTTGTGATGCCTGTGCGATATCTCCTAAAGCTACGCCAGCTGCCGGAGTGATAGACACTTTCAGGATACGCTGTTTGCTTTTACGCTCGATATTTGGCGGTGAGAAATACTCTTTGATTTCACCCAATTCTTTCAGACGTATTTTTTCGCCGTGGCCGTCTATGATCAGGATATTTTCGATCTCCGTCAGAGAAGAACGGTATTTCTCATCCAGGCGGACGATGATGTCGTATTCTTCTCCGTCTTCTTTGAATTTACTGTTACGGAAACCGTAGATCCGGTTACGGACATAAGAACCGACTTCTGAAGTGGTCAAACCATGACGAGCCAGTTTATCCTGATCTAAAGCAATCTGGAGTTCGGCTTTATCGTCGTCCCGGCTGATTTTGATATCTTCGGCTCCCGGGATCTGACGGGCTTTCACTGCGATATCCTGAGCCAAACGGGTGGTTGTGTTGAAATCGTGACCCATAATTTCGATATCGACAGAGTTGCTACCCATAGAACCACCGCTGGATGAGGTACTGACTGTATATTGCAGTACATCCGGGAAACTCTTCAAGATAGAACGAACCTGGTCGGCAATGACGAAAATACTCCGTTCACGGTCTTTAATATCTACGGTACGTAAACGCATATTCAGGATATTGTTACCGGTACTGTTCATCATAGAAGCGAAGGAAGCTTCTTCTTCACTACCGTACGACAAGTTGATGATCGTAATTTCCGGTATATCTGCCCGGATCATTGAGTCGATCTGTAAAGCGACTCTTTTCGTCTCTTCTACCCGTTGACCGGATTGCATTTTTGCATATACAGTCATATTGCTCTGGTCGTTCTGCGGCATAAAGTCGGTTTTGATAAAACGCGTAAGGCTGCAAGACCCCAGGAAGATGGCAGTCATGAAACAAATGACGAATGTTTTATGATGCAGTACCCAACGGATCAGTCTTTCATAACCTGAATCCAGCCTATCCAATTGCCGGGATACGAAATTGTAAAAGCTGAACTTGCTGTTACTGGTCTTTTCCTGTATCCGCATTAATTGTGAACAAAGCATAGGAGTCAGAGAAATAGCCGTCAGTGTCGAGGTACATACGGTGATACAAACGATCCATCCCAACTGTTTGAACAAGATTCCGGTCATTCCGGTTACCAGGGTCAGCGGGAAGAACACAGCTACGGTTACCAGTGTGGTGACGATTACAGACAACCATACTTCATTCGTTCCGTATTTGGCTGCTTCACGTGGCCGGCTTCCCCGGTCGATATGTTTCGTTACGTTTTCCAACACTACGATGGCATCGTCTACCACCATACCGATTGCAATAGAGAGGGAGGACAGTGAAATTACGTTCAGAGACTCACCCGTTGCAAACAAATAGATGAAGGCGACAATCAGTGAGATCGGGATGGTCAGAGCAATGATAAAGGTGGCCCTCCATCGTCCTAAGAACAGAAATACGACCAATACCACAAAGATCGAAGCGTACATCAATGTTTCCTGCAGGTTGTTGATCGACTTTACGATAAAGTCCGAGTTATCCGAAATAATTTGGAACTTGATGTCCGTAGGTAATTCTTTCATCGCCAATTCCAGTTGCTTTTTCGCTTCTTTAGCTACGGCAACGGCATTGGCGTCGGTTTGTTTGGTGATCATCAGTACACCGCCGCGTCCCCGGTTGATCGTTTGTTCCAGTGTGATGTCTTTGATCGTATCCCGCACGACAGCAACATCATGCAAATAGATGGTTTTATTGTTTTGAGTGCCGAGTACGATATTTTTGATCTGGTCGCTTTCTGCGAACTCCCCTTCTACACGCAAGGCATAGTCCATCAGCCCCATTTTCACATTACCGGAAGAAACATCCTTGTTCTCTGCCAGAATTTTGTTACCGATCTGTTCGAGAGTCAGGTTGTAAGCATCCAGTTTATTCGGGTCTAAATCGACATAAACCACACGTTCCGGTGCTCCGGCAACGATCACAGAAGCTACACCGTCTACCCGGTTCAAACGGGTGATCAGTTTGTCATCCAGAATCTTGTCTATACCGGGATAAGATTGGTCGGCCGTGACGGCATAAATCAGGATCGGCATCATAGACGTGTTGAAACGCATAATGGTCGGTCGGTCGATATCGTCCGGCAAATTTTGCATTGCTTTATCGACAGCGTCACGTACGTCGTTGGATGCTTCGTCCAGATTGGCTTCCCATTCGAACTCCAGAGAGATTACTCCTAAGTTGTCATAGGACGTAGAGGTCATCTCTTTCAGATTATCTACGGAGTTCAATTGATCTTCCAGGATTTTGGTTACATTTTCCTCAATATCCGAAGCATTCGCTCCCGGATAAGTTGCCATCACTGTGAGGTAGGGCGGGTCCATCTTAGGGTATTGGTCCACCGGCAACTGTATATAAGAGGCAACACCTAATACCATAATGGCGATAAATACCATTAATGTGGAAATAGGCTTGTTGACCGCTGTATTGTATATACTCATATTCTTACTATTTATTTGATGTATTTATCTTATTGAGTGATAGTAATGGGTGAACCGTCGATAACACGTCCCTGACCGACAACGATCAATTCGTCTCCTTCCTGGATTTCGTCGCTGATCAATTCGATCTTATCTTCAAAACGCTTCCCTAAATTCACGGATACTCTTTTGGCTTTACCGTCTTTGTTGATGAATACGTAGCGGTCATTCGCACCCTGAAGTTTCAACACAGCGATAGCAGGAACAACAACGGTTTCGGTATTTCCGATAAAGAAATTGATGGTTCCGTACATACCGGGACGTAATGCTTCGTCATCGTTCGGAATCTTCACTTCAACGGTGAAAGTTCTCGAAGCCGGATCGATCGTCGGATAAACGATACTTACCTGTCCTTCGAATATCCGGTCGGGGTAAAGGCTACTTTTCAATTCTACTTTCGTGCCTTTCTTTACCGATAAGAAATATTGTTCCGAAAGATTTACGTAGGCTTTCAGGGGATTGATTTTTTCAATTGCAATGATCGATGGTTTGGAAGCACCACCGAAAGCAGCTCCTGTATATACTTCTCCGTTTTCGAAATATTTTCCGGTCACTACTCCGTTGAAAGGAGCCAACATCCGGGTATTTTCTTTCAGGAAGTCTACGTTCGATTTAGCTACCTCATATTGGGTCACTGCAGCATCGTAGGCTTGCTTACTGATACTCTGAGTTTCATTCAGCATTTTAGCCCGGTTGTATTCGGTTTCCAGATTTTTTAACTGGACTTCGGCTTGTTGCAGATTCGTCCGGTCCATTTCGACTAATAATTGTCCTTTTTTAATCCGGTCCCCAACTTCTACATAGATTTTTTCAATACGTCCGGTAGCTGCAGGTGCATAATACACTTGCTCGTCTGCCTGTAAATTTGCTGTGTAGTCCAGGGTACGGGCAATGTTTTCTTTTTCCAGTTTTTGAACTTTCACCGGGATAGCTTCAACTACGCTGGTATCTTTGTCAGAATCTTTCTTTCCTGAACAACCGGCTAATACAGCAATCGCGAGGGTAGATAAAATTACGTTCTTTATCATTGTTTTCAATATTTAATTTGTTTCTTTTTCAATTACAGAGCTAAAAGATCGCTTTCCGACTATTCACTCCTGATTATTTTAGCTCGTTATACAGTTTCTCCAGTTGAGTTTGTGCCTGTAATAATGTTAAACAAGCCGAAGTATAGTTGTTTTCTGCGGTCAGGTAATTATTGTTGGCCTGGGTCAGATCTAAACTGGATACGGCTCCGGCATTGTATTTATACTGGTAATTTTCCAGCACTTTCCGGGCAACCTGAATATTCTCACTTTGCAGGTTATAATCTTCCAAAGCATTTTTCAGGGCGAATTTATATTGCTCTTCCTGTAAGTTCAATTGATCCGCCAATAAACTCTTGTTCAGCGTGGTTTGTTCCAGCGTGATTTTCTCCTGATCGAGCTGCGCTTTACGTTGCAGACCTGAAAAAATAGGAATACTCATCGTAATGGTAGCTGAATGTTTCGGACTGAAATCCAAGCTAGGTTTCAGGATTTTATAGGTGTAACCGTAGTTTGCAGAGATCGTCGGTGAATAAGCCCATTTTTTCAATCCTACCATTTTCTTTTGTAATTCCTCCTGGGTCTCCATCAGTTTGTATTGGGCATTCTGGTTGATATCGAATTCCTGGCCGGCCAGTTTCAGGAAATTACCGACTTCCAGAAAATTATCCAGTTGATCGGCCAGGGTGATCGGAGTCCCGGCTTGTAAACCCAGTTGCAGGCGCAGTAAATTATAGTTTACGTCTACTGTCCGTTGCATAGCCAGAAGGCTGTTTTTCAACTGTCCGACAGTGATGCGGATCTGATCGACGTCTGTCGGCTCGGCAGTACCTGCTGCCAGCATATTTTCGGTATGACGCTGTATCTGGCTCATATTTTCCAGGTTCTGCTTTACGATTTCCATCAGGCGTTCGCTCACCAGGATGGTATAATACGAATTATAAACCGTTTCTTTAATATCCAATTCGGTTACATCCACTTGCTGAGAAGCAATCAGTTTAGCAATCTTACTGGTTTGTATTCCCAATATCCATTCACCACTGAATAGCAGTTGGTTAACGGTAACCCCGACGCTCGACTGGTCTTTCAGTACGGTAGACGATTCCGATCCAGGGAAACTCATCTTATATCTGAAATTGGTGCTATAGTTCAGATCGCCGTTGATTTGAGGCAAACCTTGAGAAATGGCTTCTGTCACCATTTTATTTCTCAATTCGATATTCATTTGGGATGCCTGTAGTTCTTTGTTGTGCTCTACGGCAAAATTTACCGCTTGTTCTAGCGTCAGACGCTGGGGATCATTCGGTGTGGTCTGGGCTTGCAGCAAACACGGAATGAGAATCGCAACAAAAATGATTAATACTCCTCTTTTCATTCTCTTTAATTATTAGATTTTTGATTTTGATTATACACGTTTATATCCCGAAATTCAGCTAAACAGCATAGCTCTCCTGGGAAAGTTAGATCTGTTCTTTTTCATGGCTTAGTTGTTTTTTCATGAGGTTTATTATAAAGTAAATGTTCCAATTCATGCATCCCTTGGGGAGTCGCGAAACTGCGGATAATATTTTCTACAATCGTAGAGACGATCGTAGAAATCGGATATTTCAATTCACTGATCATTTCCGGCTCACCGATGAGAGACATTTGCTTTACAAACAGGTAGACCTGGATCTCACGATTGATATCAGACCGGAAATAACCATCCCGTATCCCTTTGTCGATCACTTCGTTAAATAAATTTTGGATAAAAATCTGATCTTTGTTATTTACTCGTTGATAAACATCCGGATGGTATTTCTTTAAATCGAATAAATTCGCCGGCATCCTGCTGTTGAAGCTCCGGATGATATGGTCTCTGATCGTCAACATGATCTCTACAGAATTATGTTGTTTCAGTTCTTCGATATCCTTCTGTGTACGGTAATTATTTCTACGGTGCATCATGATCGGTTCGTCAAGATCGTCTTTATTACTGAAATATTGGTATAAAGTTTTTTTCGAGATCTTGAGATGCGAACAGATATCGTCCATTGAAGTACTTCTTAAGCCATATTTTAAAAATAACTCAGAAATATTTTCTAATAGTTCTTCTCTTGCCCGATTAAATTCGCTTTCTGTCATGATAAAATTAAATTTGCACATGAAAACGTTTTGAATATATATCGTTTCCATGGGACGCAAAAGTACAAATATTGTGCCAAAGCGTGATTGTAATGTA
>ERZ838118.2808-NODE-2808-length-17904-cov-2.692980_pt1 | contig 17904 bp, 14 predicted proteins | sample MGYA00519863_ERZ838118 | MGnify/ENA primary metagenome ERZ838118 (study PRJEB31850, sample SAMEA3708827) | human gut metagenome | biome: human gut; feature: human-associated habitat; material: faeces | place: China | collected 2014 ...
GTGCATTTTTGAGGTAATAATGCCGGAATAGCCCCCATTCTCGCTGCTATCGTGTTAATACTTTCTCCTCCGACGCCGCAATTGTTTACCACATATTTTTGTTGCAAAAAACCTTGCAATACAGATGGGTATGCAACAACATCTGAATCTAACGGCAATATGTTCAATCCTTTATTTTTCAAAAAAGACTTAATTTTATTCATATATCTTTTAACTTCCCCTCCCGCTCCCATTGTCAAAGAATCACCCCATGATGTAATTTCTTTCTTATCATATTTGGTGTATTCAATATATAACGCCGCCTTTTCTCCGCTTATTAATTCCACACCTCCTTCTGTTGCTATACAAGGTAATAACGGAAAAAACTGTATTGACGTAGTTGTTTCATAATCAAAATAAAATTCATTAATCCCATTAGGGTTATAGACTCTAAAGGTAAACTCTTTAATTGATAAACCACCAACCTCCATAATATTAATACCATAAGATGTGGCATTTTTTCTAGGTAAGCACGTCAACCTACAATGTAATTGATATCCGGCCGGAATGATATCTTTAATTCTATTTGTTGATAAATTAGTTTGATTTGAAATAAAATCAGACCCTATTCTATCTACATTATCATTATATTTGTCTTCTCTACTATAAATTATGTAGTAAGCTGCTTTCTCTCCACCTATGATTTCTGTGCCACCGGTATCTGCACGACAAGGACTATTAACAAATACTGCGCATTCATACTCTGTTTTAAAGTTCACGTCAAACACGTTTATCTGACCTTCATTCACATCTCTATAGGCAAACGTTTTATTGTCATTACCATTTACATTTTTCAATATAAATGAAAATTCACTTGCACCCTTCCGCACCATCGCAACTATCTTGCGAATTACAGCATTAGCCGGAATTGCATATACGGAATTATTCGTGGATAGATTTACGGCTTTTGATGTAAATTTTTCACCAAGAAATTGATATTCAAACTTGTCTGATTGAATATCACATATTGCACCATTATAGTATATTTCACTGTCCGCCCACATAATTTTTGGATTAACCTCTTCCTTAGTGTAGTAATCATTCAAATCGACTTTACCGCCGCCACCTGTTTGCCCGGTAGCAGACCACGTCCCTTTAGTCCTACACTGGTATATAGGACCAGGGATACTATTTCCGACAACGGCCCAATCTCCTACAACAGGAGAAGGTATAGCACTCTTTAATGCGTCCAGTGTAGAAAACAGCCCCTTGTTGCGGATGCTACTTAGTTTCAGTTTATCCACCTCTGTAGATGTCTTGCTGAAATTATTATTGATGCGGTCTGCCGCATCAGACCAAGTACCTGTTTTATTAATCGTATTGAGTTCCATGTTATTTCTTTATTCTTAAAATTCCGTTAATTACGTTATCACCAAGAGATATGGATGTCGTGTAAACCGCGCCTGTCTCTACGCTTTCAGCCGATGCAGGCCAGTTGCTGGAATACAGGTCGGCTATGTAATGGCGGGTGGACATATCTGTATATACAGCCTTTAATCCGGCCCTTAAAACCTCTCCATTACCACCGAATACCACAATATTCTCAGGGGATATCCTGATATCCGTCTTTTCAATCTTATTTTCAATTCTGACTCGTTCCGGGTAAACTGTGGTTTCCAGTGCCAATTGATTGTTTACATACTTCCTCAGAATGAGATCTCCATATTCCCATCCGTCAGAGGCTGTGTCAAAGCGCATGACAACCGTTTCATTTCCTTCGGATGTGTACATTTTAAGGGTTTTACTTTCCGGGTCGATAACAATTCTCTTCCCACCTACGGATGTCTCTATTCGACCGCGGAACAGTCCGCCCAATGCGTAGATATATCCTCTAATAATGACATCACCGCCATGTGTGGCGATAAAATTAGACATGTTGGCCCATTCCAAATCGGATGGCTGATACTCAGGATTACTCCGGAACTTCATTACGGTTTTAATAGCCTGTTCCAGATTACCGCCTGCCCAAAATGCCACGTCGTCATCGTCATTATAGATTCCGCTCATTCCGGCAGTAACCTTCTGCATCTTCCCATCCTTGTAGTTTCCCAACTGTATCATGTTAGCCAAAATCAGACCGCCAAGTATATCCACGGAACCATCCTTAATCGCACTTGCAATATAATTGATAGCCTGGAATCCGGCTGTTGCCTTGTCGTTGTCCAGTACGGACGGCTTCCAGTCGGTGGCTATTGTGCCCCGCTCTAGCTGAAGGTCACAAACGGTTGCGGTACCGCTGAGCATAAAAACGCCTGTACCGTTGAAGGTGAATTTGAATGTGTATCGTTGATAGTCGGACGTAAGAGGCTGAGCTGCATTGAAATCACCGCACGAAACAGCCACCGAAGTACCTTTTGCCTTAAATGATATGACATAACTTTCTCCTTTAATTAACGAAACGGATTGTGATAAACTGCCAATAGCAGCAGAACGTCCGGAACCGGCACTGTTATCATCCGATACGGTAGCTACACCAGCCCAATATTTTAATCTGTTGCTATATAGCTCCTTATCAGGAGAAAGATTATCGGAAGAAGACAGCTGCTCGCTTTCGTAATCACCAGTGAATCCACTGTTACGCAGCAGGTTTACCGAACCTAACTGCACAGCGTTATATATTTCATTAGGAAGGTCGGTCAGATTAGCGGAACCGGTAGAACCCGGCTGCAAGTTCATTCGCCCGGTAAAAAGATTATCTCCCGGCTTAATCCTTGTATATTCTTCCGGCAAAACAAAACTATTAATACCTACATATTGCTTAATATAAGGCGAACCTTACCCGGCACCTGCCAATATCTGAGCGTTCTGCCTGTTCGGGTCATCCGTTCCTTGGTAGCCTAACTGTACTATATCATCCCCAACTTGAGGGATGTCACTTCCCGATGCACATATATCTTTCGACAGGTCAATGTAGTCTGTACCTACAGCAATAACCAAACGCCACAAGAAATGATTCCCTAGCGTTCCGTCTGCCTGTTTTTCTAGATTAAACGTCTCTACAAGAGCTTGGTCTTTCTCTTTAAACTGGTTGTATATGATTCTACCTTCCGAATCTCTAGTGCGCATATAGCATCGCCAATATGTCCCTTTATCCTCAACCTTGATACACCCCATACCGGCTGCTGTTTCCATCAACTTTCCACCAATATGGGTTGTTTTCTGTATCTCTATATCTTCGGCTGTAAGCTTACGGCGAAAATGAGCGTAATCAAGTTCAAGATGCCATGCACCCTGTTCGTCCTTCCATAATCCGGCACCTTTCGTTCCCTGAACAAAATCACCTCCATACCATCCCTTCAAAAAGGTAATGAATTCACTCGCAGTATCGGGCTTATCCTTTCGCAAAAAATGGTCTATGATAAACAGACCTGTAAGGATATCATCGTCTGTAATATCGTCATATTCCGCATTCGTTCCTAATATGCGTTTTAAATCACAACCTACAATTTTAATTCCCTTGAGGAAATTGATAACCCCCTCGGCCTCATCGTCCGACAATGCAGACAAAAACCAATCTTTAACAGGGGTGTCCTCATCCAATGTAAACGCATAATTAGCATGCTCTACATTGGAGACATCCCCTCCACCGGATGAGACCGTTACAAGCCGGGATGTGTACTTTCCATCCCGCTCGCGGGGAACTACCCTATTGGTTATTCTTATCTCTGACTTAATTCCCATTCTCAATCATCGTTAATTGGATATTATTCTGTTCATAGTCCCATACTCCACTTAACACCATAAATCTCTTATTAACCATTGACTTGTCATACAAGACGGTAAATGGATGGATGGAACCATCGTTCTTAATTACCTGAGTTAACTTGATTTTGGTTTCCCGATAACGGTTGATTACCCTTCTGATGAATGACTCTTCCGGTCTTACCAATCTATTTTCAATGGATGAATACAGGTTATCCGTTAAAAAACCACCATTCAATAACGCCTTGCTATAGGTAGCACCGTCTTCGTTATAAGAACTGATTCCGAATTCTACTTCGTCCAATTCAGACATGAATTTTTCATTCACTACATTCTCATAGACGCGGTCTCCGGATTCACCTTCATCGATGATGCCGTCTTTCTTTTTATAATCAATTTTTAAGTTTTTAAAAACAATTCCATATATCGTATTATCTATTCCACCCGATATATCCAAACTCCACGGAATACCATACATAGTAAATTCAACGTCTCCTATAATAGTCATGTTGTCAGGTATTACTATGGTATATCCTGACAATCCGGAATAAGGCATATCTATTTTCTTTGTGTTTTTTATCGTTCTCTCATCACTTCCTTCCCTAGCCTCCATGGGAATATCAAATGTACTGTCTACAGTTGTCCACCCCAATCCGTTCCAGTAATATTTCCCAATCCTCAACTTGCAATGGATGGAAGATTCCTTTTTCGAATCGTATCCTGCAAAGCCCTTTACCATTCCCTTTCCGTATGCGTATCTAGCACTTCCACTTATAGCTATAGCTCCGTATGCCCAAACAGCATTAGCGCCTTTAATTCTTAATATCGGAGTGTTATTTCCGGAAAATGCTCTTCGTCCATCTGTGGTTATACTACGCATCTGAATACCATCCGTCCAATTCCATTCCGTTTGCTCTGTTTCTACTCCGTCTGGTGTCAACTTACCTTCCACTGAGGCTTCTTTCAACAAGACAGCGCCACATATCTTGTCATTTATATCTGACGAATCACTCGGCAATTCCGTAACGATACCGCCATCACCATTATAGTAAAACAGTTCCCAGATATTAGGAGATAAAAATTTCTTTCTGGATATCCAATTCGAGATGTTAGAATATAAAATACCCCCTACTTGCCGCAACAGATTATAATCTTCCTCTTCCAATATTTTATCGAACACATTGTTAATCGATTTCACGGTTACCTTGTTAAATCCCGGCAAAACATCAATCGTGTTGTTGTTCCCGGCAAATCCAATATCCTGTAGTGTAGCACTGTTTTTTGATGCCATCGTGTAGGATGTCAATTCCTCGTTATATTGGCGGTATTGTCCTGTATAATCTGCATCTATTATATACAGGCTCCCTTCATAGTCGTACAATGTCCACGAAAAGAACTGCATAAGATAAGTCAATACCTCACTTAACATCAATTCATCACTTGTGAAGTTCTCTTCGGCCAATTCAATCTTATCCAATACATTTTCTCCGGATTGGTATGCAGACAGAGAAGAGGCGTATACATGAGGGATATATACATATTCATATCCTCCCGATGCGGAAGATATAAGATATCTCAGTAAATCCATTGCCGTTATAAATCCCGATTCTGTCTGTTGCTCATACTTTATGTTTTCAAGAGTGGAGATAGCACTGACGCAATTAATTTCAATGCTGTCGGCTGTAGATATATAATGTTGTGTAAATTGTTCCGGCATAACATACCCAGTCCACATTAGCTTGTTTCCTTTATATAGCTTTGCGGACGCATAATGATAATTAATACTGAATAAATCCAATAATAGATTTTCTGAATTAATCGAAATAGAAGCCGTGGATGTTCTTACAGGAGCATAAATAAAGTCCTCATTATCCCCTGTAACAACAAATGCCGGCGGTGCCCCTTTTAACTCCATAACTTCACCGCTATAACCATCCATGCCAATCCTTATTTCTAAAGATTCTCCGTCATAATTAAAAAATGGAATTCTATATTTTTGCATGATAAATTTTATTTTATGGGAATTTTTTACCTATAATTTTCGCATGATTGGTTAATTGCAACCAAGCATCGCTACCTCTTATTACAGCCTTTCCTCCTACTTCCACTCTTATCCTATTGGGAGAACTGCCTGATATCATATCCTTTAACTTGCTTAATGGCGCAATAACCTCCGGATTACTACTCGCTCCAGGATACTCACCTACTTCCGCTAGCGTACGACCAGAAACGATGCCCCCATTTGCAAATTTTGGGATTGTAGCAAAAGCTGCCATAGCAGCTGCAACAGCCGCACCGATGGCTACTATATTCCAAGGAAACGGTAATTTTGCCGCCGATTTTCCGGCCTCACTTGCGCCTTCTGCTGTATTGGCTGCTACATTCTCGGTCGCTGTTTCCTTCTTCACCTTTGCGGCTGTCATATCGGCCGCTATGCCAATTGCGCTATTCTCAACTTTTTGCTTGGTGGCGGCGGTATCTAATGTTGCTTCAACCTGTTTTGCCTCCCCTAGTCTTTCTGTTAATTCTGTCAGTTTTTCAATCATTTGGATAATGCTTAAAAAACTGTCTACTGTATTGACCATAGCATTCCATACAGCCATTATCCTCTCCCAAGCGGTAGCGTCCTCATCTCCCATCACATCCCTTAATTGAGAAAATGCATTCACAACCTTATCGGCACTTGACGCTATATTCTTTACGCCTGAGTATATCCCCTCTTTTAGTTCCTTATTTAAATCCTTGACATCTTGCCTTACCTGAGCTATTTTCAGCGCCTGTTCTAAATCGGGAACCCCAGCCATAGCTTTAGCCAATTCTTCATCCAACGATTTCCCGGCCTTTTGAAATTCTTCCTGTAATTCTTTAGCGTAATCTTTTGCCAAATCCAATTTTTCAGACGCTATATTTACAGCTGTTTTTTTGTAATCAAACGTCTTATCCCTTTCCTTTACCTTTACCGGCGAAGCCATAGCTTGTGCCGTTGTCTGCATGGCTGCAATAAAAGCCTGTCCCTCTATCCCTATACCTTTGATAGAGCCGGCCGCTCTAGCTGTCTCTACTGCTAGTTTTTGCAGTTCGGATTTATAGTTCTCTTCCGTTAATATGCCATTTTCCCTTTGAGCCTTTAATTTATTCAATGATTCGGAATATTCCTTTTGTACCTTCTCGAGTTCTACAGCCGCTTTTAACCCACTCATTTGGGACACTGCCTGACGTGCTGCCTCTTGTCTTACCTTGTAGAAATCGCTTTCTAATATCTTCCGGTCGTTTGACCCACTGGCCTCAGCATATAACTTTATATTCAACTCAGCCAATGCTTTGTTGTATTCAGCCTGAGAAATGGAACCAATCTTAAATTTTGCCTCTAACTCTGATAATTCCTTGGCTGATTTTTCTTCCAATTTTTGTAATGCCGTTTTCTTGGTTGCATCAACGCTCTCTATGTTCCCTGTACCGGAAACGGCCGCACCTGTGAATGCTGTATTAGCTTTAGCCGTAGATTGTTCTAATCTTACGTTTATGTCAGACAAAATTTTATTTAATTCTGCTAATTCTGCATCATACGTCTCTAAATCAGAGCCAGAACCAATCTTAAATTTATCGCTTGCTATAGCTCTTATACCTTGCCATAATACAGAAAAAGCGTTTGCTTGACCTTTCTGTACTTCCTCTATCCTTGTTCCTTTCTTTCTCTTTATATCCTCTATATTTCCTTCTACTTCTAACCTCTTCTGAGTAAGATAATCTACTTCTGCGGCTGCTTTCAACAGTTCCACCCTTTCGGCAAACTTTTTATTCAAATCCCCCTGAATAGTTAAGTTTTTTTCGTCTATAGAGTAATTCGTATTTAACTGCCTATTTATCTGAGACAATGCAGTTTTTCTTTCATTTAGGTTTCTTTTTAAATCTGTCGCTATTTTATATTGTGTTTGCAGATTAATTATATCCGATGTATTAGTACTCTTATTAAGTTCTGCCTTATAATCAGAGAATAAATTCCTAATCCTCTTAGCTTCCTGAGCCATTACCACCAATTTAGCTACAACAGCTCCTATTATCGCTATAATAGCCGTAGGGACCATAGACATTAAAGCAACCCTAATGGATTTTACGGCATTAGAAAACATAGTCCCCATTGTGGTTCTCGCTTTCCGAGCTTTCCATGCCACTTCATCAAATGATTGCCCTGCGGCTTTGGCGGCCCGCCTTGCCGCAGCCTTGGCAACCAACTCCGTCCTTTGGAATGACATGATTAGTTTATTAACCAATTTACTTGTAACTAATACTATTACAGCGGAAACGGCATAGGTAACAACGCTTTGGATATTATCCGTAGCTTTCTTTATATAGGCAGTAAGCCAATCTATCAATGATTTATATTTGGACTGAAAATCCACTTCATTGACAAGTCCGGTTAATGCGTTTTGCAAGCGGTTCAGAGATGTTTCCAGGTTATCCGTATCTATAGTGGGAATCATCTCATTTAAAGCCTCGGCGAATTTAGGAAGGACATCAGCACTTAACAGTTTCCCTTCCTTCATCAACTTATCAAGCCCTGCCACAGTCGTTCCTGCAGCCTTTGCCATCGCTTGCAAAGCAATAGGCAACCTTTCTCCCATTTGCAGACGCAATTCCTCTGAGCTAATCTTGCCCTTACTCATCATTTGAGACAGGGCTAAAAATACACCATTGCTATCATCCGCACTCATACCGAATGCCGTAGTTGCACGTGACAGAGATTCGAATATTTTCCTCTGTTCTTGCATGGACATACCTGATATGCTTGCAGCTGCAGTAAACTTCGCATAATTTCCTGTCAGTGCGTTTATCTCCAAACCGTATTTTTTTGCCAAATCCAACAAATAACGTTGGTTGTCCGCGAACAGAGAAAGTGACCCTGATACGTTTTTCAATGCCGTAGTTACCCTATTAGTCTCCCTAGCGACATCTACAAACTTAGTAACCAAATTGGATAATCCTATACCTCCAGCTCCCAATGCCGCCGCAAAAGTCAATATTTGAGTTTGCATAGCCTGAAAGCCTGCTTTTACCTGATTGGTACCCCGCTTAAAATTCTCTGTTAGAAAATTTATAGCGATGGAAAATGATAATCTACCGGCCATATTAATTTTTATTTTTCCAATTAACTTTATCTAAGTCAAATAATTCACCCGAAAGGAATTTTCTGAAAGTTTCTTCATTGTCTTTTATTTCCTTTTCCGCAATCTTTTTCATTTCAGCCTCTTCCCATGGGAAAGGGTATAGGCTCTGCGGAGACGGCACCTTCTTCCCATCTATGTGTGGGAGAATGGTAATATAAGTCCATAATCTACTACTTTCCATTGATTCCTTTCGCCTCTTCTCATAAGCATCTATGTATAACGGTAAATCACACAGTTCCATTTCCTCCATAGCATAATGAGCACTTAAACCATCCATTACCAACATGGATACTATCTCCCCGATGCTGCATGTTCCGGAACTTGAATCTCTCCCATCACCTACACTGCCTTCCTTCTGGAATTGGGCCATTATATCCATTGATTTTTCAAGGCTTCGCATTAAATCTTTAAATATCTTATCATTTGTGACAGCCTCTTTAAAAACCTCGAATGTATAAGGGGTGTTATCTACGTTCATCACATATATCAATGCATCTATATCGTTTTTGGAAGAATAATCCATCTGATGGAAAGGTTTTTTTGTCAACTGCTCCCAACGGATGACCATTTTTACTGTGTATTTTTTATAATCTCCTTTTTTTTTCGCAAACACCTGTTTTGATGATTGTGGCATGCCATTGTCCGGAATCGGTGTTGTAACTTTAATCGTACGTATATAAATAACCGCACATAGTATAAGTATGAATATGAGTATTATATTATCCATATTGATTTAATTTAAAAAAAAGGCGACCATCTCTGACCGCCTTACCCATTAATTATAATCCTTACTGTTATGCTGCTCCATCTTCCAGCGGTCCTGTGCCCTGCAAGGTTACAGAACTTGTACAGATAGCCCCGTTATCCGCCTTCATGGACAGAGCGGTAATAATCGCCTTCCCTTTAACATACTCTTCTCCTTTATGGTAATCTCCATCCGTTTCTTCAGTTTTTGCAATAACAAACGGTATCGGAGTACGAGCTTTCATCAGCTCCTTTAATGTTACAAATGATAAATGCCCTGTTTTTAAAGACAACATGCTTTCGCTCGATACCGTATAACCCAACTGTCCAGTCAGATACTCTTTCCAGTTACCCGACATCTTATTACTGGTATCAATCGTATCCGCACTTATATCAATACCACATGATGTCCCGAATGCAATGGGGGTAGTTACTGTTGTATCCCCTGAGCCTGTCTTCGTTTCGACAAACAACATTAGTTTATCACCAACAATCATGTCCTTACTCGAATCATACTTTTTTTCTGCCATAATATTTATAATTTTACATCGTTTACGCTGTTTAACCCAACATACCACTAACCACTAATTTGTATTACAAAACAAGGTTATGCCATCATTAGCACAACCTTTCCACTTATAATGAACTGATTGAGAATTGAAGAACTTGCACATACTTCTTATCCACATAATCTTCGGTGGAATCTTCCAAATGAATTGTCATTGTCGGATTTTTAAAGCTTCCCTCCAAAACCGAATATATTATAGATGCTATCTGATTGCTCCTATCGTAATTATCGCTTATTATACTAACATAGACTATTGGAATTTGCCGAGCAACACCCATCTTACTGTACTCCTGCTTATACCCATCTCGCTGGTATATGATAAAGTCCCCTTCTGTTCCGTCAGGAGCCACAATCGGATATATTTTTCTTCCTATAAGGTTACATATATCTTCTGAGTCCAGAAGAATGCCGCGTATTTCTGTAGTTATCCCGAACATATTCATAGTTATCGCCTTTCATTAATTCGTTCTACAGCCTTCTTTAACCCTTCATATAAAGCCCTCATAGCCTTATCCTCTTCTGATTTGCGGGTATCGCTCCAAAAAGCATTACCGGGCATAATACCTGATGTGCCTGTAAGCGGATGCGGTCTGCGTCTCGTTCCTAAATCCACAAGATGGGCGTGCGCTCCCGATTGTGTGAATCCTGATAACGCCCCTAACTTTCTTCTTTTTGTTCTCGTTGTAAAAGAGCTTTCCAAATTACCTGTAACCTTTCCACTTCTGGACATTCGTGCACGAAGATTAGTGCGTCCTTTTCTCATGAATATAGCCATAGCAGACCTTAACCCGCTACGAATTGCCCTATCCTTCTCAAATTCCTCTAGGTTTCGAACTAAATAAGTAATATTCTCCCGATCTATCTCCTTTAATTCTATACTCATGTATCTATTCTGTTTAAAGTCAAAATCAGTGTATTATCTCTTTGAGGGTCTATCATTTTAATCTCATAGATGTTATTGAGATATTCTACTCTTTGTGTACCCTTAATTATAGGATATGCCCTGACCTGGAACACTATCATTCTCCCTACAAATTGCTCCATAGCACTAACTCCGTCTTTATCCACCACCAATGTCATTTTTCTGCGATTCGCCTTACAACGGAATATTTCCTTATATTCCTTAACGACAAAACCTGTTTCGGACTGATATTCCCTCAGCTCCTTAAAGATTAAAACCTCATTTAAAAGACCGGCTCTCATAAGCTGTAATCGCGATAAAGAGAAGTTAAATATCTTACTCCCTGCTCTAGCGGGCGACTCTGTACGGTTGTTACCTCTTCCCTATTGGCATAATATGCGCCAATCGATAAGAGTATCGCCTGTTTCAAAGGAGATGGGATGCTCTTACCTCCATCAATAGAACCAAGAGCATCCACAGTAACACACAATTCCTTGGCAACCTTTTCTTCGGCCACTTCTATCAAAGACTCAATATACATATCATCATCTGTATATGAGTCCTCTACATTTAGATGTTTTTTGGCTAAATCCAAAGTCACATATATTCCCATACAACTTACTTCATTGAGGCGACAGTAAATGAGTCCTTTCGAATCATACCCATATTCCAGTAAGAGTTTACCACAAGTCTTACCATACCCTTAGTTGCCTGTGTATATGGGTCTACAGTCATGTCAACAGCTCCCCATTGTCCCAAGAAGTAATCGGCCCAGTTGCCAAAGACAATTCCGAACTCATCTGTAGCATCACCCATACCTTTAGAGATATTGTTTGTTCTAAATGCGCGATATCCGTTCAGCATACCCTGTCCGTCATTTCCAAAGATAAAACCACCGGCACCAGAGGCGTCCTTTACCTTTGTTTTCGCCTTTCCGACTAAGGCGGGATTCATAATATATGCCAAATTTCCAAACAATGCATTGTTAACATCTGTATTTGTTTCCATCGCTACCACCTGAGCCCAGGTCATGTCTCCCTTGATTACATCATTCAAGTTCGCTTCCTGGAATATCCCATCAGGGACATTGTCCGTATGAGCTGCATTGCCAAATGCCGTCTGTTCTATCTTTTGAGCTATCGCAATGGCTATCAATTGACGAATCAGCCCCTCAACACTACGATTTTCCTGAATAAGCAACTGCTTTGACAAATCAACATACGCAGTAAGTCTTTTTGGCGTAAACAAATTCCCCTTCTTAAAACTACCGGCTCCATCTTTTGCTTCTGTATTCTCACCTTCCCAAAATACATTAGTCGCTGAATGCTCCGGCCAATATATATTCCCAACTAACCCGGTCATCATGCGCACTCCCGCCTGTGTCAATACCAAGTTTGACTCTAATGGAAGAAGTAACTCCTGCTGTTCTTCATCAATGACAACACCGGTTGTTTTCTCTGTTCCTGCTGTGTATTCAGCGCGCTTGGCGTAACTCAATGGGATAACAAGCTCACCACAATTTTCGGCAGTAGCCGCAACAGAACGGTGTAACTTCGTGGCCTCTTCAATTACTGCAGCCTCACTGTCCCTTTGAGCGGTATTATTCATTTGTGCCAAAATTGCACGACGAATAGAAAACTTATTACTTGACACTTCTACCGTTTTAGCCGGAGCTTGTCTGTTTTCGCTTTCTCTCTCTTCAATTTCAAGATTAATTTCAGCCATGCGGGTTTGATTCCCGCCTAACTCTTCATTTTCCTCGGCTGTAAATTGTCTCTTTTCCCCTTTTGCCAAAGCAATTATTTCTCGAGAACGATTTTGTAACTGTTTTTTTTCGTCTCTTAATTCTGTGATACTCTTCTCTTTCGACATACAATTAAATATTTAATGATTTTTCTATATTGTGATAGTAACAAGCAGGTATTTCCGACTTATTGCGCAATTCTTCTTCTGCCTCCTCTTTTCCACGCATATAAACCGATGTCTTACTATATGCAGCATTATACACCGGTGAAACATCGTATAAATTACCAATCTTAGACACTGTGCGCTTCCAGGACCCATCGCTCTTTTTTTCCCATATATCCTTCTCCACGTCAAAGCAGAAAGAACTTGCTGATATCTCACCCCTTCTAATGTTTTCAAGCAGTTCATCGCCTAGTGCTGTCTTTGGTGCCTCAAAACGATACTTTAAACCTTTATCATCAACTTCTAAATGAAGAGAGCCTGCCCCCTTATTGCTTCTCGCCAGAACTCCCCTATTTTGTGAATGATTCATCAATGCAAAAACATCGCTTTTAGCCAACACACCATCTAGAGCGCGCCGACTAATCACCTCTTCAAATCCAAGCCCATCCGATGGAGTCTCAAAAAGAATCGCATATCCTTCCACGGTACGCTTTTCGTTATCATCTCCTGTCATTTGAACCTGATAGGCAGTGTTTCTTATTTCTTTTTTTTCATCCATTATTATATTCCTTTTACCAACTAACCTTTTTTTTGTATGACAAATCGATATATATCATTCCTCTTCGACATTTTTCCCCACAATTTTATCAGGATTCTTTTTTTTATCCGGTTCCTGTATGGCATTACCCTTAACAGCATTGCTTAATGTCTGCATATTCACCTGGATAAACGCATTATCCCCATCCGGCAGTCTTGACAAACCGTGTTTTCGTCTTATCTCATTAGGTGTTATTGCACCGGCATTGGACATTTCCCGATTATATGTTGCTTCTGATGCCATATCAGCACGTAAAATAGCCGATGTATCGAATTCGGCAATGATACGCCCTCTTTCCGATGGCAAAAACACCTTCCTGTTAATTTCCAATTCTATCTTAGTGATTACAGCCAATACAGTATCGGTCAAATATTGAAGTTGAGTAGCCTCAACGGTTGAATAGCTTGATTTTGACAGGTCAAACGCTTTAATAGGAGACACAGAAAAAAATCGGCATATATCAACCGCTTCAAATTGCCTGCTTTCTATCAATTGGCTATCTCTAGGGCTGATTGATATAGGCTGGTACTTCATGTTTCCCTCCAATACCGCTATCCCATTGGGATGGCCGGTGACAGGGTTTGTCCTCTCTTCCCATGTCTGATATATCTGGTCTTTCTGTTTCTTGTCCAATCTCCCCGACTCTACAGTTAATATGCCGGCTACTGATGCCCCTGACTTAAAAAATCCTGCCGCATGCTCTTCCGCACTTGTAGATATATCAAGCGTTTGTTGCGCATGCTCTAATGTTGAAACTCCAATAACGCCATCATAAGAAAAGTTCAGGACGTGAATCATATCTCTTGGCTCAACAAGTTCCTTAAACCCTACAACCTGATAGCGCTTTCGCATTATCCCCCTCTTATCCTGAATCCATACGATACTTACCTGTGAAGTAGGCAGATAAATCAATTGAGATACGTTCAAGTTTCTATCACGCTCTATATATGCATATCCGTTCCCTGTTAATAACACAGAAGCCATGATTGTTTTAAAAAACACATAACGAGTCATGTCCTCATTAGGCTCCATATCAAGCACATAATACGCCGGATGATTTTTAGCCTCCTTTTTAAACCCATCGCTATCCAATTCGTATGTTTTTAAGGGTAAGACGGCCACACTGTCAGAAATCAAATCAACGCAACGGTAAACCGTAGAAAGAAGCATAGGCTTGCTTCTACTTGCTAAAATTTGCCTTCTTCCTGTGTAGCTCCATGCGGTTACACGAGATGTCTCAACTTTTGATGCTTTTCTTATTTCTAATCCAAATACTTTCATCACTCACTTTTACCGGCTAACCATCGAATTGTTATACAATAATTCTATTCTCACGAACCGAATTATCTACTATAGTTTATATATGGAGTTTTTAAGTGATATTTCTAACTTGTTGATTTTCAGACTTCATAAAATTATGATATCTGATATTCAATAAGTTACCTACATTGGCCCTACATAGGTAAAACATCGCGGTGTCTCTGATAATATACTTTCGTTAATGCCTGTTTTAATTCCTTGTAGTTCTTAATAAAACCAAGTTCAATCCATTGCGCTATCTGCTGCTCCAGCTCATACAGCTCACGCACTTTAGCCTCATCTCCTACTTTATTGCGCATTTCAGACTCATGTTTTCCATACACGATGATATTGAGTGATTTTGCCAAATCTCTGACCTTCTGTTTGAATACGTCCCTAGGAAGAATCGAGCAAACAGCCGCGCACATTCTAGGATATGCATCACCGGCAAGATTGCGATATTGAATCATCTCATCATATACAAAGCGTATCACCTTTACTTCAAAACGAGGGTTAATCCACATTGCGAATTTTGTAAATAAGAAAGGATGCATCCATACTTCTTCTTTAGGTCTGCCAGCTTTACCTTTCTCCTTAACCTTACTCTTCTTAACTACCTGATTATCAATTTTAGGGGAATTTTCCCCTAAACCATTTTCACGTTCTTCAGCTATGAGCGCTTCTATAAAATCTCCGGTTCTTTTAGCCAAAAGAAACTCATCCATCTTTCTCTGTCCATTTCCTTTCACTGAATTCCATTGACGTAATAAGTCCCCACCGTCAAAATAACCATCTTTTGTTCTTTGGCTAACTGTAAATCCGCCCATTGAGCGAATCATGATCTGATTCGTTTTCATTATATTTAAAATTTGATTATATATCACTAACCAAAATTTTGTATGACAAAACAAAAAAAAGGAAGACTATCCTCACGAACTATCTTCCTTACATACTATAAAAAACAAATCAGATTTGCTATCTAACCTTATAAATGTATGACAATTTAATAAAATTCTCCATATCTTGGAGACATCAGATATACACCTAATGCTTCAAGCATTCCAATTACACCATCTATTTTCTTCTCTTCGAACTGTTTGCTAGGTTTTGTATTCCCATTCCGGTCCCTTGCCATCACTACATTACGAAAACAATGGCGATTAATTACATTGTTATCAACAACTGCTCTTCCCGAAAGCATCAGACGCTCCATTTCCTTTGTCGGTCGATTAAAATTTCCTAAAGCTTGGCTAAATTCCTGCATGGGCAATCCTTTTTCCTGTGCATTGATTACGAATTGGGTGGCGTTCCATGCATCATAAGCTATTTTCTGGATATACACCTTATCCCTTATGTCTAATATGTCGTTTAGTATATAGTCGTAATCTGTCACATTACCCGGTGTAATTGTAATCAATCCCTTTCTTCTCCATTCTCCATAAAGCTCCTTAAACCTTTTTTCTTGTAAAGCCATTTCGGGAAGATAATATTTTACTTTAAAATAATATTTTTCTGCGGTCGGAAACATGAAGGCAGCACAAGTAAGGTCGCTTGTGCTTGACAGGTCAATACCCATGTAGCAATCCATATCACGAAATTTTTCAAAATCGACATCAGACGAAGAATCAAGTATATAATGCTCAGGAATCCATACCGTGGCAGCATCACACCACATATTAATATTCTTCGTTTTTATGCCTATCTCTTCCGATGGAGAATTAATCGCCTTTTGGACTTGCTCGCGTAGATATTTAGTTTTTACCGTAACACCTAAATTCGGATTACTCTTCCCCCACACAGTCTCATCTTTCCAGTTATCGCCTTCATCTAATGAATAAATCAAAGCAAATATTGTATCGTCCGTTTTCAGCCCCTTAAGAATCTCAGTACACATTTCCCGGTACTGATAGCAGGGCCCAAGCTTGTCAAAACCTGCTGTGGTAATAATAATTCCCATCGGGTCATCACGCATACCTTGTCCGGATTGAAGTACGTCCTTTAGCCCCGAATTTTTCGCTGCGTGGTATTCGTCTAACAGGAACATTGATGGATTAGGCCCATCCAGCTTGGAAGAATCAGCAGCCAACACTTTCATAAAGGACAAAGTCCTATCGAAATTTATCTGGTCCCTGAATGATTCAAGATATTTGTGTTTCGGGTCAAGTCCCGATGCAAAATTACGGCACATGGTAAAACTAACCTTCGCCTGGTCCTTTGAATTGGCAGCTAGATACACCTCTGCATTAGCCTCACCGTCCGCGATTAAATGATATAGACAAAGAGCCGCTGCAAAAGCGGATTTTCCGTTTTTTCTTGCCATTTCTATATAAACAAAAGACGTAAGACGGTTCCATGTCCCATCTTCATCCTTTTTGTAGAATCCGTATATATTGGCTACAGCAAATTCTTGCCATGGCAACAACACAAATGGCCTTCCGGCATGTCTACCAGTGTAATGCCTCAACAATGCGATAAATTCTATTGCGTAGTCTACTCTATCCTCTCTAAATTCAATATCCTCTCTTTCAAATAAGCTGTAAAATCTTTCTACGGCCAATTTGATATACTCCCCGACTAACACCTTCCCATCACGCACATCTGCGGCATACTGATAGTATTTCTTCATCTCTTGGATTTTGAGCCTTTTCTGATAAATTCCTCTAAGGGAGATTTTTCTTCATTATCAGATTTCATCACTTTTATATTACCACGACTCTTGATAGTTAGGCCGTACTCTGTCATTATCTTCATCACCTGCGCATAATTCTTTGTCGCTATATTCTGAGCAGGATTAGCCGCCTTCTCATACTTTATCAATACAACCGGCCCTTCCTCTAATAATAATTTCGTTGCCTGCAAGTACATCTCATAACTTGTAGCCAACATTCTCAACGCACCAATATCTATATTCTGAATTGCCTTCCTTGCATTCAACTCTTTAACCACATCCTTCATAAATTTCTGCGTTTCCAAAGATAAA
>ERZ838118.2813-NODE-2813-length-17884-cov-4.710584_pt1 | contig 17884 bp, 10 predicted proteins | sample MGYA00519863_ERZ838118 | MGnify/ENA primary metagenome ERZ838118 (study PRJEB31850, sample SAMEA3708827) | human gut metagenome | biome: human gut; feature: human-associated habitat; material: faeces | place: China | collected 2014 ...
ATATATGCGGAGCATGCGGTATGAATCGCAACAGTTTTTATTATCATTTCAAAGACAAGTACGATCTGATCAACTGGATCTTTTATACAGAATTTGTGAGCAATATCCATCTGGAGGAATATAAAGATGCATTGCAACTTCTGGAAGATATCTGCGATTATCTATATCAGGAAAGAGATTTTTACCGTGTGGCATTAAAGATGGAAGGACAGAATTCTTTCCAGGAATATTTTTCAGAAGTGATGGATCCATATCTGAAGTATCTTGCGGATCAGATCATGGGTGCCGGAAAAGAAGAAGCTTTTTTTCTGCGGTTTTTCGGAGATGCTTTTTTGATGGCGATTATCCGCTGGATAATGGATGAGAATATTATGCAGCCCAGAGAATTTGTCCGACAGCTGGATGAGACAATTTCCCTGGGGGCGAAAAAGATTCTGGAAGTTAAACAGAAGAAATCAGCCGATTCATCCGTTCTGTGATATGAATCGGGAGCGGATCACCTGAAATAATCTCATTGATCCGTGTGATATCAGAATAAAAATCAACAGCTAAAAACGGATATGCCTGCTTCATGCGGGTATCCACGGCAAATCTGGAAGCGGCACTGCTGGTGTCGCTTTTTCTGTCTTCTGATAAAAAAAACAGAAATGGTGTGCCAAGAGAAGACAGAAGCCCCAGACTTTTCCGTGAAATGCATTCCCGGATATTCTGTTCATTATATAGCTGATAAACGCCATAAAGTTTTTTGTGGGCACTTAATATCTGATGGATTTCAGATTCCATTAAAGCTTCCATTTTGAAGATTGGCATTACATTCTGCACATCTTTATAATCATCCATATTGATACAGAAAGAATCCACATCCGGAAGAAACCATAAGAATGCACAGTCATTCTGCTTTTGAAATACCTCCGGCAGAAACGTGTTCTCTGAAAAGGAGGCAGATGGAAGGAAAGCATAAGTGCAGACACCATATGTTTTCCAAAAATCAATAAAAGCATTGAGGTTTTCAGCTGTCCATTCGCTCTGTGAGAGATCCAGTATCTGGATCCAGGAAGTTAAGATGCCTTCATTATCCTTTTTTGCACGGATTTTTTTTGCGCCGTCCGTCCAGCTGTTGTAACCGAGGTTCATACCGAAAGTAGTCAGATTTTCTGCCGATACATTTCTGACGAGATTCTGCATAACAGAAAAATAAGGACTGTCTTTATATCTGAGACACTGCTGAAAAATGCCGAATATTTCTTTTTGCACCGATCCTCTGGCACATACTTTTCCGAGATCTGCCAGTTTGCGGAGCGTTCGTTTTGGATTACTTTCCATACCGCGAAAAGCTCTTGCGAGTTCCAGACGGATAACGGAGCGTGTTACGTCCTGTGTATTCAAAATATCACCTTCTTTTTCATTTATGAGAAAAAAACACAAACAAACTCTATAGTATTCTTAACTTTTTTCTACTATACTACTTCTTAGAAAGAAGAAAAATAGGCAAAGGAAGCGGCGATGTAAAAAAATTGTACACTTCCGTAAATGTGTCGAAAAATTATACATCATCTCAATAGTGACTAATGAAATATAAAAGCCGCAAAGCATATAATGTCACGTGAAAAGAGGAGCTGGCTTAGAAAATGTCGCAGAAGAGGCGGCAGCAGGAGGTAATAGATCATGGCAAAAAAAATCAGAAAAAATGTAAATACAAAAAAAGTTGTTTATAGAGGAATTGCAGTGGGAATGGCTGCTGTAATGGGTGGCGTGCCGGTAAGTGCAGCTGCCGCAGATGTTTCAAAAGAAGAAACCGTTTATGTCAATGCGGATGCATCTGGAAATACGACAGACGTTACCGTATCAAACTGGTTGAAAAACAGCAATGGTGACAGCACGATAAAAGACAAATCCGATCTGCAGGATATCGAGAATGTAAAGGGCGATGAAACTTACACCGGAAGCGGTGACTCCATGAGCTGGCAGGCAGACGGTTCCGATATTTATTATCAGGGTACTACAAGCAAAGAACTTCCGGTATCTGTAAAGCTTAAATATTTTCTGGATGGTGTAGAAACAGATCCAAATGATCTGGTCGGCAAGAGCGGAAAGCTGAAGATTCAGGTAAATTATGAAAACAAAGCAAAAACAACAACAAAAATCGACGGCAAGACAGAAAATGTTTATAATCCATTTGTTATGGTGACCGGAATGATCCTTCCGGATGAACATTTCTCCAACATTGTGATCGACAATGGAAAAGTGGTATCCGATGGAAGCAGAAATATTGTGATCGGTGTGGCAATGCCAGGTTTAAAAGAAAGCCTGAACCTTTCCAAAAATCAGGAAAAAGATATCACACTTCCGGAGAGTCTGGAGATTACAGCGGATGTAACGGATTTCGAGATGGACTCCACCTTCACCGTAGCAATGACGGACATTTTAAAACAGCTGGATGTGGACAGCATCTCGGATACCGATGAGCTGACAGATGCCCTGGATGATCTCGAGGATGCTGCACTGAAACTGGTTGATGGTTCCAAAGAGCTGTCTGACGGTGCAGATACTCTGAATGAGAAATACGGAGAGTTTGATGACGGAATCCAGACCTTAAAGGATGGTATCGATCAGTTGAACGGCGGTACAAAACAGCTGGACAGCGGAATCAACGCTTATACACAGGGTGCAGAACAGCTGAATCAGGGTATCCAGAAATATCTCGGAAGCAAGGGTGTTATGACCGGAAAAGTAACAGAATACAAAAATGGTGTAAACAGCATCGTATCCGGTGTACAGACCTATACAAAAGGAACCTCCACACTGGCAGACGGTGTGACTTCTTACATCGCAGGTGAAAAGAAACTGGCAGACGGTGCAAAAGCACTGAAACCACTGACTACCGGTCTTGGACAGGTCAGTGCAGCGATCGATCAGATGTATGCCGCAATGGACGGAGAAGGCAGTACACAGGAAGATCTCAAGGCGGCTTCTTCTGCTCTGGCAGCCGGAACGGCACAGCTTGAGAGTTCTCTTGAAAGTCTGTCCGGGCTGACATCACAGGTTAACGGACTTGCTCAGACAGGAAGTGAACTGATTACAGAGGGCAAAGAACTTTCAGGTGCAGTAGACAGCTCCATCAAAGCACCGGCAGCACAGCTGATGGCAGACGGACAGTCACTGGCAGCACAGCTTCAGACAATCAGCACTGCCCTTACTACTTTACAGACACAGGCACAGACTGCGATCGCAACAGCAATGGGCACATCCGTTCAGAATGTCAATGCACAGATTGCAGACCGCAACAGCAAACTCGATGCAGCAAAATCCTCTGTGAATTCTGCAGTTGAAAGTGCAAACAGCCAGGTGGCAGCGGCAAATGGTCAGATTGACACGGCGAATGGTCAGATTGAGAGTGCAAGAGCCGCTCTTGATACAGCGATTGCAGCAGCACAGGAAGCCGGCAATACAGATCTGGTAAATTCTCTGACCGCTGCAAAATCAAATCTGCCGAGCGTATCCAAAGTGGATACCACCGTATCTGCAGATACTACTGGCGTGACAGCGGTAGATCAGGTAACGGCACCGGATGTCGAAATCAGTATGCCGGGTATCGACACGGCATCACTGACGGCAACACTTCAGAGTATGAAGACCAGCCTTGAGACCCTTCAGAGTGCAGCTGGACAGATGAGCACAAAACTGGATGGCATGCAGACAAAACTGGCAACACTTTCCGGTGTGAGCATTCCGGAAGCACCGATGACACAGCTGACAACCAGTGTCAAAGTACTGAATACAGGCATGCAGGGACTGGATGCTGCAATCGACACACTTGCCGGAAATGTAAAGACTCTGAAAACACAGACTGCATCTCTTCCGAGTGCGGGAGCCGGAATCGCAAGTCTGCTGAGCGGATTCGATTCACTTGGCTCATACAACGATCAGCTTACATCCGGAGCAAAAGAACTGAAACAGAACGCACCGGTACTGAATGCAGGGGTCAAGACACTGCAGAAAGGAACCAAACAGCTGGCAAGCGGTGTATATCAGCTTTCCACGCAGCTTTCAGTAGGAGCATCTACCCTGGTATCTAATAATGCAACTCTGACAGATGGTTCTGCAACCTTGCTTTCCGGCGTAGATGAGCTCTTCACAGGAGCCGGTACCCTTCAGACCGCAAGCGGACAGGTAGCAGATGGTATCAGCCAGCTGGCAGACGGAGCAAAAGAACTGGCAGACGGAACTTCTGAATTCGAAGAAAAAGGCACCAAGAAACTCAAAGAAACCGTAGAAGATGATCTGCTCACGGTGATCGACCGCATCAAAGCACTCAGCTCTGACGAGTGTACATACGATACTTTCAGCGGAAAAGCATCCGGTGTGGACAGCAACGTCAAATTCATCATCGAAACCGATCCGATCGAGTAACTTACATTAAAACGGGGTGATGTTCGGCAGGCAGGTGTATCAGCGATATAAAGCTGATACACCTGCTTTTGATATACCTGTGCAGCAAAAGAATTCTCAAAAAAATCGGTTTTGATATGCACGAAAGATGCAGGAAATAACAGAAAATAATTGAAAAAGCAGCATAAATAATAAAAGAGAAATGCAATATTGGTGATAAAACTGGTGATAAGTTACAAAAAGACTTGAAATAGAATAAAAAGTATAGTATACTATACCTAGTTTTGAGGCGAAGAAGTCTTGGAATAAAATAAGAGTGGAACAGCATGAGATGTTTCACAGTGCAGTAACAGCAGTTACCACAGGGAGAAGCAGACAGCGATACAGATGTCTGCCATAAATATTTATGAAAGGAAAAGGTAAAAACGTATGAAATTCAAACAGGTTTTAGCTGGATTACTGGTAGGTACTATGGTTGTGACAAGTGCACCGGTATCCGGACTTGGAGCATTGAGTGCTCTTGCAGCTTCAGAAGAAGCAACAGACAGCAGAGTTAACCTTGCAGCACCAAATATTTCTGCAACAGCACCGGTTGCAGGGGAGAGCACAGATGATGCAGTAACTCTGGATCATAGTACAACAGCACAGGTGTTTAAGGATACGGCAGAAAATCCGGCAACCCTGACATCAGAGAATGTGGCAGTTACAAAGGATGCTGACAATGACGGAAACGATATCCAGGCATTTTCAGGTCAGATCACAGCAGCAAATGATGGAGAAAATAACAGCAAACTCAGTGTGACTGGTGATACACCGATGGTTATGAAATTCCGTATGAAAACGGATGCTGTTGATTCCAGTGACACATACCTGATGGGTAAAATGGATAACCAGTACGGTATTCAGATCAATAGCAGTAAAATCGCGTTTTATTCATGCAACAGTGATAATTCATGGCCAGAAGTAAACTTTGCAGTTCCTGATGATTTTTGGGGCAAATGGCATGAAGTAGTAGCTGTTTATACAGGAAGCAGTATGAAGCTGTTTGTAGATGGAAAAGAAGGTTCTGTGACAAGCGGAAGACCGTCTGCAGCAAAATGGTCTAGTTTTGATAACAGTACCTTTACAATGGGATATAATGTTGCAAAACAAAACAGCGATGGAAGCTATAAGGGAGTGTATAATGGAAAATTTGCAGATGTTGCATTTTACAGCGGCGGTGATGCAATTGCATCAGATGCATCTTACGATACAGTTATGGCATCTCTGGAGAACAGAACTCAAATTTTGAATATTGACGCAGAAGCAGCCAATGAAAATGCAGCACCGAATTATACTGTTGCAACTGCATGGACCGATTCCAAGGGTGATGCAGTTACAACATTTGAAGAAGATAAAGCATATACACTGACAGCTACTCTTACTGCAAAGGCAGGTTATAAATTTACTGAAGAGAGTAAACCGGCTACCATTAAAGTCGGAGAAGAAAATGTGGAAGTAAATGCAGTTGTTTCTGATGACGGAAACACCATGACCTTGACACATACCTTTGGTGAAGATAAGGAAATTCCACCGACAGAAGAGTATACAGCTTTACCAGCAAGTGCTCTGACAGGAACCGCTGACAGCATAGAAACACAGGGCGAAAAAAATGGTAATGGACCGGCTGAAAAAGCAACAGATGGTGACAAAACTACTTTCTGGCATTCACAGTACAGTCCATCCAACAATGTGATTTTGAATCAGGAAGATCCGACACAGAATCAGAACAATAATTATTATGTCAAGTTAGATACCACTTATACCGTAAGTGCAGTTACTTATATTCCAAGAACAAAAGCGGATGGTACGGTTACAGGTAATGGTTATATTACAAAATGTAATGTACATATATCCACTGACGATGGAAAAACCTGGACAAAAGCAGGAGAAAGCGGAGAATGGACCTACACAGACAGTGATGTGAAGAGAACCATTACTTTTGATAAGCCGGTAGAGGGTGTTACAAATATCAAGTTCGAAGTTTTGAGTACAAAAGGTGAAGTAACATCTAATGATAATAAATTTATCAATGCAGCTGAATTTGGTGTAACTGGCAAAGAAGAGTCTGAAGTTTCTAAAGATTGGGATATTACAGCACCTGCAATTACTGCCGTTGCACCAGCGAAAGGTGAGACTCCGAAAGATGTAACAGCTACAGATGAAAAAGGTTATACCATTAAGACGGAGTGGACAGACAGTGAAAGTGTACCGGTAACAGAATTTGAAGCAGGAAAAGATTATATTCTGAAAGTTACACTTACAGCTGAGGATGGATATAAATTTTCTGATATACCAGCTACCATTAAAGTAGGGGAAACAGATGTAAATGTAGATGCTGAAGTCTCTGAAAATGGAAAGACTATGGTTCTGACACATACATTCAGCGTACCGGCAGAGACAACAAAACCATCAGATAAAGAGTACGGAAAACTGGAAGGGCTGACTGGTAAGGCCGACAGTGTTGAAACAAAAAGCGAAGATGGTGCAATAAATAATGCACTGGATGGCAATGTCAATACTTACTGGCATACAAACTGGAGCGATTCATCCAAACCAAAGGCAACTTATGCAGACGGAAAACTGACCGGTAATAATACATATACCATTACACTGGCAAAAGCCACAAAGGTGAAAGCATTTACTTACATACCGAGAAATCATTATGATAAAGAAGGAAACATTGCAAATGGTGCGATTTCTGAATGCAAAGTTTTTGTATCCACAGACAATGGTGCAAACTGGACTCTGGCAGGAACGGTAGAAGGTGATGCTGCATGGACTTATGTAAAGAAAGATGCAGAAGGTGCAGATCAGAACTTTGTTGAGAAAACATTAGAATTTGGCACAGAATACGCAAATGTCACAGATGTAAAAGTTGAAGTTATCAAGACAGCCGGTGCTGAGGCGAATATGTTCATTAACGCAGCAGAATTCGGCGTGATCGGTGAAAAAGATGCAGTTCCTGTAGAATCAGAAGCACGCAAAGCTCTGGCAGCAGCACTTGCAGATGCAGAAAAAGTAGAATCTGCTGATAAATATACCGAGGATTCTTACAAGACATTCAAAGAAGCCTGGGATGCAGCAAACGCTGTTACCGATGAGACAAAAGATGAGGATGTTCAGACAATCGCAGATACACTGGTAAATGCGATCAAAGCACTGAAAAAAGCTGAAACACCGGCTCCGCCAGTTACCGAAGATTCTGTGATCACAGCACCGAGGCTTTCTTATACAGCACCGGTAGCCGGAGAAACCGCAGTAGTACCAAGCTATGTTGCAATGGAAGACCAGTCTGCGAAACCGGCTACACTGGAAGTGAAAGATGACGTTCCGACAACGGTCGTTAAAGATGGCGGCGTATTGGCATTCCAGGGAAGACTGACTGCACCGAACAACGGAGCAAACAATGATAAATTTGATGTATCCGGCGATACACCGATGGTTCTTCGCACAAAAGTAAAACTGAACAATAAAACTGATGAAGTTGTAAATATCCTTGGTAAGATGGATTCTCAGTATGGTATCCAGGTAGACGGTGCAAATGACCGCGTGATCCTGTACTGCTGCGATGCACAAGATAAATGGCCGGAGGTACAGTATAAATATGATGCCGATACCTTCTGGGGAGAGTGGCATGATATCGCACTGGTATATACCGGAACAAATATGCAGCTTTATGTAGATGGAAAAGCTGGTGAAGCTACACCGGGAAGAGTAAATGCATCAGATGGATACCAGGTTGTATTTAAATCTTATGCATCCAGTATCTTTACAATCGGATACAATACTGAAAAGAGTACAAACCACGAGGCAGATGGAAACGGTGTTAAATACTCCACACTGGATCAGGTAGATGGTAAGATTGCAGATATCAAACTTTACAAAGGCACCGATTATTCAGAAGGTCTGACAAAATCTTATGATGAGATCAAGGCCGCTCTGGAAAAGGTGGCACCAGATGCTGATATTTCTGCAATTCCATACACAGCAGTGACAACATGGTCAGCAAACGGTACTGCTCTTGAAAAAGATGCCAAGTTTGCAGGAGAGACGGTATACACGGCAACAACCGTATACACGGCTCCTTCCGGATTCAAATTTACTGACATCAGCAAACCAAGCGTAGACGGTGCAACCGTTACGATTTCAGCAGACGGAAAAACCATGACTGTTACCAAGGAATTCCCGAGAACTGCAAAAATTGTTTGCTCCTGTGTAGTTGGCGAGATCACAGGTGTTGCAGATCAGACGATTGCTCTTGGCGTAGAAGACAGCAAGACCGTAACACTGAGTGCAAAAGCACAGGTAACCGGTGACTGCAAGGTAGAAGGACATGACGGAACTGTAAACTATACCTACACAGTAACAGACGCAGGTACAACAGGTGCAACTGTAGAAGACAATGCAGTGACAGTGACAGCAGCAGGTACAGCAAAAGTAAAAGTAACAGCAACTCTGGCATCTGATGCAACCAAGACAAGCACAAAAGAGATCACACTGACTGTTACAACAAACAAAGCATCCGCAGAAGATAAAGCAAAGCTGGCAGCAGAAATCGCTTCTGTAAAAGATTTAAAAGAAGCTGATTATACAGAAGAAAGCTATGCGGATTTGAAGAATGCTCTTGCAAAAGCAAATACACTGAAAGACAAGACAGATGTATCCAAGGCCGAAATTGAAGACGCAATCAAAGCAATCAGCGATGCGAAGAAAGGTCTGAAGACCAAAGTTGCTGCTAAGAAAGAAGAACTGAACAGTCTGCTGACAGCTGTTTATGATGATCTGATGGCAAATGGTAACAAATATACAGTAGCATCTTATAATAATGCAGTGAAAGTATATAAAGCAGTGAAAGATGTTCCGGGCAAAGACGGAGTAACCGTAGCAGAACTTGAAAAGGCAATCAAAGATCTGAATGATGCAAAAGATGCGCTGGTACTTCAGGAAACAGCTGATCTGGAAAAAGCAAAAGAAAACGCAGCCAACACACTGAAAGACGCAGCGGCGATTGCAGATGCAGGACAGAAAGATTATGAAGAAGCAAGCTGGAAAGTATTTGATGCAGCTTACAAGGCACTGAAAAATGCTCCGGCAGATGCAGATAAAGCAACCCTGGAAAGCCTGACACTGGCACTTAGAAATGCACAGGCAGCCCTGAAGAAGGCAGAGACTCCTGCAGTTGCTCTGGATGCACCGAAGGTAAAAGCAGCAAAAGCAAAAGTTACCAAAACAGGTGTTGTTGTAAATGTAACGGTAGAAGCAGTAAAAGATGCAGCATCTTACGATGTATACCGTGTAGTAAAGGGCAAAGCAACCAAGGTTGGTACAACCGCAGCAGGCAAAACGACCGTAAAAGATAAGAAAGCAGTCAAAGGTGCTTCTTACTACGCAGTGGCAGTTTCCAAAGACGGCAAGGTTGTAAGCAAAGCCGGTGCAGCTGTAGCAGTGAAACTTGCAAAAGCTCCGAAGATCCAGAAAGCAACAGCAGGATCTAAGAACGCAAAACTGAGCTGGAAGAAAGTAAAAGGTGCAAAAGTTGTTGTATATCGTTCTACGAAGAAAAACAGTGGTTACAGAAAAGTGGCTACTACCAGAAAAAATGCAACTTCTGTCACAAATAAGAAAGGTCTGAAAGCCGGCAAGACTTACTACTACAAGATTGCAACGATCAAAGGAAAACTGATCAGTGCAATGAGCAAAGCAAAAAGAGTTAAAATTAAAAAATAGGATTTTCAAAGCATGAAAAACTTATAATTAAATGAAAGAAAAGGAGCGGTACTTCGGTATCGTTCCTTTTTCTTTACTATTTTGGTATCTTAAAAAGACAGCACAGGAATGCTTTCATATGTTTGATCCTGGAATCTTTGGAATTATTGTATCATGCAGAAAAAACATGAAAATTCCAAAAAATAAAAAAGTTTAAAAAATTTTTAAAAAAGGTGTTGACATTTCCCGAAACATGGTATATTATTAAGGAGTCTTGAGGCAAGACAAAAAACAAAAGATAAGGTTCCATGGTCAAGCGGTTAAGACGTCGCCCTCTCACGGCGAAAACAGGGGTTCGATTCCCCTTGGAACTGCTAAGAAGGCTGTTTTGTTAGAAAACAAAGCAGCTTTTTTCTTTGCCCCATAAGAGAACATTTGTTTTGGGGTGTGATAAGAACAAGCATGTTTTTGAGCAAGGAGGAAAATATGGCAAAAAAAAGCACCTATGATGCCAGCAGTATTTCGGTACTGGAAGGTCTGGAGGCTGTCAGGAAGCGTCCTGGTATGTATATTGGCAGCGTTTCCAGAAAGGGTTTGAATCATTTAATATATGAAATCGTAGATAACTCGGTGGATGAACATCTGGCTGGTTTCTGTGACCGCATTGAAGTGACACTGGAAAAAGACGGCTCTGCAACCATCAAAGACAATGGACGTGGTATTCCGGTGGGCATGCACGAAAAAGGCATGTCGGCAGAACGTCTCGTTTTCACGACGCTGCATGCAGGCGGTAAGTTTGATAATTCGGTCTATAAGACAAGCGGCGGTCTGCATGGTGTCGGATCTTCCGTTGTAAATGCCTTGTCCGAATGGCTGGAAATAAAAGTAAGCCGTGAAGGTTGCGTGCACTATGACCGTTACGAGAGAGGGATTCCGACGGTTGAACTGGAAAACGGCTTGCTCCCGGTTATTGCAAAGACCAGAGAAACAGGAACCTGGATTCGTTTTCTTCCAGATGCAGAGATTTTTGAAAAGACTCGTTTTTCGGCAGCAGAAGTAAAGAGCAGGCTGCACGAAACTGCTTATCTGAATCCAAATCTTACGATCGTATTCAAGGATCTGCGGGATGAGGAGAAAGAGACGGTCACGTTTCATGAGCCGGACGGTATCGTCGGCTATATACGGGATTTAAATAAGAAAAAGGAAACGATCCACGAGCCGGTTTATCTGTGTGGAGAAGCGGATGGCATTCATGTAGAATGTGCATTTCAGTATGTCAATGAATTCCATGAAAACGTACTTGGTTTCTGCAATAATATTTACAATGCAGAAGGCGGCACGCACCTGACCGGTTTCAAAACCGTGTTTACCACGGTGATGAACACTTACGCAAGAGAGCTTGGGATTTTAAAAGAAAAGGATGCCAACTTTACCGGAGCAGATATCCGAAACGGTATGACGGCGGTTGTTTCTATAAAACATCCGGCTCCGCGATTTGAAGGTCAGACAAAGACCAAGCTGGATAACCAGGATGCCTCAAAAGCAACGGCGAAGGTGGTAGGAGATGAGGTGGTCCGCTATTTTGACCGAAATCTGGAAGTATTAAAGAGCGTGCTCTCCTGTGCGGAAAAAGCAGCCAAAATCCGCAAAACAGAAGAAAAAGCAAAAACAAACATGCTTACAAAGCAGAAATATTCTTTTGATTCCAACGGAAAGCTGGCAAACTGTGAAAGCCGCGATGCTTCAAAATGCGAAATTTTTATCGTGGAGGGAGATTCTGCGGGGGGATCTGCAAAAACGGCAAGAAACCGTAATTTCCAGGCGATCCTGCCGATTCGCGGTAAGATTTTGAATGTCGAAAAAGCAAGTATTGATAAGGTTCTTGCTAATGCCGAGATCAAAACAATGATCAATGCATTTGGCTGTGGATTCTCAGAAGGATACGGTAATGATTTTGATATCACAAAACTCCGTTACGATAAGATCGTGATCATGGCAGATGCCGACGTGGACGGTGCTCATATCTCAACCCTGCTTCTGACACTGTTTTATCGTTTTATGCCGGATCTGATCTATGAAGGACATGTATATATTGCAATGCCGCCGCTTTACAAAGCGATGCCTTCCAGAGGAGAAGAAGAGTATCTGTACGATGATAAAGCACTGGAGCGTTACCGCAAAACACATAAAGGCAATTTCACGCTGCAGCGTTACAAAGGTCTTGGCGAGATGGATGCCGAGCAGCTCTGGGAGACCACACTGAATCCAGAAACACGTATTCTGAAAAGGGTGGAGATCGAAGATGCACGTATGGCTTCGGATGTGACGGAAATGCTGATGGGAAGCGATGTTCCACCAAGAAAGGCATTTATTTATGAACATGCCCAGGATGCAGAACTGGATATATAGAACGAAACAAAATATAGAATCGCTTCGAACAGATGAAGCATCTGATGGCAGAATCACAAGAACAGGATTGAAATAAGGAGAAAGTTACGACATGGATAGAGAACAGGAACAGATCATCCGGACAGAGTATTCGGAGCTGATGCAAAAATCATATATTGATTATGCAATGAGTGTCATTGTCTCAAGGGCACTGCCGGATGTGCGTGACGGACTGAAACCGGTACAGAGACGAACACTTTATGATATGTATGAACTGGGCATTCGCTATGACCGCCCTTATCGTAAATGTGCCCGTATTGTCGGAGATACGATGGGTAAATATCATCCGCATGGCGACAGCTCGATCTATGAGTCTCTGGTTGTGATGGCACAGGACTTTAAAAAAGGACTGCCTCTGGTGGATGGTCACGGAAATTTTGGCTCGATCGAGGGTGACGGTGCAGCGGCGATGCGATATACAGAGGCACGCCTGCAGAAAGTGACTCAGGATGCATTTCTCTCGGATCTGGACAAAGATGTGGTGGATTTTGGACCAAACTTTGATGAAACAGAAAAAGAACCTCAGGTTCTTCCGGTGCGGCTTCCGAATCTTCTCGTAAATGGATCAGAAGGAATCGCCGTTGGTATGGTGACCAGCACACCGCCGCACAATTTGGGCGAGGTGATCGATGCCGTCAAGGCAACGATTTTAAATCATAAGATCACGACGGAAGAACTGATGCAGTATATTCAGGGTCCGGATTTTCCGACCGGCGGCATTGTCATCAACAAAGACGATCTGCTTTCCGTTTACGAGACAGGGACAGGCAAGATCCGCCTGCGTGGACGTGTGGAGATCGAAAAGCTCAAAGGCGGAAAAGAACGCATTGTGATCACAGAGATCCCATATACCATGATGGGGGCAAATATCGGCAAATTTTTAAATGATATCGCAGGGCTGGTAGAGAACAAAACCACCACAGATATCGTCGATATCTCCAATCAGTCCTCGAAAGACGGTATAAGGATCGTTCTGGAGCTCAGGAAAAATGCAGATACGCAGAATATCATCAATATGCTTTACAAAAAGACCAGACTGGAGGACACGTTCGGTGTCAATATGCTTGCCGTGGCAAACGGAAAGCCGGAAACGCTGGGATTAAAAGCGATCATCGAACATCACATTGATTTTCAGTTTGAACTGGCAACCAGAAAATATAAAAATCTTCTTGGTAAAGAAAAAGCGAAACAGGAGATCCAGGAAGGACTGATCAAAGCCTGCGATGTGATCGACCTGATCATTGAGATTCTGCGTGGCAGCAAAAACCGCGATCAGGTAAAAAAATGTCTGGTGGAAGGCATAACAGAAGGAATCCGTTTCCGTACCAAAGCATCTGAAAAAGCTGCGGCAAAACTGCATTTTACGGAGAATCAGGCAAATGCCATTCTGGATATGCGTCTTTACAAATTGATCGGGCTGGAAATCGAGGCACTGGAGGCGGAGCATGCCCAGACCCTGAAAAACATTGCTGCTTACGAAGATATTCTGACAAACTACCGTTCTATGGCAAAAGTGATCATGAAAGATCTGGATCGTCTGAAAAAGGAATATGCTTCTGAACGAAAAACTTCCATTGAGAATGCAAAAGCAGCTGTTTTTGAAGAGAAGAAGATGGAGGAAGCGGAAGTGGTGGTTCTGATCGACCGCTTTGGCTATACAAGAAGCGTGGATCTTTCGGTATATGAACGGAACAAAGAATCAGCAGATGCGGAAAACCGTTTTGTGGTGCATTGCCTGAATACCGACAAGCTCTGTATTTTTACGGATACCGGACGTCTGCATCTTCTGAAAGTGGCAGATCTTCCTTATGGACGTTTCCGTGACAAAGGTACACCGCTTGACAATCTCTGCAATTATTCCAGTACGGAAGAAGAAATTCTTCGCATCGAAGGCCTGAATGCGGTCAAGAGCACAAATCTGTTGTTTGCAACGCAGCGGGGCATGATCAAAAAGGTAGAGGGGACGGAATTTGATGTCTCCAAACGGACGATCGCATCCACAAAACTTACGGATGGCGATAAACTGATTGCAGTTTTACTGATCGGTGAGGAAGAACAGATTGTCCTGCAAAGCACAGATGGCTATTTCCTGCGTTTTATGCTGGAAGAAGTTCCGGTCAAAAAGAAGGCGGCAATCGGTGTCCGCGGTATGAAGATGAATGCGAAAGATCAGCTTTTGCAGGTACATCTGCTTACACCGAACGGAGATGACATCGCTATATACAAAGACAAAGAAGTACATTTAAATCGCCTGCGGATCAGCAAACGAGATGCAAAAGCGGTCAAAACGAGGGTTTCCTGATAAAAAACAGACAAAAAGTGCAAAAATTAAATAATAAGAAATTTTCAACAAAGTCTTGCATTTTAACAGCAGTAGTGTTATAATTGGAGCGATGATAGAAGATTACCAGAGTGTGAGTGGGCAGTTCGCCCACTCATTCTTGTTGTATAAGAAAGGGTGAAGCGAATGACAAGAAGAGAGACTTATGAAGCAAAGACAGAAGAACTGCTGCAGCCGCTTGTGGATGCACACGGGTTCGAGCTTGTCGATGTAGAATACGTAAAAGAGGCCGGTAACTGGTATCTGCGTGCCTATATCGACAAACCGGGCGGGATTGCAGTAGATGACTGCGAAGTGATCAGCAGAGCGTTGAGTGACAAACTGGATGAAGAAGACTACATCGAAGATTCCTACATTCTGGAAGTGAGTTCCCCGGGACTTGGACGTCCGCTGAAAAAGGACAAAGATTTCCAAAGAAGCATCGGAAAAGAGATCGAAGTCCGCACTTTCCGTGCCATCGACAAACAGAAAGAATTCACAGGTATCTTAAAAGAATTCAACAAAGACAGCTTCACCATAGTGATAGAAGACAACGAAATGACGTTCCAGCGTTCCGAGACAGCACTGGTAAGACTGGCGTTTGATTTTTAAACATAATAGGAGGATAAAAGAAAATGAATAGCGAGTTGTTGGAAGCATTAAATGTACTGGAGAAAGAAAAAAACATCAGCAAGGATACCCTTCTGGAAGCAATCGAACAGTCCCTGCTTCAGGCATGTAAAAACCACTTTGGAAAAGCAGACAATGTAAAGGTATTTATTGATCCGGTAACCTGTGAGTTCAACGTGCACGCAGAAAAGACGGTTGTAGAGAAAGTAGAAGATCCGATCATGGAGATCAGCCTGGAAAACGCAAAACAGCTGAACTCCAAATATGAGCTTGGTGATATCGTAAACGTAGAGATCAAATCCAAAGAATTCGGACGTATCGCTACTATGAATGCCAAGAACGTGATCCTTCAGAAAATCCGTGAAGAGGAAAGAAAAGTACTTTTTGAGGAATATTATCAGAAAGAAAAGGATATCATTACCGGTATTGTTCAGCGTTATGTCGGCAGAAATGTCAGCGTAAACCTTGGTAAAGTAGATACTGTCCTGATGGAAAATGAAATGGTAAAAGGTGAAGTATTCCGCCCGACCGAGCGTATCAAGCTTTACGTTCTGGAAGTAAAAGACACACCGAAGGGACCGAAAGTTGTTGTATCACGTACCCATCCGGAGCTGGTAAAACGTCTGTTTGAGTCCGAAGTAACCGAAGTAAAAGATAGTACTGTAGAGATCAAGAGTATTGCAAGAGAAGCCGGAAGCAGAACAAAGATGGCAGTCTGGTCCAACAATCCGGATGTAGATCCGGTCGGAGCATGTGTCGGCATGAACGGTGTGCGTGTCAATACGATCGTAGAAGAACTGCGAGGAGAAAAGATCGATATCATCAACTGGGATGAAAACCCGGCAATCCTGATCGAGAATGCATTAAGTCCGGCAAAAGTAATCTCTGTTATCGCAGATGACGATGAGAAGACCGCAAAAGTGATCGTTCCGGATTATCAGCTGTCTCTGGCAATCGGAAAAGAAGGACAGAATGCAAGACTGGCAGCAAAACTGACCGGATTCAAGATCGATATCAAGAGTGAGACACAGGTAAGAGAATCCGGCGAGCTGGATGAATATCTGATGCAGGGCGATTACGAAGAAGACGCTGATACAGAAGCAGCAGATGAGGATACTTTTGATTATGAAGAAGCATACGAAGAAACTTCTGACAAAGAAACGGAAGATATGCTGAATGAAGAAGGCGATCAGGAGTAAAACATGAGTCAGGTTAAAAAAATCCCCATGCGGAAATGCGTGGGATGTCAGGAAATGAAAAGCAAACGGGAGATGATCCGCATCCTGAAAACAGAAAGCGAAGGGATCATCCTGGATGCGACAGGAAAGAAAAACGGCAGAGGTGCATATATTTGCAGATCCGGGGAATGCCTTGAAAAAGCGATCAGAAATCACGGGATCGAGCGTTCACTGAAAACCGGCATCTTGCCGGAGATATATGACAGCCTGAAGAAGGAGATTGAAAAGATTGAGTCAGAATAGAGTGCTCTCTATGATCGGTCTTGCACAGAAAGCCGGAAAAACGGCCAGCGGAGAATTTTCTACGGAAAAAGCGGTCAAAACGGGTTGTGCAGCACTGGTTATCGTATCCACGGAATCTTCGGACAATACAAAGAAGAAGTTCCGGAATATGTGCGAATATTATAAGGTGCCGTTCTATCTTTATGGTACAAAAGCTGAATTAGGTGCAGCTATGGGTAAAGAATTTCGGGCATCACTTGCGATCACAGATACAGGACTTGCAAATGCCGTCCGGAAATATTTGCCAGAGGAAAATGGCGGAGGTAGATGTGATGGAGAGAATCAGGATACATGAACTGGCCAAAAAGCTTGGCAAAGAAAATAAAGAAATTTTGAACTATTTGACAGAAAAGGGCATTCAGGTAAAAAGCCCTATGAATTCATTAGAAGAGGAACAGGTGGCTATGGTAGAAGATAAATTCGGAAAGAAAGAGACGAAGCCGGAAGGAAAGGCAGAAGCAGCAGAAGAAAAGAAAGCACCTGCTAAAAAGAAAAATATTACACAGGTATTTCATCCGCAGAACAGCCGTACAGGTATCGGACGCGGCACAAGAGGATCACAAAATCGAACAGAAGGACAGCAGGGACGCAGAAACGACGGCCAGAATAATCGACAGGATGGTCAGACACAGAATCGTGACGGTCAGAACCGCACAGGTCAGCAGGGAGGACCAAGAAGAGACGGCCAGAATGGAGGCGGACGTTTCCGTGACGGCAATAATGACTCCAGAAATCAGGGTCAGGGACGCAGAAATGACGGTCAAAACCGCACAGGTCAGCAGGGAGGACCAAGAAGAGACGGCCAGAATGGAGGCGGACGTTTCCGTGA